>JACCDV010460722.1_pt1 | contig 167145 bp, 184 predicted proteins | sample 7446131 | NCBI WGS metagenome assembly JACCDV01 (sample SAMN15323448, study PRJNA562643) | freshwater metagenome | isolation source: river surface water | place: USA:Blue River Watershed | collected 2017-08-17 | reverse complement strand
TCGGACTTTTAGCAAACTGTGCGAACACTTCTTTTGCTACAGAAGGTTTTGTCTGGCTTAAGTTTTTGAGTTTTATTTTAAGTTCTTTTTTGGCCATTATTTTATATATAACAGTGCTAAACTTACCCCGTCTTAAAAAGAGATAAATTATTGAAAAGATAATTTCAAAACTCACTCCCCCGCAAAGGGGAGTTTTTTTATGCTAAAATCGCCTCATGGAAAAACCTAAAATAATAGTCGTTTGTGGGCCGACTGCTACAGGCAAAAGTGATTATGCCGTTGAGCTTGCCCAAAAAATAAATGGTGAGATTGTTTCTGCTGACTCGCGACAAGTATATAAAGGTCTCGATATAGGAAGTGGCAAAATCACTACCGAAGAAATGCATGGCATCCCCCACCATTTACTCAATGTAGCTGATCCAAAAGACGTCTTCTCAGTCACACAATACCAAAGCCTTGCAACCAAGGCTGTTGACGAGATTATTGCTCGAGGACACATACCGATCATTTGTGGTGGTACAGGACTATATATAGACGCTGTTGTTTGCGGTACTATCTTCCCTGCCGTTCCACCAAACCCTAAACTTCGTACAGAACTTCAAGAACTTTCTTTGGAGGATTTACAGCAAAGATTAGAAACTCTTGATCCACGACGCTTTGATCTCGTTGATAAGAAAAACAAAGTCCGCCTTATCCGTGCTATAGAAATAGCCACAGAACTTGGAACTGTACCGGAACTAACAAAAAATCCTGAGTATGATATAGACTGGCATTATTTAGACCTACCAGATGATGTACTAAAAAAACGTATTCATGACAGACTAATAAAAAGATTAGATATGGGTATGATAGAAGAAGTAGAAAGACTACACACGGAAGGAGTGTCTTGGGAACGCCTCGAGTCACTCGGGCTTGAATATAAATACCTTGCTATATTTTTACAAAAAAAACTAACAAGGGAAGAAATGTTAACCCAACTCGAATTTGCCATCTGGCACTATGCCAAACGCCAAAGAACTTGGTTTAAAAAATATGCGAAATAAACTGCGGGCGATGTAGGAATCGGACCCACACCAAAGGTTTTGGAGACCTTCGTTCTACCACTAAACTAATCGCCCTAGAACTAGAAAACTATAACAAAAAAAGTAGCTCTTCGCTACTCCTTTTGACTTTATAACTTTATAAACTTTATAAACTTTGAACTTACTTTTTGGATTCCTTGAAAGATACAACCTTTCGAAGCTTACGAGAGTATTTCTTGAATTCAAGCTTAATACCCGCGAGTTTTTTGCGGTTTTTGGTAGACCAATAAGTCTCACCTGTTTCTTTATTTACGAGTTTTACTAGGTTATCTTGTGCCATATGTCCGGAAACTATAGCACTAAAGCCCATTTTGAGCAAATTATATTGACTTGACTTTAAACCTATAAAATGCTATAATATAGAAAAGGTTAGGAAAAACACAGCGCTTAGCTCCCTCGTAGTCTGAGAATTGTATTTTTCTTAACCTAAAACCAGCTCATTAATATGGAAAATAACACTTATTCTCCTCAGCATGGAGACTATCAAACAACACTGGAAGGAAACATGCTTATTTGCTTGAAAAAAAATGGACCAGGCAAATTTTTCTTCTACATGACAAAAGATGGCGATTATTGCATTTGCAAGTACACCCAAAATACAGGGTTACTTCCAAATAAAACTGAGTGGAACTTCTTATTCAGCAAAACTCAAAAGGTTTCCAGGCTGAGTGAAGACCTGCTGACGATCGCTGAAGATCTGATTGCTTACATAGTTCAGGACCCAAAATACCCCTGGAAAATATCAGATGTTAGAAAGGCCATGTCGGAACTTGCCGTTATGGCCGAAACACAAAGTGGATCTTCTTTTGCGAGCATTAAAGGCTTTAGTAATTTAGCCTCCTGTTTTGCAAAAAAATATTAAAAGCCAAGTAGGCAAAATATTATGCCCCCAACTTTAAAGTTGGGGTTTTTTCTTGCTTAATTGTGGTACAACAAGGACATGGAGGAGCAATTTAAGCGTAATAAAATAAAACTAGAAAAAACTGCTGACAAAGCTACTCGCTGGATAGGCTCTACTCGTATCTAATAGTCCACACTATTTTGTTTCTGGGAGCTTTTAGTCTACCGCTCTTTGGTATAAGTCTTGAAAGAGTTTTACTTGTCTTGACTACCCTACTATCTCTGGAAGCTATATACCTAGCTATCTTCATTCAAATGTCAGTCAACAAAAACACCAAAGACATCGAAATCATTCAGGAAGACGTGGAGGAAATCCAAGAAGATATTGAGGAGATTGAAGAAGGTGTGGAAGAGATCGAAAAAGACGTCGATGAGATCCAAAAGGATGTGGATGAGATCCAGGAAGACATTGAGGAGATTGAAGAAGATAGCGATCAAGACTTGAAAGTAGAGACCAAAGAAGCCAACGCTATCGCTGCTATCCAAACCATCCTGACTCAACTTCAAAAAGAGATAGAACAGTTAAAAAAATAAAAAAACAATCCCCGCCACAAGTTGGCGGGGATTTTTATTTTATACTCTTTTTTGATTCCTTTGTGCCAAAAACTTGGCAATTGGACTAATAAACAATTTTAAAATCACAGGAGAAAAAGTTGCAGTCCAACAAATAAGCTGGAATCCTCCTTGTGCAGTATCACCGCCCGAAGGAAAGGAGAAGCCTTTTGTTAGATAAATCAGAGCCATTACCACCAGAGTATAAAACATCCAGAAAAATATGGTCTTCTTTTTCATATGTATTGATTTAGTTCGTATTTAAGTATAGCACCTTTTACCTAAAAAGTCAAGTCTATATTCTAAACTCAATCACGTCTCCATCTTTTACTATATATTCCTTCCCTTCTATTCGTACAAGACCTTTGGCACGGGCTTCGGCATAGCTTCCTGCATCTAGGAGGTCTTTCCAAAACACAACTTCAGCACGAATGAATTTGTCTTTGAAGTCAGTATGAATAGCAGTTCCGGCGACAGGGGCAGTACTTCCAGCCTTGATAGTCCAAGCACGAGTTTCTTTTTCTCCAGTTGTAAAATAAGTCTCAAGGTTTAGGAGTTTGTAACAAGCCCGGATCATGTCATCAAAGCCAGTTTCAAAAACAGGATCTATCTCTACATATGGTCCTGGTAGCTCGCTAACTACTCCAGCAACCTTATTCTCTGTGGCTGAAGAAGTGTTCAGTGCATAAAGCATAGGCTTCATAGTCAGAAGATTCAGCTGAGCAACTAATGGCTTCTCTACGTCTTCTAGGACAACACTTGAAGCCATGACTTCATTTTCTAGCGCCCTCTTTAGCTTCTCTAGTGCCTCGTGCAAAATAATAGCTTCTTTGACTCCACGCTTTTGATCTTTGGCATTTGTCTCCAATCTTTTGTTAACTGTTTCAAGGTCAGAGAGGATCAATTCCATGTTGATGACACTGATATCAAAGAGTGGGTCGACTTTGTTGGCCACGTGAATGACATCCTTGTCTTCAAATACTCGCACCATATGAAGTATGGCATCAGTCTCACGAATGTTGGAGAGAAATTTATTGCCCAAGCCTTCGCCCTTACTTGCTCCAGCGACAAGACCAGCGATGTCTACAAACTCGATAACAGCTGGGATAGTACTTTGAGTTTTGGAAAATTCTGCAAGCTTATAGAGTCTCTCATCTGGCACAGGAACAATACCGACAGACGGATCAATAGTGCAAAAAGGGTAGTTCTCAGCTGGAACACCTTTTTTAGTGAGTGCATTAAAAAGCGTAGATTTGCCGACATTAGGGAGCCCGACGATACCGATAGATAGAGACATGTTTTACTTACCCATCATTAGTTTTTGTAATTCGCCTTGGTGCTTGCGCATAACTTCCATAGAAGCTGCCATCTCGCTTTTACCGGCCTTTTTTTCAGCTTCTATTTCTTTGGCAAGCTTGTTGAAAAAATCAGGGTTAGCATTGACTGCCTCCATAATCATTTGTCTTTGTGCTTCTGGTAAAGCTTTTAATTGTCGTTCCAACAGTTTGTTGGTAAGCATCTTTTTTAGTCCAAACATGCCTTCATGGTATCATAAAATCATGCCTAAATCTAGCCAAAAAAGCTTAAAAGAAATAAATACTTTTTGGCAAGAAAACTGCACTTGTGAGCTCAAAAATACTGCCACTAGAGCAGTTTTTGGCGATGGGAACTCAAAAGCACAGGTCATATTTATCGGTGAGGCACCTGGCAAAAAAGAAGACGAGACAGGCGTGCCATTTGTCGGAGCTGCAGGCAAGTTTCTAAGCGAGATGCTTGCAAGTATCAAAATGTCTCGCTCTGATATCTATATAACCAACATTGTAAAATACCGCCCTCCAAATAATCGTGACCCACTACCAAGCGAAAAAGAATCATGCAAAGAGTGGCTACATGAAGAGCTCAATGCTATCGCACCCAAGCTCATAGTGTTTTTGGGACGACATTCTATGAATCACTTTTTTCCAGAATTAAAAATCTCTGAAGCACACGGCAAACTCATCGTCCAAAATATTCCTGGTATAAATACCGAACATTTCTTACCTCTATATCACCCCGCCGCCGCTTTATATAATGGCAGTATGAGAGAAGTATTGATTAAAGACTTCAAAAAAATACTTTTAGTATTAAAGAAAATTGAGGAAAAATAAACACTATGATACAGTATACAAAACGTTAGTTATGTTAGATATAAAAAACATAAAAATATTGTACCTAAACGATGAACTACCACCTACTGAAGATAGCGAGAAGTTTGAAGATGAAGACGACGGAATCGAAGAAAAGTTTTTTAAAACAAAACACTCTGAGATATCTTCAGTCTACGATGAAAAAGGAGGACCGCAATACGCGGGAACAACAAAAAATAACTTTGGTGGTAAAAAGTATTAATGAAAACAAGAAGAGCTTACAAAATAGTAAGCTCTTTTACAATGAATAATGCCTTTGATAAAAATCTTTATTGATTATCTTCTATTTTTATGTCTTTAAAGATCCAGAGAAAATAACCTACAAAAACCAAAAGGCATACTACGATGAAAATAACTGCATAGATAATCCACTCCCACCAAATCCAATATCTGGTAAATAGTTGGATCACTATGGCAATCACCAGTCCGACAATGGTTAAGGTTGTACACCATCCAATTCGACTTATTTTATTTTTCATAGTTGTTAATTTTTTTCAGTATAAGACAAAAAAAACAAAAGTCAATTTATCTAAAGCTTTTTGAGTTCAATCGCTAAAAACATTGGGAACTCTTTGCGGGCTAAGTCCTCTGCTTTTTGTCTAGGACCTACGCCACTTTTCTTGTGAGAAATCCATTCTTCTAATCCTGTCATTACAAAACCGTGCTTTTTGAAAATTTTCATATACCACTGAAGAGGTCGGTGAAAAGTGATTGAGCTAGTTTTTTTGCTTCCTTTGTGAGGGTTCAGCTCTATCTCTATCTTTATTTCTGAGAGGTATTTGTCTACTCTTCTATATTGCAAATCTTTCTTGGAGTCAAAAGACCAGTCACTATGCTTAGGTATACGAAAAGCATTATGGAGCATAACCAACAAAAATTTCCCTCCTGGTTTGAGCACTCTCTTGATTTCCAAAACTACTTCATCTATGTTTTTTATATTTTCAAATGCCAAAACGGTAAAAGCTTTATCAAAAGACTCTTTTGCTACCCTTGTATCATGGGCTGGAGAAGTGATATATCTAATGTCTTTTGATTTATTTTGAGCTTTTGAGATGAGCTCTTTTGAGAGATCTACTCCAGAGACTACTGCCCCACTAGATCTTACCAACCGAGCAAAAAACCCTTCCCCACAAGCAAGATCCAAGATACTTTCGCCTTTCTTGATCTCGAGCATACGCAAAAGGTTGGGCGCAATGACCTTAGCTTGGTAGGTATCTTCTCCTCCTAGATAGTCTTCGTACCATGATGATATATTGTCCCAGTCTGTTTTTAACATTGTCCTTTTCTATATTTTTTACCTTGTCTAAAGACTTCCAAAACATAAGAAAACGGGACAATACTTGTAAAGTATTTAAAATCTACAAAACTTCTCATAATCCAAGGAATAAATCCTGAGATTGTTATGTTTTTGTAACTAAGCACAGCCCAAGAGTGTCCGATAGGCACAAGATATCCGATAGTTTTGAGTTTGAAAGGTTTAAGTTTTTTATTTTTAATTTTTGAGACAATAAGCTCGCCTACGTATTTACCATGAACAATAGCGCCTTGAGCCAACCCTGCTCCTGGAGCACCAGCGCCGTCACCAATCACAAAAACATTTGGATCATTCTCTAGTGAAAAATCTCCTGTGACCTTAACTCTTTTTTTTGCATCTAAATCAAAAGAAGAAAATGAGTCGTTAATCTTTGTACCAGCAGTCCAAACTACTGTCCCCGAGCGCATAGTCATACCACTAGCGGTGACATTGTCTAAGTCTTGGGCTTGCAAAGTTCTGTTGGTATAGATATTGACCTTTAGTTTTCGCAGTCTAGCTTCAGCTTTTCGAGAAACACTTTCAGGAAGCATCGCCAAAACCCTAGGATTGGATTCGATGAGATCCACAGTAACAAAGCTAGGGTCTACATGATAGCGCTTAGTCATTTTGCGTAGATAAGTAGTGATATCTCCAGCAAGCTCAACCCCTGATGGACCACCTCCGACAACTGTTACGTGGTATCTTTCAACCAACTCTTCCTTGGGTATATCTTGAGATACGCGCAAGAGATCTAGAAAATGTTGTTTGAGCTTGAGTGCTTCAAAAGAAGACTTGAAAGCAAAGGCAAACTCCTCTATCCCTGGAATGTTGAAATAGTTGGTCTGGCTTCCCATTGCCAAAACCAGATAATCATAAGAAAATGTCCTACCATCAAGGATGGTGACTATTTTGGAGTCCTTATCATATGATTCGTAAAAACCTTCCAAAACTGTTATATTGTCAGATTTTTTAAAAATTTTATCGTAAGGAACACAGACTTCGATAGCCAAAGCACCGGTGACAAGCTTATAGAGCGCTGGGTAATACTCAAAAAGAGGATTTTTGGTGATGAGGGTTATTTCAAGGTTTTTCTGCTTAGCAAGCTTTTTGGCTACTGCAATCCCACCAAAACCACCTCCGATAATAACGACTTTTTTGGGAGACTGTTTGTCCATAATATAAAGATTATACCAGATATGCCCAAAATCGGTATTTTAGGCTATAATAATGTAATATTTGTGGCGTTTTGTCGTCACTAAGAGTAAATGGTTCTATGAATTCCGAAAACCAAAAACAAGCCTTATTTCACAAGCTTTTTGAAGAGTACCAAGATGCGATATTTCGTTTTGTTTTTTTTCGTGTAGGAGGTCGGCAAACAGCCCTAGATATCACCCAGGACACTTTTGTCAGACTTTGGGGGTATATAGCAAAGGGCGGTGCTATAGAGCACGAGCAAGCTTTTGTGTATCGAATTGCCAAAAATGCGGTTATCGACTACTACAAAAAAAGCAAAAGCTCTTCTCTCGAAGACCTACTCGAGTCTGGTTTTGAACCACAGACCAACAACCATAGCGAAGAAATACTAAAAAATGATGACATCAAAATGGTTCAAGGACTCCTCGAAGAACTTGATGAAGAAAGTAGGCAAATAATCTTTTTACGCTATACCGAAGAAAAGCCTATAGAAGAGATAGCGATGTTGTTCAACAAAACAACCAATGCTATGACGGTTAGGATTCATAGAATTATTCAAAAACTCAAAACATTTTACAACGAAACACATTATGATTGATAAAAAACTAGAACAACTAAAGATGCTAAAGAGTATCTCTCTAACGGAAAAAGAGATGTCTGTTTTGCGTGCTTCAGTTGCTCGTAGTATCCAGACACTCGAATCAAAACCTCGTGTTTCTATATTTTATACAGGCCTACAACACGGACTGCGTATCGGACTTTCTACTTTTATATTTATAATCTTTGTCGGTGGTAGTGTTTCTGTAGTAGCTGACAACTCTCTTCCAGGAGACGCACTTTACTCTTTCAAGGTTAACGTCAATGAAGAAGTCAAAGGTGCCTTTATCAAAAATCCAAGTGACAAAATCTCTTGGCAAAAATCTCGCATAGACAATCGTCTAGGAGAAATAAAAACACTCGCCGCAACCAAAACACTGACCAAAGCCAAACAAGAAACAGCTCAACGAGCACTCGACACTCATATAGAAAATCTTTCTGAAGAACTTGCAAAAACAGATACAACAGAAGCTTTGAAGGTAACAGCAGATCTAGAAGAAAGTCTAAAGAGCCAAAAAGAAGAACTCAAAAAGTACGCAACTGAAGGAGATGAAAAAAATGAAGATGCTTTCAAGGCGGTAGATGAAACTTTGGCTAAGGTTTCAAAACAAGAAGATAAAATCGTTTCAAAAGAGCTCGAGAAAATAGAAAAAGAGCTTGGTGACGATATGCCTGATGTAGTAGAAGAAATCACTCCTCCTTTGACCCAATAAACTTTTCTAACAGAATAAAAAGAAAAATAACAACAACTAAGACTATACTGAGGATTATAATCCGGGTATAGTCTTTGTTGTTTTTTATCGGTTTTTCACCTTCTTGCTTGATTTCTTCTTTTATAACATTTTCTCCAAAAGCACTTTCACCTAAAACCTCCCCAGCCTGGCTAGGAGATTTTTTGTTATCAACTTTTACGCTAGTGTATTTTATAGGTTCAGTCTGTTCAACCCCAAAAGCTAACCATTCTGGGGTCAATAAAGTCGCTTCACCCAAATAAGAAGATAATCCGAATTTAGAAAAAGGTATGATTATTGTTGACTTAGGGGCAATCAAAGAAAGCTCTGGTAAAGTCAGAGTGTTATTGTCAGAGAGCTTTATAATCCAAAGAGAGACATCAAAGTCATCACTTGTATTGTTGGTGATTTCAAAGCCTTTATCGGGAAGTACTTTAAAGACTAGTTTTGAATTTTCAACCAATCTTTTTTCTTTGGCAAAAAGAATTGGCTTTTTTTCATAAGGATTTCGATAGTATCCAAAAGATACCATATAAGATCCAGGGTATTTGTATCTATGCTTCACTATTTCCGGATTTTGGCTTTTATATATAGTGCCGTCTCCCATATTCCAAACAAAAACTCCGTTATAAACTAGCCCGTATTCCAAATACGTTTCGGCCTTGTATTCATAAACGATATCTGTGTAGATAACCTTAGGAAGACTAAGAGTCACTTTGGGTTCAAATTTCTCAGGAACAAAACTCCCGCCCCCAGAAGTAGTTGGCTCTTCTGGTGTGATAGTAGTAGTACTGGTGAGTCCTGCCTTTGGTGTTGGACTTGAGGTTATCCACTTTGATCCATCCCACTGCATAGTCTTTTTGCTTTCACTATCTCCTGCTGGCCAGCCTGGAGAAAAGTTTAAAGACTGCACAGTATTGTTAGCATTGTCTTTCAGAACCAAAAACTCACCCGAGTTTGAAAACCCGCTCCCACCAAAAGATCCTGATTCATCATTTACACTTGGTACTGGGTCTGGCGAACTGGTCGTTGTCCGCTCAAGCAAAAGATAAGATTTGCCTGCTATCTTTTTTGTAAAAGTAAAAACCAAAGTATCTCCACCTGCTTCATAAAGCTTCCAACCTGAGAGATTTATCTCCTCATCTGAGTTGTTGTAGAGCTCTATCCATTCAGCAAACTGACTATCAGTACTTCCCATCCAGTTTATTTCGGTGATTAAAATATCGGCATAGCAACTGCTTGTTTTTATAAGAACTATAACGAAAAATATCGCTAAGTTACGAATCATAAAAAATTTATTCTAATATTTTTTGTAAATCTTGGTGAGAGATTTCACCTGTTTGATCTGCTGATTTATCTACTGTTTTTATATTAACATCTTTTTGTTCTATTTTTTTATCCTCTACAGGGAAATTGGCTTTCATTAAAGCTTCTTTCAGAAGATTACGACTAGCTTCTTTAGGACCTCTCTCTGCTACCTTTACTGGGGCAATAGTCTCTGAAAGAGACTTTTCTCCAGAGAAAGGTGTTGAGGTCTTTGGAAAAATTTTAGGCTGTGATGAAGGTTTAATTTTGGATGACTCAGTGTCCAAAGAATCAAGTAAAGAAGAAATTTCTGTCTCTTCTTTTGGTTTTTCAGTTTTTAAATCAACATCAAAGACCTTTTTAAATGGCATGTGGACCTTTGGTTTTTCAGTTTTATTTTCTGGGAAGTTCTTGGGTGAAGAGTTGTTTGTATTTTGATAAGCTGGTTTTGGTCTTGGTGCAAAAGAGTCTTTGCCTGCATTTGGAACATAAGGCTTTTTTTCATAAGATGGTTTTTCAGAGTTGGGGGGTAGTTCATTTCCAGCAGAGAACCAGTCTCTGATATTTTGTTCTACTTTTTCTTTGGGTAAAGCATAGCGACTTCGTGTCCATTCGATAACATCGTTTTTGTAAGTAATATCTGGCCTAGGTATTGGGGCTAAGGTTTTGGCAGAAAAAGGTTGGGAGCCCATATCGTTGATCATCAAAGAGAGATAGATCTGCGCAAAACCCAAGTTTACCAAATCATTGGCAGTAAACTGTGGTGCATATACTTTTTCGAGCATTTCTGAATCAAGTGGGCCAACCCGGAAAGAAACACTAGTCCCTACGTTTCCAAAGACAGCGTCACGGACAGATTCTTCCATTTGAGCAATGTACTGGTGGGCGATGATAAGAGCGAGTTTGTATTTACGCGCCTCAGAGAGAATGTTGGCAAAAGATTCGTTGGCAAAAGACTGGAACTCGTCGACATAAAAATAAAATGGCGGAAGCTCGGCCATACGAGTATGCGAAACGTCTGCGCGACTCATAGCTGCGATATATATCTTGGTAATAATCATAGATCCTAGAAGACTTGTGTTTTGCTCTCCTATTCGCCCTTTTGATAAGTTGACTATCAAAATCTTTTTGTTGTCCATCATTTCTCGAACATCAAAACTCGACTTGGGTTGACCGATAATATTTCTAACAAGCGGGTTAGCAGTAAACTGACCGATCTTGTTTTGAATAGCTGCACCAGCTTCTTGCATATAACGCTCACCATACTTTTCAAACTCATCAGTCCAAAAAGCTTTAACAGAAGGGTCTTTGATATTTTCAACAACCTTTTTTCGAAAAGCCTTATCAGAGAGCATGCGATTTACCCCCAAAAGCGTAGCGTCTGGATATTCAAGCAGGGCCAAAAGAATATTGTTGAGAATGTACTCCATACGAGCACTCCAGGCATCTACCCAAATCTTTTTGAAGGTACTCATGAGGCCTGACGCCACGAAGTGACGTTTGTCTTCGCCGATATCCTCGAGCATGTTAAAAGATACGGGATTGTCTATATCAAAAGGAGCAAAATAAACTACATCCTTGATACGATGCTCTGGAACATAATCAAGCATCTTCTCAGCAAAGCTTCCGTGCGGATCAAGCACTGCCACACCTTCACCGTTTTGGATGTCTTGGATAGCCATGTTCTCTAAAAGAGTAGACTTACCCACACCACTTTTTCCTACCACATACATGTGACGAGTTCTATCTCGACTTTTGATACCAAAGCGAGTTTGTTGGTTACGAAAATTTGTTTCGCCGAAATATGTTATTCGTTCACCATCATTTTGCATTACTTAATATTATAACAGAATTTTTATACAAACTAGAGATTTGCACGACTGTATTCATATAAAACTACTGAAGTAGCAGTAGCAGCGTTTAGTGACTCGCACCTTTGGTCCATCGGAATAGAAAGAGGGATATCGCAAAGTTCAAGTGTCTTTTCTCTTATGCCAACTGATTCGTTTCCTACTATGATAAGCGTCGGACTATCAAACTTAGCTTCAGAGAGCTTGGTGCTACCATTCATCACAAGTCCATAAGACCAGTATCCCTTTTCTTTGAGATCACGAATAGTCTGGTTGACGTTGCCTATCAAAACTATCGGTATACGAAAAACCATGCCAACTGAGGTTTTGATCACCACACCAGTTATTGGGGACTGGTTGTGTTTGGGCATAAGTATAACACTAGCACCAAAAGCTACAGCGCTACGAACAATAGCACCGACATTGTGTGGATCGTGAAGCTCATCCAGAAGTACGATACAAGGGTTTTGTTTTTTTGAAGCTTCTTCTAAAGCTTGCTCCATGGTGCTATAGAGTTTTTCAGGATTTATAACCGCAATAACTCCTTGGTGAACTGCGTCACTACCAACATCTTTTTTGACTTCCCCTTTCATGCTACTGACTGCGATATTGTGCTTTTTTAAGAGACCGCCAAGCTCACTATCAGACTCCATTTCCTTACTCAAAAATACCTTTTGCACTACTTCTCTACGAGCCAAAAGAGCCTCTGAGAGAGCATGTTTGCCATATAGATATATTTTTTCAGTTGCCATTGTTAGTTGTTTATATCAGTAATGTCTTGGATGATACCAGAGAATTTCTTTGGCGCCAGTAATTCATCTCTCTGTAAGTTGCCATAGATATGAAATGTTCTATAACCTCGATCTTTTGTTCCAAGCGCTATATCAAGCCATCCATAGACATCTTTGGTCTCCTTAAAAGAGTCCAAAAAACTTTGAAGCTTATCTTTGTCAGAATCTTTTATAAAATTTGAAAAATCTTCTTTGCTAAGTCTCTCCCCATCAGATATAGCTAGACTCTTGTTTATCGCGCCATCAAAAACAAAAGTTTGCTCTGGAAAATAAACAGAGATCCTTCCTAAGTGAGCCAAATCCTGCATTTCTTTAAATTTATTTTCTTTGTTATAAAGGTTTTGGTTTTCTTTTACCAAGGTATTGATGGAGCTTTGCTTTTTGTTTAAAACATAGACTATAAAACCAAACAACAAACAAAGCAGTACTGATATAAGCAAAACAACAGTGCGCACAAAACCTATTTGCTCATGCCAAATACTAGTTGCTGTATCTATACCCAAAAGCCCTATCATTTCTCCGCTATTATCTTTGATAGGTGCATAACCAGAGACCCATTCACCCCAACTATCACTATAAGGTCCATCGGTATAAGCTTCGCCTTTGAGATAATTTTCTATATCTTTTTCTCTTGTATCTGGAAAAAGGGCACCTGGAGCTGAATAGTCACTAGAAGAGACAGGTTCTGAGTCTACAAAGAAAAACTGTTTTTTGATTTCTGGTTTATAGCCCAAAACATAGACGAAGCGGTTTTGTGGATTATACTGGCGAAACATCATTAGCTTTTCTTTCATTTCTGAATAAAGAGGATTGCCAACATCAGAAGGACTAGCTGAAAGAGTGTTAAGAGTAGAAGTCGGCACCAAAAGCGCAGCCTGCTTGGCATCTATCAAAAGCTGTTCTCTTTGTTCTCTATCTATTTTGCTGGTCAAAAAAATAGAAGTCAAAAACCCAGAAGCCAAAATAACTACAGAAAAAACAACAATAACCCAAATCTTCTTAGATGTATTCATACTTGTATTTTACAACATTTAAACCCTGAGGTAAATAAAAATCTACTTAAAAGCCTTTTGACGTCTTTGCTTGTGGAAAGATATAGCAAATCTGTGGGCTTCAGAGTTGGCTAGCAAAATGTCATATTTTCGAGCTTCGACTATCTCTTTTTTCCCTGTTATGGCTTTGGCTCTGTGACGTTCATCCTTGGTAACAGCAATGATTTCTATTTTTAGATTTAACTCTTTCAAAACTTCTTTAGCTACATTTATTTGGATAGCATTACCGTCTACTACTATGACATTTGGCAAAGTCCACTCTGGATGAGCAAAGCGTCTTGTTAGGATTTCTCGGAGTGCTCCGGCATCATTCGCCTTTTCAAAACCTTTGATAACAAATTTTCGATATTCATTTTTGTCGGCTACAGCATTTGTGACCACTGTCATTACTCCAACCATTTGCTTGCCAGAGATATGCGCGACATCATAGGCCTCGATACGAAACTGTTCACCAGAGATACTTGAAGACAAATCTCTCTTGATCAAAGAAATATCTTGAATATGTTCCAAGGCGAAGACTTTTTGCTTTAACTCATTTGCCAGCTCAAACTTCTCACGCTTGGCAGCGACCATCATATCCTTTTTCAAAGCACTCAAAAGCTTTTGATACTTGCCTTCAAAGATCATCTTGAGCCGACTTATAGTCTTCTTGTACAGGAGCTCTGCTTCTGTAGAAGCAGTATCGGGAGCAAGACCGATCTGGCGATAAAAGACAGTGTTATCTTTTTTGGAAGAAACGATATCTCTAAATGGAAAAATCCGGCGCAGTATTCGGAGCGCCTCTTTGATAGAAGAACCCTTCGGATATGGGCCAAAAACAGTATCGTAAGATATAGGTTTTGGATCACGTAAAACTTTGACTGTTTTGTTTTTGGTATCTATATCCTTTTGACGGACAAGAATAACTTTTGGAAATAGTTCCTTGGTAATAGCTACACAGTTAAAACTTTTGTCGTCTTTTTCTTTGGTGTTGTAGTATGGTTTATAGCGCTTGATAAGGTTGGCTTCAAGTATCAAGGCTTCAAGAGCATTCATGGTTTCTTGATAAGTCACTGTAGAGGCCTTAAATACCATATCAACGATATGAGCACCGCGAGTCTTAATCACGTCAGGCGCAAAATAACTCCGCACACGATCGCGAAGTGATGTAGCCTTACCTATATACAAAATCTTGCCCTCCTTATCACGCCAGACATATACCCCTGGCACCTCCGGCAATTTCAATTTGTCCAAATCTTGACGAATCATAGATACAGTGTATTATAACAGAAAATACATTAATATGTCATATCTTTTTACTGCTTTTAAAGAAGAGGAAATAACTCCGCTTCCCGAAAAACCAATAGGAGACAGCTACGTAAACCTCTTAAATAATTTTTTCTGTAACTTTGTTCCCAATAATTACCCAAAAATGCGGCTTGAAGAACATACTACTAAAAGTACTCACAAAAGCACCAATCCGCTTTCTGACTCCCGTGATAATGTCATAAAAGTTTCCTGGGAAGTTTTCTATAAAGACCTTGAGGACTCTGTAAAAGAATGTGGTTTTAAAAAAGAGGAAGTTGAAAATTTAGTAAGTGAAAGCCCTAGTGTTGAGGTATTATTTAATACACTAGCACCAATTTACAAAAAAATGAGACAGAAAGGGTATTCTTGGAGAACGCTGTGGTCTTAACTTATAAACTGTAGAAAGGATAAATTATCCCGTCTACAGTTTTTTTGTTTCTATAACACTTTCACCAGAGGATCTTCTTTTTTTATATTCTTCGCCTTTTATTTTTTAGAATATTTTCTATATTACTTTTTATGCTTGACAAATTACTAATTATATGATAAAATAGTAAGTGAAAGTATTTATTTTGTTATATAATTATAAAAACAATCAACATGAAAACCTATAGCTTTGTAGGAGTACTTCTCCTCATTATAGGTTCTGTCATCTTTGTGTCCTTCAAGGCATTAGAGGAAAGCAAAAAGTATCCTCTGAGCTTTAAAGAAAAAGTAGAAAAAGTGAGTACTGTAGAAACAGAACCTGCTTTTGCAGTAGTAAAAAATATTAAATAAACAAAACTACCCCCTCAAGCCAATGAGGGTGGTTTTATTTGTGGTAATATCTATTTATGAAATTCAAAGAAGTTATCAAAATATCTAGACCACGCTTTTGGCTTTATGAAGCAGCAACATTTGGACTTGTCGGAACAATAGGAGCACTACAAGGACTGTCTTTTTTCTCAGACTGGAGGTACTGGGTATTTGCACTCTACTTCCTCATCCCTGCAAATATCTTGATCTATGGTATCAACGATATCTTTGACTATGAGACAGACAAACTCAACCCCAAAAAAGGTGACAATGCTTACGAAGCACTCGTGCCACCTGAGAGACAAAAATCTTTGTGGAAATGGATTGTTCTTACAAATGTGCCGTTCTTTTTCTTTGTACCCCATTCTCTACCACTCATCTTGTCATTTTTTGCTTTTGTATTTTTTGCATCGTTTTATTCTGCAAGCCCGATACGAGCCAAAGCCAAGCCTGTTATAGACTCACTATTTTCTGCTGGGCACTACGTGGCAACTGGTGTGTTTGGGTATTATCTTGCCGGCCTGCCTGCGCAGGCAGGAGGAGTAGCCTTCCCCACTATCGGCGTGATCGCTGGAATGTGTTGGGCTATAGCAATGCATGCCTATAGCGCGGTGCCTGACATCAAAGCAGATCTACAAGCAGGGCTACACACTATCACTATCATGATTGGCGAGAGACGCACTATTGCTCTATGCTGGTTCCTCTATGCATTTGCTGGATATCTCGTGCGCGACATCATACCTATGGCTTCTATCATAGGCGTCATAACATTTTCATATTTTATGTGGCGTAGCCAAAGAGCAAAGACTCCTGAAGCACTATTTAAGCTCTATACCTACTTCCCACTCATCAATACCATCATTGGTGCTCTAGTCTCAATGGAACTTTTTGCCAAGAATATTTTTTAGATTTTCTCTAATGGAAAAGGATGAGTAATATTTTCGATACGCTTGTACGCAAGCTCGGCTGAAATGAGACATATAGGCATACCAATACCTGGGTTCGTCCCCGCTCCGACATAATACATATTTTTGATTTTAGGATGGACATTGTTGGGACGGAAAATAGCGGTTTGTGTGAGTGTATGCGCAAGCCCGAGTGCAGTGCCTTTGAAAGCATTGTAATCAGCCATAAAGTCTTTGACGCTGTAGTGGTGTCTCACAACTATACGCTCTTTGAGATCGGGGATGTTGTAATACTGCGCTATTTCACCAAGGACTTTATCTCCGTATTCTTTGGCAAAGTCTTCTGTATACTCAAGTCCTGAAGCTATAGGAACTAACACAAAAAGATTTTCATCACCAATAGGTGCAACCGATGCATCTGTTTTACTTGGAACACAGATATACATAGAAGGGTCATGAGGCCACTCAGGATGTTTGAATATTTGACCAAAGCTCTCTTCCCAGTTTTTAGTAAACAGCAAATTGTGGTGCTCCATTTGTGGAAGCTTACCTTTGATTCCGAGATAAAGAATAAATGCGCTCGGCGCTAGCACGCGTGAGTTCCAGTATTTGTCGCTCTTGGTACGAAATGCTTGAGGAAGAAGTTTGGTATCGGTATGCCAAACGTCTGCGTTGGAAACAGTGATATCTGCGTTTAAAGTATGACCATTTTCCAAAAGCACACCTTTTGCGAGGTTCTTTTGAACGAGTATTTCTTTGACTGGTGCATTTAGTATTATTTCTGCCCCGTACTTTTTGGCAATTTTTTCGAGAGAGTTTGGGATAGCTCTGATACCGCCAGATGGATACCATTCACCGAGAACAAGGTCGACATAGTTCATCAGAGTATAAATCCCAGGCGTATCTCCTGGAGCAGTACCGAGAAGCACTGTTTGATACTGAAGAGCTTTGCGAAGAATTTCACTTTTAAATTTCTTTTCGATGATTTGTTTTTGTTTTTTAAAAAGAGGAAGCTTGGCACCCTGACGCATAATCCTAAGAGTCATAAAGTCACGAACAGAGTTGTAGTTTTTGTACATAAACTCGCTCTTTGAAAGTTCGTATTGCCATTTTGTTTCAGCCAAAAACTTCTCAAGCACTTCCCCTGCTCCTGGTTCGATACTTTCAAAAAGAGCTTTGTTTTTAGTCATATCAGAATAAAACTTATAACTCTTCCCATCGCTCTTGAGGGTTATCTGATAAGAAGGAGAAAGTCTTTCTAGATGATAGTAACTTTTTATATCTTCACCAAGAATTTCAAAAAAGTGTTCAAAGACATCGGGCATCATGTACCAGCTTGGACCCATATCAAACATAAATCCTTTGTCATAAAATATACGCGCACGCCCACCAACCATTTCGTTTTTTTCTATGATTGTAACTTTGTAGCCAGCTTTTCCAAGCATGCCGGCCAAAGCCAAACCTCCTATACCTGCTCCTATTATGATTACAGACTTTTGTTCCATAGTGCTTTCAATAATAGCATTGTCTTATCAAGCGGACTAATAACAACACGTCTTGAAAAAGTGTCATAATCCAAGCGTTCTATTTCTTCTAAAAGCTTTTTGTATATCAAATATGACGCATATACAGCCTTTTGCCCTCTTCCATTTAGAAGTGTTATGCCTTTTCTTCCTTCTTCAAGTAAACCTTTTGCTCTGGCAACATCAAAACTCATCAGGGCTTTCCACGCGCTATCGTTAATACTGTTTTTTATATGATCTTCCGAGACACCAAATCTATCCATATCTTCCTTTGGTATATAGATTCTTCCACGAGCTCTATAATCATCTTGTGTGTCGCGTAAAAAGTTGATGAGCTGAAAAGCTTCTCCTAAGCTTTTGGCATAAGGCAAGGCACCTTCTTTAAAACCGATGATATAGCTCATCATAATACCGATAACACTTGCTGAGCCGTACATATAACTCTCTAGTTCTTTATAAGACTGATATCTAGTAGTTTCTAAATCTTGATGCATCGCTGAGAGAAAATCATAACTGTATTTGATATCTATCTTATGTTCATCAAAAACTTCTTTGGTAGCAAAAAGTATAGGATCAGGGCTTTGCTCTTTTGATCCGTTTACTACCTTTTTCCAATCTGCCATCCATTTTTCTAAACTAGCTTTGGCGACGCTTTTGTCAGGTTCGCTATCTACCATCTCGTCCGGTATGCGCACAAAAGCATAAAGCACCCAAGTAGCTTCTCTTGTCTTTTTGGGAAACAAAAAAGAAGCCCGATAAAATCCTCGGCCATAAAGCTTGGTTATTGCTTTGGCTCTTGATAAAACTTCTTTTGAAATCATTTATAAAATCTTTTTTAAATACTCTCCTGTAAAACTGTGTTTATTGTTTGCGACTTCTTCTGGGGTACCTTTGGCAATTATTTTGCCTCCTGCTATCCCCCCTTCGGGACCAAAGTCTATAAGATGATCAGCACATTTGATAAGGTCGAGGTTGTGTTCGATGACTACAACAGTATTACCTTTGGCGACCAGTCTGTTTAAAACTCCTATAAGATTTTTAACATCATCATAGTGAAGACCAACTGTTGGCTCATCAAGTAGATAGATAGTCTTTTCGAGATATGGACGATAAAGTTCTGAGGCAATCTTGACGCGCTGTGCTTCTCCACCTGAAAGAGTAGTGGCGCTTTGACCAAGCTTTACATAACCAAGTCCTACTTCAGAGAGAGTCTTGAGTCTATCGTAAACAGCTGGAATATCAGCAAAAAACTCCAAACCTTCTTCAACAGACATCTGGAGAACATCGTAAATATTTTTGCGTTTGTATTTGACTGTCAAAGTTTCTTTGTCAAAACGTTTTCCGCCACAAACATCACATGTCACATACACGGTCGGCAAAAAGTGCATCTCTACAGCTATCTCGCCATTACCTTCACAAGCTTCACACCTGCCACCTTTAACATTAAAAGAAAACCTGTTGACCTTCCAGCCACGCAGTCTGGCTTCTTCTGTTTGAGCAAAGATATCTCGGATATGAGTAAAGGCTCCGGTATAAGTTGCAATGTTGCTTCTCGGTGTGCGACCTATTGGCGACTGATCTATCATAATAGCGCGAGCAAGATACTCAGTACCAGTAAAAGATGCACAGTTGTAAACCTTGGCACTACGAAGCTTGCGTTCAAAACGAGCTTGAAGATTTTTGTAAAGAATTTCATAAAGAAATGTACTCTTGCCACTACCAGAGACTCCGGTGATACAAACCATCTTGCCAAGTGGCACATCAATGTTTTGATTGTGAATATTGTGAAGATTTGCTCCAACTATCTTGAGCATGCCTTTATCTACATCACGGCGTTTCTCTGGTGTTTCTATCTCTTCTTCTTTGCGCAAATAAGCAAGTGTACGAGAGCCACTTTCATTTTTCTTGGCAGAAAGAAGTTTGTCCAGATAGCCTGAGACTATAACTTGCCCACCATGAACCCCAGCCCCAGGACCGATATCAACCAAATAGTCTGATGCATAGATGGTATCTTCATCATGCTCAACAACCAAGATAGTATTGCCGACATCACGGAGATCTTCCAAAGTACGAATCAATCTTTCGTTGTCTCTTTGATGAAGTCCAATAGTTGGCTCGTCCAGTACATACATCGCTCCGACAAGACGAGAGCCAAGTTGGGAGGCTAGTCTGATACGTTGTGCTTCTCCTCCAGAGAGAGTGTTGGCGGTACGAGATAAAGCCAAGTAGTTGAGCCCTACATTTAACAAAAAGTTTAGTCGGTCTTCTATTTCTTTGAGTACGGCTTTGGCAACCTCCATGTCTTTGGCAGAGAGTTTAAGAGATCCAAAAAATTCAAATGCTTCTTCAACAGAAAAAGATGTCAGGTCAACTATATTGGTTTTCTTTTTGCCAGAATCTAGAAATACATTTAATGCTTCTGGGCGAAGTCTTTTGCCACCACAGACTTCACAGGCTTCAGTCCCACCGAAGAACTTAGTTCCGATACCATTACACTCTGGACAAGCTCCATAAGGAGAGTTGAAAGAAAATAGTCTTGGCTCTATTTCTGGGAAAGAATATCCATCATTTGGACAAGAAAACTTGGAAGACATCAAAAACTCTTGAAGAGGTTCTGTCTGCATATCAAAGTCTTCGGAAACACCAAAGACTACCTGTACCAAGCCATCAGCTTCTAGGAGCGCTCGCTCTGTCGCTTCAAAAAGGCGAAGCTCAGCATCTCTAGGGCTGTCTTTGAATTCATGTACCGCAAGTTCGTCTACCAAGACTTCGATAGTATGCTTATCATTTTTCTTGAGCTCTATGCGTTCTCTAAGTTTGTGAATCTTGCCATCGATGCGTACAGTACTAAAGCCTTTACCGATAAGATCATAAAGGAGTTGGTAGTATTCGCCTTTTCTTCCACGAACAATAGGAGCGTAGATTTGGATGCGAGTGTCATTCCAAGAAACTCCCATAACAGATTTTCCGCCAGCTGGCGGATTTTTCTTTTTAGAAAAATCTTTAATCTTTCCAAGAATAAAAGTGTTGATTTCTTCTGGAGAGAGTTTTTGGATAAGAGTGCCGCAAACCGGACAATACGCCTTGCCGACACGTGCATAAAGAACACGCATGTAGTCATACATCTCAGTGATGGTCGCAACGGTCGAGCGTGGGTTGTTGGAGCGAGACTTTTGATCGATAGAAATAGCTGGTGAAAGCCCCGAGATTTCGTCCACATCAGGCTTGGGCATTTGATTCAAAAATTGCCTCGCATATGAAGATAGGCTCTCCACATAACGACGCTGTCCTTCAGCAAAAATAGTGTCAAAAGCAAGCGAACTTTTACCAGAGCCAGAAAGTCCGGTGATAGCAATCATCTTACCCCTCGGCATTTCGACAGAGACATTTTTGAGGTTATGGGTCCGAGCCCCTTTAACTACAATAAGCCCTTCTTCTTTTTTTAGCTTTTTTTGCTCCATAATGTCGTTAAAATATAACATTTAAAAGGGTTTTTTACTGCTTGACAAATAACTAGAAATATGATACAATACCATCAAACAAAACACATTGAAAATGAAAAAATACTTATTATTCTTCGTAGCTTTTGCTACTATCTTTATTGCTTCTTGTAGTAAAAAAACAAGAAAAAATGACCAGAGAGATCTGGTGATTTCGGAATTGCAAAATAAACTTGACAGTGCCGTTAAAATAAATGGCTCCCTGTCAAACCGGCTAACCATTTACACGGAAGACAGCACAATGACAAAGTATTGTCAGATTCCCGACACAATAAAAAAGTTGTGGTGGGAATATGTTCAGGCTCAAACAGTAGCCTTAGCTGAATACGAAAAAGTTGACGTTTCAGCGAAAAAAGTACGCGATAATACGATTGCATTAGCTAAAGTAGTTTATGAAAAAGAAATTTCTGTATCAGAGAATGCTTACGAAAGTATTGAAACTCCTGCCCTAAAAGAGTTCAGCCACAAAGAAAATATTTTAGAACTGATAGACAGCGGTTTTATAGGCCGATGTAATCCTTACCTGGATTCAAGGGATGATTTTTGGAGTATAACAATAGAGGTTGAAAACTACGACGATACTTTTTCGAAAAATCGCAAAAAGATGCCTTCTGCAATGCTAAAGTTTATTCAAGTATGTCGCCCTGCAGATTCATTAAAGAGTTCTTCCAAAAGTATAGCAACTGCTGTATTTGAAAAAAAGAAATCTGTCGCAGAAGAACTCTACAAAAGCACTATGTTACCATATGGAAACATCCGCGATGAAAAAATTGCAGGGGCATATCAGTTGTACCTGCAACAAGTAAAATGGTACGAGGAAAGCAAAAAGTAAAACCACCGCCCCAGAAAGGAAAACCCCCTTTCTGTAGGGCGGTTTTTTTTGTACAATACATGTATATGAATATTATTTTTTCAGTACTTTCACTTTTTACCAGCAAAGCTTATGCTCATGTCGGGTACGTAGTCGGGCAATCAGACTTTAGTGCAAGTCTAGGCCGTGATAGTTCATACTTTTTTTCTCCCCTTTCAAATAAAAACAATATTTTGATGATACTTGCTACCTTGGTAGGAGTGTTTGTACTTTATTTTCTAGCTTGGAAAATAAAACCTATTCGCAACCGTATCATTGCTCTAAGAGCTCGCCTTGATACATATGACGAATACGTGCCTTGGATTTTGCGACTATCTTTGGGTATAGCTTTGATAGGCGCATCAGTTGCACATGTACTTATCTCACCTGTTTTGCATGTTGGAGCATTTTCTGCCATACAACTGATAGTAGGTTTTGCACTCTTGGCTGGATTTTTGGTTGTGCCGAGCGCAATAATCGCCTTAGTGCTTTACGTGGTAGCGCTTTCACAAAGCTTTTATATCGCTGGCAATCTAGAACTAGCCTCAGCACTTATCTCTTTGCTTATTTTAGGAAGTATGCGTCCTGGACTTGATGATCTCTTTGGCGTGCCACATATCAAAACAGATAGATTCAAAAAATACGTCCCACTGTTACTCCGCCTTGGTATTGGAGGTGCTCTTGTCTTTCTATCCCTTTATGAAAAAGTTTTGAACCCTCATGTTTCTGACCTTGTTGTCGTCAAATACGGACTCAACAACATCATCCCAGTCGGAGCAGCTATGTGGGTATTTGCTGTCGGCATGATAGAGCTAGCTGTCGGACTATTCATCCTTATAGGATTTCAAACTCGTCTTGTAACTGCTGTGGCATTTGTAGTACTTATGACTACATTTTTCTTCTTCAAAGAAGAAGTCTACTCACATGTCACACTCTTTGGTGTCCTCTCTGCCCTATTTATCACCGGCGCCGGTCCTTGGAGTCTTGACTCTGTATTAAAAAGAAGATAGTTGACAACTATAAATAAATATGTAATATAAAAGAAACAAAAACTTCTTTTATTATGGAAAATACTTATCCCAGTATTACTAATTTTACATTAGATAAAGATACCGCATATGATCGCCACAGAATTTCTGTAATTAATTTCTTTAAAAAAGTTGTAGACAGCCTAATTGATCTGGGTGCACCTATAACTACAAGAGAATATCCTATTAATTTCAACGAAAGAGTGAGGAACGAAGGTCAGGTTTTGGGTTTTGACTTATTCTCAGATTGGATATCCGAAGGAAACAAAACATCTTTAGTTGCCTATTTTTATGTAGATCAAGAAGGAAAAATTGAGATTAATTTCTCAACAACTGGTCATGGACTTAAACCAAAAATTAAAACCTGGAGCGGTGTTCTTGAAAAAGATTACCCAAACCTTTGGGCGGTAACCGGCAAGTATATCTCAACTCAACTTTTTGTTGCTTTAGCCATTGAAGAACTAGCTCAATTTATGAAAGATATGGTCGCTAAGAAAAAAGAGTTGCTAGAAAAATTCTATTGGTGAAAAAACTTTTAAAATCTCAAAGATGACACTTTGAGATTTTTATTTTTCTGGATTTATATAAGTCTTTTCTTTGAGTACTCCTATCTCACCCCATTAGAAAACTACGGCTTATTCAAGCCTGCTTCTAACGGGGCAGGTCTCTTAGATTTTTTTACGGATTAATATATGTTTTATTTTTAAGTACTGTGATTTCATCCCTAAGTATTGCAGCGGTTTCAAAGTCGAGGACCTTTACTGCCTCTTTCATTTCAGCTTCTTTGAGAGCTATCAATTTCTCAATAGGGTTTTTCCCACGCCTACTGCGGGGCGAGCTTCCCTTACTTCCTTGTTCAATCGCTTTAAATATTTCCATATCGAGAGCAAGCTCTGCATTCACAGCTTTTGAGTGATCGCTTTCCATGCCTTCAGTGATGTCATTGATATCTTTTGAAATAGTCATCGGAGTGATACCGTGCTTTTTGTTGTAGGCAAGTTGTACATCACGACGACGCTTGGTCTCTCCCATAGCTCGCTCCATAGAGCCTGTTATTTGATCAGCGTAAAGAATCACTCGGCCGTTGGCATTGCGGGCAGCACGACCGATGGTTTGAATGAGAGAAACTTCACTACGCAAAAAGCCTTCTTTGTCAGCATCAAGTATACCGATGAGAGAAACTTCCGGCATATCAAGTCCTTCTCGAAGCAGGTTGACCCCAACAAGCACATCAAAGGCTCCTTTACGAAACTTAGTGATGATTTGTATGCGCTCTATCGTCTTAATATCACTGTGCATGTATTCAGCTTTGACCCCTTTATCCTTGAGATAAGCTGATAAATCTTCAGCCATTTTTTTGGTTAAAGTAGTCGCTAGTACTCGACCACCTTTTTTAATCTCAGCAACAGATTCGTTGATAAAATCTTGAACTTGCCCTTGGTAATCTCCATTTTCAAGAATAGGGCGCACAATAACTTCTGGGTCAACAAGTCCTGTTGGACGAATGATTTGCTCTACTGTTTGTTCGCTTAGCTCTGCTTCATTTTTTCCTGGTGTAGCTGAAACAAAAATAGTCTGGCCGATACGCTCTTTGAACTCTTCAAACTTAAGTGGTCTGTTGTCTTTGGCGCTAGGAAGGCGAAATCCAAAGTCCACAAGAGTTTGTTTGCGTGATGCGTCTCCGGCGTACATAGCTCCGAGTTGTGGCAAAGTCACATGACTCTCATCGATAAACAAAAGAAATTCTGGTTCTCCGTTTTTAGAGTGTGGGAAATATGAAAGCAATGTCTCTGGTGGTTCGCCCGCTTTTTTGCCAGAGAGTAATCTAGAGTAGTTTTCTATCCCTGAACAATACCCCATCTCTTTGATCATCGCCATATCATAACTAGTGCGACGTTTGAGACGTTCAGCTTCGAGGAGCTTGCCTTCTTTTTCAAAATAAGCGAGCTGAACTTTTAACTCATCGGCTATAGCTTTGACTGCTTTTTCTTTCTGATCATCTGCAGTTATAAAGTGCTTGGCTGGGAAGATGAAGACAAATTCTTCTTCTTGTAAAATGCGAGAAGACACTGGATCTATCTTCAAAATTTCTTCTATTTTGTTGCCGGAGAATAAAACTCGGTATTGAACTGTCTCAGAAACTGGCATTATTTCAACTGTATTTCCAAGGGCTCGAAACTGAGCTGGTGAAAGGTCAGCATTTGTACGCTCATAGTGAATACCGATGAGTCTTTGCATCGCTTCGGTACGAGAAAGTGTCATACCTTTTTCTATTTTGAAGTTCACACGTTCATACTCTACGGGAGAACCCAATCCATATATACAAGATACCGATGCCACAATGATGACATCTTTGCGAGTCAACAAACTCTGAGTAGTAGCATGACGAAGTCTGTCTATCTCTTTGTTGATCTGTGCGTCTTTTTCTATATAAGTATCTGTTGTTGGCAGGTACGCTTCTGGTTGGTAGTAATCATAATAAGAAACGAAATAATGAACTGCATTGTTTGGAAAAAAGCTTTTGAACTCACTAGCGAGCTGAGCAGCAAGAGTTTTGTTGTGAGCGATGATAAGAGTTGGCTTTTGTACATCGGCAATAATGTTGGCCATAGTAAAAGTCTTCCCTGTTCCTGTAGCACCAAGAAGGGTTTGCATTTTAAGCCCTTTTTTAAGACCAGAAAGTAAGCCCTTGATAGCAGTAGGCTGATCTCCGCCCGGAGTGAATTGACTGACTAACTCAAACTTATCCATAAGAGTCAGTATAATAGCAAAAGACTATCTTAGGAAGCTAGCTTTTGAGCTTTTCTATATCGTACATAGAATCGTTACCGTAAGCCTTAACTATTATTTTATAAGCAAACAAAGACGCGATAGAAGTAAATATCAAAAAATAAACCAAGGTTTTTCTAAGTGTCATACAGAAATATTATAACTCTTTATAGTATCTTGAGCAAAACTCTTTTTTAAATTCTAAAAATTTCCCATCCAAAACAGCCTCTCGCATCCGTTCAACAAGTCTAAGTATAAAATGAATATTGTGAATGGAAGCCAAAGTAGCGGCAGTCATCTCATCTGCGCGAAAGAGGTGTGCTAGATAAGCACGACTATGATGAGTACATGTATAACAAGTGCAATCTTTTTCTATAGGAGAAAAATCTTCGACAAACTTTGCATTTCTGATATTGAGTCTACCGTCATGCGTGTGTAGCGTGCCATGTCTTCCCATACGAGTCGGAGCGATACAATCAAAGAGGTCACACCCTGCTTCTACTGCATCAAATAAGTCTCTAGGCTCTCCTATCCCTAGTAAATGCCTTGGCTTATCCTCTGGCAAGATTTTGTTGACCCAAGAAACCGCAGTCACGATATCGTCCTTGGTAAAAGATCCTCCGATGCCAAAGCCATCAAAATTAAGCGCACCAATAGTTCTTGCGGCTTCTTCACGAAGATCTTGATGCCTTCCGCCTTGCACAACACCAAATAATGCTTGTTTATTTTCGATATCCAATTCATTGTGTCTCGAAAGACAACGCTTAGCCCACTCATATGTGCGAGCGAGAGATTTCTTTTGATATTCATAGGGAGCAGTCGGACTAGTACATTCATCAAAAGCAAATATCATGTCAGCTCCGAGAGACCATTGTGCTTCCATAGAACTCTCTGGAGTAAAAAGGTGCATAGATCCATCGATATGGCTTTTGAAAGTCACACCTTCATCAGTTACATTTGCGAGTTGTCCTGCTGTAGGAGATATGTCTTCGACTGGCGCATCCGCGGAAGCCACCTTGGATACGGCTGTACCAAAAGCAGCGCCCAGAGAAAAAGCTTGGAATCCTCCAGAGTCAGTCATTGTCGGACCATGCCAATCCATAAAAGGCCCAAAGCCTCCAGCCTTTTCGACAATCTCAGTGCCAGGTTGAAGATAAAGGTGATAAGTGTTGGCAAGCACCACCTGAGCTCCCAGACTTCGTATCTGCTCAGCAGTCAAAGCCTTGACTGTCGCCTTGGTCCCGACAGTCACAAAAGCCGGTGTCTGTATAACACCGTTTTTGGTTTCTATCTTCCCCGCGCGAGCAAGTGTACCTTCTAACTTTTTCTCAATAGAGAATTTCATATTGATACTTTACTATATGATGGGCTATTTCCAAATTGTAGAGTTAACGAGAAATATACGGATTGTCTGTGATCCAAAATCGTAATGGCATATCTTTTGCTCGGGAAATACCTACTCTTCCAGAAGTACTGATTTCTTTTGAGGAAATATTTTTATTAGTTATCAAGAATAACTCAGAATCTGATTCAGTAATATCAACACCATCTAATTCTTTACTTATAGAAAATGCTTGGCAGAATTTACTTGGACCACTAGTAAGATTTAACAGATCTTCTGTTTTACGAAATTTTTTCATTTGTTCAACCCCTTCCAATGGTTCTACTGCTCGAATTAAAACAGAGCTGGGAACACCGACTCCTTCGGTCACAATATCAACTAAGTGCCATTGGCGCATACTGTGCACATATAAGTGACCAGCATTTTTGTACAAACTTTTATTTCTATTTGTTTGTCCTTTGAAATTGTGAGCGGCAGAGTCTCCAGAAGATAAATAGGCTTCGGTTTCAACTACTTTACCAACTAGAATAGTTTTATTTAATTTTCTTACAATTAATTTACCAAGTAATTCTTGGGCCACTAATTGTGGATTTCTATTGTAAAATTTTTTTGTAAGAACTTCTTCTAATTTCATATTGTTATTTCACCACTACCCACTTAAGTGTCTGCAAATTTACTGGTGCCTTGGCAAGGAGTCTTTGGAATGGATCACGAGGATCAGTGATTATCTTTTGGATAGTTGCTATCGGGTACAGTGCAAGAGACTGGTCTGTGATCACACTTCCTTCACTAAAGGCTATATCTCTAGGCATGCGAACTTCGTATTCACCAGAGCCTCGGCCTATGAGTGTGATATTTAAATCACTTCCTGATACAGATCCGACTGTCTCTCTGTTGGGCGAACTATACAAAAGTACAACAGAAGAATTTTCTGAGACCTGAGAGATAGTCCCGAGAGCGATAGCGCCAAAAGCGTATACTTTTTGTCCAACAGCGATATTGTGACTATCTCCGACATCTAAAACTAGTGTGTCATAAATAGAGCGATTTGGTGGCACAACAACTCTCGCCAATGTTCCGCTGACATGATCTTCTCTACCGAGCTCTTTTTTCAAATCTTCATTTTCTTTTTGTAAACTAGCAAGAGTACTAAGAGAAGCACTTTGAGCATCAAGAGAGCTTTGAAGCGCTGTGACCTTTTTGACCAAAGACTGTTTGGACTCGAGAGCAAGAGAAACTACATCGCTATAGATAGGAGCACTTACTCCTCTAAACTTTTTGATCCAAGAAAATAAAAACCAAAAAATAAAAAAACAGATAACTAAAGAAATGATAAATTTCCAATTTATAGTTTTGTTTTTACGAAACTGTGACATGGTCTTCTATAGAAAGGAGTGCGCTTTTATATTCTTCAAACGACTCTAATATTATACCGGTACCTCGCACTACGGCTGAGAGCGGGTCTTCAGCTATATAGATAGGAAGCTTCAACTCTTGGCTAAGTAGTTGTGGCAAGCCCTTTAGAAGCGCCCCACCACCAGTCAAAATAATCCCACTAGAGATGATGTCTACTAGCATCTCTGGCGGAGCAGTTTCCAAAACTTCTCGGATACCAGAGACAATGAGAGACACCGGATATGACAAAGCCTCTCTGATGTCCCCATCGGTAACTACAAGCGCTCTAGGAAGCCCTGTGATCAAATCTCGACCACGCACTTCTATCTCGGCGTAGTCTGTCTCTATCGCTGAACCAATAGTCATCTTGACCTGCTCAGCTGTTTGTTCACCTATGAGGAGTTTAAATTCATCTCGCAAATACTCTATGATTCGAGCATTGAAGTGATCTCCAGCGACTTTCAAGTTGAGCGATCTGACTATCCCCCCCAAAGAGATAAGAGCGATATCTGTTGTCCCGCCTCCTATATCTACTACCAAAGACGCAGTCGAAGAGAGCACTGGCAAACGCACTCCGATAGCAGCTGACATCGCTTCTTCTACCAAGAAAACTTCTCTGGCTCCAGCGTTGATAGTTGCATCATAAACAGCACGCATCTCGACGTTGGTGATGCCACTTGGTACTCCCACGATAACTCTCGGGCGAAAAAACTTTTTGTTCATCTTTTCCACCTTTCTTATAAAATAAGCCAGCATCTCTTCGGTAACTTCAAAGTCAGAAACCACACCTTCTACGAGAGGTCTCACTATCGAAATATGCGCAGGAGTTTTACCATCCATCTTTTTGGCTTCCCTTCCTATGGCTACTATTTGTCCGGTTTTTTGGTTGAGCGCCACTATCGAAGGTTCGTTGATAACAGTCCCAGCACCACGCAAATACACCAAGGTATTTGCAGTACCTAGATCTATACCTATATCATTTGAAAATCTACTGTACAGCTTTTTGAACATATATTTTAATATGCTCTAGCAAATAAGACTCGACCTTTTGATAGCGCTCCTGTTTTCACACAAGCACCTGTTTCTTCTTTGATATTAAATGGAACACAGCGAATAGTTGCACCTGTTTCTTCTTTGATTATTTTTTCAGTTTTACCTGTACCATCCCAATGAGCAAGAACAAATTTCCCTGCCTCAATTGAAGAAATAAATTCTTCCCAAGAATCCACCTCGACTGTATTTTCGTTTAACCTTATTTCTGCAACCTCAAGAAGGTTGTTTTGGATTCTCTCCAGAATATCTTCTACCGCTTCACCAAAAGTATCATTATTGTATTTTATACCTTCTTTCTCTCCTGTATCTCGTCTTGATAAAACAAATTCTTCTTTTTCTATATCCTTAGGACCTATTTCGATTCTAACTGGAACACCCTTCTTTTCCCATTCATATATTTTTTCACCCATTCTTAAGTTATCCCTGTCGTCAACATGAACAGCTCTTGTTCCCAAAGTCTTTTCCAATTTTTCTTTCAAAATAAGAGCCACAGGTAAAACCTCAGCCTTTGTCTCTTCTTTAAATATTGGAATAATAACCACTTTTATAGAGGCCATCTTAGGTGGTAGTACAAGACCCTTATCATCACTATGAGTCATTATCAGACCTCCTATAGAACGGGTCGAAAGCCCCCAACTAGTTTGATAGCCGTAAACAAGTTCATTTTGTTCATTTAAAAACTGAATATTAAATGCTTTTGCAAAGTTATCTCCAAGATTATGTGAAGTTGCATACTGAAGAGCTTTTCCGTCCTGCATCATAGCCTCACAAGTATATGTAGTGTGAGCACCTGCAAATCTCTCTGCATCTGATTTTGCTCCACGAATTACCGGTATAGCCATATAGTTTCTAGCAAATTTTTCGTAAACTTCTGACATTTCTCTTGCAAAAGCATCAGCTTCTTCAAGGGTTTTATGTACAGTATGACCTTCTTGCCACAAAAATTCTGTAGTGCGAAGAAATGGTTTTGTTCTAAGTTCCCAGCGAACAACATTGGCCCATTGATTTATTAATAAAGGTAAATCTCGATATGAGTGTACCCACCCTGAAAATACTTCATACATAATAGTTTCTGATGTAGGGCGGATCACATAAGGTTCATCTAGTTTCTCTCCTCCCGCATGTGTTACAACAGCAACCTCTGGTGCAAAACCTTCGACATGTTGTTCTTCTCTCTTTAATAGTTTTTCAGGAATCAGTAGTGGGAAATATGCATTTTGAACTCCTTTAGTTTTGAATTCTTCATCAAGTACTTTTTGTACCTGTTCCCAGATAGCGTAGCCGTAAGGCTTTATAATCATACAACCTTTTACAGGCGCGTATTCAGCTAAATCAGCCGCAGCTATAATATCTAAGTACCATTGCGAATAATCCTCAGATCGAGGGGTAATTGCATTTTCAAACTTCTTCTGTTCCTGTGCCATAAGTACCTACATAATCGCATATTTTGGGCAATAAAAAAAGCGTCACCCTAAAAGACGCTTAATAGAACCATTAGCAAAACCGATAATAAGGGTAATAAACGCTACCGGATATCCGAAAAGAAAAATTTTAGCAAATAGGCTCTTGCTTGATGCATTAATAGTAAACATAATTATTACATCAATTAATACTAAGATGGCCATCCCTAAGACTATCTTGGGAAAAATATTTTTCATACTATCTATTTTTTAAATTTTGTACAATTTGATTATCATATATATTATAGCATGTTTTATATAAATAGTCAATTATATTACCTTGCCAAAATGGCTTGGAAATGTTAGATTGTTTGGACCTGCTCCCACTTTGCTAAAGCTTCGCGGGACACGGAATTATTCAGTAAACCTACTAAAAGAGAGTAGGCTTTGGGCAACCAAAGTAAGGTAAGTACCCTTTTGGGGAAAACCTGTAAACAGATTTTATGTCAAAAAAAGAACTATCACTTAGTCCTCTTATGGACTCGGGTGTCCACTATGGATACTCACGTACTCGTCGTCACCCTAGTGTTACTCCATTTCTATATGGAACAAAAGGTGGTGTAGATATTATCGATCTCGAAAAGACTGCTCCTATGATGGAAGCAGCGGCAAACTTCCTGAGTGAACTCGGAAGCGCTGGCAAAACAGTGCTCTTTGTGGGCGTCAAACCAGAAGCTCGCAAGATTGTGATGGAAGTAGCACAATCCCTCAAAATGCCATATGTCACAGAGCGATGGATCGGTGGAATACTTACAAACTTCCCAGAAATCAAAAGAAGAATTTCTCGACTTGAAGAACTCAAAGAAGAACGCGTAAGTGGAGGCTTTGATAAATACACCAAAAAGGAGCAAATACTTCTAAATAGAGAAATGGATCGCTTAAACAAATACTTTAGTGGTCTCACAGGTCTCACAAAGATGCCTGACGCTATAGTAATAGTAGACACAAAAAAAGAACACATCGCTATAGCTGAAGCTCGCAAAGTTGGCGTGCCTGTAGTTGCTATCGGCAACACTGACTGTTCTATCCGCGCTATTTCCTACCCTATCATCGCTAACGATAGTAGTGCTTCTAGTATTTCAGCAGTTCTTGGTATACTTAAAGACGCATTTAGTAAGTAGAAAGTTTGTAAAGTTATAAAGTTTATAAAGTAAATTAGGGCACGAACGAAAATATGTTTTGGGAAGTACCTTGCGCAGGCTGACTGAGCCGAGCAGAGCAAAATTTCATCAGAAATTTATGCGTGTACTTCGAAAAATATATTGAGGTAGTGTTTAAAGATATATAAAATGACAATCACAACAGAACAAGTAAAAGAACTCCGAGACAAAACAAGTGTATCAGTTATGCAATGTCGCAAGGCACTAGAAGAAGCTGGTGGAGATATGGAAAAGGCTTTGATAATCTTACGTAAAAAAGGTAGCGAAATGGCTGAGAAAAAGTCAGACCGAAGTGCTGTAGATGGACGAGTATTTATCAAAAACGAAGGTGGTAAGGCAGTAGTAGTAACCTTAAACTGCGAAACAGACTTTGTAGCTCAAAACCAAGGCTTTATAGACTGTGGAGAAGCTATCCTCTCTAGTGCTTGGAATGAAGGCATAGAAAAGGCTAAGGAAGCGTCATCTGCCTTTATTAACGATGCAGTTCTAAAAACTGGAGAAAATATTCAACTCGGAACAATAGATGAGTATTCTGGAGAAACTATTGGCTCTTACATTCACTTCAACGGCAAAAGCGCTTCTGTGGTTGTACTTAAAGGTGGCAACGCTGAAGTAGCCAAAGATATCGCTATGCACGCTAGTGCTATGAAGCCTACATATCTACAAGCTACAGATATTAAAGAATCTGACAGAGAAGCTGTGATAGAAGTTTTGAAAAAAGAAGTAGACGAAAGTGGTAAACCAGAAGATATCAAAGCTAAGATGATGGAAGGAAAGATATCTGGATACTTCAAAGAACAAACACTCCTTGATCAACCATTTTTCAAAAATCCAGAAATGACAGTTGGAAAGATGGCTCAAAACGCAGGCGCAGAAGTAGTTTCTTTTAAGCTCTATACTCTAGGCTAAAGATATGATTGGAAAAGTATTTGCTCTTATCATTTCCCTACTTGCTCTTTGGTTTCTTATCATGTTTGTTATTTTCAAAGAACATCACAAAAAAGAATCAGAAAAAGAGCTAGAGCAAATATCCAACAAGTATGCTAGAAGTTTTAGAAAAGCTTGGTTTTTAATCCTTAGGATCACAAAGAGATTGAGAGGTTTTATGACCAAAATCATAGCCAAAGCATTTTTCTATGTATTCCCCAAAGCCAAAACAGTCTTTGAGCCCAAAGACGAACTAGCAGGGCTTGAGCATGGACCATCATCTTATTTTCTAATGAGTATCTCCGAAAATAAAGACAAGATAAATGCCCCAGATGGTGGAAAGAAAAAAGCTAGACGAAAAACAAAAAACGTGTAAAATGTAATTCAGTTGGCTCCAAATTTTGGAGCCACAATCGCCGCTTTAGCTCAGTTGGTAGAGCAACGCTTTTGTAAAGCGAAGGTCGTCAGTTCAAGTCTGACAAGCGGCTCAGATTTTAAAAAACAGTTGCTAGAGTTCTGTCAACGCATAACTAAAGCGAAGTTTATCCAAGAATGACAAGTGGCTCAAAGCTCATTTTCTATAAAAATGTCAGTAAAAAATACTTAATCCAAAGTATCTTTAAGATTATTTTCTAGCTCGTCAATATGTTCAAGTTCTTTTTTAATCATAGCTTTTGCATTTTCTAAGCTTTCTAATTTACTTTCTATCTCATTTTTATTTTTATTAAATTTTAAATTTTGAGCCAAAAGAGTTTGTATTTTCTTTAAAAAAGATAAGAAAACAGAAAAAGATAAAATAAAAAATATGATTAGTATAGATACAACTACTACAAATATCGGATTTTTAAATAAACTAGTAGGTTTTGATTTTACGATTGAGACATCTTTTAGCGTAATCCATTTATCTCTCAGTGCTAATGCTTCTTGTGGAGTTACTGTACCAAGAGCAGTATCAAAAATATTTTGAAGTTCTTTATTTTTCTTTGAAATAGCAAAAGATAGATTGTAGTTGAAATTAGCTTGACCAACGACAGACACATATGAAAGCGCCTGATTATTGGTATAGTATGACAGTGATGCTAAATCCATAACGGCAGCATCTACCTCTCCGAGGAGGAGCTTTTGGAGAGCGACTTCGTCGTCCGGTAGAGAATCTAAAACTATATTAGGATAAGAACTTTTAATATATGATTCAACAGCATAATCTTTACCAACAGCAACAACCTTGCCTGACAAATCAGCCAAAGAAGTATTACCCTGTGATAAGTTGCTATCTTTTCTGGCTACAATAACTGCCGGAATGCTTATAAAAGGCTTTGTAAAGTACAAATACTCTTCTCTTTCAGCTGTTTTAGTAAGGGCAATTGCTACACCTTCTTTACCTTCTTTAAAAGAAGATATAATATTTGAAAGCTGTGTTGGTTCGAAGTATTGAACCTTGGCTCCTATCTTTTTTGTAATTAATTCCAAATAATCAACGCCTAGACCTTGAATAACATTTGAAAACCCATTTTGTACAGAAAAAACAAAAGGAGGATAGTTACGCTCTGGTCGGATCAAAATAGTATTGTTTCTTTTACTAAGCCAAGAACTTTGCTCTTGAGTTAAAATAGAATTTTCAGCAAAAGCTACTTGGTGAAAATAGAACCCAAAACATAAAATAGCTAAAAATGTGACTATAAGGAAATTGCTGAGTTTAGACATGTTGATATAAGGTATTGTAGCGTGTTTAGAGCTATAAAATCAACACTTAGTTTATATGCTCTATTTTCTCCTCTACAGCTCTTTTAAGCGAGTCTATTTCTTCTAAATTTTGTTCCAAGGTATCACTAGCACCTTCCAAACGCGAAAGTTCATTTTTGAGCTCAGCAAGCTCTTGAGTTCTCTTGAGGCTAGCAAGGTGATATCTATGATGCCTTCTAGAGTGAACAATTATCAGTGTCAATAAAACGATGATGATAACTATAGCCAAGATACTGACAGAAATCCAAAGAGGATTTTGTAAAATACCAAAAACTTTTTGAGTTTTATCTTCTCTATTTTCTTCAAAGGTTATCCATCGATCAGAGATTATGATTTTTTCTGTTGGGGTTATTTCTTTAAGTCCCGCATTTAAAATAGTAACCATTTCTGGCATTGTTTTTGGGACTGCAAAAGAGAGGTTGTACTCAAAACCAGTTTGCCCACCAACAGATACATAAGAGAGCACATCCTTGCTGGTATAGTATGACAGTGATGCTAGATCCATAACGGCAGCATCTACCTCTCCGAGTAGGAGCTTTTGGAGAGCGACTTCGTCGTCAGAGACAGACTCTAAAATTATTTTTGGATAATTATCTTTTATATAATCAAAAGCTTCATAGCCACCTGTTACAGCTACTTGTTTAGCTTCAAAATCAGCCAAGCTCAGATCTTTTGAATGTTTAAAATCCTTTCTTGTCACGATAACTGCTGGTAAGGATATAAAGGGTTCAGAAAAATACATATAGTCAGACCTATCAGCGGATTCTGATATAGTAAGTACGATACCTTCTTTGCCTGATTTTATATCAGATAAAATAGCGCTCCGAGATCTTGGTTCTAAGAAAGTAGCAACTGCTCCAACCTTTTTTGCGACAAGATCTAAGTAGTCAACAGCAAGGCCTTTGGGTCTAACACTAGTAGAAGAAGATAAGAAAGAAAAAGGTGGATAATTGCGCTCTGGTCTAACAAGTAAAGTGTTTTTGTGATTAGTCAGCCAAGAGCGCTGATCAGGAGTAAGAACATTGGCACTTACCAAAGAAGTGAAAGAGAGAAAGATAAAAAGGGTTAGCAAAAAAGATCGAAGCATATATTTATATAAATATTGTATCACAATAAAACCCTACTATGTTTGCTCGGTTGAAGATTCTTCTTTTTTGAGTTGTTTTTCTGTAAGAGTTAGTTTCTCATCTTCAAGTTTTATCTTGTGATTAAGGATTTTCATTCTAAGTCTTGAGTACCAAGGGATAAAGTAAACAATAACACCCAAACAAACAATAGGAATAAGCAGAGCTAAGACATTTATAAGCACAACTAACCAACGTACCATTTTACTGTTATTGACTAAAAGCTGAACTCCGAAACCAGGTTTCTGGGTTTGATTATCTTCTTCAACCAAAAATGGCGTAACATTGTAAGCTCCAGCAACCAGATTGTTGGATGATATGTACTGGAATACACCTTGATTATCGTTTTTTACAAGAGCTTCTGTTGGTTTTTGTTTTTTGGTTTGTAATGCAATGATAAACTGTTCACCCAAACTTTTAGCTGAAGTATCTTTGAAAGATAGTTTTGTTATAGCATTGGGCTCACCTCTACCTTTGATAAATGCCCGGCCAGAAGAATCAACAACCTGAGAGTATTCTGTGATAACAGGAAGAGCTGATAGTTTTGTTGGGACTAAAGGTTTATCTATAGCAATAGGAGCTCTAGGTATCTGATCAACAATAACAGGAGCACCTGCAACTATCTTTACACTCTTTGATGAAAGAGAGTCTATAATATTGCTACCTAAACCATCATTTGCGAGGATAGCTCCATCTGAAAAAGAAAGTAAGGCATTACCTTCTTTGCGGGCTAAAAAGTTGATAGTAAAGAGTTTTCCGCTTTGACCTTGAAAACCTGGGTTTAAAACAACTCCTTCAAACTTAATCTGACTACCAAAGATTTGTGGTTCTATAGTCCAAAAATCAACAATACTGCTTTGTTTAGAGACACCGCCAACACTTAGCCCTCCTGAGGCTTGCAAGGTACCAGAAACAGCATTCATCGCTTGAGAGTTACTACTAACAAAAACAGTTACAGGAAAACTTTCGCCAACTCTTATATCTCTATTGGGTACACTTATTATAAAATTTTCACTAGCAAAAGAAGCTTTGCATGAAGCCAAAGCTAAGCTTAGAAATAAAAATAAACTAAATCTTTTCATTGTTTATCTTCTTCTTATTATAAAATTTATAACGAATAAAGCCAAGAATTAGTATAAAAACAATTATAATACCACCAGCGCCATAAATCTTCTCTCCGGAGACCAAAATCTTTTGCTCTCTAAAATTACCCGAATAATCATAAGCCCTAACAATAAACTCATATGAGAACAATTTATACGGCAAAGGAACGGGGCTGGAAGAGATTTTAAAAGGGCCCCCTGAGATCGAGACTTCATAGCGCTCTATACCGCCCCCCTCATCATTTGAAGAAAAAACAGCAAGCCTTGGAGACCTCCCAAAGATAGATCGCTCTATTATCTTTATAGAAAAAGGCTCTGGGTCAATCAAATCTTCTTGGGTATCATTTAAAGAATTTCCTTTTGCAACTGAAACAGACTTACTCTTTACTGATAGTTTAGTCGTAGTTCCGAGCCCGTCATTTTTCAAAACTACAGCATCAGAAAAAGTAAAAGTTCCATAACCTTCTTGTTTACCTGTAAAAAACAATCTCACGATAGGGATTGATCTTTGTCCTGTGTTTAGTGGATCATATATTCTTTCTATACCTCCTGGGATAACTCCTGAAAATTTTATAATTCCTAGTTTTTCTTGTTTTGGCTCTTCTACCCAAACAGGAATACTACTTTGCTTGGAGCTAAATCCTAAATATGTAAATAGTTCTGGATCAAAAAGAATAGATGCCCCGACTGAGTTTATACTTTGAGATTCTGGGTCAACCAAAATATCTAAATAAAACTTTTCATTGACAGAGACTTTTTCTAAAGCAGAAAACTCGAGTAAAGAAGCTGTGGCGACCTTAAAAGGTAAGAGAAAAATACCTAAAACTAGAATAACAATTAAATTTATTTTTTTGTATTTTTTCTGATTCATATTTTAACCATTCCAATAAAAAGCAACTATACTGAAGTCTATTAGATTTACTATTCTATCAGAGTTTGCGTCGACACACTTGGGCGGGTTTTGTTTGCCGTACCAAAAGGCCAAAACTGAAAAATCAACAAGTGTGATATTTTGATCAAAGTTACAATCCCCTGGTATGTTATTTGTAGCTTCGTTTCGCAGTATTGTAGAGTTTCCTATTGTTATTCTAAGCGCCTTACTAGTTCTTGAGTCTTTAAAATAAAAAGCTCTAACTACGTATTCCCCATTTTTTAAATCAAGAGGAACTGTGGCACTAAAAAACCCAAGTTCATCAGAAGTAAGATAAAAAGTTTTTGATTCTTCCCCTTCAAAAGAAACTTCTACTTCTTTGTTTGGCAGAGCGGATCCAGAAAACGTTATAAAGTCTCCTCTTTTTACAGATATTTTATCGGTGACCAAAGTAGGGGCAAATCTTATACCTGATATATCTGTTATATAACCACTGTATAAAATAGTTGGGAAATTTAAGAGTGTTGATTTGCGACCTTTTGTATCAACAGCAAACAAAGTAAACAGCTGCCAAGAAGTCTCTGGAATCAAAATAGAGAAAGCACCTTTTTCATCAGCAACAGTTGTAGTAAAAGTAGTATCTCTTTTTTGAACAGTAACAGTAGCGCCTGGATAAGCCAGTCCTGAAAAACGTACGCCGCTTTGATAAGTTCCGCCTCCTGGACCTGTATCTATAGTAGGGATGCTACCCACTATCGCTCCTATAGAAACTATTTCTGATTCTGTTAAGGTTTGAGCATTTAAATTTTTATATAGAAAAAAAGAAGTTAGTAAAACAAATACTGAACTTAATACGATAATGTGCTTAGTTTTGAAAGGCATAACAAAATCATAAATCATTAGCGCATACCCATCTGCTTTTGTGCTCTTCTAATAACAGCTCTGTTATATCTTCTAAGTAATGCTTTAAGTATAAAGTAGGCTGGGATAGCTAAAACTATAATTACCAAGATTAACTCCCAAGGAAAAACTACAAAATAAACAGCTTGACTTTTTGCTACTTGATTTGTAACACCAAAACTAGCTACTACTTTTGCTCTAAAAATTCCAAGAGCAAAATTGTGCCATTGGTCGCCAACAGCTTTCTTAAAAGAGTAAGGCTCATTTCGAGAATTTTCTTGGTTTCTGACTTCTACAGAGTCTCTTTTGCTCCACTCTGGTGAGAATTTTCTAGTAGTACCAGGAAGAACGTTACCATCATAGGGATTTGCATTGACTCTTTTTGCAACCCATCCAAATATACTACGGATAACAATATCTCCCTTTGGTTTTACTCTATCATTTCCTTGGTTTGAAAATCTGTATTGAAACCCAACAGGTAACATTTTATAAAAATGTTTGTTGTTATGAAGCTCAAAATCTACAAGTCCAGCTTGTTCTCTAATATCTCCGTTAACAGTCAAAAGTATGAGAAGGCCAGTTTTGGTTCCTATAGAAACCTGCCCTGGGGCATTGCCTCCTGGAGATGTCCCCCAAAAAATAGCTGCAAAATACCCTCCTGGTTCTGCATCTTTTGGTATCTTAATGCTAAAAGATATTTCTTTTTGAGCACCAGGAGCAAGTGTTATAGAAGCTTGTTCTGTTGTTATCCATGTACCTAGGCCATCTTTTGCTTCCACAAAACTAGGGCTTCCTGTATCACCTTGAGCTTCAAAGTTTTCAAACGAGGCAAAGAATGTTTGAGTTTTGTTGGTCTCGTTTACGAGACCCATTTTTTGAGTAACAGTTTCTCCAGGATTTCCTGATATCTCATACCGTATAGGAGTTATGGTAAGGGCATAAGCACTTTTAGTAGCCAAAAAGCATGTTGCTAAAAGCGATACTCCAATCGTTAAAAGTATTTTTCTTACCATAAACTCTCTTTTTTAAAATTAATTAATCTTTAGAAATTACCAGTAACAACCCAGTCTAGATTTGTAGCGTAACTACCAGCTGCTTGAGAAGCTGCCACGTTTGCCAAGTATCTTACTGCTACTGTATCAGAAGACACCGGGGCTGTTGCAGATGCCACCTGAGAAACAGTTGAGGCTACAAAGTTATAGTTATCTGAAGCAGTTTGATAACCAGCAGTAGCTGTACCTGTGCCTGTCACGGTCACACCTAGAGCAAATTGACTTGATCCAGGAGTACCATCAGCATCACCAGAGATAGTTGCTGCTGGTATTGTATTTGACCCAGAAGTTAGAGTAGCACCATTATAGGTAAGTGTATAGCCAGTAGGAGCATTTGTTCCTATGGTCATAGTGTGAGCTGTTGTTGTAGAAGCAGATCCAGTCGCAGCACCATTAGCCCATCTAGCAGCACCAGAGGTAAGTGTTCCAAAACCAACAGAAGCATCATCATTTGCAAAGGTAAGTGTAGGAGAAACAGTAGCAGTGATGTTAACTGTACCATTAGTTTCAGCAACAACAGCGCCACTTGCAGTATCTCCGTTTGATTCTGTTATAGAGAATGTAGAAGAGTCTACATCTGAAGATTTGTTGGTCATTGTTCCTGTACCAGAGGCTGTTGTTCCGTTGATAGTAAAGGTAACTGTAGCGTTAGATGAGGAAGGAGTATATGTACTACAAGCAGTGACCTTGAAGTTATTTGTGGAAGTGTTGATAGTAACAGCTACGTTGTTAGTACCTGCTGTACATGTAGGATCAACGCCACTTGAAGATGAGACTGCTGTGATTGTTCGAGCAGTACCATCGTTGAAAGAAAAGTCTGCTGTCTGCCAAGAGCCAATAGCGTTAAGAGTAAAATCAGCATCTACAAAATCATAAGTTAGAGTTTCAGCAGCGGCAAAAGTGTCTCCTCCAACAAGAGTTGCTGTTATAACATGTGTTGCTGTTGTGTTGATAGTAACAGTAGAAAGAGTGTCCTTAACCCCAGTAAACTGAGCCGCGACTGCTGTAAAAGGGTTGTATGCCAACGTACCAAATACAAAAGCCAAGATAGAAATAGAACTAATAATTTTCTTTAACATAATTTTAAAATTTAATTTTATTTATAATAATTTAAGCACTTACCTAGTACTTACTTATAGTATAACAATATTGAAAGATCTAATCAATAAAAAACGTATAGTTATCCACAGTTTTCTAGAAATTGGCACTTATCACATAGGTGATATCTGTGGCATAATTACCCGCTGAAGTTGAGGAAGAAATATTTGATAGGTATCTATTACTAAAAGTCTCTGCTGCTGTAACACCACTGGTGCTAGCTATAGGCTCTACTGTATTGGCTACAAACTTCCAATTTCCTGATCCACTTGATTGATTGTAATCTGAGGTAATACTAGCGCTTCCTGAAGAAGAAAGAGAAAGAGCAAACTGACTTGACCCTGGAGTACCATCAGCATCATTTGTAATAGTTGCAGGAGTTATAGTATTTGCTCCACTAGTTAATGTTGGTCCAAAATAAGTTATTGTATATCCACTACCTGCATTGCTTGAAGCTGACATTGTATGAGCGACTGAGTTTGACCCACTACCGCCACTTGTGGTTGCATATCTTGGACCGGAAGCAGACAGAGTGCCAAATCCTATAGAACTAGACGAGATAGAAAAAGTCAGAACTGTTTGTATGGTTATACACTCTTCGCTTGAAGTTGCTATAACGTTACTGAAAGCATCTAAAGTTTGTAGTACAAAACAATATCCGCCAGGAGTAAGATCTGTATAAGAATAGCTAGTTATAAGACCGTGCGTAGTATAGGAGTATGACCCACCAGAGGGTTTAATCCCTGTTTTATACCCAGAGACGTTCCAACCAAGTCCAGCTGTGGAAGCGCCCCAAGCAAGGTCTGCTTGAGAGCCATTTGGAGTAGCTGTAAACGTACCCTGAGTTACATAAGGAAACCATAAAAATCCATATCTACCTTCAAAACTAGCTGAAGTAGATCTGCCTATTGTGGTCATATCTCCTGAACCAAAGGCTTGGAAACTAGCAGAAGAGCCATAAGATCCGCCAGTGCCAACTAGTGGATCACGAATAATAAAACTAGAACTGGTCATATCCGTAGCATAAGCAAAGGGAGCTATCAAAAATAGCATAAGAAAAATGCCACCAAATATTTTTTTAACTAAAATTGGCAAACTGCTCATACTATTATAATAACATGAGGACTAGTTCTTCTTATCAGACTTTGATTCAGCTGGAGAAGTTGCAGGATTAACTGTAGGATTTTTTGCTGTGTCAGTATTTAAGGGTGCAATGTTTACAATTTTATCAAAATTTGGGCTATAAAGTATTGCTTTTCTAGCGCCACTATATATAAGAACCTTGTCTCCCTTTTTTGCATCAACAAAAAATGCTTGATCCCTTAGAGCTTCTGGGTCAGAAACAGTTGCAATAGTTGGGGTTTCTCCGTCTGGTAAAACCATAAGCTTACCTACCTTTGATACTAAAGACTTAACTTCAGCCTGGGTGGCTGCATTGGGATCATTCTTAGCCTTGCGATAAAAATAAATAGATGTACCAGCAAGAACAAGTACTAAAAATATCATTATAAGCGCAAAATACTTTTTGAAAAAGCTTTTAGATTTAAGCTTTTTTGTTACGTTTGTTGTTTGTTCTATTTCAGGCATAAAATTATGATTTGAATTATTTTATAGATAGTGAGGGTATTTTAACATAATATATATAGTAATAGTATGTGTATAGGCTTTTTATACCATAAAAAATTAATATTTCTATATTATACAATGATAAATCTAAAAATAAATAGGCTCTAAAGGCTATTTTGAGACTTGATTATATATAAATTTAGAAATTTCAGAAATAGCTGACTCTTGTTTTTTAAAATCATTCCCCCTAGTCATAATACATAAAATATAAGGCTTGTTTGGATAATAAACGATTCCACAGTCATGAAGCTGGATATCTTCCTCTGAAAAAATCCTATTACCCAAAAGAGTATCTGAGGGAAAGCGTTCCCCAAACTTATGAGAGACTAATACGCTATCTTTAACACCTGCAACTATCCCTGATTTATAACTAGTATTGGACAATATAGATAACGCTAACTCTGAATTTTCTCTATTTAAATATGAAGCATTAAATAAAACACGGAAAAAAGCTCCCATGTCTTTCACTCTTATAAGTAAATCTTCATTATCCTTAACTACGGGTACACCTATGTTTATATAAACATCATCTATGATTTTTTTTGGTATTTTTTCATATAAAATTCTAGTTGCTACATTGTCTGACTCTTGTATCATTTTTTTTGAAAGATCAAAAAGGCTATATAATGACCCTTTTTCAACACTTTTTACTAAATTATGTTGAGATACTACATTTTCAAAAAAACGATCCTCTGCAACGGCCTTTTCTTCTAAAACTGACGGGTCTTTTTCCGACCATTTTAAAAGCGCTATCAGAAGTGGTGTTTTAAGCATGCTAGCTGGAGAAAAATATTCTTTTTCTTCTATTCCAATCCATTGACCATTATTAAGATCTCTAAAATAAACAGATATATGTCTGATGTCTGAACTCTCTTTTATATCATCAATATATTTTTTAGTAGAACTTATAGGAATGACAAAATTTGAAAATTCTTGAGAAATTTCAAAATCCAATATTGGATTTGTAAACTTATAATTACCCCCTTTTTCTCTAGTTGAAGTACCGACCGAAATATTTTTTATTTTTTCTATTTTAAATAAAAGGAAAATAACTAGTAAACACAGAACAGTTATAATGGTGGGTTGTATAGTTTTCTTCATATTTATATTGTAGGTGCCTCCTCTTGATTTGAAGGAGTCTCAATTATATCTGGAGTTGACTCTGGGACTGTATCAGGTACAGGATCGGGTTCTTCATCAACTATAGGCGAAGGATCCTCTTCTCCACCCCCTTCTTCTTGACTAATAGTTGTACAATTTCCGTCTATATCAGATTGGTAACCTTCAGGTATAACTACTTGCCCTCCTTCTATATTTGGACAAATATCTATTGGCGGATTTTCTTCTCCATTAGTACCATCTCCTTCTCCTTGACTACCCTCTTCTGAAGGATTATTTTCTTCCACTGGAGGATTTATAATAAGACCATCTACTACACTCTCAAAAATACTTGAATCTTTGACCGCTAGGGCTGTCCAAGAGAAGCGAATATCTCTAGGAGCATTTTTGTTTATACGTATAGTAAAACCTCGAACTGTTTTGTTGGTAATAATATAACTAATACCTTGATCTAAGAACTCTTGTGCATCAGCATCAGATAGAGCTTGGATAGATTCTGGCTCTACTTCTGTCGCAGGGACAATTATATCTTCCAAAGAGATAGAGGCACTTGTTACTGGTTGAGCGATATATGGCTGACTAAAGACTATTTCTACCTTTCGTGCTCCTTCTTTGATAATCGCAAAACCAGCAGTATCTTTGTTGAAAATAGGAGGAAGATTGAACTCTACAGGTGCCCCAAACACAACATTACTATTAAATGTAGTTGTATTTGTGAAGAATGAAAGTCCTGCAAACTGAGCCTCGCCCTCAAATGAGCTATTTCCTGTTGCTTTTAGATTTTGTGTTGTGACAGAAGTAAGCGCATCAAAAGCATTAGCTTGGAGCAATGTTTCAAGAGCAGTTATCCTTTCTATAAGTGCATCAAAACCAGTAATCTTAGCACTATCTATCTCTGCGGCAGTAACCTTACCACTAAAGACAGCATTGCCTAGAGCATCTAGAGTAATAGTTGCTGGAGTATTCGCATCTTTACGCACTTCAAACTTACCACTTTCTCCTATTATGAGTGCGACACTGCCACCATCAAGCGCGGTGATAGTTTTGGTATAAATATCATCCGCGTACAAAGTAGGAGTGAGGATTTCCATACCTGCTGCAATTCGATCAGAGAAAATACTCTCTGGTATTATTGCTTTTGCCAAAAGATCTGCTTTTGAAGCTCTGAGGAAACTCATAATGGAAGACTGTGTTCCAAGAGTTGTAGTAATACCATCAATAGTTGCTTGCCCAGACTGAAGGTCTCCGTATTCAGCTGCTAATATTTCTACATTTTTCCCGAGAGATTCACCGAGTCCTGCAAAGAGCATGACATATCCACATTTTGGACCAGTAGCCGAAATAACTGTTTCAGGTATTTCTTGATCTATATCTGTAAAAGGCTCATCACCTGTTACTCCTGGACCATCTCCAACAGTAGTTGCAATCTCAGGTAGAGCTGCATCACAAGAAGTAAACTGATCATAATCTGGCTCATTTAGCACCCTACCAATTATTGGACCTGCACTTGTTGCTCGCATAGCATAACCTGGTCGAGATGAAGAAGTCAGCAAGTCTCCTACCCTTATAGTTCCATTTTCATCAGTAACCTTTACTGGAATACGACCAGAAAGTGCTATTGGATAAGCATTTTCGGCTACAGGACCGAGAGTAAGACCTGGTTTTGTAGAAACAACACCTAAGAGATTTTTCTGATATTTACTAGTAGATTTGCCAATACCTGCTGGTTGATCAGGTTGTATTGCTACAACATCTCCGGCTTCAAGCGGAGTATTTGAGTAATAATACTCTGCTAAGTCAGCTCCTTGTCCGAGCCCCAAGACTTCTTGCGTTGCTCCAAAGAGGCCACTAGCAACGAGGCTTGATCGTACATCATCAAAAGCAGTAAGCATATCAGCTTGTAGTTGTTTTAAGCTTACATCTTTACGCTGAGACCTAATACCTGTACCTGTACCAAAAACAATAGTATCAGTGTACGCTGCAATTGCTTTTATATCATCCGCATCGGTTCCACTCCATGCTGTCCCAAAGTCATCATTACCAACTCCTGAATCGCTACTATATACCTCTGTTTTGATTCCTCCTGCTCCAGCATTTGTAAAGACTGATACTCCGCCACCATCAGAGCCGTCATTTGTTCCCACGTACAGACTACGCACATGATTGATCTGTGTTGGTGAATCAACAGAAATAGCAGTGACAGTATTTGTTGATCCATACAATTTTGAAGGAGAGACTCTGAAATCAGAAGTACTATCTGGTGTAGTATCCCATGCAGGATAAACAGTAAAGGTTGTTGCTGTGTTGGAGATAATATTTCTTGTCTGACCAGCACCTGTTCCTCCAGTAATTTCAACAACAAGCCCCGCAAATGAGTTTGGTACATAAGACTCTGAAGAGCTTCCTATAGTAGTTGAAGTTCCAATATCCGCATTGGTAACAGAAGTTTGTGGCCGTATCAAATGAGTTCTCCCATCAAGGAAACGCCTGTTTGCGGCAGAAGCAACAGTTCCTGATGAGGTTGTTGCTCCAGCGCTCCAAGTGAATTCGTCTATTTCCCCATCCCAAAAACTATCTCCTGTAGCACAGTTTGCTCCAGTACAACGCCCTCCAATAGTAAGCACTTGTGCACCGTCCAATGTTGCTGATGCAGCAAGCGTAGTATCACAAGCAACTGCCTGACGCCCATCAATATACATACAGAGATCTGTATCAGTATTTGTTAATAATAGGTGGTGCCACTGACCATCATTCCATGTACCAGAAGAAGTAAGACCATCATCCATAGACAATGTTCCAACAGTTGTCCATGTTGCGTCATCATCAATACCAGCAGTAATAGTTCCTGTAGTAGTCATACCTGCATAAACACAACCAGTAGCTGCTGCCGGTGTTGCAGGAGTATAGCATCGCTCAAAGAGAACATCAGCAGCAGCTGTTGTAGAGTGTTTAAACCACAATGATACAGTAAATGATGTCGTAGAGACGTTGTTATCAGTATCACTATCACAAGTTCCGTTGGCATCTGCATCACTACAGAGATAGGAGTTGTTGTTAAAGTTTACCGATCCACCTCGAACACCACTTGCTCCAAATGTTGGTGATGTTGCACCTGCTGTGTCCATAGGGTTACGAGTAGTTCCTGTTGATCCAACTGCACTATTGGTACTTGTTGCCCCGGCAGCATCATCAAAGAGATACACTGAACGAACACCTCCATTCATATAAGGAGTAGCGTCGTCTTTTGTTGTTACTTTTGACCAAGACGCAGTTGCAAGCGCTCCTCCAGAAGTATGAACCTCAGCAAGGCCTTGATCTGTTCCTACAAAAACAACATCTCCAGCATCAATCTGTCCTGCAGCTGCAGCTTCTCTGGCAGCAGAAGCACGCTCTATAACAGCAAGAGCACTTGGGGATGTAGAAATAGTAGGAACCGCACCTGCAAGCGTAATCGGCGTATTGTTCGCAAGAGTTTCGTCATACCAACGAGTCGGAGTACCGTTTGTTTGCGCTGTAATTACAGTATCGACACCGCGCCATTCTTCGAGTTGTGCTCGTGTTTCATTTGTTGCATACATGCGACCACGCTTAGTAATATAAACCTGATTATAGTCATCATTAGTAGCATCTGAATAACTAACTACTTTTCGAGTACCCATATTGATAACAGAAACACCTGAATCAGTTGCGGCCGCAATAAGTGTGACTCCAAGCAATGGACCTCCTTGAGAATCAACTGGAGCTATCAATGTCCCTGCTCTATTTTCCATTGAAGCAGTTTGCATATTGATGGATACATCGTTTACTGTGTTGTTTATGATTGCAAATCCTGTCTCGGTATTCGTTGCATAGGTTGCTGTTGAGTTTCTATTGCCAATATTGGTATCGGATTGGGCTCTGTTTGTTGTGTTGTATCGATACATTGCATCTTGCTTAAAGTCAATCGCATACATACCTGTAGCAGAAGCACCGTTTGTACCTACAATGATAACTCCGTTTTGTGCAGCAACACCAGAAGGATTGTTGTTTGTATCTGCACCGAGAGCATAAGTGCCATCTTGAGTAAATTTCATCCACAATGAATTGTCCGATGCATCAAATATATAGAGCGCACTCGCAGTTGTAACAATGATTGCTTTTCGAGGAAAAGCCGCACTTCCACAACGATCATCTGTCGCTATATTACATACATCCCCCACGCCATCGTCTTTTGTCTCTGTTGCCCATGAACGCTGTAAAAATTCAAGAGAATTTCTCCATTCGCCTGAATCTGAGTCTCCTGCGGTATCGTACACAAAAATATCAATAATACCCGTGAGACTGCGTGCAATATCGCTACCTTTAAGTACAAGGTCTCCATAAACAAGAGCATTGCCACGACTTGTCGCAGTACCTATTTGGAAAATATCATTTGTTGTTGAGGATCCATCAGAGAGAATAAGGGTGCCGTTGTCGGCAAGAGCCATTTCTGGAGTTGTATCAAGAAAACGAATATCAGTATCCCAACCAGAGCCAATAACAAGCCCCTCCTCTACAACTGTTGCATCAGCTGATGATACTGAAAGAGTTAGTCCGCGCAATGTATCTGCGTCACCAGTTGCTGCTGAGGTTACATCAATATTGAGCGCTGTTACTGTGTCTATTGCTGCATCATCGCCAAGTACAAGATTGATGTCCTGGATGAACCCACTATCAGTGACTGTCGCGTTTTGAATAAATGATGAGTCGTTGTCGAGTGTGAGTGTAAAATCAGAAGTACCATTTGGAGCAAAGGTAATACCGCCAGTATCATCAAAAAGCGCAAAGTCTGTTATACCATCTCTTACAGAGAAGTCTCCTGTAGAATCAAGGTCTATTGTAAATGCATTCGCACCAAGGTTTATATCTGTTGCAGCATCTAAACTAAGAGAATCAGCAATTTCAGTAAAGTCAATAACATCAACATCGATATCCCAAACAGTACCTGAGCCTGAAACAACAATATCCCCCTTATCGCCATCAGAAACCCCACCTCCTCCACCACAAGCAGAACCTGTTCCTGAAACAACTCCAGAAGAGTTTACTTGTAGACATTGTGTAGAACCGGTGATACCAGCAAGAGTCAGGCTTTGTCCACTTGCCACCGTCATTCCACCATTAGCCGTAAGAACACCAGCTAGATTAAGAGCTCCGGTTGTTGCTATAAAGTCAGTTCCAGCATTACCGATGTTTTCTAAAATATTATTTCCTAGATTTGTATTTGATGTAAGAGAAACAGTACCAGTAGAACCAATACTCAAAACATTTGTACTTGTTGTATAAGAAATAACTCCTTCATCTGAAGTCGAAGTACCTATATGTAGTGTTTCTCCGCCAAGGAAAAGATCTCTAAATCTTAATGTGTCTGAACCAAGATCAATAGCATCATCAGATCCAGGTAAAAGAGAAGTATTGATAGCAACTGAAGAGAGGTTTGAAAGAGCAGTATTGGCACCTCCTCCACAACTTGCTATTGAAATAGTCCCAGAACCGTTTGATTGGAAACATCCAGAAGCGTCAGCGGCTGGCAAAGTCCACACGACACTACCTGTAACTGTTCCTGGTGCTTGGAATCCTACATATTCTCCACCTGTTGTATCACCAAATCGTAGGTCTCCTGTAGCATCTATATATGTATCTCCTGTAACCTGAAGTTTATAAGCACCGAGATCTGTGGTTGAACCGATTTGCAATTCTCCAGCAACATTGAGGCGCATTTTTTCAGTTAGAGTTTGTAGTGTAGTGCCTGTTGATCCAGCGTCAGATGTAAGGAATGAAAGATATCCTCCTGCTGCATTTCCTGTGCCCTTACCACCAGCTATAGAGATGTTTCCTCCCGCGATATCAGTACCTGATCCACCAGAGCCGTTGATAGTGTAGGCTTGTGGAGTTGCAGCTGTCACACCGTTACCAAAGAACACATTGCTGATATACATTCCTGATCCACTAGATGTTCCGACAACAAACTGATTTGCAGCTGTTGCTACTGCTCCTGTTCCTATAGCGATACTTGTGGCAACACCAGATGCCCCAACCCCAAGAAGGATTGTGTTGTTTGTAGAAACAGTATTTGTTCCTCCAATAGTGATACTGTTGATACCTGAGTTTGAGGCATTTGTTCCAAAAGTCATTGCATTTGCAGCTGTTGCTGATGCTCCACGACCAAAGGCAAAGCCTCCTCCAGAAGCAGTAGACAAGGCACCGATAGCTACTGAGTTGGTATCTGTCGCTGAAGCAGAAGTACCAATAGCCAAGTTGTACTGTGAGGCAGCACTTGCTGATTTACCAAGAGCGGTTGAATCAGCACCAGCAGAAGATGCGCTATTACCAAAAGCAACAGAGTTGTTACCAGCGGAAAGAGTACTTGCACCAAACCTTTCAGAGTTTGTTCCTGCACCTGGGACAGTAAGAGTACCAGAATCTACAATTGTATTACCAGTCACTTGGAGTGCATAAGAACCAAGATCTGCTAGCGAGCCTACCCAGACTTCACCACCTCCTCCTTGAAGTGACAGGTTACCACTGTTATCTACTCCTTCAGTTCCTGTCTGCAATAGAGCCATTCTATCTGTGTTGGCAGCGGCACCTCGGGCAGATAGATAGAAAGAAAATGGAGCAGAAGATTCATTACTTTGAGCAAGAGTACCAGCACGACGAAGCGATGTATCTGTTTTTGCAAAGCCGTATCCAAATTGATATTGATTACTACTTGAGTTTACTGTTGCGTCGCCAACAGTAAGTTTTGCTGTTGGTGTTGTTGTGCCTATACCCACATTCCCGGCATCAAAAATTGCAGCATAGTTTGCATCAGCTCCAGAAGCAGTCGCATACAAAGCTACGTTGGTAAGCACGTTTCCGCCTGCTGATTCAGTAGAAGTTGAAGAAAAATATCCGCCATATGAAGTAAGGTTTCCGGAAGTAGTATCAAATGTAGAACCAGTATTTGAGAAATCTGCAATACGCTTATTGATAGTCTGCCCTGTCAAAGAACTCAGAACATTGAGCTTGTAATTTGGAGAAGCGCCACCAATAGTAACATCACCATTTTGACTAAAGTTAAACTCTTCATCAGTATCATTTATACCGAAAAAAGTTCCATTACTAACTCCATCTATATCACCAATCTCAAATACACCACTTACTATTTCAATATTCAAATAATTATTTCCAAGAAGCGTATCTGCAACATTAAAGTTACCACCCGTAAAATAACCTGAGTAATTATTTGTACCTCCTGAAGCTGTCGCATAAAGACCAATATTGGTTCCAGAACCAGTATGTGTATTTGAAAGATACGCACCAAAGGTAGTCTGAGAACTTGTACCATTTGCACCAGAGAGTGAGATGTTGAGGCCTTTTTGATTGTCGAGTGCTCCTGTACCTGTAACAACAAGATCAACCAGAGAACCAGATGTCAGAGATGAAGATGCAATTGAAAGTATCTTACCTGTTGTCAGAGAGTTTGCTGTGATAGTTTGAAATGTTTCTGTGTCTGATGATACTGTCCAAGTGTTTAGTTCTCCATCATCAAATGCAAGTGTTTGGGTTCCTGTCGGATCAGTGATGGCGTTCCAACTGACCCCTCCTCCACAAGTAGTAAATGAGAGTTGTCCGTTTGCATCAGTGATTACACAGCGTGTAGTTCCGGAGGTTGTTGGTGCGGTGAGATCAGTGTCGAGAGTACCGATAGTGACATTTCCTGTTGCACCAGCAATAGCAATAGCACTAGTGATAGTGTCACTTTCGACTCTAAAATCTTTGTTTGCACCTCCTTCGTTAACAATCAATCCTCCGTCGAGAATTGAGTCGCCGGTTACTTGTAGTTTATATGCGCCTAGGTCTGAGGTTGATGCTATTTGTAATTCTCCAGTTGAATTTATTCTTGCTCTTTCTGAAAGAGTTGAACTTCCATCATGTGTAAAGAAAGCAAGATATCCTGCCTTATCACCACTCTGACTTGCACCAAGTATTGCTGCAAAATTATTATGATTAGAAGGAGAATCCAATCCATTCTCACCACCAAAAGTAATCGAAGGACCGACTCCTGTTCCTGCTGCAGTAGTCGAAGTCAACTGAACAAGACCAGACCCAGCAGACTGATCTAGGGTTGTAACCGTTCCATCTACTTCAAATTTAGCATAAGGGTTAGTTGTACCTATACCAACACGACCATTTTCAAAAATGGCAGCATAGTTGTTGTTTGCACCAGATGCGGTTACATACAAACCTACATTTGTAGAAGTCGTACCAGTACGAGTATTTGAAATTTTTTGAGCATGAGAAGTTACTCCAGAAAATGAATTTGCTCCAGTAAGTCCAATGTTTAATCCTTGACCCGCACCACCGCCAGAGACTTGTATGTCTACTAAGTTACCTTGAACCGAAGAAGAAGAAACATAAAGACCAGTCCCACTATCTAATGAGTTTGCTGTTAATACAAATGCTGAAGATGTCGTAGTGCCGCTTGTTACACCAGAGTTCACTACAAAAGATCCATTTCCTCCAAGAGTATTAGTAATTGACTGCCCACTCGTCGGTGCAAATGTGATAGCGCCAGAGTCAGCGAAGGTTGCAAATGCTGTTCCGTTGTCTTGGATGAGCAAGTCACCTGTTGAAGAGAGGTTGTGGATCTCATCTCCTGAGCCGTTGTTGGTAAATGTAAGTCCAAATGTCGATGCTCCAAATGCGACAGAAGTAGAAGCGTCGAGAGTAGTTGTGTCAGATATATCTGCCCAGTCGATAACATCAGCATCAATTGACATTACTGTACCAGAACCAGAAACAACTATGTCACCGTAGTCAGCATCAGATAAGCCACCTCCTCCACAAGTAGTAAATGAGAGTTGTCCGTTTGCATCAGTGATTACACAGCGTGTAGTTCCGGAAGTTGTTGGTGCAGTGAGGTCAGTATCGAGCGCTCCGATCGCAATGTTGCCTGAAGAGTCGAGCTTGAATTGGGTTGTTGTGGTGTTGCCAGAAGTTGAGAGGTAGAGGTTACTAGATGTAGTATAAAACCCGACATCATTTGCTGTGCCGTTGTAGTTTCTCATGATTCCATGACCTGAGTTACCAAAGTACAATGCTCCTTGAGTATTTGAAGTCGTACCAACAGTTATTATTGGAGTTGAACTTCGTACATCCAAAATAGTTGCTGGAGATGATGTTCCTACACCTACGTTGCCACCTCCATCAATAGTGAAATCATCATTGGTTCCAAATGCAGTTCTGGCAATGATGAAGCGGTCGTTGTTTGAATCATCAATACCCATAATATAAGAAGGTGTACCATCTGCTAGTTCAAATTTGATATATGGATCAGTGTCAGTGCCAAGAGAAGTGATAGCAAGTCCCGCAGCTGCAGTTGCACTGTGAATGTTGAGTAGGTCATCTGGAGTAGTATCACCGATACCAACAGCATCAGCAGAGGCATCAACAACAAATAGATTTGAGTTTGTATCACCTTCAATTCTTGTATCAAAATCTCCACCAACATCATTTACAACAAACTCGGTAGTAGAGAAAGCTGCTCTTGTTATCCTACTACTACCTGTTTGAAATTTTACAACCCCTCCATAACCAGAGAGTACCACTCCTCCATCTGCAGTACCTTCGAGTATCGCAGCATTCGCCCAATCTGTCACACCATAACCATTACTTCCAGCTTGATCAAGAGTAAAATACTTGAGCGTACTAGAAGATCCGTCATTTTGTAATTTTATTCCTATTGAATCAACACTAGAACCAAGCATATTTAAAATACTTGCTGAACTATTTGTAGTTCCTATACTAAGATAATTATCTATCCTTGCATTACTAATCCAAAATTGCGCTGAGGATTGTTGAGAAGCAAATTGATTTTGAATATATCCTGTACCTCCTGTGGTTGGTGCCGCTCCTATGTCAGAAAGTAATTCTGATCCAGTTCGGTATTTGATAGTTCCACTATCTGATACTAAAAATCTATCTGTATCAGTTGTCGCATTTGCAAATACTCCTAATATATTTCCAGAAGAATTTACCTGGAATAAATCACCTGATCCTACAGTTAGAAGCGCTACTGGTGAAGTATCTCCAATACCTATGTTTCCTCCATCTGGGTTCAAAAGAAGATCTGCAGGGCCATTGTCAAACTCACCTTGAATCCTTCCGATATCGGTAGCAAGATCTTCTACTCCAAAAGAAATTCCAGCATCGCCGGTTGATTTAAACAATTTTAAAAATGTTGTAGCAGAAGAAGAATATATAAAAAGAGGAATTGATGAATCTGTTGCACCAATACCAACGCTACCATTCTCGAAAAAAGCGGCGATATTTTCAGTACCCCCAGAAGCTGTTGCATACAAGCCGATGTTTGTAGTTGCAGCACCAGTGTTTGAGAAGTATCCACCGTAGTCAGTACCAGATGTGGCACCTGTTTGTAAAACTTCCAAAGCTTTATTTCCAGCAATTGTGGAGTTGGTGGAGATAGATACTATGTCGTTTGCAGTTGTCGGTGAGAGTGTTGTCCCGCTACGTTGCCAGTATGCTGAAGCAGTGATATCAGAAGTCAGAGCTACAGTTCCGGAAGCATTTGGAAATGTCCAGGTTTTGTTTGAGCCTGTTATGTCAGCATTGGTGATAGTCCCGGTAAACTGAGCAGCACCGCCCGCAGCAACAACGATAGCGAGTTTGTCATCGTTGACCCCGCCAGCAACGGTGTTGACTGTCAGACCACCAGAGGTGATAGCTCCAGCCATGTTAAGTGCTCCGCTGTTTAGTACTGGAATATTATTTCCTGTTGGAGTTTGGCTTGGAGTAAATCCGCCAACAGTTCTAGAGTTGATAGCAAAACCAGAAGAGACTACTCGTTGTCGTGGAGTCAATGTTTCAAAACTTTCTGCTCCTCCTGTTGGAGTACAGTCTGGGCCAACCATTGTCGCAACTTCTACGTTGATAAAAACTTGATCATCGTCAAAAGCATAAGAGCTAAGATCATCACCCCCAGCTGATACATCTCCAACGTTGCCATTGAAAACTCCTTCTCGAGTCAGGATAGTCATTGTACTCGGAGAGCCTGCTGGCCAAACCTTTGATCCACCTGTTGATGCGTCATACAAAGAAAATTTGTAACAGTAGTTTGTACCACTTGGTCCACCAAGGAGGTCACCAGAGGAGTTCATCAAACGCCCTTGGAAGTTTATGATACTTGGCACTCCAGCGGCAGCGTTTGCACTGAGGGCAAAAGTTGAGAAGATTATGGCCCCCAAAATACAAAAAACTACTACACCTCTGTGGAGCTTTTTCGCAAAAAACAAACTGTGAAATTTTTTATAGAATTTCATTCGTTCTACCCTTATATTTTAACACAAACACCCCTCTCTATGCATATATAAATAGTAAAAAATTTGTGTATAACTTTATGCACATAAAAACACCTCTTGCAAGAGGTGTTTTTATGTAAAATTTTTGTCTAATTTGTTGTCTTTTTTGTAGTTGTTTTTTGTGGATTTGTTAACTCTTTTGGAAGTAAAGCTTCTAGCTCTTCTACAGTTTTAAAACCACTAACAGTTTTGCCGTTGACCACCAAAGAAGGTAGTGAATTTTGGATTTTATATATAGAATTCAAGGCTTTTATGGTCGAAAGATCCAAGTTGTGATCAAAAGAATACACTCTGACTCCAGGATATTTTTCTCTTATTGCATCAAGTACAAATCCCTGTTTTACACAATCATTACAAGCGTCTCTATTGCCATAAAAATAAAAAATGGTGTTGATCTTTTGTTTACACCTCTCGGCAATCCTTTTTGTTAAAAGGAAGTCCTTGACTTGCAATATCGTATATTGTTTTTTTAAAAGCTCTACCTCATCCCTATTGCCAGTTGTTTGTTCGGTATAAGAGATCTTGTCAGCGATGGTCGCTATCTCTTTTGAGAGAACTGAGTTACTCAAATCTTGGCAAGAAAGTTCTTCAAGGAGAGCAAACTGTGTTTCTGAAGAGAGGATATCTATAGCTATTTTGTTTTGGATGTCTTTGATTTGGTTTATTTTTTTGTTGTTGACATAGGCACTCAAATACCAACCAACGGCAAAGATGCCACATGTTACTAGAAAAACAAAAAAATATTTTTGGAAACCTTTCATTTTTATTACTTTGATTAACGCCACTTAGGCTGACCTGCTTTGGTAATTGTATTCCAAACTGCTTTCAAAAGCCATATCGGAGCAATGATGCTATAGATTAGCAGATAAGGGATAATATGCCAATTTATAGATTTCTTTTGTTTTGAAAGTTTAGTTCCAACAATGATAGAAAATATAACCATAGCGTACAGTGCCACCGAAATAAAAAATATCGTCTTAGTGTTGATAAAAAACAAATCAAAGTGTGGAGAAAATGTCAGATCAAAACCTTTGATAGAAATCTCTGTTATTTTTTTTATCAAAAACAAAATAAAGTTGTACAAAAGTGCAAAAGAAAGATAACAAACAGCGATGATAGAGATGATACCTGAAGGAAGTGTAAAGAAAGAAAAGTTACCATACTTGGTTTTGAAAATCAGTCTTCGATAATCAATAGTGTTGTTGATAAATCCATAAATCCATCTAAGCCTTTGTTTATAAAGCTTTTTTACGGTATTGGGTGTTGAGGTAAAGACATAAGCAGTGTGACAATGATCAATCTTTAAATGATGCTCTTGCATGCGATATGCTATTTCTTGGTCTTCTGTGTTGTGCGCTTTTCGAAACTTTCCTATCTTTTGAAAAACTTCTTTTCGATAAACAGAAAATGGTCCGGGTGTTACGTGGATAGCTCCAAGATATGCGAGCATGCGTTTGTTGTAAGTACTCATGTTGTACTCTACTCTTTGTGCGTATTGCAAAATGTTTTTTGGTTTGTTGACTATCAGAGAAGGTGCGACGGCCATAGTCTCTGGCTTTTTTTGAAAGACATTTATCATTCTTCGAAGAGCATCAGGTGCCACAAATGAGTCAGCATCCAAGCACGATATAAAGTCTGCCTTGGTGTTGTCGATACCAAAGTTTACCGCAGTGTGTTTGCCACCATTTTCTTTTTGAAAAATCCTAACTTGTGGATGATCTTTGTACTTTAACATTTCTTGCCAAGTGTCATCGGTAGAGCCATCATCGACAACTATGACCTCTAGCTTGTCTTTTGGATAATCTAGATTTAAAAGAGACTCAATAGTGCCGTGGACAGTTGTGCCCTCATTCCAGGCTGGCACAATAACTGCTACAGACGGAAAACTTGTCAAAACCGGTAGGTCTTCATCGTGGAGTCTGTTTAGGTGTTTTCTTTTTTCAAAAAAAGTAACCATGAAAAAAACCTGCACATAAAGAGCCAAAAAAACTATTATATACATAGCTATTTCCGAAAAAGGCATATAACAGACAAATTACCATATTTTGCGCTATACTGCTAGACATGGAACAAGAACAAAATCAAAACACACAAATCAAAAAGCTTAATATCAGCACCCCGGCAGCAATCATTACAGCTGGAGTACTTATTGCCGTTGCTCTTATTTTCTCTGGTAAAGGCAATACCTTGATGCAAAAACCTTCTGGTGAAAAAACTTTACCTGATACAAAACCAGTTGAACCTGTAGCCCTCAGACAAGAAGATCATGTCTTTGGGGACTTGAGTAAGGCTGAAGTGGTGATAGTAGAATATTCAGATAGCGACTGTCCATTTTGCCAACGCTTCCACCTCACAATGAAAGATATCATCAAAGAATACGGAACAAAAGTTGCCTGGGTGTATCGACATTTCCCTCTCAGTATCCATGCAAACGCTGGCAATGAAGCTATCGCTCTTGAATGTTCAGCAGAACTCGGAGGTAATGAAGTTTTCTGGAAATATTTAGATGAAGCTATCGACATCACTGTTTCCCCAGAGAAAAGTGCAAGCGTTTTGACTGGCACAGCCACAAGACTTGGTCTTGATGAAAAACTCTTTAGTAAATGTTTAACAAATGCGACAGTTGCCAAAAAAGTTGCCGACCAAAGTGCTGAAGCTCAAGCTCTAGGCGCTCGTGGCACACCATATAGCATAGTGATTAACAAAAAAAATGAGCAAGTTGCAATCCCTGGAGCTTATCCGATAGAAGAAGTGCGCAAAATCATAGACGGACTATTAAAATAAAAAAGCCTGCGTTACCGCAAGCTTTATTTGCCAATTAGTTTGGCAAGTCCTATCAAGATTTCATCTTTACTTCGAAAGAAGGTTTCGTTGAAGACACAATAACCATTTGTCCGTCATAATTTCTTCCGCCACAATTATGAGCTGGTATATCACTCAGTGAATAACCATCTACATAGCCGATTTTCTTATTTTTTTCAAGATAAGGGTTATCACATAAATAATCTACATAAGTACGCCCCTTAGCCCAAAATACTCTACCGATTCCGTATTTGGGATGAAAAACTGCATCTCCGCTACAAATTCTAGTATCTTTTGAAACTGTATAAAGAAAACCTTCGAACTCAAAAGAAAATGTTTCAACCATATCTATTGATTCATTTTCAAATCTAGATATCGTTTTGTTGTTGTCTGGCCAACAAGGTTCTTTGCGGTTGAATTTATTTAATTCCTCTTCCCAAAGTTGACCGTCCTTGCCACCTAGGTTCACGAGTAGTTGATTCAACGGTCCGGTCGTGAATTCGCGGAGCGCTCTGCTGAGAATGGGGTCCATAGTCAGATGTTTTTAAATTACAAAGGACAAAAATATTTTGTCTATCTGAATATAACACAGTACTGTTCTTTATCCAAAAGAAACCAATCACTAAAATACCCTTAATTTGTAAGGGTATTTTAGTGATTATTTAGTTCGTCTTCGTTAAAACTTTGACGAGGCTAATCAAAATAATTTCTTAGTTTTTGGATTTTGTCGTTTTGACGAAGTTTTTCGTGAACCTTGGCTTCAATCTGTCTGATACGCTCACGAGTGACTCCAAACTCTTTACCTACTTCTTCGAGAGTATGTTGTACTCCGTCGACAAGACCATAACGCATCTCAAGAATTCTGCGTTCCTTTGGAGAGAGCTCTGCCAAGACTGCGCCCATTTGCTCCTTGAGCATGTTGCGAGTCGCTTCTTGGTCTGGACGAAGAAGTTTATCATCTGGGATAAATTCTCCGAAAGTAGACTTGTCTTCATCATCTCCTATTGGTTGCTCAAGCGATCTTGTTTCTTGATTGATTTGTTCAATGACATGGACCTTTTCTACTTCTATACCCATTTCGTTGGCTATCTCTTCAGCGACTGGATCACGCCCCAAGTCTTGTCCAAGTCTTCGCACAACTTGTTTGTATTTTGAAATAGTTTCAACCATGTGTACTGGTATACGAATAGTTCGAGACTGATCAGCTAGTGCTCGAGTGATAGACTGACGTATCCACCAAGTAGCATAAGTAGAAAACTTATATCCCTTGGTCCAGTCAAACTTCTCTACAGCCTTAAAAAGACCGATATTTCCCTCTTGAATAAGGTCAAGCAAGGTCAGATCAGCTGTTCTATTGGCGTACTTTTTGGCGATAGAAACCACCAAGCGCAAGTTGGCTCGAGCCAGTAAGTTTTTGGCTTCCAAGTCCCCCGCAGCGATACGCCTAGCAAAGTCTTTTTCTTGAGCAGCATTGATAAGAGCATACTGACCGATGTCTTTTAGATACATCTGGACAGAAGAAAAAGTGTGAGTATCTTTTACATACTTTGAGAGGTCTTCTGTGTTGTCGACGTCGAGCAGATTTCCACCTTCAAGCACATCGATACCAGCAACAGAAAACTTCTCGTATATCTCATCTAGAAAAGCGATATTATTTTCAATATCAGGAAACATTTTGAGGATTTCATCATAGGTGATGAAGCCTCGCTTTTTACCCTTGGCCAAAAGCTCCTCTGCTTTGACTTCCATCTCTTGCAGTTTTCTAGCAGAGTTCGCCTCCTTGCGAGGACTAGAGCCAGCATGACGGATTGTTATTGGCTTTGGTTTTACTTTTTCTTTAGTTTTTGAAACTTGTTTTTTTACAGGTTTCTTTGGAGTTTTACTTTTTATTAAAATTTTCTTTTTTGGAGTAGTCTTTTTTTTGCTAGCAGTTTTCTTTGCTATAACCTTTTTGGGTTTGTTTTTAGATCCACCTTTAGGCGGAGTTTTCTTGGTTACTTTTTTCTTTTGTGCTTTTTTATTTGTCTTTGGCATATTTCTATTGCATCATCTACAAAAAAACCTTATTTGTCAAGCATAAAACATCTTTATGCTTCAAGCGCTACTACTGCGCTCATGTCGGCTTTTTATGATTTCGTTCAAAACTCTTGTGATTCTAGCTATCTTCTCTTCGTCCCCCTCCGCCTCAGCTTGCTTCAAATCTTTCATATAGGAAGCTTTCATACTAAGGAGAAATTCTTGTAAAACACTCTCTACCAACTCTTTTGCTACTTTTTCTTGATCTTCTTTTTTGAGACTACTATATTCTTCTTCAACCACTATCAAAGCCCGACTGAGTCTATCCTCCTCTAGTGGTGGAGCTGAGAAAACCAATCCTCCTACAGATACACTGTTTAGTTCTTCTACTGCCTTCTCAACCTCGGGACTAGCAAATCTTTGTCTAAGAGCAATCAATCTCTCATAAGGAGTCACCTCCCTACCTTTAATACTGCTTATCACCTGCTCTTCTTTCGGTAGTTGAGAGAAACTTTGCTTGAGCTCTTGCTCTATAGTCTCAGCTGGCATTTCTATCTCTTTGGCAATCTTGTTGATATAGATATTTCGCTCCATTGGAGAGAGGACCTTTGCCAAAAATGGGAAAAGCTTTTGCTTGATATTTTTGACAAATATATGAGGAGAGCTAGAGCCTGCCTTGATAAGATCTAAGTGGTGATCAATGAAGTGTTTAGCTTCTTTGAGTCTTTCTTTCCAAGCCTCTGCACCATTTTTCAAAATGTAGTCAGCTGGATCAAGACCATTTGGTAACACAACTACTTTTGGATTCATCCCTAGAGATAGCGCCACCAAGGCCGCTCTGTCCATCGCTTTTTGACCAGCTTCATCTCCATCAAAAGCCAAAAAGATATTTGAAGTTAATCTCGACAAAATAGAAAGATTTGAAAAAGGATCTTTGACAGACTCTGCTGAAACAGCTGTCCCGGAAGTTGCCACGGTGTTTTTAAACCCCGCTTGATGAGAAAATATCAAATCCATCTGCCCTTCTACCAAAATAGCAAAATTGTGTTTTTTGATATGGATTTTGGCTTTATCAAAACCAAAAAGAGTTTTGGATTTTTGAAAGATTTCTGTCTCTGGAGAGTTTAGATACTTGGGACCATCATCACTTTGTGGAAATATTCTTCCAGAGAAAGCAATAACCCTAGAACTACTGTCACATATCGGGAACATGATGCGACTTCGAAAACGATCATAGACCTTAGTTTGTTTAGTATTTGGATCTTCGACTGATTTGGTTAGCCCGGCTTTGAGAGCCAAAGACTTTTCTTGTTGATCTTTACAACTAGCTTCTATAGTTCGCCATTCGTTGGGGGCATAACCTATACGAAAGTCAGAGATAGTCTCTTTGGTCAGCCCTCTTTTTTCTAAGTATTCTTGTGCTTCTTTATTTTCTTTTAGAAAATTTTGGTAAATCAAAGTCGCCTTTTCTAGGATTTGGTAAATACCATCGTCATCAGAGCCATTGGTAGCATAATTATCAAGCACAACTCCAGCTCTGTCAGCCAAGAGCTTTAGGGCTCCCTTTTTATCCAAACCTTCAAACTGCTCGACAAAATTAAAGATGTCTCCCTTGGCTCCACAACCAAAACAATAATAAAGATTTCTCTCTGGAGAAATATAAAACGAAGGAGTCCGTTCGTTATGAAACGGACACTTCGCCTTATACTGAGGGCCATTTGGGACAAGGGTGATGTAAGAAGACAGTACTTCGGTAATAGGCAATCGATCTTTTATAGTCTCGAATACCGTTTTCATCCTTTATTCCTCTTGGTTCTTAACGTTATTAACTTTGAAGATTTCTCGCTCTTTAAATCCAGTACCTGCAGGAATCAATCGTCCAACAGTTACGTTTTCTTTGAGACCTCGAAGACTATCTTTACCTCCACGAATTGCGTTGTTGATAAGCACGCGGTTTGTGTTTTGGAATGATGCCGCTGATATCCAGCTCTTTGCAAAGAGTGCTGTTTGAGTAATACCAAGAATGATCAAGTCTGCTTTTGCTTCTCGAAGACCCATATCACGCATTTTTGCATTTTCTTCGATAAGATCAGTGACCTCAACAACATCTCCGATAGAAAATGTTGTATCCCCTGCATCTTTAACTTTGCGACGAGAGAACATTTGTCTAACTATTATCTCTAGGTGCTTACGAGCGATAGATGCCCCTTGAAGTTCGTAAACTTTTGAAATTTCACGAATGATGTAGTCTTCTGCCATTTCTCTACCACCAGCTTCATAGACTTCTTCTATATTTGCAGATCCGTCTGTTAGGAGTTCACCTCCCACTACTTCTTGACCAACTTTTACGATAGGAACACGACGAGGGTTGACTAGATAGTCCACACTTTCTTTCTTGGCAGTAGATTCACTAGAGAGTACAGAGATGATCTTTTCTGATCCTTCTTGTTTGATGTCTGTAACAGTTCCGGCGTATTTGTTAACAATAGCTGGGTTTTTGATAGTTCGACATTCAAAGATTTCTTCAACACGTGGAAGACCTGCTGTAATGTCCACCCCTGCCACACCACCGGCGTGGAAAGTTCGAAGTGTTAGCTGAGTACCTGGCTCACCGATAGCTTGCGCTGCTACGATACCAACAGCCTCACCACGCTCAATCATATGACCACGACCCAAGTCGAGACCGTAACAATTTCGGCAAATACCATAAACTGTTTTACATGTCATCGGAGTACGTACAAAGACTTCTGTAACACCTTTTTTCTCTACCAAAGTAGCGTCATCTTTTGAAACAAGGTGACCTTTTTTAAAGAGAGTTGTTCCGTCTGCAAGTACTAAATCTTTTGCAAGGATTCTTCCTCTGATATTTTTTGATAGCGGGATTTCAAAACCAGAAATAACTTCCTTGGTAATGCGCTTAGCTAGCTTGGTACCACAATCCTCTTCAGTAATGATGACGTCTTGTGCCACATCAACAAGTCTTCGAGTTAGATAACCTGCACGAGCAGTGTTTAGAGCTGTGTCAGCCAAACCTTTACGAGATCCGTGAGTAGTAATGAAGTATTCAATAGGAGAAAGACCTTCCTTGTAAGACGGAATGATCGGGAAATCAATAGTGCGTCCAGTTGTGTTTTGGATCATACCTTTCATACCGGCCATTTGAGTTACGTTACTCATGCTTCCTCGAGCACCTGATGTAATCATATCGTAAACAGAGCTGTGTTTTTCAACTGTACCAACGAGAGCCTTTTCGATTTCACTCTTAGCTTTGTTCCAAACCTCAATAACCTTTTGGAAGCGCTCTTCTTCAGAGAGAAGTCCGTCTTCAAATTGGCTCTTGATAGTTGCTTCGAGAGCTCTGTGAGTTGCCACGATTGCAGCTTTTTCTTTTGGCACAACAACGTTATCTATACTCCAAGTAGTTCCAGAGATAGTTGCGTATTTGTAACCGAAGTTTTTGATTTTATCCAAAACTGGAGCAATAGCTGTTATACCAAAATCAGAAATCATAGTATCCACGATACCGATAATCTTCTTGGCAGTGATCTCTTCGTTGATATAAGGAAATTCTCCCGGCAAAATAGCATTGAACAAAAGTCTTCCTGCTGTTGTTTCAAAAGGTTTCTTATCAAACTCTGCATACTTTTGACTATCTGTTCCAAGCACATGAATCTTTGCACGATAAGACAATACTCCAAGATCATGAGTCATAAGTGCTTCGTTTGGACTAGAGAAATACATACCTTCGCCTTTTTCTCCATCAACAACACTAGTCATCCAATAACAACCAAGCACGATATCTAGCATTTTTGATGAAACGATAGGGTCACCATTTTGTGGCTTGAGCAAGTTTTTGTCTGCTGCCACTAGTGTCTTAGCTTCGTGTTGAGATTGTTCAGAAAGTGGTAGATAAACCCCCATTTGGTCTCCATCAAAGTCAGCGTTAAACGCAGGACAAACAAGTGGGTGAACTTGGATAGCATTTCCTTCGATCAAAACTGGCATGAAAGCTTGAATACCCAAGCGGTGAAGAGTCGGCGCGCGGTTAAGCATGACGTATTTACCAGTGATAACTTCTTCAAGAATAGCCCAAACTTCTGGCACACCATCTTCGATGAGTTTGTTTGCTCCTCTTATGTTAAAAGCAAGTTCTCTAGAGATAATCTTTGAGATTACAAATGGCTTGAAGAGTTCAAGAGCCATATGCTTTGGAAGTCCACATTGGTTAAGTCTAAGGTTTGGACCAACTACGATAACACTTCGTCCGGAGTAGTCTACACGCTTACCTAGGAGGTTTTGTCGGAAAAGACCTTGCTTACTCTTTAGGTTGTCAGAGAGAGACTTAAGAGCTCGGCGTTGTGCTTGACTCATTGCAGGACTATCAGCTCCAGCGATAGAGTTGTCGATGAGAGCATCCACTGCTTCTTGCAAAATACGCTTTTCGTTTCGCAGGATAACATCTGGAGCACCTATCTCTTTGAGTTTGCGAAGACGATTGTTGCGGTTGATAACACGACGATAAAGATCGTTAATATCACTTGTCGCATGTCGGCCACCTTCAAGAGCCACCATCGGACGAAGTGCTGGTGGGATAACTGGCAAACGACTTAGGAACATCCATTCAGGTCGAATGTTGGCATAAAGCATAGCTCTGATGAGTGAGAGTCTTTTGTTTAGTTTTTCTCGCTCTGCAGCTCCAGCTTTCTCAAGAGACTTTTCAGTCTGAACTTTCATTTTTTCCAAGTCAATGCCTTTGAAAAGCTCAAAGACAGCTTCAGCACCGATACTTGCTTCGAAAGCACTACCATACTTGAGAGAGTAGTGGTGATAAGAAATCTCAGTCAAAACTTTTCCAGTTCGGATTTCTGCTATTTCTTTTTTGGTATTTAGAAGAAGTGTCTTTAGTTTTTCACGTGTCTCTTCGTCTGAGGCGTTTTTTAGTTTGTTTTTAAATTCAGAATCAAGATCAGCAACTATTCTAGCTTTTTCATCTTCATGAACAGAAACTATGATATAGCCAGCAAAGTAGATAACCTTTTCGAGTTCTGTCAGAGGGATACCTAGAAGGATACTCATACGAGATGGTACACCACGGAGGAACCAAATGTGAGCCACTGGAGAACATAGATCGATATGACCCATACGTTCACGACGCACTATACTTTGAGTTACTTCAACTCCACATTTTTCACAGATAATACCAGCGTAACGAATGCGCTTGTATTTTCCACAGTAACATTCATAGTCTTTTTCAGGACCGAAAATACGCTCATCAAAGAGTCCACCTCTTTCACTGCGACCTGTTCGGTAGTTGATGGTCTCTGGTTTTGTAACTTCACCATAACTCCAATCCAAAATCTTCTCTGGAGAAGCGAGTTTGAGAACGATGCTATCAAAATTTGTTGTATCTAGTGTTTTCATAATATTAACTCTTTGTTATTTAGGCGTTTACCTCTTCTGCGTTTGCTTCGACCACTTTTGGACTTGTGTTTTGCAAATCTACGTCAAGACATAGTCCTCGTAGATAGTTGAGCATCACCGAGAACGACGCTGGAGCGTTTGGCTCGCGTATTTTTTCACCTTTGATAATAGAATCAAATGTAGCCGCACGACCTCTGATATCGTCTGATTTGATTGTTAACATTTCTCGCAATATATGAGAAGCACCATAACCTTCAAGAGCCCAGACCTCCATTTCTCCGAAACGTTGTCCTCCAGATTGTGCTTTACCACCAAGAGGTTGTTGAGTAATGAGAGAGTACGGACCAATACTTCGCATGTGAATCTTGTCTTCTACCATGTGGTGAAGTTTCAAGATATACATGTATCCCACAGCGATATCTTGTTGGAACTTTTCTCCTGTTCGTCCATCATATAGAGGCACCTTTCCACTCTCTGGCAAACCAGCTTGTTTTAGCTCAGCTTTGATTTCAGCATCTGTTGCTCCACAAAACGGTGGCACTATAGCTTGATAACCAAGACTGTTTGCTGCCATACCCAAGTGAAGTTCAAGGATTTGTCCAAGGTTCATACGAGATGGAACTCCAAGTGGAGTAAGTACTACGTCTACCGGTGTACCATCTGCCATATATGGCATGTCTTCTTCTGGAAGAACCACTGAGATAACACCTTTGTTTCCGTGTCGTCCAGCAAGCTTGTCTCCGACAGAGATATTTCGAAGTTGTGCTACTTCGATAACTATTTTCTTGATAACACCACTTTCTAGGTTGTGACCTTGGTCACGAGAAAATACTTTGACGCGAATGATGCGACCCTTTTTACCGTGATCCATCTTTAGTGATGTGTCTTTTACATCACGAGCTTTTTCAGCAAAGATACTTCGGAGAAGTCTTTCTTCTGGAGTAAGTTCAGTTTCACCTTTTGGAGTAATTTTACCTACCAAGATATCTCCTTCTTTAACTTCCGCACCTACTCGGATGATACCGTCTTCATCGAGATCTTTTAGACGAGCCTCACCGACGTTTGGAATATCTCTTGTTGTTACTTCTGGTCCAAGCTTTGTATCGCGCACGACACAGATAAATTCTGAAATGTAGATAGAAGTAAACTTTGAATCCTTGATAAGTTTTTCAGAAAGGATAATAGCGTCCTCATAGTTGGCACCGTTCCAAGACATAAACGCGACACGCATGTTTTGTCCGAGAGCGATTTGTCCACCATCTGTTGTTGAACAGTCAGCAAGAAGTGCGCCCTTTTTGACCTTGTCTCCGATAGAAACTACTGGTCTTTGGTGGAGTGATGAGAAGTTGTTGGTTCTTTGGAAGTTGATCAAAGAGTAAGTGTGGTTTTTACCAGTCTTATCGCTCTTAACGACAATCTTGTTGGCATCAACAGCTTCTACCTCTCCTGCTTCTTCAGCTAGAACAAGTCTTCCAGAATACTTAGCAGATTCTTCTTCCATACCTGTAGCTACAAGTGGAGCTTCTGGGCGAATTACTGGAACAGCTTGCTTTTGCATGTTACTTCCCATGAGTGCTCGGTTGGCTTCATTGTGCTCAAAGAACGGAATCATACTTGTTGCCAATGAAAAGGCTTGGTTTGTCGCTACGTCGATGAAATCAACTTGTGATTTGTGAACGATACCTGGAGAAGTGCGGATACGCGCCTCAACATCTTCTGGTAAGTTGCCTTTTTCATCATATTTTGTTCCAGCGTGAGCAATGATGTACTTTTCTTCTTCAAGAGCGTTCAAGTACACCACTTCATCTGTGATCTTTCCGTTTTTAACTTTTACATAAGGAGTTTCGATAATCCCGAAATCATTGATCTTGGCATAGATAGCTAAACGCAAGATAAGACCGATGTTTGGTCCTTCTGGTGTGTGAATAGGACAAACACGCCCGTAGTGAGAAGTGTGTACGTCACGCACTTCTAGAGTTGCACGCTCTCGAGTAAGTCCACCCGGACCGAGCGCTGAGATAGTACGCAAAAGCTCAATCTCAGATAGAACGTTTTCTTGGTCCATGAACTGAGAGAGTTGGTTGGTAGTGAAGAACTCTTTAATACGAGCTTGCAGTGGACGTTGGTTGACCACTTGGATAGGCAAAGCGTTGGCTGAATCGATAGTACTCATACGATCTTGAACATTTCGTTTGATCTGAGTCATACCCATAAAAATCTTTTGTTGAAGAAGTTCTCCTACAAAACGCACACGACGGCTACCTAGGTGATCGATATCATCAGCCTTAGATCCTGGAGTGTTGTTTAGCATGATGACATGCTTAACAATCAAAGCGATGTCTTCTGCAGAGAGAGTCTTGCGATTCATTTCTTTATCGTTCATATCTAGATCAAAGCGCTTGTTAAATCTAAATCGCCCAACACTAGAGAGGTCATAGCGCTCTTCACCGAAGAGGTTGGTGATAAATTCTTTTGCATTGTCAGCCGTTGCCAAGTCTCCATCTCGAAGTTTTCGGTAGATTTCTACATAAGCATCTTGTGCGTTTTTGCTAGGATCTTTTTCTAGAGAATGCAAGATAGTTGCAGCAAATGGCTCACCCTTGAAGAGCTTTTTGATTTCTTCATCACTAGAGAGTCCAAGTGCTCGAAGGAGTGATGTTACTGGGAACTTCTTTTTCTTGTCGATACGCACATATATAGTGCCGTCTGGGTCACTTTCTATCTCAATCCAAACTCCGCGATTTGGAATGATTTTTGCACCAAAGTATCTTTTGCCTTTAACTTCAAGGTCAGTAAAGAAAACACCAGAGCTTCTTGAGAGTTGAGGAACCAAAACTCTTTCGACACCGTTTATGACGAAAGTACCGTGATTGGTCATCATTGGGACATCAGACATGAAGATTTCTTGTTCTTTTTCTCCACCTGTTTGTTTGTTGGTGAGTTTTACACGCGCCTTAAGACCGCTCTCATAAGAGAGTTTGTTTTCTTTGGCATAATTTTCATCAAATTTTGGTTCTGTAAGATGGAAAGAAACAAAATCTAGTTTAAATTTTTTGCCAGTATAGTCTTCAATAGGAGTGAACTCTTTGAAAACTTCTTTTATTCCTTTTTCTACCAACCAGTTGTAAGACTGTATCTGGTGGTCTATGAGGTTTGGAAATTCTACTAATGGTTTTTTGTACTTAGAAAAATACTTTTTGGGACGAATACTGCTTTTGGTGTTTGATTTACTCATGTGTATATAAACGGAAAAACGCCACAAGACATATCTTTTGTTGATATATTCTTGGGCTTTCTAATAAACTCATCTAATAAAATACAGTTTCTCTGTGCCGCAACTCTGCCTGTAGGTGTAAGGAGCATAGTGTAGTACAAAGACAAAAAAGTGTCAAGAAAAGAAAAAGCCGGCAAATAGCTTACGCTATTTGCCGGCCACTGATTGAATACCGAGAATACCGATCAAAAATAAATTGTCTGAGGGAACTCCCCAACCAAACCAGATTTAAAGTTGTTAAGTCTTTCAGACTCCAAAAATGGTAAGGTGCTAAAGATAGAATGGATTTTAATAGTCCTTGAAAGATAAACCTTTTCAGGATCACCTCCTCCAATCTGACCTTCAGAATGTGACGGAAGTTTTAGCTCATCTTCCAGTTCCACGGGGGCTGGCTTTTCTTCTTCTAGCTCTGCATCAGCCATAGGAACACCTGTTTCGTTAGGATTTTTGTAGGAAACACGCATAACTGAAGCCTCTGAAAAATTTGTAATTTTATTAGAGACATCTAAGACAAGCACAGGCTTTTCTTTATCGTCAAAAATAACAGTGAACAGCCTACCTGCTCCTCCAGGATTTACCTGGATAGTATAGTCATAATAACTATCATCCAGTGATTTTTTGTAACCACCATCTCTGGCGCATATAAGCCCGCCATCAGCTTTTGCAAAGTAAGCTTTTTTTGTATAACTTCTTGGTTTTTTGTATTTTGAAGAAAACCCCAAAGAAAAAGTGTTTTCTTTAGCTTTAATAGCTGCCTGAGCTATTACGTTGGTGAAATTATTCCCGAACGAAACTTGTTTTTTTATAGAACTTTTCATTGTTTATATATTTTCTATATTATAGCATATACAATATATAAAGTCAAGTATACAAAAAGGCCCTTTTATAAGGGCCTTTTAAAAGTAAGAACTATCTGGTTTATAAAGTTTTGAGCTCTTCAAACAGTCCTTCCAATTCGTTTTTGTATTTCCAGAAATCTACCATTCCTTCCTGCATTAGAATTTTACCAACACCGATCTCGTTAGAGATAAAAAGGATGAAGGCTTGTGGGTTGGTTTCTTTGATTAAAGGGATAGTCTTTATCCCCGACATTCCCGCAGCATCACTCCAACTTGTTAATGAATTATCTAAAAGAACAAGATCATATGTTCCGTTCTTTAAACATTCTTTAACTTCATTGTAGGATTTTGGTACATGCAAAAGCGCTGAAGGCGAAATATCCAAAAGCATCTTAGCTATTGACTCTGCTGCAATAGCCGCATCTTCTATCAGAATAATTCGAAGTGTTTCAGAAGAGAAAATTCCTTTGAGTTTTTTTAGTACTTCCATATTTTGTTTTTTCTAATCATACTACAAAAATAGTAAAAGTCAACTACTTATCCTTTTGTTGTTTGACTCCTGCCTGCGCAGATAGGCGCCATTCCTCTATTTTCTTATGGTGCCCCTCAGTTAAAACCTTTGGAACAGTATGTTTTTTCTGTTTCTCCCCCTTTTTTGCCTTTGGCCACAAGAGTACATCGGGTCGAGTATAGACTCTCGGACTTGCCACACGTGCTTCTTCTAGAGACGCTTCATCGCCTAGCACACCAGGGATTTGTCGCACTATCGCATCGGTCATCACAAGTGCTGGTAGTTCCCCACCTGTTAACACATAGTCTCCGATACTATATTCATCAGCTTTCAAAATCTTGCGCACCCGATCATCTACCCCCTCATATCTTCCACAAATAAAAACTATATCTGTATAACTCTTCGCCATTTTCCTTGCAATAGTGTTTGTAAACATTTTGCCACTTGGAGAAAGCATTATTACTTTCAACTTTCTACTTTTAACTTTCAACTTGCTGAACGAACGAAGTATCGGTTCAGCCGTCATGACCATACCAGGACCTCCGCCATAAGGCCTGTCGTCTACTTTTCCGTGTTTGTCTTTGCTGTGCTCTCGAATGTTGATAGCAACAAAGTCAGAGAGCTTTTTATCCTTGGCGCGCTTAAGCATCGCCTCATCTGTGTAGGCATTTATCATGTTTGGGAAGATTGTAAGAAAATGAAATTTCATATAAGTTGTAAGTAGATAGTAGTGGGTAGAGAGTGGTTTGTAAAGTAAATATAAAAACCCCACAATTGTGAGGTTTTGTTTCGCACACACCTTTCGATGTTGATAGTCATGTAACCCCTCCCATTTCGGTACTCGGGATGTCGCCTTTTGGAATAGAACTTTCCACAGGAGCAGACTATACTCAAACAACTTCAATTTCTTATTAAGAGCATAGCAGATTATACAAAATCTGTCAAGTGCAAAAAATCCCCTTTTTATAGGGGGATTTAATTGATTACCAACCAAGCTCTTTCATGGCGTTTCTTATAGTTATTGCGGCTGCACTATTACTTTTTGCAATAACAAGGTTTTTTTGTTTAAAACCTCCGTCATCAAAACCTTTGGCTCTTTCGCTAGACAAATCATGAAATCCTGACACCTCATGATAACCACCAGTATTCTTAAAGTAAACTCCGCCATTTTTTACATAACTTACTATTTTTTTATCTTTTTCCATAGAATTTATATTTTAAAAAGTATAACACATTAAAAAATCCCCCTCCGCCAACTGGCAGATGAGGAATTTTTACTTTATAACTTTACAAACTTTTAACTTGATAACTTAAAGGTCTTTCAAATCAGCCATAGCGTCATCGAGGTTTGCCACATCAGGGGTTCTTTCAAATCCAGCTGGTTCGTTGATCTTGAGGTTTACGCGAGCATTGTGCTTCATACCTACTACACGAAGAAGTGTGCGGATAGCCTTGGCAGTGTTGCCTTGGCGACCGATAATTTTACCCATATCAGAAGCGTTCACTGAGAGAGTCAGAAGTACTCCCATTTCGTCTACTGTCCGGTCTACTACTACATCAGAAGGGTTGTCTACCAAGGCTTTTACTAACATTTCCAAAAATTCTTTATCATTCATATGTGTATTTCTATCTTAAGGTATTAAGGATTTCATTATACCAACAAAAAATAATATTGTGAAATTTATATTTTGTACTGGCTTTTTTCTAAAGCGAGAGAGGACAACCTTTTTTGTGCATCGAGGACTCTGCGTAGGCACCCCGCAGAAAACAAAAGAGGTTGCCCTCTCGAGCGACCTCTTATTTTTTCTTCGGAGCATCCTTTCTCTTTACAGTCGGAGCTTTCTTTGAGAGTACGTTCTTTTTCTTGCCTTCTATCACTTTGTGCTTAACAAGCATATTGTGAGCAGTTGGAGAAACTTGTGCGCCGTTTTTGATCCAGTGAAGAATTCTTTCATTTTTCAAAATTACAGTATCTCCCTTTGGGGTGTGTGAACCAAGGATTTCCAAAAACTTTCCACTTTGTGGTCCATTTTTTGAGTCAGTAACTACAAGGCGAAATTGTGCCTCGTTTTTGCGTCCTATTCTTTGTAGTCTTATCTTTAACATGTGCTGGCAAATATAGCAGAAAAATAAAAAAGCGTCAAACATCAAACTATCCTTATAAAAGAAGCTATGTTAAAGTAAACCAATGCAAGAACTCAAAATAGGTGCCAAATTTGAAGGCACTATCAACATATCTACAAAGGGCATAGGTTACGTCAAAGTCCGTGAACTAGACATTTCTATCGAGATACCTCGTGAAGCTCTCAACCGCTCTTTCCATGGCGACACTGTTTTAGCAGAAGTCACAGCCTTACCCAAAGGAGAAAATCCTCAAGGAAAAGTCTTGGACATTCCACGCCGAGCCAAGGTTGGTTATAGTGGGACGCTGTCTTTCGAGCAAGGTGCGCACTGCATAGTGAGCAACGATGGCAGAATGTATACGCCGATAGTTATCCCAGGAGACAAACTCTCTGGCGCCAAAGCTGGTGACAAAGTTTTTTGCTCTATCGATGCTTGGGATGACCCGATGGGTACTCCGACTGGCTCAGTGACTCGTGTACTTGGAAAGCCACTTGAGAACAACGCTGAGATGCTCTCTCTAGCTCTCGAGAAAGGCTTTGATGACTCTTATCCGCCAGAAGTAGAAGCTGAGGCAAAAGCCATTCATGAAAAAGGAATTACAGAAGACGAAATAGCTAATCGCCGAGACTTTCGACAAACAACTACCTTCACCATCGACCCAGCCGATGCCAAAGACTTTGATGATGCTGTCTCTATAAAGTTTTTAGAAAATGGCAACACAGAAGTCGGTATTCACATCGCTGACGTTTCGCATTATGTAGTCCCAGGAAGTGCGCTTGATAAAGAAGCTTATAGAAGAGCGACTTCGGTCTATCTAGTAGACCGCACAATCCCGATGCTTCCAGAAGTTCTTTCAAACGAACTTTGTAGTTTGAATCCTGATGTTGATCGTCTCACCATGAGTGCTGTCTTTGAAATCACGCCAAAGTTTGAAGTGGTATCAGAGTGGTTTGGTAAAACTGTGATTCATTCTCACTATAGATTTACTTATGAAAACGCTCAAGAAGTTTTGGATAAACAAAGCGGACCATTCTTAGCGGAGTTGAACGTGGCTCTTGCTATCGCACAAGACCTAGAGAAAAAAAGATTTGATAGCGGAGCACTCTCGCTCGATGCTCCTGAGGTCAAGTTTAAACTCGACGAAACAGGCCACCCTATCGGAGTCTATACAAAGGTCCGCGGACAAACTCACCATATGATAGAAGAGCTCATGCTGTTGGCCAACAGAAAAGTAGCGCAGTTCATCGCGACACGAGACACAAATGCCCAAGAGATATTTATGTACCGCATCCATGACAAGCCAGATCTCGATAGGATGAATGACTTGCATTTATTCCTCAAGAGACTCGGACACAACTTGCCGTTAAACAAAGACGGGATCATTCCTTCCAAGGCACTCAACGACCTGCTCATATCTCTCGAAGGCAAACCTGAAAAAGAAACAGTCCAAATCTCAATCATTCGCTCGATGGCCAAGGCTATTTATTCAACACAAAACATCGGTCACTATGGACTGGCTTTTGAATACTATACTCACTTCACCTCTCCTATCAGACGCTATCCTGACTTGGTAGTTCATAGACTTTTGCAATCTTATCTGACAGGCGAAACTGTCGGCAAAGATACTTGGGCGATGTATGACAAAGTAGCTAGTCACTCTTCTACTCGTGAAAAAGAGGCAGCTGATGCAGAGCGTGCTTCTATCAAATACAAACAAACAGAATACATGGCAGACAGAGTGGGCGCGCAGTTTGATGGATCTATCACCGGAGTATCTATGAACGGAATATTTGTCGAAGAAAAAGAAAGTAAATGTGAAGGGATGATAAGACTGCGAGATTTAGGCGCTGACTACTTCGAATACAACGACAAAGAGCTTGCGATAGTCGGCAAACGCACTGGCAAGACATTTCGTATCGGAGATAGGGTCAAGTTCAAGGTGGCAAATGCTGACATGACCAGAAGAATTATTGATTATGTACTAGTTTAAGTATGACGAAGAAACTAAAGATAATTATTTTTATTTTAGTTGCTTTGATTTTATTTTTGTCTTTGGAAAAGCAGATCTGGGTTGAGCAAAGCCCTAAAACAATAAAAGAAACTGTCTTAGAAATTACAAAAACAAAAACTAAAGGGCTAACTATGTTTCGAGGCAATACCACTCGAAGTTTTTATGGTACAGGACCCGTGCCTACAAATCCTGAAGTCTTATGGCAATATCCCAAACAAAAGCCACTGTGCGCTTCTTCAACTGTAGGTGGAAAGAGTAGGGTTTGGTGTGGCAATGGTTGGACAGGACAACCTGCTGTTTGGGAGCGACCCGACGGCACTACCGAAATCATCTTTGGGGCTTATGATAAAGCCATACACTTTGTAAATGCTGAAACTGGAGAGCAGACCAGAAAAAGCTTTGCAACTGGTGACATCATCAAAGGCTCGGTGACTCTCGACCCTGACGGCTTCCCTCTTTTATATAGTGGTTCCAGAGATAACTTTTATAGAATTATTGCGCTCGATAGAGAAGTTCCTACGGAGCTCTGGCGTCTAGAGGCTAAAGTCAGTGACGGCCTTTGGAACAATGATTGGGACGGAAATGGTTTGATTGAAGACGATATTTTGTACGAAGGTAGTGAAAATGGAATCTTTCACATCATCAAACTCAACCGTGGTTATGATAAAAACGGCAAGGTTGTAGTCTCCCCTGTTGAGCTTGTAAAAATACCGACATTCTCACAAGAGTTTGTTGATTTGGTTGGAGACAAAATAATGAGTGTAGAAAGCTCGCCACTAAAACTAGGCGACACTGTTTTTATTACAAACTCTGGTGGCAGAATTATGGGCTTTGATATATCTCGCGCACTCGATGGTATAGCTCCTAAGATTTTTGATTTTTGGATGGGAGACGATATAGATGCTACTTTGATTGCTGACAAAGAGGGATTTATCTATGCTGTCAGCGAAGAAGAGCGTCTCAATGCTCGTTCCAAAGAAGTCGGACAGATAGTCAAACTTGATCCCAAAAATCCTAGCTCTCCTTTGGTTTGGAGTGTGCATGTACCCAAAAAAAATGGTCTTGGCGGCGGAGTTTGGTCTACCCCAGCACTTTATAAAAACAACCTCTATGTCACTACCAACCCTGGAGATTTACTGACTATCGATACTGATTCTGGAGAAATACTAAATCGCACATTTATCGGTGAGAGGGCTTGGAGCTCGCCAAATATAGTAGATGGTATCTTGACTATAGGCACATGCCAAGGCTCGCTCAAAGCTTTTTCATTGGCAAATCCAAACACGCCTACAGAACTTTGGTCTCTACCTATCGGAGGCGAAAGCTGTATAGAGTCCACCCCAGCTATTTGGAAAGGCAACTTTTATTTCGGCACACGTGAGGGATATATCTTTAAGGTTGGAGAAAAATAAAAAATCCAACATAAAAAAGTTGGATTTTTAAAATTATTACAAGTATCTAATCGTTCTGACAATAAGAGTCACAACCCCAGAAATAGTAGATACTATTCCAATAATTATAAAGGTGTCTTTTGGCTCAAATACTTTAAGTATTCCAAGCAATAAAAAAACTAAGCCAAAAATTATCATAACTGTATAAATAAAATCAATTGTTTTCATAAAAAATAAATTTGTTTTACTCTACCCCCTCTATTTGACAAAGTCAAGGTGTGGTTCTAAGATGACGGAAAATTTTAGCAATGACAACAATAAAAATTATTTCAGTTTACTTATTAATGATTGTAGTTGCAATAACTTGTAACAGATCAAAAACAAAAGATTTGGATTCGAAAAATAACGAAATTCCTCAAATCGCACCCACCAAGACTGGATATGAGCTACATGGACAGCAACTCGACTCTATTAATCTTTATCGTGAGAAGTTGAGTCTACCTAGACTTGAACGAATTTTTTACGATGCGTCAAGCGGTATGACTACAATAGAGTATTACAGGGAAGGTTCGCTTGTGACCGAGACAAACTTTTAATGCTATTTACTACCCCTTTTAAAGGGGTATTTTTTATGTATGAGTATTGTAAGCAAGATCAAAACCTAGTAATTACCAATGGTTGAAAGTCTGACCAAATAGTGCTATAGTAAGGCTTGTAAACATATGGAACAAACACTTCAAATCATTCAAATAGCCTCTAGCTTACTCTTGGTAATCTTGGTCCTCCTGCAAAAATCCAGCCCTGATATGGGAGCTTCTTTGGGTGGAGATGGTTCATCATTTCTTCAGACAAGACGTGGAGCAGAGAGATTTTTGTTTATCTTAACTATTTTTGTTGCTATAATATTTGCTGGTTCAAGCCTCTTGGCAATAGTACTTAAATAAATAACTCTAACCAAAAAGGTTAGTTTTATTTTTTCTTTATGAAACGATATTTATCATCTTTTTTTTCTTTTCTCAAAATCAAAAAGTTTCCGAGCAGAGAAGATCTGACCAATCTATCTAACTCTCCTTTTTCTATTTTAAAGTTAGTAGTAGTTATTGTTGGTATATTTTGTATCGGTATATTTTTAAATATACTTTTGACTCTGAGCAACAAACTAACTATAGAAGTTCCTGACTATGGAGGAGAGATCAGCCACGCTCTTATCGGCTCTCCTAAATTTATCAATCCGCTTCTTGCAAACAGTCAAAGTGATTTGGCTATTAGCCAAGTAGTGTTTGCTCCACTTATAAAAGTAGATAGTACAGGGCAAATAACTCCTCTCTTGGCCAAAGACTGTTTGGAAGACAAAAACAAAAAGTCAGTAGAGTGTACCTTGCAAGATGGCTTGGTATTTTCAGACAATACCCCACTTACTACTTCTGACGTACTCTTTAGTTTTACAACCAAAAAAGACTTGTCACTTCGCAAAGACCCTCTAGGCTCTTGGGCAAACATTTCTTTTGAACTTGTCTCTGGCAATACTATTTCTTTTAGTACCAAAGGCTCCCTAGAAGATTTAAAACAAAAAATGACTCTAGGTATAGTACCCAAAGCTCTTTGGGAAAATGTACCGATAGACTCTTTGGAGGATAGTTATCTAAATACCAAACCAGTCGGAGCTGGAGCATTTAAGCTCTCACACATTTCTTACAAAAACAGCTTGCCAAGCGAAGTCTCACTGAGTCCCAACAAACACTTCGTTGGCAAAAAACCTTTTCTTAAAAATTTGAATTTTAAGATTTACACCAATCAGCTTACTCTCCTTTCAGCTATCAAAAACTCTGAAGTGGATAGCTCTTATTCTCTAAACAGTACTCTTATCGATGAAAGCATAAGAGGTGACTTTGATATCAAAACCATTTCATCCACCAACGATATAGCGCTATGGGTAGCCAAAGACCAAACCCAAACTCCAAGCGCCCAAAAACTAGCATTTGTTTCGAGCTCATTTGACAGAAACCGAATAATTGATAATATAGAAAATGGTTATGGTATTCCTCTCTTTTCGAAGGATTCCTCTCGTAGTAGTGACTTGGCCTCAAAGATAAATATCTCGACGCCAATACCGATAGCAGTTCAAAAAGATGACGACCTCATCAAGACTGCACAAATTCTCTCAGAAATTTTAGAATCTTTTGGTATAATGACTACGGTGCAAGTATTTGATCAAGGACTTTTTGTTGATCAAGTACAACAAGGAAAATACTCTTTTATTTTGGCTTCCTCACAGGATGTCACAGGAGGATATCAACACCTCATTCCGCTCTATACAAAACCATTTGTGCAAATATCTTCCAAAGGTATCGGTGTGGTTTCGCCACAAAAACTATCTTTCGGAGAAGAACTACTCGCTGACACACAGCTTTGGTACGCTCGCACAGATAAAGTATGGAAATGGTTCATAAACAAATAAAACATATGACAGAACAAACAACACACAAACCTCAAAATTCACACAACACAAACACACACCCAGCCAAAAAACCTTTCATAAAAAGAAAGTCTTTTGGTGCGCGCAATCAGTTTAAGCGTCGCCCTACTCAACCAACCGTTGAGATACACGAGCTAAATGCTATGCCGGCAGAACGTAAAACTGCTCACATCCCTGATGTGGCTCCGGGAGTTATTCGCATTATCCCGCTCGGTGGAGTCGAAGAGATTGGCAAAAACATGACTGCTATAGAAATAGGCGACGATATCATTGTTATCGACGCTGGTATGCACTTTGCAAGTGGAGAGACTCCTGGTATCGACTACGTTATTCCCAACACTCGCTACCTAGAAGAACGCAAAGACAAAATCCGCGCCTTGATAGTCACTCACGGTCACCTAGACCACATCGGAGGTGTGCCACTAGTACTTTCTCGTATCGGCAATCCACCAGTATATTCTCGCAATCTTTCTATCTTGTTGATGCGCAAGCGCCAAAGCGAATTCCCGCATCTTCCAGCGCTAAACGCTATCACTGTAGAGAAAAATGATTCACTAACTCTTGGAAAAATAAAAGTAAGGTTTTGGGGTGTGACACACACTGTGCCTGATTCTATGGGTATTATTATCGATACTCCTTATGGACAGATAGTTACTCCTGGAGACTACAAACTCGACCAGATAGATGGCGTAGTTACCCCAGAAGAAGAAGCTGAGTACAAGCAGTTTGACAATGCCAACAACCTACTACTCCTCACAGACTCGACCAACATCGAAAACGAAGGTTTTGCGCTAGCTGAAATAAAAGTTCACCAAGGTATTGAAGCTATTTTCAAGCGTGAAGGCTCTCATCGTATATTTATGGCAGCTTTTGCTTCTCACATCACACGTCTTATCAAAGTCGTAGAGATTGCTGAAAATCTTGGTAAAAAAATAGTGATTGAGGGTAGAAGTATGAAGACCAACCTCGATATCGCTATCCAAGCAGGTCTTTTGAAGCCCAAAAAAGACACCATCATATCAGTCGACCAGATAGACAACTATCCACCAGACCGGATCTTGATATTGGTTACTGGTGCTCAAGGAGAAGAGTTTGGTTATCTAAACAGACTAGCCAACAAAACAGTGAAAAAAGTCTCTCTCAAAAAAGGTGACCGTATCATCCTATCTTCTTCTATCATCCCGGGTAATGAACGAGCTGTGCAAGCTATGAAAGACGGACTCTCCCGACAAGGAGTAAAGATTATTTCTTTCCGAACTCCTGGGGAAGACTTTGTTCACGCTACAGGTCACGGTAACAAAGAAGATATCAAGTGGCTACACCGCAAGATGCATGCTCGCTTCTTTATCCCTATCCATGGTCACCACTATCACCTAGAACTCCACAAAGAGCTCGCTATGGAACTCGGTATGCCAGAGGAAAATATAGTAGTTCCAGACAATGGAAGTATTATAGAAATCACAGACAACGGAACAAAAATAAGTGTTCGCAAAGAAAAAGCTCCATCAAACCCTATGGTTGTGGATGGATTTTCTATCGGGGACGAGCAGTCTGTAGTTCTTCGTGATAGACAAGCTCTCTCTGACGCTGGTATGTTTGTCATCATCGCAACCGTTGACCAAAGAACAGGAGTACTACGCAAAAGCCCTGACATTATCTCTCGTGGCTTTGTTTATCTCAAAGAAAACCAAGAGCTCTTGCGTCATACTCGCACTCTTATCAAGCGCACAGTAGAACAGTCTTACAAATCAGGGGGCGCTCAAGTCAACATCGACAATGTCAAAAACAATGTAGCTGAAACAGTTTCCAAATATCTTTTCCAAAAAACTGCCAAGAGTCCTATCGTAATACCTGTTATACTTAGTGTGTAGATGAAAAGACACATAAGACTCATTTTCTTAGCTTCATTTTTGTTTTCGCTTCACATGGCGCTCCTTGCCTATGTGAACTCGAGCATGCTTGGCAAATTTGTCTCGGCCAACGTCATCAGTATCTCTTATACTTTGGCTTCGGTACTATCTTTGGTTCTTATCAGTCTGGCTCCGAAAGTCATCCGGATGATAGGCAACCTCAAGTACGTCTCTATAGCCTTAGTGCTAAGCACTGTGTTGCTCTTTCTGATAAGCAATCACTCCGGGGCATCAGTGGTACCTTTCTTTATTTTGTATTTTTCTCTAAACTCTTTGGTTCTTTATGGGCTGGATATATTTTTGGAACACTACTCTAGTGAATCCAAAACCGGCAACATCCGTGGAGCCTATCTCACTCTTGGAAATTTGGGTTGGGTCATCGCTCCTATGATCTCTGCGAGTATTCAAAACAAGTTAGACTTCTCTGCTATCTATATAGTCGCTTCAGTAGTTGTTTTTCTCACCTTGTTAGTTGTCAATATAGGCCAAAGAGGTTTCGTCGATAGGCTTTACAAAAAAAGCCACTTCGCTGACGGCCTACATATCCTTAGGAAAAATAAATCTCTGAGGAAAATAACATTTCTAAACCTCATCCTCCAAAGCTACTTTGTAGTGATGGTCATATACTCACCTATATACCTGACTACCATTATAGGCTTTTCTTGGAAAACCATAGGGTTAATCCTTGCCTTTATGCTTTCAGCCTTTGTGATTTTCCCCTATCCTGCCGGCAAACTCGCTGACAAGTTTGGAGAAAAAGGCTTGATGTACGGATCGTTGGTCTTTATGTTTATCGCTACCATCGCCTTTGCCAACCTGGGACAGTCCTCAGCTATCCTATACGCTTCAGTGCTCTTTATGACCCGTATCGGTGCTAGTATTTTGGAGACAGTTTGTGACAGTGCCTTTTTCAAAAGAGTTTCAGATAGTGATAGTAGCGTCATAGGGACATACCGAATGATGATGCCAGTAGCCTATACTATAGTCCCACTCATTGCCGGGCTTATCTTTGATCTTTATTCTTACAAAGTTCTCTTTATCTCTATAGGAGTAGTTATGCTTGCCTCTACTACTATCGCAACAGGCATCAAAAATCTAAGAAAATCATAGAAGTGTTATAATAAACTCATCATGAAAGAAACAGTTGCTATCATCGCTTCTATCTTGGCCATCTTTGGCAACGTTCCTTATCTTCGAGACATCATTAGGAGAAAAATCCAACCTCACCCATATACCTGGCTGGTTTGGTCTATAGTTTCTTGTATTATTTTCTTTGGACAAGTCGCCAAAGGTGCTGGTATCGGAGCTCTACCGACCGCAGCCTCTGAAGTTTTCACTATCATTATATTTTTCTTCTCTCTACAACACGGCTTTAAAAACATCAAAAAGATAGATACTCTGTTTTTGATAATAGCTCTCCTCGGGATAATCCCTTGGCTTTTGACCAACGACCCGACTATCTCAGTCATCATCGCTGTTAGTATAGATTTGGTAGCCTTTATGCCGACCATTAGAAAGACATTTCTTCATCCAGAAACCGAAAGTCCGATACTCTACGGGACCAATGTCCTCCGCCATATATTGATGCTCATCTCGCTCAAAGCCTACAACATCGCGACCACTCTTCACTCTATCGCTATGATTACTACCAACACCATCATGACAGTTTTGATTTTGAGGAAAAACAAAAAGCCTGAGCAAGGCTCGAGCCTTCTGTCTTAGGTTTATTTCAAAACCCCAATCTTAAATCCTGCCAATTCTGAAACTGGACGAGACTGTCCTCCGTGTTGACCGTTAAATGCACTACTTGCATCTACTCCACACATGCCTTTGATAGCTCCAGAGCCACCAGGGTGTGCTGATATCCATGATGTAACGTTGTAAACATTACCAGAAACTACTGTCCAACAACTAGCACTAGTGTTATGAGTAGCAACCTCAGCAAGAGTATAAGATCCCAAAGTTGTACTAGGAGGAGTAACTACAACTGGAGGATTTCTTTTTGGACTATCGTCGTCATCGTCATCATCTTTATCTTCATCTTCGTCGTCATCGTCTCCTCCTTTTGATTTATCATCACGAGATTCATATTTATCATCGTCATCATCATCCTTGTTGTTATATTCTGATTTTCCAGAATTATCACTCGTATTGATTTTGATTTCTCCTTCTTTTACCTCAACACGAATCTTACCATCTACTGTTTTGATATCGATTCGTGATTTTTCATCATCATTTTTTATACTTACACCAACAGTACTATCTGCAGGAAGAGTTCCCAAGTATCTATTTAGTTCATCAGTTATAGCTTTTAATTTGATACTGGAGTTCGCATCCGCAGAAGCTGAAACACTATTTAGTAAAGCTATAGCAGCATTAACACCTACTGTTACTCTACTTTTATCCTTAGAAGAAAGGTCGCTAGAAGTATTTTTATCTTCTACTTTACTTGCTCTGTCCTCTGTTTGAAAATCAAGCTTAGATTCAACAAAAGTTTTTGTTAGAGTTGGGAAGTTTTTTACTATATCTTCTACAACTAAAACTCTTGTCTTAGCATTATTTGTAAAAACAAACTTTTTATTTGTTCCGTATTCTACTTTTATTACAGTCTCATTTGTGAAAACATCAGCTTCAATACGAGAAACTACTGATTCGGTAATATCTGTAGAGCTTGGTCTTGTCATAGAAGAACTAACAGTTGTAATCTTCTCTACTTCTTTTACTCGTTCGTCAGCAAAAGCGATACGGAGATCATTTTTCTTTTGCTCATTTGCCAAACTAAGTCTTAGATTTTCAACAGCCCGATCAATAGTAAAGAGTGGGTCTCCTGGTAGAGAGTTGTCTGCTAGAGCAACAGTACCACCGAGGGCAACTGCAATAACCAAAGCTGAAAGTATAGGTTTTAACATATATTGTTTATTTTGTTTAAATGATAATTGTTTTTTATTTACTTCTGAAACAGATAACCAGATGCGATTCTGCTCCTCACTCGAAAGATTTCGGAATGAAGTTTCAGAAAGTATTTTTTCTATTTCCTGGTTATTGTTATTCATAATGTAATATTTGTTTTAATCGTAAAATAGCTCTATGGTGACGAACTTTGAGAGTATTTTCTGTTTCTCTCAAAAGATCAGAAATTTCTGAAAAAGAATGTCCTTCTAGATGTCTTAAGATCAAGATTTCTTTGTCTTTAGATTTAAGTAAATTCAAAGCTTTTAGTACATCTATCTTTAGACTACTTTGCTCATCATTACTACCTTCTATATCTTCCAAGGATTCTAAAGATATATCTTTTTTCCAAGATCTAAATATCCTATTTAACTTCCTTGATGCAATAGTGTATAAAAAAGCATCAAGAGAAGCATCCCCTTTATAAGAGAAAGATGATATTCCTTTCCAAAAATCAATGAACGTTTCTTGGAGTACATCTAAAGCATCTTCTCGACTCTTGGCTCTAGGCCGGATAAACCGGAAGACGCGAGGAGAAAGCATACTAAACAGTACTCGAAAAGATTCTTCGTCTCCTGCTTGAGCACTAGAGACTAATGATTGTAATTCTAAGGTTGTTTCCATACAGCCTCTATACTTATAATACCAACATAAGACCAAAAGGTTACAGTTCTGTCTTATTCACTAGTAATACCATCAAATTCAGCCTCATTTGCCATAGCCTCTTCTTTGGTCTCTCTAACAATGCCATCTTTGTGATGCGCTGGGCTATATATAGTATAGAGCTTCAAATCCATTTGTTCTGAGGTATTTATAACGTTATGCTCCGCTCCAGAAGGCACCACAATCGCACTACCATCCTTTACCTCATACTCCGAGTCATTTATGACCACCTTGCCTTCCCCGGCCTCAAAACGAAAGAATTGATCGTTACCCTCATGTATTTCAAGACCTATATCTTGCCCTGGCTTTAAACTCATCAGTACAAGCTGACTATGCTCTCCTGTATAAAGAACCTTTCTAAAATTAGCATTTTCTCTTGTGTCTTCTTCTATATCTCCTTTGTATCCTTTTTTCATATAATTTATTTAATTAATTATTTTTAAAAACATTTTATGACTTAGTAAAATGAAAGAACTTTGTTCTGCCGTGCCCATAAAATATAAACAAGACAGCTACGACATAAACCACCAAATCTTCAACTTCCCATTCTCCAAACTGAATGAGTATAGTTGCCACAGATATTCCAAAGAATATAGCGATCAAGATAGTGGTGATTTTAAGGAAAAACAAAAAGCCTGAGCAAGGCTCGAGCCTTCTGTCTTAGATTTATTTCAAAACCCCAATCTTAAATCCTGCCAATTCTGAAACTGGACGAGACTGTCCTCCGTGTTGACCGTTAAATGCACTACTTGCATCTACTCCACACATACCTTTGATAGCTCCAGAGCCACCAGGGTGTCTTGCTATCCAGTTAGTAACATCGTAGACATTTCCACTCACCACTGTCCAACAACTACTACTAGAGTTGTGAATCTTTACATCTGCCATAGTAAAAGCTTTTACACTTGTTGGAGCAGGTGTTGGTGGTAGTCGCACTATATCTACACCACCATTGTCATCGTCTCTGTCTTCATCTTCATCCTCATAGCCGTCATCACCAAAGCGATCTGGATAATCTTCGCCATATCCTTCGTCACCGTTTATCTTTAGCTTACTATCAACTGCTAGAGTATCGGAGTCTTCCTCTGCTGTCTTTATTTCATTTTCTATTTTTACCTCCTTTTTGTACTCATAAGACTTATAAGCCCAAACCCCGCCTCCGATAGAAAGCGCGGCTATTAATGCGACTAAAAGTGGAATAAAACCTGATTGTGAATTTTTCATATACATATATGAGACGATTATAACACTTTTTTATTACCCTTTTCTTCTTTCAGTCGGAACTTGATGATTTTTGTGATAAGTGGTGTTGGTAGAGGCTTGTCATATGGAAATCTGATGCACCCCTTGGAGTAGCTAATACCCTTTTTTATGAGTTCTTCTTCAAAAGCCTTCACTCCTGAAGGAGCAGGGTAAAAACCGAGGTGTCCTTTCATCGAAGCATAGTGAATAAAGTTTTTGCCACCGAGCTCTATCGTCGGCATGCCGTACTTGATAGATTCGACCCCTTTTGGAACCAGCGTATTTGCCAAAGCTCTCATTTCCTTAACCTTGGGCAAAAACTCTTTTGGCACATCTTTCAAATATTCATTTATATTTTTATAAGTTTTCATAAATTATCCCTCTAGCTGTTTTACATCTTCAATATCAACCTTACGAGCAATCCTCTTTTTATAATTAATGAGTTTTTCTTCTGGAATAACAGGCACGGTAAATCCATAGAGAGTAACATAGGTAGGGTTTGAAAAATCGTCTTGTTGTCGAACCCATTTTTTCTGATCATGATCAAATATTTTCTCTTCACCAGCTATGTCTATAACCTGATCATGGTACTTAAGAGTCATCAATTTCAAGCTCCAGTTTTCATCTATATACTGTTCTGGACCAAATATTACATATTCTTTTACTTCAGGTAAGATAAGGTCAAATCTATTTTCTTCTATATCAATATCAATGTCTGCAAGCTCACGCTCCGAACCATATAACTTCGCAGCAAAACCTCCAGTTATCTGAAAAACAACATTATTTCTTTTAAGAATTTCTATAATCCACTTAAATGCTTCAATGGTATTTTCTTTAAACATATTAATTATTTATTTTATTTCGTATTTTTTGTGAAGCGAGATAGGAAGTCCGCTTTGTACCGCTTTATCTATGGTGTCTTGTGTACCAGTACTGTTGTTTACTTGAAAAGCATACACCTCATCTGAAATCTTCACCTCTTCATTATGACGCAGGTCATAGTGATCTTGAGTGATGATATCGTTTGGCATTTCTACCAGAGACTCAGGGTTGGCATCTTTTATTTTCTGCAAGAGTACTTCCAGAGCATCTATTGTTTCGGTGGTGACCGGCTCCATACACCAGTTGGTGTGGTAGTCATAAATATAGCTTTTAAATACTGCTGGGATAATCACTTTGAGTCGTGATGCGTCGGGATAAAGCTTCATAGCTTCGTCCATAGCAAAATAATCCACTCCTGTTGCCCCTCCAGTCACAATGCCGTCTCCACGCTCAAGCACTTCTCGCGCTGCCGCTCGCACATCATCCTCTACCTCCTTATTTGTAAGCCTCCATGTACCTGTAAATAATATCCATTTCATAAAAACATACTAACACATTTTTAAAAATCTAATATTAAGAACTCAGCTCCCAACTATCTATCAACTCTTTTATTTTATCTTTTACATCTCTCGTAAATTCCAGGTCTTTACCTTTTGGATCTGGAACATTCCAACGAATAAGTTTTGGGGAATTTGCAAGATATTCTGGGAGTATTACTTCATCTTCTATGATAGCCACCACCTTGTCAGTATCTTCTACCATGCTCTCTGTCATTTGTTTGCGAACGTACATAGATACATCAATACCCTCCTCTTGCATGGCATCAAGCACCTCCTTGATATTGGGCATCAGCTCTCCTATTGGTTGTTCTGGTCCGCTGAGTGCTGTACCAGCAGAGACTACTTCATGAGCATCGCCAAACTTTTTGCGAAAGAGCGCCTCAGCCATCTGACTTCTCCCTACATTTCCTTTGCAAATAAATAAGATTTTCATAATTAAGCCCCGTAAGTTAGCTCTTGTGAATCAATCTCTATGCAATCAAAATAATCTTTTACGTAATTAACAGCACTTTGAACATCAAACTTTTTACATGTATATATTTCAACGCTAAGAAAATTAAATTTATCCCATGTGTACATAGAACAACCTGACTCTGCCCAAGCCATAAATCCAGCAACACCATGATGAATTTCATGCCCTATTTCATTTGGAGTAAATATGAACGGCTCAGTAAGAGGCGACATTTCTAATAAATCCGCAAAATCTTTTAGAAAAGCACTAATTTTGTCTGCTGTGATATCTCCTTGATATTTCCCTTCTATTGTTAATCTTTGGCGGTATATTTGTGGCTCTAAATCTTTCATAATTTAGATAATAACACACTTTTGAGTGCCCTTTTTGATATAATACCTCCATGATTGAAGCTAGATCATTTGTTTCAGAAATAGAAACTACAAGACAAATTCTTGAAGAAAATGGCGCTATTTTGAAGGGTGAATATCTCCAAGAAGATAGAATATATTCTTCTTACAATCCCCCAAAAGACTTAGATGATGAATTTCTAAGACTGCGTATTTATCACAAAAACATCTGGCCACAAAAGGATGTGATCGTAGCTGTAAAGATTCACGATCAAAAAGAGATAGGAGTAGACACAGAGGTACCACTCAAAAAACAATTTGATTCTGTAGAAGAAGCTGAAAAGTTTATTGAAGAGAATTTGCTTGGTCAATACAAATACGAATACACCTTCACTCGTACGGGCTGGCAATACTCTCTGGGCGAAGATGAGATAGACCTAGAAAGAGTAGACGACCTCAAAGACTTTTATACTGTTGAATTCAAATCTGATACCGTCGAAGGACTAAGGAAACTTGAATCACTCCTAAAACTCAGAGACGTCATCGAAGGCCCTATTGCTTCTCATATGAAGGAGATACTTACAAATAATTTTAATTAAACTAATCTTTAATAAGATCAGTATTTATATACGCTGAATAACTTCCCAAGTTCCACTGATGCACAAAAATATCAAGATCTTCAAGTGTGCAATTTAGTCCTTTTATATAAGGGCGTAACTTAGACAGACCATATGCCCACGCATATCGCTCGCGATCAATCATTTCTTTTTGTAAAACAGATTCTTCTTTTTCCTTACCTAAGGCAACCAACATTATTTCAAGCGGATCAATAGCAGGATCTTTTTTATGTCCTACCTCATGCATCAAAACAAGAATACCTGCAGCTGTTTTTGGCTCGATACTAAGTTTTATATAAGGATTCAAGGAATGAGAAGCTGATCCAGAGACAGTATTTCCGCCTTTTTTTACATACACATTATTTTCACCAAGTTCTTTATTTAAATCTATCTTGGAACCATCCTTCTTATTTTCTAAAATAAAATTTTGAAGTATTGAATATTTTTCTGTTTCAAAGTTAAGAAATCTAATAAGTGCACGATCATTTACATCTAGATCTGTACCAATAAAATCTTCTTCTGTTTTTGGAATAGTATTAATATCAAATTTCAAATCTTCATATAGAAAAGAGGCCTTTATAGATTCATTTTCAATCGTAATTTCATTACTTTCACCCCTGCTTTCTTTACCAAGAGGTTTAAAAAGATGCTCTACTTTTTCTATAGCAGATTCCGCAGATATAACTGTTTTTTCTAGCTTTGGAACAATAGGACTTTCCATAGATTAATTATACTCTAGTTTTTTAAACATCAACTCTGGCTTGCCGGCGTTTTGTTCTTCGTCAAATTCTATAGGAAGAGCTTTTATGAACTGACGAATTTCTTGTTTCGTCTCTGTCACTTTTTCGTCTGGCACTTGAGTGAGCTTTTCTACTTCCATAAATAGCCCTAAGTCTTTCACATCTTCAAAGACTATTTCATAGTCATCGGTCATATAAGTGTGCTTTTCATTATCTATACGCACCAACTCTTTCAAACCGAGTTTCTCTACTATCTGCATCACAGTATCAAAGTCTTTGACTTCTGTTTCGTATTCATCAGAATGTGACCACTCTTCCCCTTCGAAATGATCTACCTTGTAGGCTACAGTATTTTTACCATCCTTTTGTCTCAAACGAAAACATGCCTTCAATCTACCCTCCTCATTTGCCTGTAAATCAGTACGAAGTGGATCATAAAAATAAATATCCAAAGTCTTTTTTATTCCTTCAAATCGAAAACCCTCCAAAGCTTTCAAGGCTTCTTCTTTATTACTCTTCACTTCAATTAAAATTTCTATTTCTTTCATAAATTACTTTTTAGATTATTGAGAAATATCCTCAACATCAATATCTTCCATTATATTCTTAACTATTTTAGTATAGTTCTCAGGTAAGGCACGAGTTTTATCATATTCTAATGTAACCTTAAGCGGAGTCTCGTTTCCTGATAAAACCAAAATCTTATCAAGGTGCGCTTTCATATTTCTACCGTCTAAAGCATGTATGAGAAACTTTCTACCATCAACAAATTCCCCTTTGACCTCAATACAAGAGAGATAACCTCCAGATTGTGCCTCATAACCCATGTCATTTTCAAGCTCTTCAAAAACATCAATACCGTTATCCATAGGGCCTATCAGAAATACATTTTGACCACCATCAAAAAAAGATTGTCCTTCTGCAATTGTAATAACATCACCCTCTATCTTAACTCGAGCTAAATTCCTTTCTTTTCGGTCTGGTTGCCTAATTTCTTCGTACATAGATATATATTAACATTTTAAGTTCCCCGCCACCCGCAACTGATGTTGTTGTAGTGTAGGCATGATTTTGTATTTAGAATAGATTTGAGTAATGTTTTGCATAAAATTCGATATTTTAATTTTAGTATATAACATTATTAATCTTATCAACCACAGATTTAAGAAGATTAATTTCTTTTTTTAATCTTCTTATTTCATCTGGTTCTATTTTACGTAGTTCATTTTTTTGAAAATCATATCTTATATCTGTAAGATCTTCAATAATAATATTTCCTCTTTTTTCTGACATTTTTACAACATAAGAAATAAAATTATTATCAACCTTTTTAGTAATACTGGTTATTCCATATTTTTCAAGAGATTTAGTGTCTATTGTTTTAGAGAGTTTGTCTAGATCATGGTTTTTTATACTCTTTAATATTTCACTTTTTGAGTTTTTTTCATTTTCAAGTATTAATATTGATTTTAAAATAAGCTCAAAATTAAAAGAAATTAAGATATGCCACGATCTTGAGAAAGCACTATCAGTTCCACCGGTTTTATCTCGTAAGATGTCTTCAATAAAATACAACCCGGAGCCTCCTCTACCTACAGCCCTTTTTACTAACTCTATTTTGGTATTATTAATCATGGCTAATAAAATATTTTAGCTGCCTGACAGGGACCACTTCGTTTCTCTCCCTCGACTAAAACTTTTTCAGTCAAAAAGTTTTGTCTGGGCACCAGCTCGATTGTTTTGTTTGCTAACAAAACATATCTCCGCTGTTCTCGCCCGCACACAAAGCAGTTTGTGTGCTTCATGCGCAAAACAAATGTTATTTGTTTTGCTGCCTGACAGGGACTCGAACCCCAATAGACGGTACCAGAAACCGTAGTCCTACCATTAGACGATCAGGCAATATTAAGCTGATTATACATTAAAAACAGCCTTTTTCAATTAAGAAAACCTTTGGTTTTAAGTGCTATAATTGCGTTATGAAACTCACTTTTCAGTATGATAAAGATAAGGATATTTGGTGTATTCTCAACAAAGGCAAAGCTTCAAGACATTCACAAAAACCAACCAAACAATATGAGTCTCTGATAGAAAAATATGGAGAAAATCCTAGCAGTATAGATACTGAAAATTTTATAAATTCTTATATAGAAGAAAAAGATGTTTCTATAGAAAAGTATTTGGATTATTATCAAAAAGACTGGGACAGTATTTCAGATACTTTTCACCAAAGAGCAAAAGAAGTCTTTGGTATTTCACTTCCTAAAGATATAACAGCTTATCTAACTATAAACAATCGTTGTCCTTACAGCATTGAGGAGAATTATTTTTTTGTAACATTCCCTGCGTATGATTACATAGCTAGAAAAACAGTGATGCATGAACTTTGGCATTTTTATACATGGTACGGACTTGGAACTGAACAAGTTCAAATCTTGGGTGAAGAAAAATATGGAAATCTAAAAGAAGCTCTTACTATATTAATAAATGTTATTTGTAAAGATATTCTTCCGGAAGGAGTTGAAGATGCTGGCTACCCTCAACACAAAGAGATGAGAGAAAAGATAATTGAGTATTGGAATAAAAATCCAAACATGAAAGATCTTTGGAATTATCTGACAAAAATATAAGCCTTTTATTCAAGCAAAGAAAAAGACCGCATTCCTGCAGTCTTTAAGGTATCAACCCAAAATTTCTCTGAACTCTGCAATAAGAGCTCTACTTTTATTCCTTTGTCTGTTTCTGAAAACAAGCTTTTTAAGGTTTTGAATTTTTTCAACGACATCTTTTGATTCACCCTCAAAGTTTTTTTCTTGATAATCATGATAGTCCTTAATACCTTTTAAGGACTGGATTATTCTAGACAAAATATGCTTTAAGAAGGTTTCACTGTCAACAATGTCAACAAGCGCCAAAAGACCCAGAAGTTCATAATCTGTTAATGGTCTATAGATATCACCATTAGGCCAGATTTGTTTTTTAACTTTTTTAGTATCACAAACATAGCCACACCTAGTCTTTGTTGAATAAAACGCTTCAAAGACTCTTTTGCCGACCTGGAATTCAATTATCCAACTATCGTTTCCGTACAATCTTCCAACACTAACAATAGGAACATTCCGAATTGTTTGTTTATAGAATGATTCTAAAAACACCACACCTAGATAATCAACATCTATCCCCAATCTTAGTGAATCAATAATAAGGGCTTCTCTGTTGGGGCCATTAGTGATAAGACGAAAAATTGTTCTGTCTAATCTTTTTAATGGTTCTTTACCATTTCTCTTGAAAAGAAAAAAGTTAGGTTTCATAAAAAAAATTTAAATAACACCTCTTAGGGATGAAGGAAGAGGTACCCTTCGTTACTCTTTCGAGCCACCATGCATACACATGGATTTATTTGCTTTGATACTACAGAGAACCAGCTTAGCTGTCAATATAAGCCTTTTATTCAAGCTCAAAAGCCAAGATGCCAAACTCTTTTATTTTCTCCTTATAACCAGGATAGCTGTAGTACATGGCTTCCATTTCTTTGAGAGTACTTGTACCTGGATTGATAATATCTGGTTTGTAGACCTTTATAAGAGCTGAAATGGTTTTGAAATGTTTTACATTTTTTACTCTTTTTTCCAGATGATTTTTACCACAACAAAGAAGTAGTGTATCCCCTTTTTTAACCTTCTGATATTTTACAGTTCCAGCCCGAGTTTCTATCTTTTTCTTTCCAGAAACTATAAAATCCCAAGTTGCCTTATTTTTAGCAGCAAACCTTAGTCTATGAACTTTACTTTTTTGTACTTCTTTTTTCATATATTTATTAACAATATTTTACATTACACTTATGTTTCAGTAAATAAAAAACCCGTCTTGTTGACGGGTTTCGTTGAAAGTACAACTTTTTAATTTGGACATGGGCACCAGGAAATGCATGTATCTCTCTGAGAAGCGCAATAAATAATCGCCCATCCTGAAACTTCAAGGCAACTATAATACATAGCCCAACAACCGGCGATACAACCCATACAGGTAGGATTAAGTATTGCCAAAAAAGCAGAACTGACCAGTTCTACACTGGGCTTTTGCTGGGCGATTTTTAAATCCAGCACTGTCAATTCTTCCAGCATTGATTTAATCTTCGGGCTCTTCAAAATAGCCTCCTTGTATCCCTGTTCAGTTTTGGGCATACCGGCATCTTTCATTTCAGCGTGAATTTTTTCAGAAAGGCGATAACTTTTCTGGATCATGGTCTGTACTTCTTTTTCTGCCAGCTTTTTAGGACCAACAGTTTCAGTCATTTTCAGAAAACTTTCTGACTGGCTGAAAACATTTTCAGATGTAAAGAGCAACATGGCCAGAGCCAGGAACAAAACAACAATCTTTCTCATGTGAATGATGGTTTAATTAAAAAATTTATTTCGTAGGTGATACTAATACACAAGTATAAGAAAGTCAAATATTTAGTATTATTTTAAAATTTTATTTTTTATAGAAGCCTTGATAAACCCTGTGAAAAGTGGGTGCGGGGCAAGAGGACGAGCTTGAAACTCTGGATGAAACTGACAACCGACAAAAAATGGGTGCTCACTTTGTGGTAATTCGGCTATTTCCATGAGGGTGCCATCTGGCGAAACACCCGAGAAAACAAGCCCCTGTGCCTCTAGGCGCTCGATAAAGAGTGGGTTCACCTCGTAGCGGTGTCTATGACGCTCCAGTATTTTGCTCGTTTTGTAGAGGCTTTTGACAATGGAGCCGTTTTTGAGGAAACATTCATAAGAGCCGAGTCGCATTGAACCACCGTACTCTTCTTTTTTGAGTTTTTCTTTTTGACTATCCATGACGTCTATCACAGAGTCTTTACTCTTCGGATCAAGCTCTCTTGAAGTCGCACTCTTGATACCACAAGCATGACGCGCAAACTCTATGACAGCGAGTTGCATACCATAGCAAAGCCCAAGATATGGGATTTTGTTTTTGCGGACGTACTCTATGGCTTTTATCTTGCCTTCGATACCGCGACTACCAAACCCGCCGGGTACAACTACTCCGTGATACTTTGATAATTTTTTCAATTGCTTTGGGTCTTTTTCAAATTCAAGTGCATTGACCCACTCAATGATTGGCTTTTTGTTTTGAGCAAAACACGAGTATTTGATAGCTTCTATCACAGAGATATAAGAATCAGTGAGGGTAAAGTCTCCAGAATCAAAGTACTTGCCGACAAGAGCAATGCAGACTTCATCTGTGGCATTGTTTGCGACAGAAACCATCTTTTTCCAAGCCAAGGCATTTTTGGAAGGTTTGTTGTTGAGTTTAAGATGCAGAAGCTTTGCTAAGGTTTTTAGTATTCCCTCTTTTTCAAAGTTTATCGGTATATCATAAATACTCTTTACATCTGGCGCAGAGATGACTTGGCCTTTCGGAACATTACAAAAAAATGAAATCTTCTCTTTGCGCTTTTCATCTATCGGCTCTTTGGATCTAGCAATGATGATATCAGGCTGAATACCTGAAGAGTTAAGTGTTCTCACTGAGTGCTGAGTCGGCTTGGTCTTCATCTCGCCTATCGAGCTTGGTGTTGGCAGATATGACACCATGACAAATCTAACATCATCTGGAGATCGGAGCTTGAGCATACGCGCTGCTTCGAGAAAAAGGATGTTTTCATACTCTCCGACAGTCCCGCCTATCTCTATAACTGTCACCTGCGCTTTGGCGTTTTTTTGAGCTCTTTCGATACGTGAGACTATCTCAAGTGGTATATGAGGGACGACCTGGACACAAGCGCCCTTGTACTTGAGTGCTCGTTCATTTTCAATGACGCTTTGGTATACGCGCCCTGTTGTCATGTAGTTGATGCGAGTGAGATTTACCCCGAGAAATCTCTCATAGTTACCCATGTCTTGATCACATTCATCGCCATCTTCTGTCACAAAAACTTCGCCGTGCTCTGTAGGGTTCATAGTCCCAGCATCAATGTTGACATATGGGTCTATCTTGATAGCTGTTACTGAGACACCGCTGTCTTGAAGTATCTTGGCGATAGAGGAGGCTGTTATCCCTTTTCCGACTCCGGAAATCACACCCCCTACCACAAAGATGTACTTGGGATTTTTGATCATAATCAAACGTTGAGATATCTACGTGCTGCTAGGAAGCTAGAGATTGCTCCGAGCGCAAGTCCTATCAAAAGCACGAGAGAGCCTATTTGGAACAAATGCGAAACATAATACTGATAAAGATTTATAGCTATGAGCGAACCAATACTCTTGGTAATGATATATGTAATAGGTAAAAACATAAGTAAAGTGATGAGCCAAGCAAATGCTCCATAGAGCATACCTTCGACAACAAATGGTCCACGAACATATGAACTACTTGCTCCTACCAAACGCATGACTCCTATCTCTTCACGAGACATATAGATAGTGAGACGAACTGTGGTGTACATGATGATGATAGAAATCAAAGCCAAAATCAAAGTCGTAGCTCCTCCACCCTTGCGAGCACCTGCTATCAGAGTGTTTAGTCTTTCTATCACGAGTTTGTTTTGAGCAAAGTTGATACGCTCTATGATTTGACTATTTTCGCGAGCCACTTCACTGTCACCTTCTAGAAGAGAAGCGATAGACTCGTACTGAGCACTGTCTTTGGCTTTGATACGGATAGAGCCACCAAAAGGATTGCTACCGAGCTCGTCGAGTGCTTGTAGTGTCAAATAATCATCAGCGTGTCTATCACGAAAAGCTAGCACTTCTTCATCAGCAGAGACATACTCTACGGATTTGACTTCGGGTATCTTGGAAAGAGTGTCCTTCAGGGCTAGGATTTTCTCTTCTTGCGCATCAACAGTAAAATAAACAGCGATATCGACTTTGTCTTCTAGAGAAACAATCATAGAAGATAGTGAGGCGTTAAAAAGAAAAAGCGCAGTGATAACCGAAAGAGTGATAGTGGTCACCAAGACTGAAGCAGAAGAAACAAGTGGATTTCTCTTGAAATTCACCCAACCACTTTTCATTACTCTTTTTAGTGTGACCCAAAACATATACTTTTATTATACCTTAGAAATAGGCTTCTTATCGTCTCCTACTATACGACCCTTTTCCATCGTCACTACCCGAGAAGGGATAGCATCCATGACTTGTCTATCATGGGTCGTCAATATAACTGTTGTACCGAGATCATTTATCTTTTTCAAGATATGGATAACTTCAGCCGTGTTGGCATGATCGAGGTTACCTGTTGGCTCATCAGCTATCAAAATCTCTGGTTGGTTGATGATAGCGCGAGCAATAGCCAGACGTTGCTTTTCTCCACCTGAGAGCTGACTCGGGAAGTGATACATGCGCTCTTGGAGGTCTACTAGAGAGAGCACATGAGGAACATCAGAGATGATTTCTTCATCGCTTTTACCAGCTGCCTCCATAGCAAAGGCTATATTTTCATAAGCAGTCTTACTCGCCAAAAGTCTAAAATCTTGGAAAACTGTTCCTATCTTGCGCCTCAGTGAAGTAAGCTCACTACTAGAAAAAGTCTGTAGATCAACATTGTCATACAAAACAGTACCTTCACTTGGGGACTCTTCTCCTGAGATAAACTTAGTGAGTGTGGTTTTGCCGGCACCAGAAGGGCCAACAAGAGTCACAAACTCCCCCTTTTCTATTTCTAGATTTACGTGCTCTACCCCAACAGCCCCGTTGGGAAACACTTTTGAAACGTTTACAAATTGAATCATAATAACAAAAGTTATTATAGCATGCCCGTTTCCGGTTCAAACTAGTTCCGTTTTCTTTTATGAAATATGTCTCCACTAATAAAAAATGTCTTTTTGTATAAAAAATCCCCTCAACTACTCGTAAGTAGCCAAGGGGAAGATAATTAAGCTTCGGTAAGAACCTTCGATTGCAGCTTTTTGCTCTCCTCGCCTCTGAACTTTTTGCTCAAAGAAAGAAAATCTTTTACTTCAATCTTCTCAAGGGAGTCAATTATCGGGTTTTGCCAATAAGTAATCCAGTGTAGGTGAAGTGCTTCAATCCTTTTTTCATAAGAGACAGATTTCCAATCAAAACGACTAGAAACAGCTTCCATGCAATGACAAGCTTCGGAAGAGTTATACTTCCTATTGCATACCTGTTGCATGTGAGGCACTACCTCTAAAGCACAAACCTTTGTGAACTTAAACACCCAATCAATCGAAATTTTCGAGTAATCAACATGCTTTAACAGCAGTGACCACAAGGCAAGGTCTTTGAATTTTTCACCAATCCTCATTAGCTCCTCATGTGTTACAATCGGCTGGTTTTTGGCTATATAAAAGTAGATTTCCCAAATTTTGGGGTAACCAGAAACTTTTGCTACACGCAATACCTTACTTGGGTCTTGCTTGGATAACTCCAGTTCTCTGATTATTTTTTCCCATCCTCTTGCAGTTTTCATTAAGCGAGCAACCTTCAATAAATTTGCTGGCTTCTCTAAGCAACTCATTGCCATTTCATATACACTTTCACAATTGGCACAAGAACCACTACTATCAGGTTTGCAATGACCATAGCGCAAGGTAAGGTCTAATATCTCATCTTCGCTTACTTTATTTCCCAATCCATGGGTGTAAAGTTTTGAAGAAAACATACTACAAATTGCCGTTGCGATAGTATCTTGATTGTCTTCCCATAAAAGCATTTTTCTTTTATAATCATTACTTACCGTACTTTCATAGATGGCTTTTTCTAAATGATAAACATAATTTTTGCTCAACCTATAAGGGCTATAGTTTTTGCTGAAAAAAGTTAATCCACCTAAGTTTGTTGAGTGTGTTGTAACTTTAGGAGTAGTAACTTTTTGCCCAAACATGAGAACATCGAGGTCATCCTCTGAAAGAACCTTGCTGTTAATCAGATGTTTCCAAAAAGTTTCGTTGAACTGTGTTTCTTTTGCCGCTTTTATAAGCGTTTCTTTCTTATGCTTAGTCCAGTCATATTTTTGCAATATGTACTCTTTGACCGAGTTCATGAAGGTGTAACCCCAATTTCTGATTTCTTCGATAACCTCTTTCAAGGTTAGCTTGTTGAAATCCATAAATGGCAAAGCGACAGTAAGCACTTCATTTTGCAGTTTGTGACTGCAATCACAGAGTTCTTTGACGAACGCAATAATTTCTTTAGCACTTCCATGTTTAGAAAAGTCATACTTTTTGAGCTCTTCAATCAATGCAAGTTGTGTTTCGCTGGGCGTTTTTGCACCATACGGGTCAAGCTTGTCATTGTGAGTTTTGTACAGTTTGAATTTTTCACCCAAACTTACTTCAGTCGAACGCATCATTGATGCAAGGAATTTGTCTTCCATTTTTAGTTATTTAAGAACACCTACGCCTATTTTTATAGTCCCGCTTCGGAATTGGACTTGTTTTTATAGTTGTATCACATTTTATTAGAATGTCAATCATATTTATCCTTTATAAAATAAGCCCAGATTGTCTCTGGGCTCACTTGTGAACGATATTAGTTTTTGGCTTCCTTTTTGAAATTACCAAACCCTATTTGGTTTGGCATACCGAGTATTTCGGTCATTTTCTTTACCAATTCAGGGTAAGGATCAATACAGTCCTTTGGTTGCATAACAATTCGCACATCAATCTTCTTTTCCTTATACTCTTTTAGAGCTTCCAAATCAGCGAATGTTTTTACAGTAACTATGGGTTTGCCATCATTGTTAGTAATATCGTTCAAGATTCCTTTTTCCATGTTATAATTTTTCTTACACCTTACAACTATAAAAGAACTATGTCAACAATATCACTGGTTATAAAAATGGTTCTATATTACCTCTTTCAAGCACGCTCTCCACGTCATGTACTTCTACACCAAGTCTGTGGTCTTTGACCATTTTGTAAGGGTGGAGTACATAAGAGCGGATTTGGTTGCCCCAAGTGATTTCCATAGTTTTAGAAATATACATACCTTTTTCTTTGGCGAGCCTCTCTTCTTCTTGGCGAGCAAAGAGTTTAGCTTTGAGCATGCCCAGAGCCAACTCTCTGTTTTGTTCTTGACTACGCTCACTGGTGACGTGGACAGAAAGGCCTGTCGGAGTATGAACCATACGCACTGCTGTCTCACGTTTGTTGACGTTTTGTCCTCCTGGTCCACCAGAGCGCGCAAAAGATACTTCTATATCGCTCTCGGGTATGTCTATGCTTGTGTCAGACTTTTTGAATTCTGGGATAACTTCTACCATAGCAAAAGATGTGTGGCGCTTGGCATTGGCATTAAATGGTGAGACACGTACCAAGCGATGAACACCAGACTCATTTTTAAGTGTCCTGTAAACCTTAGAGCCTTCTATCAAAAAAGTGATATTGCGGTAACCACCGTTATCATTTTTGTTTTCATGCAGAAAAGAAATGCTCCAGCCTTTGTTTTCTACAAACTTCATATACATATGTAAAAGCATGCCAGCAAAGTCTTCGGCATCGTCCCCTCCAGCTCCAGCAAAGATAGTCATAACGGCATTACCTTTATCATATTTGCCGACGCCTTCCAAAGCATCTTTCAAATCCTGAAGTTCTCGAATCATAGATTGAGCTTTTACTTTATCAGACCAAAAATCCGCTTCGTTCATAGCAAGCTCTATTTCAGTAATTTTTTTTTGAATAGTTTCTTTTTCCATAAAAATTATTGTACCAATTTATTAAGCGAGTATAAAAATATTACTCAAAGCGAGAGAGCATAGTACACCTTGTGCACTGAGGACTCTGCGTAGGCATCCGCAAGAAACAAGGTGTACTATGCTCACGAGCGCCTCTCATAATAACAAACTATACTCCGCCTCTTGTTGGGTTTGCCTCTGATGTTGTGCTGATGGGAAAGTTCTCGGTGTTGCAAGATAAATTGCTCTCCAAAAGCTTTGTTAAGTGCTTCATCGGTCCAGACGTATTCATAGACTTTCATTTTTGGATGAATATAGGCATTGTGCTCTCCAGCACTTTCGTTTTTGATCAAGTCTTGTGCGTGCTTGTCGCCTTTGCCATAAAAAGATTTGAAAAATAGTATACCTTGAGGCTTGAGTACTCGGTGAAGCTCTTTGATATATCGCTCACGCTCCACTTCTTTGAGAAAGTGACTAGCCATCATGTCGAGTACCACATCTACTGACTCATCAGGAAGTGGAATAGTAGATCCTATGGAGTGTGTAATAAATGTAAGCTTGCTTCCCCACTTTTGTTTACTAGCTCGAGCTTGGGCTTGCTTGATAGCTTCTTCGGAAATGTCGTAACCAAAGCCTCGCACACGAAACTCATCATTCATCCAAAGCAAGTTGCGACCGTTACCACAGCCAGCATCAAGCACATTTATGTCGGGACGGAAAACGTCATCTCCATACTCTTTCTTGGCCCAGCGAGTGAACTTTTGCAAATCTGAAGAAACACCGTCTGAAATCTCAAACAGCTCTGGCTTTTTGTACTCTTTATCCCAAAATTCTTTTAATCGTTTTTCATTCATACTTTATAACCCTTGTATTTGACATTCTAACAGAAAAGATGTAATGTAGCAAAAAATAAAAATTATGGAAAAGAAATGGTTTTTTATAGAAGAAGTTAGGAGTGGTTTTACGACTGTGATTAATTCATACCCTGTATTTGGTACAGAAGAAGATCTTCCTAAAAAAATAAAGGAGGAGAATGAAAGATCAAGCTTTAAACTTTTTAGTGTAAAAGCGTTTGAATTGACACCAAAAGGAGAAAAAGTTGAATTAAAAACTAATTTTCTTAACAGTCTTTAGAACAAAAAAGCCAATCAGCAATTTGATTGGCTTTTTTTATTTATAAAATTTTACTGTTTCGGTCGTCGTGCTCTAGCTCTATCTGTCTCAGTGAGGTACTGCTTTCTTAGGCGCACAGAAGTTGGTGTGATTTCTAGAAATTCATCATCCACCATCACTTCAAGTCCACGTTCGATGGTCATAGTCCAAGCCGGGATGACATTGACTGCTTCATCTGTCCCTGAGGCACGCATGTTGGTGAGTTGTTTACCTTTGGTAGGATTTACTTTCATTTCTTCACCTTTACTAGTGTTACCGATGACCATACCTTCGTAGACTTCTGTTTGTGGACCGATATAGAGAGTTCCTCTATCTTGCAATCCCCATAGAGCAAAGGCGAGTGCCTTACCACTTTCCATACTTATCATAGAGCCGACATTGCGACGAGTGATTTCTCCTGCATAAGGCTTGAAGCCTATCACACGACTGCTCATGATCCCCTCGCCTTTTGTATCCACGAGAAACTGGTTGCGATAACCGAGAAGTCCACGAGTCGGGCCAGTGAAGATCATTCTGACAGTATTGTTTTTCAAGTTCATATCCGCCATGATAAATCCTCTCATACCAAGCTTTTCAATGATTACACCTTGGTGTTCACTTGGCGCATCGATAGTCACTTCTTCAAACGGCTCGCTCTTTACTCCGTCTATATCTTTGATGATAACTTGTGGTTGAGAGACTTGGATTTCATAACCTTCACGTCGCATAGTTTCGAGTAATACTGCGATGTGCATTTCTCCGCGACCAAAAACTGTGAAGCCTTCAGCGACACGATTTGGATTTGGCGTGAAGTCTACCTTGAGTCCGACGTTGACTTCGAGCTCTTTTTCGAGTCGCTCTCGAATCTGTCGTGAAGTCACAAACTTACCTTCCTTACCAGCAAATGGTGAGTTATTGACTAGAAAATCAAGAACGATAGTTGGTTCATCGATAGTGATAGCTGGGAGAAGCTCGGCGTCTTTTTCTTTGGAGATAGTTTCTCCGATAAATATATCCGCTATACCAGCAATCATCACGATATCTCCTGCTTGAGCTTCAGATACTTCTTCACGAGTAAAGCCATGGAAAGAAAATAGCTTGATGATCTTGGCTTGTCTATCTGTCTTACCTTCTGATTTTACAAAGACAGTCTCACCTACCTTTGCTACACCTTCATAAACACGTCCTACAGCGAGACGACCGAGGAAGTTGTCATAAGCAAGGTTAAAAGCCTGCATACGAAATGGCTTGCTTGTGTCGTTCTGAGCAACTGGGACTTTTTCGAGAATTGTTTCAAAAAGTGGCGCCAAATCTTTTCTCTCATCATTTTCAACTTTCATTGCTACGCCATCACGACCGATAGCATAAACAGTAGTGAAGTCGAGTTGTTCATCTGTCGCTCCAAGCTCTAGAAATAGTTCAAACACTGCATCGTGAGTATGGGAACAATTTGCTCCTGGCTTATCTATCTTGTTGATAACTACTATAGGCTTGAGCCCAAGTTCAAGGCTCTTTTTCAAAACGAAACGAGTCTGTGGCATAGGACCTTCTTGAGCGTCAACAATGAGAAGCACAGAGTCGATAGACCGAAGCACGCGCTCTACTTCAGAACCGAAGTCCGCGTGCCCTGGTGTATCCACTATGTTGATCTTAGTACCCTTGTATTTTACTGCTGTATTTTTGGCATAGATAGTGATACCACGCTCTTGCTCTATCTGATTTGAATCCATAGATCCCCCATCTAGAACTTCTCCACAAAAAGAAAGCATCTTATCTGTAAGAGTTGTTTTGCCGTGGTCCACGTGGGCGATGATTGCAATGTTTCGTATTTCCATAAGAGACGTGATTGTACTATAAAATCCTAAAAAATCAAAGGTTTTCACCTAAAATACCAAGTCCTTGTATAATAGCTTTATGGAAGATTATGAAAGAAATATCCTGAACGAGTTGATACAAGGAAAAAGATGCTTAGGTTTACTTACCCCCAAAATAGAGATTATTGATTTCGTTATTAAAAATAACCTTGATTACAACAATTTTACTTTTTCAAAAAACAACTCTATAGAAAACATTGCGGTCGCACCAAGAAAGATGGTAAGAGAAGTAGTAACCAAAGAAAAGATAAAAGAAATCAACTTACCAAAATATGAAGAAAAAGTTATTGAAATAATCACTAGCTTAGATAACACCAATATTGCAAAAGCGGTAATAAAAATACAAAATTATTTTATAGATAATAAATACAAATCACCTGAAGTTGATATAATTTACGGCATTTTATTTGACTACAAACCCTGCGACATCAAATACTATGTCCAAACAAGAGATGATGGGCTACCTAAACACAAGTACGAAGACATTTTGGAACAAAAAATAGGAAATAGAGAAAGAACACTAGAAGAGCAACATGTTATATGTGAAGAGTGTGCACTAGAGTATCTAGGAAAAATTTAATACTTCTTTTCGGTAATTTTTGTTAAATATTTTTTAGCGACATCCCCAGAAAGCACGATTTCAGCTTCTCCTAGATTGCCAATAATTATTTTGCCTTCTTTACCTAGATTCAGAAAATCTTTAACTGGTATACGAAATTCTCCATATATTGGGTATCTATCATATTGATTTTTCCAGTTATCGACATCCGCTGAAGTATGAACCGCCCCTGCTTCGTGTGCTCCTCCTGAAAATAAACTGGAATCCGCCATTTCTTGAGAAGATGCAGGTTTGCCTTTCTTAATTAAGTGATCTTTGTCTGCTGCATGACGAATAAGAACGACACTTCCTTCCTCAATCTTAAGTTTTGCTAACCCTGCAAAAGTTCCATCTTCTACTGCCTCAAGCGGAGCACTCATATACTGGTCACAATATTTTGCAAGCTTTATTAGAACTTCTTCTGGGGTAAGTGCTTCATAATTAATCTTTCTTTCCTCAAGTCTATTTTTAACAATTGTTTTCCAGTTTTCAGGTATACCTTGCAAAACGTAGTTTTCGTCCTTACCTGACTCAATCTCTTCTACATATTTTTGGATTTTTCTCTCTATATCTTCTTGCAGGCCTTCTTTAGCCCCTTCTGCAATATTTTGCATAGTATTGTAAATACCTAAAAGTTGTTCATCTCCATAAAAATCAGAAATTTGCTTCCTTAAGTTATCTATTTTTACTTGATCTTCAACTTTCCGTGCCTCTATTTTTTCATTACTAATTTCCTCACTTTCAGGAGATACGTTCTTTATTTCTTTTATATTGTTATCTTGTTCTATTCCATGCTTAACTGCTTCAAGCATTTTTGGAGGTAAGTCTAATGAATCAAGATCTTCTCCTTTTTTAACACGCTCAATGTATTCCTTGATTTTATCTTGAGAACCTGGTATTAAGTTTTCTCCTTCCTCAAAATTCATATAGATAATTATATATTATATTGAGCCGTCTATGGGAATCGGACCCATGCTCTCTGTCTTACCAAGACAGTGCTTTACCACTAAGCCAAGACGGCAGGTATCTGATTAAGATACCATAAAATAAGCTTTTTTCAATGTTCACAAGGCTCGAACGCAGATATAGTTTTTGAAAGTCATTGCGCAGTCTGTCTGAGACGAGCATAGCAATTTGCCATCAGGCAAATATGCGTGGCTTTCAAAAACTTATATCAAGGAAGAGCTCGTGATTTTAAATAAAAGTCAAAGCTGTTCCAGTTTTGTTCCCTCTTCCAGTTCGTCCGATACGGTGAATATATGTGTCATATGTCGAAGGAGTATCGTAGTTGATAACATGAGTCACATCTGGGATATCTATACCTCGAGCAGCGACGTCTGTAGCTACAACTACTTGTATAAGACCTTTAGCAAGATTATCTACTGCCCTACTTCTTTCACGACTTCTCATGTCTCCGTGAAGTGCTGAGACTGCAAATCCACGAGCCCTCAAATCTTTTGCCAGTTCATCCACTGATCTTTTTGTTTCTCGGAAAATCAAAACTTTTTTGGCTTCTGGACGAATAAGGATATCGTGTAAGGCATCTATCTTTGCTCCACGTGGTGCTCGCACTACATCTTGCTCTACAGAGCTAGCAGTATCACGAGTCTTAACTGAGACAGTTATCGGGTCTTTCAAAAAGTCACTACAGAGTCTCTTGATCTCTGGAGCAAAAGTAGCTGAGAAAAACATACCTTGTCTATCGCTTGGGATAAGCTTCAATATCATTTTCATATCATCCACAAATCCCATATCAAGCATTCTATCTGCTTCATCAAGCACGATGGTAGAAATCTTTTCCATTGGGATTTTGTTGCGAGCTATCAAGTCTTTGACGCGTCCTGGGGTACCCACTATGAGATGCACTCCGTGCTCTAGATCTCGCATTTGTTTACCGATAGGTAGTCCGCCAACAGCAGTCATACTAAAGAGTCTCATACCATGAGTGAACTGTTTGAACTCTTCTTGTACTTGCTGAGCCAGCTCACGTGTTGGTGCAAGCACCATAGCTTTGTGGTTTCTATCTGTAACCATTTTGTTGATGATTGGTATCAAAAACGCTGCAGTCTTTCCTGTTCCGGTACTAGCAATACCGATAATATCCCCACCCTTTAGAGCTACCGGGATAGCTTGGTCTTGGATTGGAGACGGATGAACTATGCCTTTTTTGATAAGGTTCATCGAAAGAGTTTCGTGTATATCAAAGTCAGTGAAAGCATGCTTAGCTACATACTTTTCTTCTTGAGCAACTGTTGCTTTGTTGATGAACATGTTTTCATCTATGCGATCCTTTTTGAATCCGCCACCTCTACCACCTCGTGATGGGCGTCCACCAAAAGAAGGACGAGGGCTTCTAGAAAAAGAAGGTCTGCCACCATAACCTCCGCCAGTGCGCTCTGGTCGAGATGAAGTATAAGGTCGCGCTTCTCCAGAGGGTGCTGTTCTAGGTCTAGATCCATATGAAGAGCCAGTATAACTACCAGTAGGCTTAAAATTTGAACTGCCCTTAAATGAAGGTTTAGAAAATGAAAACTTCTTTGGGCCAGAAGAGTAACCGCCTGTTTTTGAAGCAGAAAAAGGTCTCTTTGAAAAACCAGCTCGTTTTGGAGCATTTGACGAATAAGAACGGCGCGGACTTGATCCGCTATTTTGTGTATTATTTTGATTCATTGTTTGTCTCATACCGTGTCATGTAGACACTGATTTGTCGACAACACAAGTAGATATATTATTTAGTACTGGAGTATAATAATACGAAAGGCTAAAAAAGTCAATATGCGCGAACGGCGGGACTTGAACCCGTAACCTCCCGCGTGACAGGCGGGTGCTCTAACCAGTTGAGCTACGTCCGCAAGTTTTTATCTTGCAGATCAATATTTTGTTGCGTCTACACAATAGCATTTGATTGTGTATTGTGTCGAGGGAGAGGCTCGAACTCTCGACCTTAGCGTTATGAGTGCTACGCTCTAACCAACTGAGCTACCCCGACGAGCGAGGATCACAAAAAAGAGCTTGCTCTTGTTTTGTGTCCGAGCGAAGTCGGGGAAAGCTTTGCTTACACCGACATTACCCAACCGGTTATTGGTTATAACTGGCTACAAAAATATAGCACATTTTAGTCTTTTTTCAAGACAATCAATTGTTGCGGGGCCCTGAGTCGAACAGGGGCCTCAAGGTTATGAGCCTTGCGAGATACCGCTTCTCTACCCCGCGGTAAAATATTCTTTTTGAGGTTTTGATTATACGATAAAAATAATCTGTTTGCAACCTAGTCTATCACCTCCAAATCTCTAAAAGTGATTTCAAAATAAGAAAGTGTACGACGAGCTTCTGGTTGGGTGAGTATATAATCCACGCCATCATGAGCTATGCGGTTGCGGACTTTGTGTGCTTCCCATGCTAGCTGGATAGATGGAAGTTTCTCAGGTGTGATTTGTTTGAGCTTGTCCCCTAGTGTGTCTCCATAAAAGCCTTTTTGGTCGAGTACTTTGTCTAGATAAATATCAGCCTCTATGATAGCTAGACGCCAATCACTTGGACTATCAGAGAGAAGCTTGGCTCTGATACTATTCCAAGTTTCATTTAATCTCTGACTAGTACTGTCGACAAACCTATCGCCTTGTATGCTTTGAGCATCTGCGCCTACTTTTTCAGTACTTATAGCTTTTGTCTTTTTGGGCTTATCTTCTTGCTTGAGTTCATAAATACGAACCAAACAATACAAAATAATAGTGATGAGAATAATGACTAAAATAGTGGCAAAAGTTTTTAGTCCGTAGAAAAAATTGCTTGGAGCATTTGGATCAGTAATGTTTGAACCAAAAAGAAAACTAAAGAACTTGTTGATAGCTCTATAGATCAGAAAAAATATATATTCAAGATTTAGAAAGACAGGATTTGGTACTGAAGTTTCCATACTGCTATATTGTACCTCAAACTAAGATTTTCTTACACTCTCTACTATTTCTCCAAGAGCAAAGAGTTTGTCTTCTCCAAATCTCTCTCCTATAAATTGCACTCCGAGTGGTAGTCCACTATCGGTCTTACCAGAAGGCACTGAGATAGCTGGATGCTGAGCGATATTTGCAGGCACGGTGAAGAGGTCGGCTAGATACATTTCTACTGGATCATTAGCTTTCTCTCCTATTTTAAAAGCTGGAGTTGGAGTGGTAGGCGTAAAGATGGCATCGTACTCTTTCAAAACTTCTTCTACTTCTTGGCGGATAACATTTCGCAGTGCTACTGCTTTGTTGTAATAAGCATCGTAGTAACCGTGAGAGAGTACATAAGTACCTAGGAGTATGCGACGACGCACCTCTTTACCAAAGAGCGCTCCACGAGTTTGCTCGTACATGTCTTTGACACTTTCATTGCTCACCCTATCTCCATAGCGCACACCTTCGAGTCGAGCCAAGTTTGAAGAAACTTCTGCTGGCATAAGTATATAGTAGACAGCCAAAGCATCTCCAAAGTGAGGTAAATCCACCTCCGAAAAAGAAAATCCTTTGTCTTCCATTTCTTTCTTTATTTGCTGAAAATTTTGTTTGACCTCTTCATCTACCCCCCCGTTATCAAAGATACCTCTTGGGATAGCGATTTTACGCTTAAGGGTTTGGTCACAAATTCTATCTTCTATCTTCACACTTGTTGCGTCGAGCTTTTCGTATTTTGAAATAGTTTTATAAAGAATCTCTGCGTCTTTGACATAGTGCGCCATAGGACCTATAACATCGAGAGAACTTCCCATAGCGATGAGACCGTGACGCGCGACTGTACCATATGTCGGAAGCAAGCCGACAATCCCACAAAATGATGCGGGTTGTCTGATAGACCCTCCTGTGTCAGACCCAAGAGTAAGTGGCACGATATCTGCGAGCACTGCCGCTGCTGAGCCTCCAGAGGAGCCTCCGGGTACACGAGACTCATCGAGTGGATGTTTAGTCACGCCATAAGCTGAGTTTTCAGTACTTGAACCCATCGCACCATCGTCCATATTTGTCCGGCCTATGATGACTGCTCCAGCATCGATCAGAGCTTGAACGGCAGTAGAGTTGTAAGCTGACATATGGTGCTCAAGCATTTTGGAACATGCTCCCGCAATATGTCCGGCAAACATGATGTTGTCCTTGATAGCTACCGGTATACCAGTGAGAGCAGTAGCCTTGCCTTCAGCCAAAAGATTTTCTGCACGAGCTATCTGCTCATCAATGTCAGAGAAAACTTCACGAAATATATTTAGTTTGTCAGCTTTTGCTTTTGCAACTGACTCTTCAACAAGAGCTCTTATTGCGAGCTCCCCAGAGAGTATTCTTTTGTGTAATTCTTCTAGCATAATTATTCTCCTATTACTTTTGGCACTTGAACAAAGCCATCTTTGTGCATTGGTGCCGCTTCGACAAGATCATAAGCACCTCCTAGGGGCGCAACTATATCCTCACGAGCGACATTTTTTTGCTCAAACTTTGCCTCACTTTGGTTTGGAAGTTCAACCTTTTGGACAACATCAATAAACTCAACCATGTTGTTTATATCTTTGAGCAATTGCTCCTTTTCTTCATTTGGAATAGCTAGTCTCGCCAAATGAGCCAAGTCGTCTATAGTTTTTGAGTCGATCATGGCTATATCATAACAAAATAAAGACCTTTTTTCACTGTATTGACTTAATTATATAAATGTGTTTATATTAAGAAAATTAAAAAAATGAAAAAAATACTTTTGCCTGGATTGTTCAATTACACTGAAGCACAAAGTGTGGCATATACTGCATTTTGGAATTCTGTACTTGCTTTAGAACTTATTTGTAGAAATACGTTGCAACAACTTGGAGTTGCTATCACAGATCTGCCTAAAGACGTTAGCAAGTCTACAATTGCTAATTGTCTCAAAGGACTCTCTTTTGAGATAAAAACAGGAGAAAACCCAAAGAGTTTAAAGCTAGAATGTCTTGTTGTCGAGGATACACGAATACGTTTTTGTATTTATTATCTTGATAACAACGGGACAAAAGAAATGGTTGCGCAGTACAAATGGAGAGAAATAAAGGTCAGTGGTTTTGTTACAGGAAAGTTTATCTCTGTTGATGAATTCGCTGATCTTCTGCCTAAAATTGCCGAAGTGATGAAAAAGCAGTAATTGTATAAATATGATCTTAAATCGTGAAGATAATTCTTCACGATTTTTTGTTCGGTTCTTCTACTAAGCCTTGCCTAGTATTTTAAAAAAATCTTTTTCTTCAAGAATCTTTACGTTGAGTTTCTCCGCTTCATCTTTTTTGCTCCCCGGATTGTCCCCTACTAGTACATAGTCAGTTTTTGTTGAGACGCTACTTGCTACTTTGCCACCATTGTTTTGAATCAATTTTTTAGCTTCTTCTCTTGAGAAAGTAGTGAGTGTGCCAGTAAGTACAAAGGTCTTTCCTTCGAAAGCTGCACCTTTTTTTATTGTTACAGAAACTGGTTTTACACCGGCACCAAAGAGCTTTTTAACCAGATGATTACCATAGGTACTCTTGCTGTAGCTTAGGATACTCTCTACAACAGCCGGACCAATATTTTCGATACTATCTAGGTCTTCACTTTTGGCATTCCAAAATTTATCAAAAGTCTTGAAATGAAGTGCCAAGTCCCGAGCTGTTTGCTCACCTACGTGCATGATGCCAAGGGCATTGATAAATCTATCAAGTGAAGGGCTTTTTTTGCTTTGTATTTCTCTTACTATATTTTCAGCACTTTTTTCTCCGAACCTCTCTAGTCCTGACAAGTCTCCTTCAGTTAGAGTGAAAAGATCTGCCGGATCAGAGATCAGTCCTTCGTCTTGAAAACGTTCGACTATCTTGGGTCCCACTTCATATATCTCTAGCACTCTTACAAAGTGAATAATGTTTTTGGTTTGCTTAGCTGGGCAAGATTTGTTGATGCAGTAGTACCCGACGCTTGTCTCTCCTGTCGCGCCCTTTCTCTGCTCTACTGCCTCGCCACACTCTGGGCACTCTTTGGGCATAGCAAACTCTTTTGTTTTTTGTGGGCGCAAGTTCTTAAGTACTTCGACGACTTCTGGTATCACATCTCCGGCTTTTTGGATGATGACAGTATCTCCGACCCGCACATCAAGGCGCTTGATTTGGTCTATGTTGTGGAGCGTAGATTTAGAAACCAAAGAACCTGCAACCTTGGTCGGCACAAAATGCGCAAGGGGCGTAAGGATGCCTGTGCGTCCAACTTGGACTGTGATATCTATCACTGTAGTGGTCGCTTGTTCAGCTGGGTACTTGTAAGCGATAGCATAGCGAGGGGCTTTGCCGACTATTCCGAGAGTGTTATGTAAAGAGAGTTGGTTGACCTGCACTACTACTCCATCTGTTCCATAGTCTAATCCCCCACGCTCTTTTTCTATAAAGGAAATAACTTTTTTTATTTCTTCCAAATCTCCACAGACTCCTTCAAAAGGTGCAATTTGAAAACCAAGCTCTTTGAGATATATGTGTTCACGACTATGAGAATCAAAGTCTTTCGAGCTCTGAGCAATATCCCAAGCAAAAAAATCCAAACTTCTTTCAGAGGTGAGCTTGGGATCGAGTTGTCTGACTGAGCCAGCGGCAGCGTTACGAGTGTTGGCCAAAAGAGCTTTGCCTTCTTTTGCATACTTTTTGTTGAGTCTTTCCAGAGTACTTTTGGCCATAACTATTTCTCCTCTAACTTCAATAATACCTTTATCTTTGATATTTAGAACAATTGGTACTGAGGAAATAGTGCGCACATTTTGAGTGATATCTTCGCCGACACTTCCATCTCCTCGAGTGATAGCACTCTCCAAAACACCATCTCGATAAATCAGCGAGCAGGCCAGTCCATCCATCTTGAGTTCAGCAAAATACTCAAAATGCTCTTTAGGTGCTAGCTTTTGTATCCTCTTTTGCCATTCAACTAACTCTTCAAAAGAAAAACAGTCATTAAGCGAGAGCATGCGTATACTGTGCTCCTTTTTTTCAAACTGTTCGAGAGGTTTTCCTCCGACACGATAAATAATAAAGTTTGGGTCAGCTAATTCTGGATAATCCTTTTCCAAAGATTTGAGCTCTCTTACCAAAGAGTCATAAGCCTCGTCGCTAATAGTTGACGCGTCTTTTTCGTAGTAGTCTTCAGCGTGCTTTTTTATCTCTTTTCGGAGATTTTGTATTCTTATTTTTGCATTTTTGCTATCTATCATAAGCCATAGGTTACCTGGAGAGCTCTCTGAACCTGTCTAGGACTTTCTCCACAAACACTGTATCCAATGCCTTTGACTATACTTTCACTCGTTGCCACATTGGTTACCTTATCAAAAACAACAGTAGCACAGGGTTCAGCCTGACTAGCCACGCCTTCTTTGAAAACAAAATAATCATTATAACTAACAGTATAATCGAGAGAAAACTCACTATTACCACAAGATATTTTAGAAGTTGCACTTGATATATCTGTTCCCACTGGAAAAGTATCATTTGTATCATAGTACATACCACACTCTATAGCAGCATCTGCTTTATAAAATGCGACTTGAGAATCTTTGGCAAGAGAAGATAGAATAGTTTGCTTAAGTGTGATATTTGATATTCCTAAAGAGATAGAAAGTATCAAGCTTATAATAAGCACCGTAAAGAGCATTGCAAAACCAGAATTATTTTTTTGTTTTTTAAATTTAATCATTATGGTGTCCAATTTGTTATCAAGTCTTTTTGTATAAGAGTCTTTGTATTTGTACCATTTTGCCAAGAAATAGTGGCAGTGACAATAACCTGGTCATCAGAAGCACTAGAGGGTTCTAGTTTTATAGTTCTGATAAAAGATGTTGCATAAGCAGGGTTTGTAACAACAAAAGGGTAAGAGTTGCTATAACCATAAAAATTATTATCAGGATAATATAAAATATTTGGACAAACACCACTGCAGGCTTTAACTTTATTACCAGAAGTATAAGGGTCAACGATACAACCCGAAGCACTAAAGCATCCATCGGTAGATCCACCTGTTAAACTTCCAGATTCATTTACATTGAGAGAGCTTTTCCAACCATTCCAGCCCAATGACTGCAAAAAAGCTGTATCTCTAGTATTTCTAACATATTCGATAGATTCTTGTAGTAAATTGTTTGCAATTATCTGGTTACGTGAATATCTAACAGAAAAAAACCCGCCTGCCGCCAAAGACAATAATCCACCTATAGAGAGTGTCAAAATCAAAACAGCGATCAATGTTTCAACTAAAGTAAATCCGTTTTTTTGTAATTTTTTATTATTCATAGTTATTCTGTGGTTCTTTGTGATAAATAAGTCTGTATAGAAAACGGAGCAATAGAGTCTCCTGTTGTAGCAGAGCCTTTTATAAAAACAGAGACACTTGTTTGAGCACCATCACTAGGACTTGCTCCCTCTACATAAAAGATCAGCTGTTCTATATCTATCTCCGAAGAAGTAAGAGATATCCAGTTTGTCCAAATACCAGATTCTTGGTTTCTCTTTTGAATGGCACCATTACCATTTGGATAGAATCCTAGTCGGTATTCAACAAGTGTGTTTACTCCTATAGTAGAGTCTACTAGCAACATCGATGATTGACTTTGGCTAGAAAAAGAACAGTTTGGATCACCTGAAACGTTTAGTGACCCACCGCAAACAACTGAGTTTGAGGTTCTGACTGATCTTGATAATGATTCAACAGCGAAGTTAAGATTGTCCAAAACACTACGCATAGCTTGAACCTTTCTTGATGCGTTATTTACAGTATACAAAGACCCCACAGCTGCTAAAACTACAATAATAAAAATAGAAAGAGAAACCATAAGCTCTACAAGAGTAAAACCTCTTTGGTGTATTTTTAAAATTTTATTGTTGATATTCATATATTATTCAACTGTTATTTGTCCAGTATTCCAGACTGAAACTTTTCTAACCAAATCTTTGGCTGATTTAAAATACAGGCTGACATAAGAGATTGTATCAGCTAAACAAGCAGATTCTCCAGAGGGAATAAAACAGATTATTGCATCTGGACTAGGTCGTCTAAATGTTATAGAAACAGTCCCTGAAGAAACAATACCCGTGGCATCTGTTTCTATTTGAAAAAGAGTATCGGCACTAGTAATACTGATAGATTCTAAGCATTCACTATCAGAGGAAACATTTCCGCACTCGCTCCCTGCTGAATTGTAGATCTTGTTGGGCAACGTATCTCCATCAGGGACTATGTCAGCAAAAGAGATAAATCTTTTGGGATTTGGAAGATATGGTAGTGAATAATTTGGCTCCAAAGAAAAAACTATACCATAAGATGGATAACTTCGATCTCCACTAGAGACGCTTACTCCTTGAACACTTGTTGCATAAGTTTGTGATTTTCTGATAGAAAGTGCAACTTCTTGTGAGAGGTTTCTTATTGAGATATTGGTACTAAAATCTGAATAATTAAAAAGTAAAACACTAGCGACCAGCGCTACTATACCGAGCACCACCATAAGCTCTATGAGAGTCACCCCAGAGTGTCTTGTGTATGCATTTTGTTTTGGAAAAATATTTTTTACCATAATGGAAATAAGTTACCGATAGTCACCCCCCAAGTAGTAACTATAAAAAATGCCAGTATCATGAAAGGGGCAAACGGAACCTGTGATTTTAGACTAGCTCGAGATAGTGCTATCAAAAAAAGCCCAAAAATAGCCCCGATCCAAAAAGAAAGTAAAAATGTTGCCAAAGATGCACTGAGTCCTACAACAAACCCCATTCCAAGAGCAAGCTTAACATCTCCAAAACCCATAGCCGAGCCTCTAGAAAAAAGCCATATAAAGAAAAACGGTGATGCCAAAACAGGGCCAGCAACTAAAAACGGAATTACTGTAAATCCAGGGACGAAAATAGCTTTCCAAAAAATAGAGATCAGAGAAAAAATAATAAAAGGATAAACTATTTTGTTTGGAATTATTTTATGTTTAAAATCATAAACTAGAATAACTATAAGAAGGCATGCTATTAGAACACTTCCTAAGAAAGACATCAATGAAAGTAGACTAAAACCACCAACCAAAAATACTTTTGTATATAAAATGATAAAAACAATAGCGGTGGTCAGCTCAATGACTGGATTTTGAAAAGAGATTGGTGCCCTACAATCCTTGCACTTGCCACGCAACCCCAAAAAAGAAAATACTGGTATCAACTCATACCAAGTGAGAGTTTTATTGCAACGATCACATTTGCTTCTACCAGAGACAATGCTCCAGCCAGTATTTAGTCTTATAGTAACAACATTGAGAAAGCTACCAATGATTAGCCCGAGAGCAAAGATAAGGATCGGTAAAAAAATCATAAGTATATTGTACCATGTGCAAAAAAATGACAAAACAAAAAACCCGCATAAAGCGGGTTTTTTGTTAAACAACAAGTATTAACAAGCTGTTGTAGTAGTTGCACTTAGTTGAACAGAAGCGTTTGTTTGTGAAGCTCCTGTAGAGTCAACACAGTAGTATCCAGCGCCTGATGTCTTAAGTGGGATTTCTGCAGCCCATGCACCAGCAGCATCGTTACAAGCAGCTACTGTTGCAGAAGCAACAGCATCGTTAGTAACTGTAGCAATACCTGCTGTTGAAGCAGCAGCAGCTAGGATTGAGCTGATACCACCTGTACCTGTACAAACTGATGTATAGTTACCGTTTGTATCATAATAAATCTCAGCTTGTGCTCTAGAGTTTGCCATACCGCTTTTGATAGCAGCATCAGCACCCTTTGTTCGAGCTGAGTTTAGAGAAGCCAAAACAACAGAAGCTAGGATACCAATAATTGCGATAACCACCAAAAGTTCAATAAGAGTGAAACCGCGTGAAGAATTCTTTTTCATACTAATTTTATTAACGTTAATTTATTAAAATTTTTAATAATCGATTATTACTATTACAAATATATTTGTAATTGAATTAATTATACCATAAAAGACACTAGGAAATGCAAGTGGAGAAATATTATTGAATACCGCCAGCAATATTGTAAATAGGTACCAAAACAGAAACCAAAAGTAGTCCTACCCCCAGACCAAGGCTTATAATCATGAAAGGTTCAATAAGTCCGACAAGAGTATCCACTGCTTCATCTACTTCTCTTTTATAAAACTTGGCCAACATTTTTAAGATTTGACCCATAGAACCTGTCTCTTCTCCAACTCTTATAATTTGAGGCATTATTTTTGGTATCTCTTTGTGTATCTCTATAGACTGTGAGAAGCTCTTACCAGACTTAACAGACTCCATGGATTGCTTCAGTATCTCTTGATAACGCTTGTTACCAACAACATTTCCTGTGATTTCTATGGCTCTAACTATAGGTATACCGGCCGAGAGCATTGTATCCATGTTATCAGCAATACGAGCCAAATAAACCTTTCTAAATAAATTGCCCAAGATAGGAACATTTAACTTCATATCATCAAAAAAAGCTTTTCCTTTTTTTGATCTAGCAAGCCTAAAGATATATCCAAATCCAAGTAAAATAAATATGAGTAGAAATATCCCGTATTGAACTAAAAAGTCACTAATCCAAAGAACTATTTTTGTATAAAAAGGTATTTCTTGCCCACTCTCTAGGATTATAGCTGAGAGCTTAGGCACCACAACTGTAAACATAAGGACCATAACAACGATAAAAATACCGATGACGAAAGCTGGATAAACTAAAGCGTGCTTTGTTTTTGAGGTTAAGGCATACTGTCTATCAAGATAGTCTGCCAAAAATGTAAAAACTTGAGTAAGCTTACCGGACTCCTCCCCTGCTTTAACCATATTTACATAGAAGTCAGAAAAAACATCATTGTGCTTAGATAAAGCTCCTGCTATAGAAGCTCCTGCTTGTAAATCAGAAACTATCTGATTCATTTTTCTAGATAAAAGTTTATTTTCTGTATTACCAGCTAACAAACTAAAAGCCTTGAGAGCAGAAACTTGAGCCTCAAAGAGTGTTGACATCTGTCTAGAAAGAATCACAACTTCTTTCATTGGCACCTTCTCAAACAAAGTAATCTCAAACCATTTTTTTGATTCTTGTTCTGATTTTACAGAAGTAACTATCAAACCTCGACGTTGAAGTCCAGAAATAGCAAGATCTCTATTGACGGCTTCGATGACGCCCTCTCTTTTTTCTCCTTTATCTGTGACAGCAGTGTAGCGAAAATTCATATTTTTAAATTAATCTTTCAAGATTTTTTGGATTTGTAGAATAAGCAAATGCATTTTCGACTGTTATCTCACCTGCTCTAACAAGTTCTACCAAACATCTGTTCATATCCACCATACCCTGCTCAAAACCAGTCTCGATGACAGTATCTATTTCGTGAGTTCTTTTTTCTCTAATAAGGTTAGAGATAGCATTGTTGTTGATCATGAGCTCATAAGCTGGGATCCTACCTCCTGATATTCTTGGTACAAGTCTTTGAGAAAAAACACCAATAAGAGAAGATGCGAGCTGGATACGTATCTGGTCTTGTTGCTCTGCAGGAAAAGAGTCGATGATACGGTCTATAGTCTGAGAAGCAGTGTTGGTGTGCAGTGTTGAGAGGACTAAATGTCCTGTCTCAGCAGCAGTAACTGCGGTACCGATAGTTTCGGTATTTCTCATCTCTCCAATCAAAATAACATTCACATCTTGTCTAAACGCGCTTTTTAGAGCATCAGCAAAATCTGCAGCATCTATCCCTATCTCTCTTTGGTCTATCAAGGACTTCTTTTGTTCATAGACATACTCAACAGGATCTTCAATTGTTAAAATATGCGCTTGACGCTCTTCGTTTATAAGAGAAACCATAGCTGCCATAGTAGCACTCTTACCTTGACCAACAGGACCCACAACCAAGAAAAACCCTTGTCTTTTTCTAGCAAACTCCGCCAATGACTCTGGGAGGTTTAATTCTTTTAGAGTTTTAACATGTGGAACAAGTCGCAAAACTATCACATATCTACCCTGCTGAACAAATGCATTCCCTCTTAGTCTTGTTGTTTGTTTATATTCATAAGAAAAATCTAAGTTTTTCTCTTTTAAAAATCTATTGAAGTTTTCTTCAGAGAGAATATTTTTTAAGATATTCTCCATATCTTCTTGTGAAATCTCCTCTCTAGAGAGCAAAAATGTTAACTCTCCATTTACTCTTACTGCCGGAAAACGACCAGCTGAAAGGTGAAGGTCTGAACCATTTTCATTGATAAGCGTCTCTACTAATTGTTCAAATAATTCTTTATATTCCATGTTCTTTTAAAACCTTATTTACATGTTCAACCACCTCGCTCGGCGTACTGTTGGCCTTGACTATATAGCTTGCTGCCCCCAGGCTTTTTCCTCTAGCTATATCTTGCTCCTGTCCCAAATTTGATAAATATATTTTTATAGTTTTTGGTATTAGATTTTCTTGATTGATAGATTCAAGCATTTCAAAACCATCCTTCCCTGGCATAACAACATCAAACAAACAAACATCTGGCACAAGACCTGCTCGAAGTTTTTGGAGTACTTCTTCGGCACTTTTTGCTGTTTCAACATCAAAATCTGCCTGACTAAACCTGAGCGAATACATATCGAGCAAAAAACTGTCGTCATCCACAATAAGTATTTTCTTTTTTTGTTCGTTTTCCATATTTGTTATATTAATGATTATACATCTTTTATTAGTTAAAAGTATAGACTTCTTGCATCATAATATCCCCATTTAAGGCTTTAAGTAGCGCATCCTCCTTTAGTGTCAGCATACCTTTACTTCTACAGAGCTTATAGAGCTCTGGCTCTACAGGGTTTTTGAGGATTAACTCTTGAATATCTCTATCGATTTTAAACATTTCAAATATTGCAACACGCCCCTTGAGTCCTGATGGAGATTCTTTTGTTGGTTTTACATCAAATATATAGTCTGGGATACTGATTTTGTCTCTATATTTTTTATCTAGATCAGAAAACTGCTTACTTATCATTTCTTTGGTTATGTCATCCATTGGTTTCTGCTCTCTGGCTTCTGGGATAACCTTTCTGACCAATCTCTGTGCCATAGCCAAAATCAAAGTTGGGGCAATAAGATAAGGATCTACTCCCATATCTACTAAACGTGGCACTATACCAATAGCGCTATTGGTGTGGATAGTGGAGAGCACCAAGTGACCAGTAAGGGCTGCTTGAATTGCCAGTTGGGCTGTTTCTTTGTCTCGAATCTCTCCCACCATGATGATGTTAGGGTCTTGTCTCAAGATAGAACGAAGTCCTGATGCAAAGGTGTAACCTATTTCAGGCATAACCTGTGATTGAGTCACGCCTTTTATTTGGTATTCCACCGGATCTTCCAGAGAAACAACGTTAGCACCCTCTTTGTCGACTTCGTTTAGCATAGAATAAAGAGTGGTACTTTTTCCAGAACCTGTTGGACCAGAGATCAATATAAGTCCGTAAGGCCTAGTGATAGCGTCTCTGATCATACTGAGGTTCTCTGGGGTAAAATCCAAATCTTCCAAGCTCTTTATACCCTTTTCAGAGTCCAAGATACGCATCACCACTTTTTCTCCATAATAAGCAGGGAAAGTAGAGACTCTAAACTCTATTTTGCGACCATCAATGACAGTAGAGAAGCTTCCATCTTGAGGTTTTCTTTTTTCATCCAATCTTAACTTAGCCAAAATCTTTACACGAGCAACAATACCGTCAAAAGAGCTAAGTGGTAAAACCAAAGAGGTATGTAAAGTTCCGTCAACACGATACCTGACATTGACCTTTTCTCCATTGTTTTCTATGTGTATATCAGAGGCATTACCTTCGACTGCGTTGTTTATAATAACAGATACTATTTTTATTATGGGAGCATCTTCTACTATTTTTATTTGATCTGAAGCTTCTTTTTTCTCTGCTGGATTTGTGTTTTTATTATCAAGCTTTAGTTCATTTTCAAGCTCAGAGTTTAGCTCTACTACAGCCTTATCAACTTCTTCTGAAAATGCTTTGTAGTTTTCTACTACAGAAATAAAGTCACTAAAGGATATCAAAAAAACCTTAAAAGGAAGACCTATCTTTACAGACATGAACTGTAAAGCGTTCATGCTTTCCATGTTTTCAGGCTCTGTAACACCAACAGACAAAACACCGTCAGCAAAAGCAATAGGTGTAAATTTGTAGTGCCGAGAGGCTTCTTCTGGGATATATTTTAAAACATCAAAAGGTACCTGTTTAGAAGTTATCTTTTGATAAGGGAGCTTATAAAAAGATGCTTTTGCTTGAGTGATAGAGTCCTCAGAAACACCCAAATCCAAAAGAGCCCTAGTTAAGTTACCTTCATACTTTGAATCAAGTTCAGCTAGTACTTTGTTGTACTGTAAATCAGTTATGATATTTTGAGACAACAAGAAATCTAAGAACATTTTTATTTTTTATTAGTAGTAAAAGATAATGTACCCCCTAGTGTGGAGTTTGAACCTCTAACCGCCACCGCCCTAACAAAATAAGTCGTATCTGGGTTGAGCTTACTGATAGTAAAAAGTGTTGTCGAGCTCTTTGTAACAACAACAGGAGGAGTAGCACTACCAAAGACATCTGTTGTACCGTATTCAAAGACAACACTTGTAGGAACGGTATCAGGGAGTGTTATTTGGGCACCAAGTTCCGCAGTCGTAGCAGTGACCTTGCCTGGCTGAACTGTTTGTATAACTAGACTAACAGATGAACTATCAAGGTCGCTACCAACAGGAGCAAAAGGGTTTGTTCGTCCTACAACCTCAGAACCAAGAGACACTGGGAAATCTCTAAGGAGTTTGTAGGCTTTATTGTCAAAAAGTGATGTGTCTATGTTTATGCGTTTGATACTAGAGAGCAAAACACTGAACTCATCATTTGCATTTACGTTTTCTTTTGAAGCCGGCAAAATACTGCCGTTGTCTATAGCGAGAGGGTTGTTTGGTGTAGGAACGTTTTTGGGCTTACTTTTTGAAAGAAAATTAATAGCAAAAAATACTACAGCTAGGATGACTACAAATATTAGTATTGATTTTAATTTTTTACTCATGTTATTTTTTTAACCAATAAGTTTTTAACTTGATATTATAACTCAAACTATCAACGAGGTTTGGGTTGCTTTGAGAAAACTTTACCTCAGAAACATCAACCAATCTCAAGTTTTGTTCTAAATCAGAGATAAAAGACAAGAAGTTTTTGTATGGACCAGAAGTACTAAAGGACATAGTAAATTCTCCATATGGTTTTTGTACAGTAGCATTTTGCTGTATTGGGGATTGTTCAGATTTTTGAGTGTCATACTGAACATCACGCAAAGAAGACAAGCCGTTTTTGGTAGCTAAAGCATCAAGCTGAATAATAAGTCTGATATTATCAACACTATCTGGAAGTAAAACTTTGATATTATCCAAATCTGTTTTCGAGATACTGTTATACTTAGCGATCAAATCTTCACGAGAAACCTTTAGAGCCTCCGCTGTTGAAAGCCTAGCGTCAAAAGTACTTATCTCTTTTTTAAGAGACTGAGCTTGTTTGTATTTGGGTGCAATAATAGCACTAAAGACCAACCCAGAAGCTACTATTAATATGATTAAATAAATGTATCTCATAATTATGGTGTTTGATTATTTTGCTTGCTATCAATAAATGTTTGGTAAGACAAGTCTGCCATATCTACAGAAAAAGAAAGTTTAAAATTGATATTTCTTGTTTTCTCATCTACTGTTAGGTTTGAGAAAACTGGATTTTTGATAAGCTTGTTCGCAGAAAACGCATCTGACTGAAGAGCGATATTTGCGTAGTTCTTGGCAGAACCTACGAGCTCCACGACCAAAGAGTTTGTCTTTGTTATTTGGTCAGTTTTTATTATGTAACTAAATTCTTTGTATTGGATACTTCGAAGTGTTGTAGCTTGTAAAGCCTCAAAGATAGGAGTAACAACTATATGGTTATTGATGAGCTCTTTGACTCCTGCGATACGCGCATCCAAGCGCTTCATATCAGAGACAAACTCTGTACCTATACCATCACGTGCTTCTCCTATAGATTGAACGAGTTTGGCTTTTTGAGAGACGAGTTGCTTTTGATAAAGATAAACACCAGCAAAAGCAAGACCTGTCCCCACAACAATAACAAAAGTTAAAAGAGAAAGAAGTCCAACACTTCTACTACCCGAAGGGCTCGGATCAACACCAGGGTCTATAGGTCTTTTGGGAATGAAAGATGTAGGGATACTTGGTTCCATAATATACCTATTTAGTATATCACTCATTTACATCTATTTGTATAGTTTTTGTAGTGGATTACTTATTAAAATAATAAACTACAAAAATTCCGAGGAAGATAAAAACGCTTCCTACTATTGTCCCCCACGATACTTGGCTTTTGTACAAGATATAACTAAATAGTGCGATAAATATAGGATAAGAAATCTCGATAAGACCAGCAAGTGTTGCATTTTTGGCAACTATCGAGGAAGCGATAAATATTTCTGCCAAAAGCAGTATCACCATTGCACTAACAACGTAAAGTAGTACCTGTCGAGAAGAAGCTATAGTTGCAAGATCTTTACCAAAAGAGCCAGAACTTAGAGAGATGATCAGCGCTACAACAAAAACAAAAAACGCTGAGATAGCTATAGAAGTATAGATAGAGATCTTGCTATATATCTGCCCTCTCAAGACATAAAGTAGTCCCCAAAATAGTGATGCTAGTAGAGAAAGTATAACCCACATAGATTTATTGAATCTGCTTAAGTGCAAGTCCAAGAGCTACAGAAAATTCTGGACCGGTTGTTTTGAGTACCCCTTGGAGAAATACTGGTGAATCTACTTTTGCAAAAGGGTCTGCGATAGTCAGATCAGCTGAAAAGCTTTGCTTGGCGTATTCTACCAACCCCTTGGTCATAGCTCCCCCACCAGTAAAGATAATCTTGCCGACGTTTTTGTTGTAGCGTTTTTCATAAGCGAGTATTGTGGCGTTAGTTTCTTGAAAGATGTCAGCGAGGTGGACCTTGATAAGCTCTGGCACTTGTGGGTGCTCTGGAGTAGGAATGAGTCCGTTTTCTTTTTTGATATTTTCAGCTTTATCAAAAGGAAGTTCCAGAGAGTGCGCAATAGCAAGAGTCATGTCTTGAGAACCCTTGTTTACAAGACGAAATGTTTCTACGACTCCATGCTCAACTATAGAGAGTTTGGTCTTAGCAGCACCGATGTCAACTATCATCACAGGGAAAAGTTCTCGTGTTAGCACACTTCGGATGTGAGAGAAGACTTCTATCTCCAAAGCATTTGTTGGCAGATCTGCCTTTTGCATAAGAGTTGTGTATTTGACCAAGGTTTCGTTGAGAGTTGCCACCACGAGCACACTCATACGTGCTTCCCCGCCACTTTCAGACAAAACACGACTCTCATTTCCAGAATCTTCTCGGCGCGGAATAATATACCAGTCAAGAGAAACATCAGTGATAGGTACTGGGATAAACTTTTTGGCTTCATTTGGTATCACTGTCGCCAAGTCCCGTTCCTCTATCTCGGCTGGAAGTTGCAAAATAAAAATAATACAAGAAACAGAAGGTAGCCCAAGTACGACGTTTTTGCTAGTAATATGTGTTTCCGCTAAAACATCAGAGAGAGCCTTGGCCAAAGTCTCTGGATCTAGGTTGGTTACTTGACCGACCATGCCACTTTCGGCGTATTGTCCGAGCGCTAGAGCGCCATAAGTATCGAGCACTGCTCTACCACCCTCTTTTTTTATTTGGACTACTTTGATAGAAGAAGTACCGATATCTATCCCGACCGCAATGTTGCTCTTGGGAGCGCCAAAGATTGACGAGAAGAATTTTTTGATGCTAAGGGCTATACTATCCATATAAAGTCATTATAAATGAAAAACCTTCTTTTTACTATACACAAATTCTTGGAGAAGTTCTTCTTTGGTAGCAAGTGCGCTTCTTGTGGAACGCCCGGAGAGGCTATCTGTACCAAGTGCCTTTTGTTGGTACCCCTTTCTGAAGAGACTGAACATGATGGGATTTATGGAGTTTACAACTACGGACACCCTCTAGTGAGCCATGCTATTTGGAATCTCAAATACAAACACAAAGGTCAAGAAGCTAAGCTTCTAGTCCAAAAAAGTTTGGGGTTTATTAGCGAAATCATCGCGGAGCATTTGCAATCCGAATCCCCTGAAGAAATAATTCTTGTCCCTGTACCGCAATACAAAAAGAAAACCAGAAAAAGAGGCTTTAACCAAAGCGAAGTGCTTGCCAGCTGGATACAAACTTCTCTACCCTACTCAAAGCTTGAAAATATTTTGGAAAAAACTCGAGAAACTCTCCCTCAAAGCCATCTCTCAGACAAAAAGCAGAGATTAAGAAACATAGACAGTGCGATGCAAGCCAAAAGACGAGTAGATAAAACCAAACTCTACATCATCATCGATGACGTCACCACCACCGGCGCCACCTTCCTCGAAGCCCGCCGTGCAGTCAAAGACGCAGGAGCTAGAAATGTGCTTTGTATAGCTTTAGCACATGGATATAAGAGGAGGTAGTTATTATAGACTTAAGGTTGTATAGATAATAACTCACAAAGGACAGTATCTACATACATTTTGAGCTGAGAAACTTCTGGCCTACCTATTCCTTCTTCAGTATGAGTACTAACAGATCCCCTCACGTAAGTAGAGCGCGCCAGCGAAGCTATACTTTGTTCAATAATTTCAACAGCATCTTCGGGCGCTTTCAAAGATCCAGATACTTTTCCACGAGATTTAAGAATAAACCTAACCTTCTGTTTCATTGTTGGGGTTGAAAGTAGCTTGGTCTGATCATGATAATCTTTCTCAAATTTAAATCCCGGAGATTTTTGTACAACTTCGTCTGGAGCAAGTATGTCTAAGGTCTCACGAAGAACTTCACGAATTTCAGAAGCAGTACCTCTATAAGAAGAGCGCCCTTTTGTACGTAAATCTTGTAACACTTGTTCATAAGAAAGAGCTATACTTGGCGATATTTGTTTAAGTATTTTAATTATTAGTGTCTCAATATTACTATAAGTAATGACAGATGATTTTCTACTGTTTTCACTTAGTGTGACCATACTTGTACTTTCAAGTGAGACTATCTCTGACTTTAAACTTTTAAGAATATTTTTATACTTGAATATAGAAGACTTACTGCTGGTTAATCTCAGGAGTTCTTGCATTAATGTATCCAGATTTTCAACATTTATATTAAAAGATCTTAATTTAGGACGAAAGGTATAAAAATAATCTTCAACAAAAGACCTAACTATAGTTGTTACCGATAAAGAACTGGTTCTAACAGTTTGAACTTTTTGTATTTTTTGACTTACACCGTTAAGTTCTAATAAGATTGGTGTCCAAATATCTGGTCGTTTAATAAGATCGACCATAAAATTCTACTTTTTAATAGTTTTTTTAACTACTTTCTTAATTATTTTTTTCTTAGAACGACTTTTTCTAGGACTTGGAGCTACTCGACCTTCTTTACCCATAGTGTAAGCTGCGAGATTATATCCAACTGGATTTAATTTAAATAGTCCTCTATCTACTGATTCGAAGTAACCCGCATTTTTGGCATGTACTAAAGTCATGGAAGGAATCTTGGGTAGGGCATAACCTGCTTGTTTAAAATAAGTTGTTATATCAGAAGTACCAATCTCCTTCTTTTTTTCAGAGTCAGGAGCAAGTTCTTCTAAATAATATGCTACTAAAACAGCCATTTCAACTGAAGTAGAAGGTTTTTTTAATTCTTTAAGACTGCGTATATCTTGTAAACTTCTTGTATCTGAGTATGCTGTTGTATTAGGAGATTGAAACTTATCTGATATCTGTGGTTGAAAAGATATATCAGTATCAACCCTGTTAAAAGTAATACCTAAACGACTATAAACATAGGTTAAAACACGATCCCTTCCTTCATCATCTAGGTTTTGTAGAGAAGCCAATATCTCTTGCATTGCTTTAAATTCAATATCATCTTTTTCCATACTCTGGAACTATATCCCTTGTTACAAATAAATGCAATAAGATATCTAGTTTGTAGCACTAACCAACTCCTCTATACTAAACTTCTTGGTTTTCATAATCACTTCCATAACCTTGGGAGCTTTGGCTGGGTCGCTCATGAGAGAGCCGAGGATAGCTGGGACTATTTGCCAAGAGACGCCGTACTTGTCTTTGCACCAGCCACACTCGACTTCTTTCCCCTCTTTTGTCAGAGAGTCCCAATAGTGGTCTATCTCTTCTTGGGTCTCACACTCCACAACCATAGAAAAAGCTTCAGTTGGTTTGTACATGTCGCCACCATTAAGAAGCATTATCTTTTGATCAAATATTTCTATAGTTACAACTGACGGATTTTGTCCTGTGATTTTGGCACCAAGAAAAATAGCTAGATAATAATCTGCCATTTCTTTGGCATTGTTGTTGCACCACAAGCACGGATATAGTTTTTTGGTCATATGCCAAAATTATACAGCAAAAAGACTTTATCTCAACAAGCTCAAATCTACTCCATTTCTTCGGAGAGTATCTTTGTGGAGAGAATAAAAGTGAGCAGTACCCTCTTTGCGAACAGAGATTATGCTAGCTTTTTCCAAAACCTTAAAATGGTGACTGATGGTCGGCTGAGTTAAGTCTTTGAAACTTTCAGAGACCTCTTTGCAAGACATTTCACCTTTTTTGAAAAGCTTAAGTACTATCTCTAGACGAGTTTTATCACTGAGAGTTTTGAAGATAGTAAAAGCAGTTTTCATTTAGATACTTAGTATAAACTCTTCTTTTGGTAGACGCACCTTTTTCATCTCTGAATATTTGTCATCCTTGCGATATCCCATGGCCACATAAGCTATAGACTTGAGATTGTGATTTGCAAGCCCCAAAACTTCATCTGCCTTAGCACTCATAAAGCCCTCCATCGGACCAGCATCTACTTCCAAAAGCGCTGCTGTCTCAAGCATTGCTCCAAGAGCAATATAAGACTGTCTTGCTGACCAAGCTAGCTTTTGCTCATCATTCATATATGAGATACCTCCGAGCATACTATCTTCGAAGCCTTTCAAGTCCTCTACTGATACTCCACGAGTCTTGGCAATGTTTTCGATATAGCCTCTGACATATTTTTCATCAAGGTTTGTAATAGCACAAATCACAAAAAAGTGCGGTGCATCGACTACTTGTCTTTGACCATAAGAAACTTCTAGGAGGTTTTCTCGCAAAGCCTTATCTTTGACCTCAACTATACGAAAAGGTTGGAGGCCAAAGGCTGTCGCTGACATACGCGCTGATTCCAAGATACTTTCTAAAAGTTCGTTCGGCACAGATCTCTCTGGATCAAAGCTCTTGACCGCCGCTCGCCATGCGAAAGCGTCGCTTATACTTTTTTGCATTTCCCCCAAATTTTTTGTTTCCATATGTTTTATAGATAATTATAAATATTGATATGTATCTATCTTATACCTAAGATGGATTGGTGTCAAATAAAAAGGCAGAACCGGCGAGAATTTCTCCCTCGACTCTCGTGTTGTCAGTCATAACACTCGGTCTGGGCACCAACATTTAGAGATTCGGTCACGAGTTACTAATTCGCTTCGCTCATAAGTACTCTCGACCCCGGCTCGCTTGCCTATCGGCATTGCTGTGCCTTTCTCATCTCGACAGAAGCCATGCAGATGGCTTCTTCCGGTTCCGCAAATCAAAAAACCGCTTTCGCGGATTTGATTTGCGGAACCGGCGAGATTCGAACTCGCGAGGGCTTTTACACCCTGCCTCTTTAGCAAAGAGGTACGTTAGACCACTCTGACACGGCTCCGTATTTACCGAGTTACTTTAGCATATATTTATGTATCGATAAACTCTCATAATGTATAATTTGTTTATGCTCAAAAAACTCAAACTCCCTATTTTTATAATATTATTTTTTCTAGTTATGATACTTTTGTGGAAAGCACTTGGCCTACCTAGTGAAGAAGTTTTGATAGAAAAAACTAGAGAATACTTTTTCAAATATGGACTTGTAACAGTTTTTATAGCATCGCTCATAGAAAGCATGTTGCTAGTAGGCTGGTATCTGCCTGGAGGGTTAATAATATTTTTAGGGGTTATACTCTCTGCTGGTAATCCTGTGCATGCAACTGCTTCTGTTATTTGTACAATACTAGGATTTTCTATTGGCTACAGTGCAAACTATTTTTTGGGACAATATGGCTGGTATAAGTTATTTATCAAATTTGGTCTATCAAGGTCACTTTCTCAAGCACAAGAACAGTTCCAAAAATATGGGCTCCGAGGAATTTATATGTCTTATTGGCAACCAAATCTCGGCGCTCTGATATCTACTTCTGCTGGAATATTAAAATTTAATAAACTTAAATTTATAACCCACTCTACTTTTGCAACCATAATTTGGTCTACTTTTTGGGGGGTAATTGCTTATTTTTTAGGAGAAAAAGTACTTTCATATTTAGGTATTGTCTTTTTTGGAATAATGATTGTGTGGATATTATCTATACTTATTCAACATAATAAAAATAAAAAAGCTGTATAATTATATTATTAACAAATAATATAAATTTTATGGAAATATCATTTTTAATGGTTCTGGTGTGTGCAGTCGTTTCGATAATAATAGGCTCTCTATGGTACGGCCCTATGATCTTTGGGAAGGCGTGGATGAGACTAAACAAGATAGACCCAGAGTGTATGAACGACCCAGTGAAGCGCAAAGAAATGCAAAAACAAGCTATGCCTGCTTATATCTTGCAACTTATCCTTTCTATCGTTCAAATATATGTTTTGGCAATGTTTGTTTCTATGGGGACCAATGCCTTAGCAACAAGCTTACTTGTGTGGCTCGGATTTTTGATGCCGATGTCAGCACAAGGCTCTATGTGGAACAACGACACAAAGAAAAATAACCAAACTAAGTTTTTGATCGTTGCAGGATTTAACCTAGTGCTCTCTATCGCCCTTGGACTTATTATTGGTGCGTGGATGTAACAAACACTCTTCAATAAAAAATCCCTCAAGTGAGGGATTTTTTATTCGAAAGTATTGACAAAAAATGTTAAATATTTTACTATAACTCAAATTTAATGCTCACCTAAACAACTAATTCATGCAAATACATTGGCTTACTTATTCAATCGCTTCAATCATTTTCCTTGGAGCATCGATGGTGTTTTATAAACTGCCATCATTTAAAAATTACAGTGGTTTTATTTCAACTATTTGGACAAATGCCCTATCAGCTATACTCGTTGTCCTTGGCATCATCCTTTTTACAAAAAATGGCTTATACCGAGACCTTGGTGTTTCTTGGTATGGATTACTTTGGGGAGTAACTTTCTCAATCAGTATGGTGATCTATAAGACACTACTAAAAGGGAAAGAGGCTGGAGTACTGTTCCCTGTTATGTCCTCGATTGGAAATATTGTGACAGTAGGCGTTGGTATTGTAATTCTGTCTGAAAAGATTTCTCCTCTACAAGGATTAGGTATATTAACTATACTTATGTCGGTCTTTCTTTTTTCTAAAAAGAAAAAAGAAAGTGAAGATGACAAAGGGAGGCTCAATCTAACAAAAAAAGAAATCTTTTTAGCAATAGGGCTTATTGTGGCATCAACACTTCAAAAGTATATTCAGAAGATGGGGGCAGACACAACAGATGTTTACCACTTCATGGTGTACCAGTATGCCGGAGCGATGCTCTTTGGAATTGTACTTGCACTTTTTTTTGATAAAAATAATTTTCATGAAATTGTTTTAGTAAAAAAATACTTGAAAGGTGCATTTCTGATTAGTATTTTCTCTATATTAGGAGGGTATACTATTTTCAAAGCACTTTCACTAGCACCACTTTCAAGTGTGTACGCAATTCATCCGAGCTATACATTTATCTCAGCGATTCTTGGAGTATGGCTTTTCAAAGAGTCCTTAACCAAAAGGAAAGTCATCCTTATACTCCTTAGTATATTCGGTGTTATCCTCTTAAGAATTGGATAAAGAAATAACAAGTAAAAAGCCCTCCAATGGAGGGCTTTTATTTTTGACCAGCTCTTCGTCTTTCTATCTTTAAGATTTCTTAAATCCTTCTAGAGCTTTCAAGACTTCTACTGGCACCATATAAACTACAGTGTTTGATTGATCTGAAGACATGTCGTTAATAGATTGGAGTGTTCGTAGGTGCAATGCCCCAGGAGTTGCAGCAAGCATAGCTGCAGCTTTGGCCATGTTCTCTGATGCCAAGACTTCTCCTTCGGATTGAATAACTGTCGCTTGTCGCTCTCTTTGCGCTTCAGCTACCTTTCCGATAGTTCGCTCCATGTCGTGAGAGAGTGCTATGTCTTTGAGTTCTACGTTTGAAATATCTATCCCCCATTCTGTACAAGTTTTCTCAACTACAATTTGGATTTTTTCCGAAACATGGATTCTGTCAGCAAGTAGCTGGTCGAGCGTCACTTCTCCTACAACATTTCGCATAGTTGTTTGAGCGAGTTGCAAAATTGCGTAATGAACACTCTCTACGTTGATGACACTCTTGGCGGCATCTACAACCTTGTAATAAATCACCGCATTTACCCCTACAGAAACATTGTCCTTGGTCAAAGTTTTCTGATCAGGCACGTCGACAGCCTTGACTCTCATATCTACCTTTGTCATTTGTTGAAATATAGGGACAACAATCTTCCAGCCCGGTGTTTTGATACCAGAGAATCTACCCATAGTTAGTACCACCCCTCGCTGATATTCATTTATCTGGCGGAGCATAGAGAGCAACAAAATAGCTACAAAAATCAATATATAAATCATACAAAAAAGATTATTCTTTTAATATCCCAACTATACTACAAAAGCGTATTTTTGCATCTAAAGTACTTCTATATAGTAACTAGCATTGCCATACAAAGTATAAGAGCCGTCAGAGAGTTTGCGAGCATAGACTTTGGCACGAGCGCCGATTTTGCTTGTTTCTATATCTCCAATAGAAGAAACTGTTCCTTTGATAGAGCCGACTGTCTCTTGAGACCAACCTATAGTAGTGATGACTTTCTTACCGTCGATAGTGACACTACACTCCCCGTCTGAGAAACATGCAGTTGAGACGCTTTGGATATTGCCTTCGAAGCTCTCTGATTGAATATTTGAAATATTATTAAGTGCCAAACGTGTCTTTGGTCCAACAAATCCAGTTGGTGGTATTTTCATATAGTCTTTTTGGAAAGCTTTTACTGCTTTGAATGTTGCAATACCAAAGTACCCAGTACTTTTATATGAGAAGTAGCCTTGTGCTCGTAAGATATCTTGAAGCAAGACTACATCCGCTCCCCGACTTCGATAATAAAGGTTGCGAGAAAAAGTTGTACTAGAAGATGTGGTTGTAAACTCTTTGGAAGCACTTTGTAAGTCATTTTCATGACAAGGTGTGGTTATACAAGCAATGGTGTTGTCTACCTTATACATAGCAGTATAAGGAGTATTGGTCTCCAAGCCTTTTATATTGACAGAGGTTAGTCCTTTTGTTGTTTTCTTTGGTAAACAGTTCGTAGGTGTTGGGTAAATCATGATACAAGCTTGGTTGGTTTGAATGTATTCAAAATACAAACCAGAGATCTGTTCTTGAGATAAGCTTTTCAAAACACTGCTAGGGACTTCTAGGGTGGCAGAGTTGCTGGAAATACTAGAAACAACAGGTGCTTCCAGTAAAACAATAGGGTGACTTGCCTGCGCAAAAGTTGTTAAAAATAAGCTTAAAATTAAACTAAATATTGATATTTTCTTCATATGCCTATAGGACGAACTGCGGACAATACTCTTACTTTTACAAAATAAGAAGCTATAGTATAGTAATCAAACGGAAGTATGGATGAGTGGTTTAAATCAACGGTTTACTAAACCGTCGTCTCTTAATCGGGACCGTGAGTTCGAATCTCACTACTTCCGCCCTAGATTCAACAGCTTCGACTAGTCCCTGTGTATACATCCTGCCCAACAACAAGGACGGCGTTTGCCCTGAGATAGTGAGTCACATGCCCAAGCGATGCGTTTAATGCGAGTCTCGTCTTTTTTAGCAGAGATTATCCAGCAAATAAATTCATTGCGAGCAAGCGGGGTGAGGCTATCCCATAGGGCTTTGATTTTTTCATTTTTATTTAGCGCCTCTCGGAAGTCTTTTGGGAGTGTGTGAGGAAGTTTTTCTATTTTCATGAATAAATTTATTTTACCCTAAATGTTATAAGCACTAGCTCTGGAGTATTGAAAAGTCTCATTGGTACCCCGGCTGTCCCTACACCGCTTGTAGTTATCGTAGTTAGAGAGCCGTCAACATTTGCTCCATAGGTATATTTGCCATAGATAGCTTTGACTACAAAATAAAACGGCCAAAACTGTCCCTTGTGAGTATGCCCTGAGAGCATAAGATCGGTACCTATCGCTTCCGCACTAGTTTGAAATGTTGGCGGGTGGTTTATAAGGATAAGTGGCTTTGTGTCTTCTACACTTAGACTCTTTAAAACTTTATCAGCAATATCAACTTGCTTTTTGTTTCGATAAGAGATGCCGGCTATTTGAACTCCTTGGTACTCTGTCACACTATCAACAAGAGTATTTATACCAGCATTTTTTATAGAAGTTAAAAATCCTGCATAGTCTCCATACTCTTCGTGATTTCCTGGAGCATAAAACACAGGTATCTTTTGTGCCAAAGTTTTCCAAGAGCTTGTAATCATAGAAGTATCGTTTTTGGGTCCATCATAAAAGTCTCCAGCATGGAAAACAAGATTTGGATTTATTTCCAAGATTTTTGCGACAACCTTATCAGAGAACTTTTTGTGATTGATAAGACCAAAGTGTGTATCAGAGACCAATACCGCCGTCTTGCCATCCCAATCTTTAGGGGCGTTTGGTAAGGATATCTCATAGTTTGTAACTTTTATAAATCTTGCTTGAATAAGCCCTGCCACACTAAAAGCTAAAGCGATAAAAACAAATCCGAGACCAACATAAACCGGTAAAATAAAACCAAATACCTTACCAAGCAATAAAAGTATAGATAACAAAAATCCTATTATCAAAAGATAGAACATCAAACCCCCTAAAATATTTGAAAAAAGATAAATAGCTTTTACAAAAACACTATCAGAAAACCTACTAAGAATCATACTAAGTACAAAGATGGCCGGGCCAACAAAACAAAATATTAACACTCCTCTAGAAGAACTAGGAGAGAGCTTTAAAGCCATAGAATAAATCCTCCCAATCAAAACAGACAGGGCAAAAAGACTGATGGTGACTGTGGATATTAGAAAAAGCTGAATACTGCTCATAAGGTTTAAAAAATTTATATATGTTATAATAGCACCATTATTATTTAATCAATAATTTATTTTATGATCGGAAAAATGGTGAAAAAGTGTTCTTGGTGCAATGTTGATATGGGTCTTTTGGCTATTCGTATCGGTGTAGCATCTGTATTTATCTTTATGGGCTGGATGAAAGTTTCAAACCTCGATGCTACAGTTGCGGGTTTTGGACAGATGGGATTTGCTCCGTTTTGGGCATATCTTGTAGCTTTCACTGAACTTATCGGTGGAGTAGCAGTATTACTAGGCGTTTATACAAGATTTTTTGCTGTTTTACTATCTATAGTTATGCTCGTAGCAACTATCACTGTGCACAAAGATAAGACACTTTCTCTTCATATCTTTACTCTTATAGGTCTTGTCTTGGCTGGTGGTGGAAAGTATTCAATCATCAAGAGTGCTTGTGGTTGTGGAAAATGCGAACTCTGCCAAGAAAGTGATGTGGAGCCAAAAGCCCCTCAAAATCCTTCGATGCAAATGTAAATAAAACAAAATCCGCTCACAGTAGCGGATTTTGTTTTATTTTGATGTTATAATAAACACATATGACATGGATACAAACAACACTTCAAACAATCTGGGCCTCGCTCGTCGCATTTGGGATTATTAAAAGTATTATTGTAATAGTTATCATTGCTCTCGTTTCTCGTGCACAAAAGTTGCTCGGACTCGTAGCTGCGATACTTTTCATCGCCTTTTTAGCAAACTGGATCTAGTATGCAACCTATAAGCAAAGCCAGACTGGAACAATTTAGTGATGGAGTTTTTGCTATTGCTATCACCTTACTTGCTCTTGAAATCAAAGTTCCCGAGCTACAAAATGCAGATCTCAAAAACTCTCTGCACGAGCTTCTCCCTCTCATCCCCAACATCGCTACGTTTATACTTAGCTTCCTTGGTATTGCTATCTTTTGGGTCAACCATCACCAACTAACCAGAAACATCTCAACTGTTTCTCGTAGAGTGGTTTGGAGCAATATGCTTTTTTTGCTTTTTGTTACCCTTATCCCCTTTGCCACTTCGGCTATGGCAGAGAACTATGGCAATGCTTTGGCGGTAGTGACTTATAGTTTTATCCTTTTGGGATCTTCTAGTAGTTTTAGTATCTTGCGATTTTTTGTAGAGAAGCATCAGGGCAATACCAAGGTAAAAATGCTAAGAAGTCTGGTAGGACCTATCATTTATACCCTAGCTTTCATTAGCGCTTTCTTTTCGCTCGGAACAACATACGCACTCCTCATAATCCCACCTCTTTTTTATTTCCTTCCTAGAAACTAATCCCCAGGTACCCTCTCTATCGTAAAATAAGTACTTTGTGGTATAGTTCTGGTATTGTAATGTCCACTTATCGAAATAGTGCGTTGCAAAAATTAAATAAATAATTTAAGTACAAAAAATGAGTAATAAAGTTTTCGTCGGTAGTGTTTCATTCAAGACCGACAACGATGGTTTAGCAGCACACTTTGCAAGTGTAGGAACAGTCACTTCTGCAAATATCATCATGGACAAGATGACTGGTAAATCAAAAGGTTTTGGCTTCGTAGAATTCTCTAGTGATGCTGAAGCTCAAGCAGCAGTAGATAAGCTAAACGGTAGTACTCTTGATGGACGCGAAATCTTTGTTGATATCGCACGCCCAAGTGAGAAGAAAGAAGGAGGTTTCCGAGGTAATCGATAAATCAATATCTTTTAACAAAAACGCTCAGAAATGAGCGTTTTTGTTATGCTAAAATACCTTTATCATGATAACTCTCGAGTCAAAAATAGACCTACTTTTAAGACTTAGAGAAGACACTCGTAAGGGATTAGTAAAACTTAAGATTTTTACTATCAAAGATTTACTTTACCATCTTCCCTCCCGCTATGCTGATGCTAGTAGTTTTGTCTCTATAGCAAATCTAAGTGATGGACAAAATGCAACCATAAGAGGCACCATCAAAAAGATAGAAAGTAAAAAAAGCTGGAAAACAAAAACAGCTCTAAGTGAAGCGGTAGTAGAAGACGTTAGTGGTTCTATCAGTGTCATATGGTTCAACCAGCCCTATCTAGCCAAAATGCTCTCTGTCGGACAAACAGTAGAACTCACTGGCAAGGTTTCTCTTTATAAAGATAAACTAAGCTTGGTGAACCCTAGTACTCGCGAAGAGAAAACTTTGCCTATCGATAGTCATGATTCTTTGTTTGCAAATACTGAGGCAGGTGTACTGACACCTCTTTATCCAGAAACAAAAGGCATATCTAGTGAGTGGTTCTCTCATGCTATTGCTCGAGCTCTTACAAATATCGAAGATATCCCGGATCATATCCCTACTGAGATCCTAAAAAAGTACTCTCTCCCTACGCTTAAAAACGCGCTTATATATATTCACAGTCCCAAAAAACACTCTGATGCCCTAAGTGCTAGAAAAAGATTTGCCTTTGATGAAATATTTAAAATAAACTTAGCTCGGGCTCTTGAAAAGCAAAACCTACAAAAAGAAAAAGCTTATAGTATAGACACTCAAAAAGTCGATATCAAAAACTTTGTTTCTAGATTTCCTTTTCCTTTGACCAAAGCGCAGGAAAAGTCGATAGGTCACATAATGGAAGACTTAGAAAAAGACTACCCTATGTCTAGGCTTTTAGAAGGAGACGTCGGAAGTGGTAAAACCGCAGTCGCCGCTACCGCTGTCTACGCTACCGTGATGAATCGTCCCCTAAAACATCCATTTTCAATGGATGTTCGGGCGTCCAGCTCTGCTGGATTAGCCAGCAAACAATTAGAGAAGCAAACCTTTGGATCTCTCCAAGTTGCCTATATGGCGCCTACTGAGATACTAGCCACACAACACTTTGAATCTTTTATAAAATACTTTGAGCACACTGGCATATCTATCGCTCTTATCACTGGAAGTGGTTGTCGCAAATTTCCAACCAAGGTTGCTTCAAGTCAAACTCCTTGGACCAATATTTCGAGAACACAACTCCAAAAGTGGATTGCAAATGGAGAGATCCCTATAGTCATAGGAACACACGCTCTTATCCAAAAGAGTCTATCTTTTAAGCATTTAGCTCTAGCTATCATAGACGAACAGCACCGCTTTGGACTGGGTCAAAGAAAATCTTTAGCCAAAAAGGACTCTCACTCTCCTCACCTGCTCTCTATGACTGCTACACCTATCCCTAGAACCTTAGCTCTCACTATTTATGGCGACCTTGATTTATCACTACTGGATGAAATGCCGAAAGGTAGAAAACAAATAGAAACTCAAATAGTCTTACCAAACAAAAGAGAAGAGGTTTACGAAAAAGTAAGATTGCTTTTAAAAGAAGGTCGACAAGCTTATGTCATATGTCCGCGTATCAATGAACCAGATCCAGAACTTGAAAAAGCTGTCATTGCCAAAAGTGTTACCGAAGAAGCAAAGCGTTTACAAAAAGATATTTTCCAAGAGTACAAAATAGGCGTGCTCCATAGCAAAATGACCAAAGATCAAAAAGAGTCTGTGATGGAAGATTTTTATAATCACAAAATAGATATCCTTGTTGCTACTTCTGTCGTGGAAGTCGGGGTCAATGTGCCAAATGCTACCTCTATCATCATCGAAGGAGCCGAAAGGTTTGGACTAGCTCAACTTCACCAACTTCGCGGTAGAGTTATGAGAAGTAGCCATCAGCCGTACTGCTATTTATTTGCTGATGCCAAAACTGACAAAACCAAAGAACGTATGAAGCTTTTTACGGAGGCCAAAAATGGTTTTGAGCTTGCTGAATACGACTTATCCCTCCGTGGTACCGGCGAACTCACTGGACTTAAACAATGGGGCATCTCAGATATCGGCATGGAAGCTCTACGAAATACCAAGCTTGTCGAAGCTGCACAAATAAGCGCCAAAGACTTGGTCGCAAAAAGCCCAGAGCTCTCAGACTATCCTCTTCTTAAACAAGCTGTTAAAAGCTACGAACAAATGCATTTTGAGTAAAAAGTAAAAAGCCTTCCTTAAAAAGGAAGGCTTTTGATAAAAATGAAAATTATACTACCCAGACCTGATCAGGCAAATCCGGAAAACCATAACTGTCTAAAAAGTCTTTTGAAGACAGCCCTGGTGCATCTGAGTGTGGAATGTCACACATATCGCTGTAAATAAACAGTCGTTTATATGGATTAGCTGATACACTCTGACTAGATGAGCTGAACAGCTTCATTGAAGATCCAACGGTTCCTTTGTTGATGAACTTATAAGAAGGGTCTACTCTCGATAAGTCAAAGACTGGTTTTATTCTGAAGCCGTCATTAGTAGTTTTGAAACCTCTTCGAAAGGTTTTGAGTAAAACAACTACTGATGAGCCTCCACTGACAACCTGTTCACTTGTGAAGGTGAAAGTAATGATAGAGACCGACTCCCTGAAAAAACCATTTGATGAGGTGTCACCGTTTTGGTTCGTCCATAAACCAGAAGCCTGAACGCTATTGCAAAACAATCTTGGCTTAAGCTCAAGAGTATCAATAAGTCCAGGGCTGTTGTTGGCCCAAATAATACGGAAACTAATCTGCTTAAATGAAGACGGGAACAAACCAATATTGCTGATGCGCAACTGATATGTATCAGCTTCTGTCGAATCATTTATCACCTGAGTAGTTATGGGTATTCTCTCTACGAGAAGAGTGGTCTTCAGTGGGGTAAAAAAGTTACCAAATCTATCAGTAGCATCCACCTTTTGTTCTCCTGAGGTTGAAACCCCTTTTACCTCATCAAGCACGATGTTGAAATCATAGTTTGAAGAATTTGGAGTGACGGATAACACCGGAACAATCGAATAAAACTTTCTTGTTCCAGCAGTCAAAGGATCATTTGTAGTTATAGTGCAAACACCACTACTGACATTTGCTTGACCCACCGGTGTAGCTCCGGAAAACAATTTCAAAGCAGTAACAGCGCTCGATCCTTGTCCTTGTACCAATAAACGGTGCGAGGTCACTGAGCCGGACTGTCCATTTACTCCCACAGCATAACGCAAGATCTCTATACTCTGCCCTTCCAGGACGACTGCCCCAGAAGGATTTGTCGAGTCAGAATAAGAAGAAACAGAAAATGGTTGTGGGGCTGTGCTAAAAATAGTTTTGTGCCCGTCCACAACAGATGTCTGTCTTGGAATAGCAGAGCTAGCTTCAGTATAAAAAAGCTTCACGCTGACAATAAGGTTGTCTTCAAGACCGGTATTGTTTGTAGCGCTGGATAAAATATCCGCTCGCAGTTTTATAACCAAAGTTTTGTACTGCCCATAATTTTTCAAAAAATTATCAAAAGAGAAAGTATTGTTAACCACTGAATCTTTTATAGTTGGTGCATAAAGAACACCACTAGCATCTTCAATAGTAAAATAAATACGTCTGAGATAATCTTTTGGGCTGACAGCATCACCGCCTTTTTTCAATGCTACCTCTACAGAGGTCAGCTGAAAAGCATTTACGCTTCCGGTATTAAAAACACCAGAGAAAATAACATGGTCATTTTTTGGTGCCTGGATCGTTTGATCTAACACCAAAGAATCCTTTTTGAAGGAAACTTCAATAACATTCCCTCCGCCATTATTTGGTGGCATTTTTTCTTTTCTGCACGCTGAGAGTATTCCCAGCATAACAAAAAGCATGATAAAACTTTTTTTCATTTCTATTTATTGTTTTTGATGTACAAAATACCCTTAATTGACCGTAAGGTTTCGGTTTTGATTTCAATTTTTATATTACATACTTTTATAAAAAAGTCAATGTTTTGTGGGCGTACATGGACTCGAACCATGGACCACCGAGGTATAAGCTCGGCGCTCTACCAACTGAGCTATACGCCCGCTTGTTAAGCATAAAGATTGTATATCCTATCCTCCAAAAAGAAAACCCCTCCCTATTTTAATGCTATAATCTTCGATATGAATATCAATGAATTTACAGCCAAAAAGCTCGGTGAGGTCGTCGCCTTTGCCAAACTAGCCAAAGACACTATTTCAAAAGGTCACAGTGCCCTTGTTGAGAAGGTTGGAGCTGAAAAAGTACAAGACATGCTCGATAGAAACTCTCTTTATGAAGAAGAATTTATGAAGATAGCAACTGACGCCGGAGCTATAGATGTCACCTTACCAAAGGCAGAAAAAACATTTGAGAAACTTTCAAAGATGCGAGACTTATACGTGGGTGATGAGTGGGACAATGCTACAGAACTTCTCGAATGGAGCGGATTTTTTGAAGGAGCATTTATTGTCCACCTAGCACTTGTGCGTGGCGCCGGAGAATCTTTGGATCATGAAAATCTTATAACCCTCACCAACGAAGCTATCGCTTATCACTACGAGATACTTGAACAGATAGAGAGTGAACTTGCTCTTGTTGGAGAAGACAAAGCTAGTAGCTAAGACCTTTTTTCTTGGCTTCTTTCCTATCAAACAGATACTGAGCTAAGTTTAACTTTTCTGTTTTTACTTTTGTAGCTATAGTTTTACCCACATATCTCCAGTGCCAAGGTTCGTTTGGGATATTTGTTAATTCTTGACCAGCCAAATCAAAACTTTGAACAAAGCCATAGTTGTGTGCATTTTCTGTCATCCATTTATAAGCTTTGGAGTCGATAAAAAAGTCTTCTTCTTTTGAACCCACAAAATCCAGATCCATCGCTGTGCCGAGTTGGTGTTCACTTCTCCCTGGGTTGGCAGCAAACTCACTTCTGTTTTTTGCAAAGTACATTTGCGTCTTTGGACTACGCCAAGCTGAAGAGATGAGAAGGCTTTCACCTGTATCTTTTTTGAGAGCATCATTGAGCTCTACAAAAGCAGTATAAGTTTGTTTGGTCAAACATCTTGGACCATTTTTGAGATATTCTACTCCTACCAAAACAAGATTTTTCGGAAGATATGTACCCAAGTTTGCGCTTTTATCTTTGAAAGAGAAAAATATATGGTTGACGTTACCTTGCCTTTTTGGAGGCGTAGGACAACGCACAGTACTTTGTGCAAAAGAAGATCTTGGCACAAGCACTATCATAAGAGCCAAAAGTATTTTATACATATATATTTTGACGAATTGAAGCTTAGTGTCTTACAAAGTCTTTGGCTTGATTCCTAATGAACTGATAAGAGCATTGTATTCATCTTGTTCTAGTGTTTCTACTTCTATAAGCTTTTGAGCTATAGCATCGAGCGCCTTTCGGTGTGTAGTGAGTACTTCTTTGGCTTTTTTAAATCCACCATCAATTATTTTGTTGACCTCATCATCAATGAGCGCGCTAATCTTTTCTGAATACTCTTTGGCCTCCACTCCCATACCAAACATCGGCTTACCACCATCATTTTCAAGCGCTCTCGGACCGATAGTCTCACTCATCCCCCAGCGGGTGACCATAGCACGAGCTAGATTTGTCAGCACTTGCAAATCGTTTGACGGACCAGTTGTTATATCTCCAAAGACAAGTTCTTCAGCTACATAGCCACCCAAAGAGACAGCGATGTCATCTAAAAATTCCTTTTTGTTTTGTAACTTTCTCTCTTCAAGAGGAAGATGTAGTGTGTAGCCACCAGCGCTTCCGCGAGAAACTATTGTTACTTTGTGAACTGGATCAGCATCAGGAAGCACAGAAGAAACAAGTGCATGTCCGGCTTCGTGGTATGCCACTATCTCTTTTTCTTTTTTAGTCATAAGATGGCTCTTGCGCTCTGGACCAAGCATGACCTTTTCTATAGATCTCACTAAATCTTTTTGCTCTACTGTCTTTCTATTTTCTCTAGCTGCAAGTATCGCCCCTTCATTCATAAGGGATGCCAAGTCAGCACCAGAGAAGCCTGGGGTACGTTCAGCAATAACTTTCAGGTTCACATCCTCAGCAAGAGGTTTTTTGCCAGCATGCACATTCAATATATCTTCTCGATCACGACGATCTGGCAAGTCGAGTGTCACTCGTCTATCAAATCTTCCTGGACGAAGTAGGGCTGGGTCAAGCACATCACTTCTGTTGGTCGCAGCCATGACTATGACCTTGTCTGCCGGCTCAAAACCATCCATCTCAACAAGTATCTGGTTGAGAGTTTGTTCTCTTTCATCATTTCCTCCACCATAGCCTCCGCCACGCACACGCCCTACCGCATCAATCTCATCCACAAAGATGATAGAAGGTGATGCACGCTTAGCCATTTTGAAAAGGTCTCGCACACGTGATGCACCCACACCAACAAACATCTCAACAAACTCACTTCCTGAAAGATGGAAAAACGGTACTCCTGCTTCCCCTGCTACCGCGCGAGCAAGAAGTGTCTTTCCTGTACCTGGAGCACCAGTAAGTAACACACCCTTTGGAATCTTGGCACCGATATCTAAAAACTTCTTTGGGTTTTTCAAAAAGTCGACTATTTCTTTGAGTTCTTCTTTGGCTTCTCTTGCACCCGCTACGTCTTTAAATGTAACCTTGTTGTTTTTGTCACTTGGGTCTGTAATGCGAGCCTTTGATTGTCCAAAGGAAAAAGCTTGCATACCAGAGCCTTTGGCTTGGCGAGTAAGCATCCAAACAAAAAATACCAAAATCAAAACTGGGAAAAGAAACGGTAAAATCTGAGAAAGGAAAAACAAAAATCCGCTTGGAGTAACAACATTTATATCAACAGCTCGAAGCTTTTCTTGATCTACTCCATAAGTTTTCAAAAGCCCAACGATGTCAGAGCCTGCTTCTTTTTTGGATTTTAGTTTTTCTCCAGCGACTTTTTCTATCGATATATCCTGACCTTCAACAGTGATAGTCTTTATTTCACCTGCATCAACCAAACGAGCGACCTGAGAAAGCGCTACTGTTTCTATCTTTTTAACAGAAGATACTTCTGAAATAGCTCCGTAAACACCAATGAGAATAGCAAATATAAGTAATGTGCTAAAAAGATAAGAAAATACATTTTTCTTAGGAGGAGTTTTCTTTGGTAATTGAGGCAATTTCGGCCCACTTTTTTGTTGTTTAGTCATAGCGACTATTATACACAAAAATAAGCTTTCGTTTAGCTATATGAGACCTTCTTTCTTGGCAAGCTTTTCGAGTCTCTTGATGTCTTCACTTATAGCCTTCAGTCCATCTTCGAAAAACTTTGGATCGGTTATGTCTATATCCATTTTTTTAAACAAATCTTTTGGACTCATTGAGCTCCCAGCGCTGAGAAATTCTCTAACCTTAATCTCAAAAGAAGGATCCTTTTTCCACCTTTGATACATTGCCTTACTAATAAGATGTCCAAATGTATAAGTATAAGTATAAAAATACATTCTAAGATGACTCCAGGCAACAAAAAGATATCCGTCTAAATCTTGTGTATCAACAACTGGACCTCGATAAGACCTTAAGTGCTTTACTAGTAACTTAGCCATTTCTTCTTTTGAAAGCTGGCCTTGCGCCCTTATCATTTCATGAAGCTCAGTTTCAAAATTAAAACAAGCAATTTGTGTAAATATAGTTTGTATATCTCTATTTATATTGTTGTGTAGTAAAATTATTTTTTCTTTTTCTGAAAGATTACTCTCCAATTCTTCGTTTATAATCTGTTCAAAAAAAGTACTCGCTACTTCAGCAGTAGAAGCCGGGTGATCTTGATATCTAGATGGTTGATTTTGACTAAATTCATTATGAAAAGCATGCCCAATTTCATGAGCTAATGTTTCAACAGATCTAATACTGTCGACATGATTTAGTAATATAAAAATTGGATTATTACCTATCTTCCAGCAATATCCGCCACTATACTTACCTTTACGGGGATATATATCTATCTGTCCGTTTTCTAAAAAAGAGTCCAAAATCTTTACATAACCATCACCAAACCTAGAAAAGCTCTCTCTTATTATTTCTAAAGATTTATCAAAAGAAAAACGCTGTTTTATTGTACCGATTTTTGACTTTATATCCGCCGAAGCTAGTTTGTCTTCTTTCAAAAGCTTAGCGTATAGTTTGAAAAACTTGTGGCTTATAGAAAAGTTCTTGGTTACAGTTTCTGCTAAAACTTCTATACTTCTTTCGTCATTTTCGTTGGCAATCAAAGTAGAACTATAAGGCTTACTGAAACCCTTTTGCTCATCCAAAACTTTTTTGTAACTAACAATAGCGTTCAGCTCTGCTTCTGCAAAACTACTAACTTCTTTGTACACTTCGTAAAGCTTTTTATATAAATCTCTTCTTTCTTTTTTGGGTAAATCAGAATAAATCTCTCTAACTTCAGACACTGGTATATTTTTGCCTTTGTGTAAAACGCTTTGCGCAAACAAAACTTTTTCTTGACCACTGACCCACATAGAATGACTTGTTTGAGAAAATAAATTTATCAAATTTTCTTCTTTTTCTGATAGGTTATACTTGGCATTTTCAAAAACCTTTTCCAATAAATATTTAAAAGGTTTCAAATCTTTATAACTCAAAAAATCTTTTTGCTTTAACTTTGGTATTTGAGCAATTTTTAAAGCAAAAAATGTTGTTTTATTTGTTGCTAAAGATAGTCTTTGTTCAAATTTAGAAGACATAGCTCTTGCATAAGAGTCTTCTGAGTTCATGTGCGCTGATAAGGCAAAATACCACCAAGGTTTTGCTCCAAGCATTTTTTTATCTAATGACTCAGAGTCGTTGAGAACTTTTAAGAGCTCAGCTGGCGTAGAGATAAAATCAGTATTTCGATATTTTTTTTCAAAATCCGCACATGCTTTTTCTATAAGAACCATGTCTTTCTCTATTTGTGGGTCTTTTGGACTTTTATAAAGCAGTTTTAGATCCCAAGAAGTTTTATACTTTTTCATTCTCTCACTATAGCAAAATCATGTTACGATTGTCATGTATGAGCCTTATAGAAAACAAAAAAGCTTCCTTTGACTACGAATACCTCGAGACTATCGAAGCTGGTATTGAGCTCCTAGGGACAGAGGTCAAATCCCTGAAAGCTCACCACGGCTCCCTCTCTGGAGCTTATGTGGCAATAGTTGGTGGAGAGCTAGTGCTCCTTGGTGCCCACATCCCCGCTTGGCAAGAAAAAAATGCAGGACCAGACTTTGATCCTTATCGCACTCGTAAGCTTCTAGTCCACAAAAAAGAAATGCTTAAGCTTTTGAAAAGTTTGCAAACCAAAGGCTTGACTATCATCCCTATATCGTTGTACAGTAAAGGTCGCTACATCAAGGCGCAAATCGCCGTAGCCAAAGGAAAAAAGAACTTTGACAAAAGAGAAAGTATAAAGAAAAGAGACTTGGATCGTGAGCTTCGCCGTGGTGAATAAACTTTACAAACTTTCAACTTTATAACTTTATACTCACTTGGGGATGACAGGTTTCGATAGTCATGTCCTTGGTACATATGCGCGTCGAGTATGAGTGTATCCTCGATAAACATCCTCTCACACAGATAACTGGAAACAGTCTTTCTAAGGTGAAGTCTCCTTTCGGAAACTTCGCTCTAGCGTTCGCTTAAACGCCAACCTAGTGTCGCTCCACTTGATGCTCAATAAAGTGTGTACGGCAACAAAACATTGGGCTTAGATATGGACTTTGAACCTCAAAAGTCCGTCGAAATAGACGAGGTACAAATACTATATTTTTGTGCAATTTTTTATTTAGTATTTAAGATATAAATAGCACTATGCGCGTAGATGTGTGTATCAAACATTCCTACACGGGGGTTCAACTCCCCCCATCTCCACAATATAAAAACTCCCTTTTTGGGAGTTTTTATATTGTGGAGATGGAGAAAGCCAACTGCTTGGCTTTCGTGGGGAGTTTGAAGCAGCGGAGCTATGTACGAAGTACAAGCGAGCTGCGTCCAGCAGTACTTAGTATTTTTGATCCGCCAACTGGCGGAGAAGAAAATACTTAGTAACTGCGGGATCACGACCCATCTCCACACTATTGACTTTCAGTCATAAATATGCTATTATAAACATAAGAGAAGTTTAGGTTTTGAAAGGATATTATGTGTCTTTTCACAACTTAAACTTTAAATGGTTCATCATGAAAAAAATAGCATTATTTATAATGGCATGGATAGTTATTATCGTTTGTAATAGCTGGTTTATACCAATAATGTATCTATGGATAGGTTTCGATTACTTGAATACCATCACCGAGAAAGGATTATATGATTTTCTCTGGTTTGATGAGTTTCAAAAAGTCTTCCCTTCGGACCTGGATACACAAGTTTTGATATTTTCTGTAATAATTATTTCAATACTATCCTTACTTGGTGTCCCCTTTTTACTAAAAAGATGGAAATCAAAGAGAGAAGTATTAGACCGTGAAATAAAGATAAAAGAAATTGAAATCAAACTATTGGAATTAAGTATGCAAAAGTAAGTAATCCACTAATTATTGAGAGACTCTTTGTTAAAAGAGTCTTTTTTATTTCATTAGTAACTTCGGGATCATTACCCCCTCTATACAAATAAAAACCCCTTTCGGGGTTTTCTGAGGAAGATCTAAAATCTTTTTGTAGAGCAAAACCTATGTCAAAGTAATAGGCTTAAAAACACTTTGTGCAAGTTTTATTGACCTTCCGTGTTCTTTAGGAAAATACAACTCAAACCAGCTAGATAGATTGAGAAGAAGTGTATTGATAAACAAATCATTCTCTTCCATGGTCTGTCGGAGATGGTGATACATTCCATAAATAACAGCAAGTATCCTCGCTTTCTTTTTATTTTTTCTCGAACAAACAATCACGGAAGTTTTTTCAAACTTTACTGAAAAAAGATACAGATCCCCTTCTCTGGCTGATTCCCATTTAGTGTCTAAGTTCTTTTTTTTACCTAAGAAAGATTCTATAAATACAGGAAATTGCTTGGCATCTTCTGCCCCCAAAAAAGAATCTGTTTTTTCTTCTTCTTTTAATAAAAGCTGAAAACAAAAAGGTTGGTCAAGTGCGTTTGCAATGAGGCAAACAGTGTCCCGGTTGATTTGATTATTTTTCATACAAAGTTTTTTAGTAGAGTAGCAAGCCGATAGGTCAAAGTCAAAATCCTTGACTTATTTCCAAAAAGAGAGATAATGAAGATTGCTGTTCATTTTATTTAACCCAAAACCCATTTTATGAGTTTGCGTTCATTACTAGGAGCTTCTCCTGAATCAAGAAGGATTGCCACTGAAGAAGTTGAAAAAATCGCCAGAGGCAGTTTTTTAGGTACTTATGATTGTTACGCCCTTAATCAGGGAGTAAGGGAGTCTGCTGAAAACTTCAGCAGAGAAAAAAAATCCTTTGGTCACTATAAGATCAAAGAAGAAAACATCTTTTTCATAAATGAAGATTTACTATCCAAGGAAGAGGGTGAGCTTGTAAAAAAAGCAACGACACAAAAAACCGGCTTCCCTGGAGTTCTTTATTTGAAATCAGGAGCAGCTAATTCTCTCCCCAAAGAACCTGGCGATGTTTTTGTTCCAGCTGGTTATGAAAGTGTTTAAATTATACCCCCGACACATCAGTGTGTCGGGGGTTAGTTATTTTATAAGCAAAACTATCCAACCCTCACCCTTTTGATACTATACGCCACTCCGCCAAACATGGTCGCCAAAGTTCTGATATAGACCCCGCTGGTGACAGAGGCTTCAAACTCTCCTATAAGGCACTTCTCTTCACCATGCTTTGATACAAATTCTTCCCAACCGCTGAGTATCTCTTCTTGCCTAAAGTCACCTTCTACTTTTTTTATAATTTCTATTTTTTGCTTTATCGCTTCAGCAAAAGTCGCCTCTCGCAAATCCTTCAAAACAAGACTCTTTATTTCTCCCTCCATCTTAGGTAAGACTTCAGGCAGTGTCCCCGCTCGAGCATGAGAGAAAAGCGGCACACCATCCACAGGTTTTGAGGAATAAGGCGGATAAATAAACTCTTTGGTATTTTTTATAACTTCTATCTTTTCAGATATCTCTTCTTTGGTCGGAGTATAGCTCTCATAATCAGTGATTAGTCCAAGCATATCAAAGGTATCAGTCGAAACGCCAAAGAGCACTTCAAATTCATAAGTTTTATCAAGACCCAAAAATTCCTCTTTTCTCTTACAATCTTCCCCAACCAAAACTATCATTTCGCCCTCTGCCATCGGATCAAGTCGCCCAGCATAAGTCACTGGTACGCCTTGTGCGATACCAAACTCTTGCCGAAATCTCTCAACAAATATAGCAAGGGTTTCTCCCGATTTTTTGTTTAAGCGAAAAACCCCTATATCTGGTTGATCTGGTAGTAGATCTTGCTTATAAGGCTCACTACCGGATTGACTATTTTGTAAATTTTGGGTATTATTTAGGGACATATTAAACAATAACACTATACCCCTTGCGAGAAAGAATTAACAGTCAAATAAGAGCAACAGAAATGCGAGTACTCGATGCTACCGGAGAGAACCTGGGTATCTTTCCTTTGGCAGAAGCCTTAGAAATGGCCAAAACTCGTGGAGTAGACCTCATAGAGATCAACGCCCTATCAAAGCCAGTCATCGCCAAGCTCATGGACTTTGGTAAATACCAATACGAGCAAAAGAAAAAGGCCCAAAAAGCCAAGCTTGGTGCCAAAACTACCGAAACCAAGAGTCTCCAGATCAAGATAGGCACCGGAGACCATGATCTCGAGCTCAAGGCCAAAACAGCCTCAAAATGGCTCAAGGAGGGACATCGTATAAAAGTCGAACTTTTCCTACGTGGGCGAACAAAGTCTATGGATCAAGCCTTTTTGAAGGAAAGACTTGACCGGGTCTTGCATTTTATTACAGAACACTATAAGATAGCAGAACCTCATAAGCAGTCGCCAAAAGGTCTAGCTATAGTGATAGAGCGAGACAAAACAACGCCAAAAGCTTAACAAAAGGGTAAAACTGATATGAAAACCAACAAATCATACACAAAAAGACTAAAAATCACCAAAACTGGCAAAATCCTTGCTCGTAAGCCTGGGTTTAACCACTTCAATGCAAAGCAAACCAGAACAAGCCAGCTTCAAGGAAAGAAGCCTGTTGATTTCCCTATGACACCAAAGCAAATCAGTCAGTTTATCCCACACAACTAAATTCAACTTATAAACTTTATAACTTTAAACCAATAACATGACACGCGTAAAAGGAGGACAAAATGCACTAAAAAAGAGAAAGAATATTCTCTCTATGACAAAGGGCTACCGTTTTGGTCGCTCTACAAAAACAGCACAAGCTATAGAAGCTATCGCTCACGCTGGAAGCTACGCCTTTGCTCACCGCAAGGACAAAAAGACTGACAAGCGTGCTCTATGGCAAGTCCGCATCAACGCTGCTGTTCGCCCTCTCGGCCTTTCATACTCAAAGTTTATAGACAAGATGAAGAAAGCCAATGTCCAAATCGATCGCAAAATCCTCTCTGACATCGCTCACTCTTCCCCAGAGACTTTCAAGAAAATTTTTGAGAAAGTAAATAGTTAAATATAAAATCCTCTCAGCTAGAGAGGGTTTTTATTATTTAATAATTCGAAACTTTTGCTTCAAGATAATGACTTTATTATAAGCTTCATCTATACGAGCCTCTGTTATCTCCCCCGCCTTCACTGCATCAAAGACTATTTTCCTATCTGTAAAAAATTCTTCGGCTTTATAGTCACCAATATTGTTTGAAGCTATCACTATATCTATCCCTGCATTGAAAGCATTTAATAAAATATCACGTCGAGAATACTGATCAGAAAGTGCTCTCATATCAATATCATCAGTTATGAATACTTGGGAATTACAACCAAGACCTTTGAGTCTATCAACATGCTTCTTTGAAAGAGTGGCTGGATATAATGCATCTACTTTTGAATCATATAGATGCCCAACCATAATAGCTGGTATCCCCGCTTCGCACGCCTTTTTAAACGGTACAAGTTCATATTGCTTGAAAGAGTTTGTGATATCTACAAAGCCTTTGTGTGTGTCACCTTTTGCACTACCATGACCTGGATAATGTTTACCTACTGCTATGACACTCTCTTGTTCTAACCCTTTACTAAAAGCGATACCTTTGCGAGCAACAACACTTTGGAGGTGTGAAAATGACCTACCAACAGCACCTATAGCTGGAGATTTTTTGTTTACATTTACATCCAAAACTGGAGCAAAGTTCATATTAAATCCATAATCAAAAAGGATTGCCCCTAACCCTTTAGCAATGGCTTGTACTTGTTTGTCAGATTTTAGAGAAAGTTTATTAGCAGAAATGATAGGAGTAAATCCTGGAACTCTTTTGAGTCTACTAACCTTGCCACCTTCCTCATCAATAGAAATAAAAAGTGGAGTCTTAGAATGAGACTGCAAATCTTTTATCAAGGATTTTGTTTGTATTTTATTTTTGATATTGCGATCATAGACCCCTGTCGGAGTGTCATAATCAAAGAGTATCAATCCTCCAATATTTGTTTCAGCTAGCATCCTTTGTGCTTCTGGTGCATTATCAAAACTCACTCCACGAAAGCCAACTATGAACAACTGGTCTATTTTATTTTGAAGCACAGAATCAGACACTTGATTTGCATAAACAGGGGTATAAAAATTCAATATTACAAAGAAACTATAAAGGAGGATTTTCACAAGAGTTATTATAGCAAATTAGAAGCTATACGAACTCTTATTACTTGACTTTATTGGACATCGGTAATACCATAAAAGTGTAAAGGTTCCACCCCCGTAACAAGAGCCCCTGGGCTCTTCCGAAAGGATAGCGGGGGTGGTCGCGTTTCTGGTTAATAATAGTACTTATCTCCTTTTGTAAAAATGTCGAAAACTTCCTGTGGAATGTTTTTTATTACATTGATTGGTCTTGTTTCTCCTCTTTCTAGCTCGACATATTTAGCCCACGCACAATAATCTGCTATTTGACCATTGAAATCAGAAATCATTCTATGAAAATAAATAGCGTAAGGCTTACCAATCTCCTTTAGTAAGGGTTTAACTTGTTTTAGGAAACTTGCCTGTTCTTTTTTTGATAAGGCCTGGTCAAAAACAATGATTATTTTATCGTAAGAGGTTTTTTTATTTTTTAATAAGAGATACTTAGTAAGAGCTGAACCTAATAAACCATAAAATTGTTGATTGTGATACTTTGGATGAGTTTTTCTTTTTTCAGCAATAATATAATTAATTTTTATTGAACTAGTATTGGATATAGTTTCAAATACTTTATCTCTAGTAGACTGCCGATCCTCTGATGCATGGAAATATTCAAAATCATTTCCTCCTGTACCTTCAGCTAATAGTTCATACTTTAAATCCTGCAATTTATTTGATGAATCGATTGGAGAGATTGCGGTTATTGCTGATAAAACAAAATATTTAGTGCCCCTTAAGCTAAAATCAAGATTTCCAGATTCATCAACAAAAACATAGAGATTACTCATAAGTCTACTTCGTCAAAATTTCTGGTTCCCCTTTTTCATTTATCAGTACAGTGTGTTCAAAATGAGCTGAGCGGGAGTTGTCGGCAGTCTTGATGGTGTAACCGTCTTCCATGGTGACTACCTCTTCGCTTCCACGAGTCAGCATTGGCTCTATGGCTATAACCATACCTGGGACAAGCTTCTCACCGCGCCCTGGGCGTCCGTAGTTGGGTACATAAGGATCTTCGTGGATAGCCCTCCCTACGCCGTGCCCTGAGAGAACACGCACTATACCGAGCTTGTAGGGCTTTACGTGGCTTTCTATGGCATGCCCTATATCGCCCACAGTAGCGCCAGGAGTGATGGCTTCGATACCTTTATAGAGAGCTTCCTCTGTGACAGCTAGAAGCTCTTTGTCCTTACCATAAATTTTTCCGACAGGCACAGTGATAGCATGATCAAGAAAGACACCTTCGTAGTTGAGCCCCAAGTCTAAGGCAATAATATCCCCGTCTTTGAGCACTCTACTCCCCGGGATGCCATGAACAACTTCAGCATTGACTGAGGTGATGAGAGAGGCAGGATAAGGAAAATCGGCTCCTTCTGGACGATAGTTTAAAAAAGCTGGCTTATGACCCAAATCAGTGATGAGTTTATAAGCATAATCATCGAGCTCTGCCGTTGTGACTCCTGGAGCAACACGGCTCGCTACCTTACGCAAAATATCAGCGAGGATAGGACCCCCCTTTCTTAGTCTCTCTATTTCACTTTCAGTTTTTATGATAATCATACATTCCTTCTTTCTTTAATGAGTGCAAAACATAGCAAATTTTTCGGTGTTGTGAGTGCGACTGGCACGAACAGCAGGCCATTTTTCAGCAGAAAAATGCCGACCGAAAAATTTGCTATGTTTTGCGCGAATGCTTTCATTTTATATCCCAAGCTCCTCACAGATATCTTTATGGACACACTTTATAGTTTGCTCTCCAGAGACACTGTGATATACCACTTTGTCATTTTGTTTGAGGAGTTCTATAGCAGGGACAACACTTTCATGGTACCACTGGATACGACCCCAAATCTTGTGCTCATTGTTGTCGTCTTCCCGACCTCGGCCTTTGAGCCTATCATAACTCCATTCATCACTAACTTCAATGTTGATGATGTGTGGATGCCAATTGAAAAATTCAAAGACAGAACAAAGGGCTGGGACTTCTTCGGCCACCCTTGGGGTGCCGTCGATAAAGACATATTCGTCCCCTGTGTAGTTGTAGATAATACTATGACTCCAAGCATGAACCCCTAAAAATGAAGGTGGAAGCTTGCCACTATCGATGAGCTCTTTGGTTAGTTTACCAGTATAAGTATCTCCTTTGATAAGTTCTCGAAAGATTTCCCCTGTCTCAAGATCAAAAACCTTTGCACCTGGGTCAAGAGAAAGTATCTTTTGTTTCAAAAGATCAACTTGAGTGCCCTTACCAGAGCCTGATTGCCCGATAAAGATATAGACTCCTTTTTGCATTTTTAAATTATACCTTGGGAGCCTGTGAGAAGCTACTTTATTCGTGAAGAGAAACTTGAGCGTCAACCTTGCGAACAAGATCGATAACAACAGAAATAACGATAAGAAGTGAAGTACCTCCTAAAGCAAAAGCTGTAATACCTGTAGAAGAGCGGACCACCAAAGGTAGAACGGCGACAATACCTAGGAAAAGAGAACCTACCAAAGTAATACGAGTCACTATCTTGGCAAGGTATTCGGTTGTAGACTCTCCTGGTCTAATGCCTGGAATAAAAGCTCCGCCTTTTTGTAGATTTTCAGCTATTTGTTTTGGGTCAAAAGTAACTGCAGTGTAGAAGTAAGTAAAGAAAACAACAAGTACAAAATAAACCAAAGCATATAGCCATTGTGTTTGAAGGAAAGTAGTTAGTCCTGAAGAAATACTTTGCAAAATCTCTCTAGAAGAGTTGGCAAATACTCCGGCTAGGAATTGTGGGAAAAGTAGTAAAGAAGAAGCAAATATGATAGGCATGACTCCAGCTTGTGCTAAGCGTAGTGGTAGGTAGGTGTTGTTGCCTCCTAGGGTTCTGATACCGCGCACTGCTCGAGCATACGTTACCGGTACTGGACGCTCAGCTTCGTAGATGTAGACTACGCCAGCGATAACTAGAATCCCTATAGCACAATATATCAAAGTCACAGGGAGTTGATCGATAGTAAAGGTAAAGAAAAACTGAGCAATCTTACTAGGCATAACAGCAATGATTCCTGCCATGATGATCAGCGAAGTTCCGTTTCCAATACCAAACTCATTGATAAGCTCCCCTATCCAAAGAAGAAGCATACTACCACCAGTAATGATAACAATGTTTAAAATAAGAGCTTTCAAAGTCAAAGCATCGATTGCTCCTTGGGATTGTAAATACTTGATGAAACTAAAAGCCTGCAAGAAGGCTATCGGTACCGAAAGGAGACGAGTGTATTGGTTGAACTTTTTTCGTCCTGCTTCACCTGACTCTTGCATCAGTTCTTTAACTCTAGAGCTCATCATAGAAAGGAGTTGCATGATGATAGAAGCAGTGATATATGGACCGATACCAAGCATGACGATAGAGAAGTTTGAAAGTCCACCACCAGAGAGTGCGTTGAATACTCCTAGAAACTGGTTGTTGACCAAGAAAGAAGAGATACGAGCAGTGTCTATACCAGGAACTGGGATAACAGCCAAAAATCTAAAAACAAACAAGGCAAAAACGACAAAAAGCACTCTGTTTCGAAGTGATTTGTCTGAGACGAGTGTTTTTAGTTTATTGAAAAAAGAGTTCATAGTTTTGATAATAAGTTTAAGTTATCCGTTGACCTTACCTCCTGCTTTTTCTATTTTTGTTTTAGCTGAAGTAGAAGTTTGACAATCAAAGATTTCGAGACTTTTTGTGATTTCACCTGTACCGAGAATCTTTACTGCTGGAACAACACCGTTGGTGCGAGTGATCAAACCTTTTGAGATAAGCACTGAAGGAGTGATAGATTCACCGCTTGCGAAGTTTTTGTCCAAAACAGAAAGATTGATAATTGTTGCTCGAGTAACAAAAGCTTTGTTGATGTTTTTACCACGACCACGAAGCTTTGGATACTTTTTGATGATATCACGGATGTGTGGACGAATCTTGTGCCCTGCTCGAGCTTTCTGACCTTTTGTTCCGCGACCAGAAGTCTTACCACGAGTACCTCCACGACCTACTAGCTTTGGCTTTTTATTTTTTGTTGTTCTTTTTAGTGTGTTTAACATATATTACTCTTTTGTATTTGGTATAAGCTCTGGTGCGACCTCAATCTTTGGTAGATTGAAAGAATACTTTGTAGAGATAGGAGCAAGGGCTTTTATAACAGCACGAGCAGTGTTGAGCTTGTTTTTACTTCCTGAGAGGACCTTGCTTGTTACATCACGAACCCCAGCAATAACTAGGATATCTCGTACTGCTGCTCCAGCTACCAACCCTTTACCTTTGTTTGGGAAAAGCATAACTTCTGAAGAAGTGTATTTTGCTCGAACATCCTTTGGGATAGAGCCGGTGTCTGTCTTTTTTATTTTGATAGCATTTTTCTTGGCTTCTTTAAGAGCTTTTGAGATAGCAAGCGCAGTATCCCCTGCTTTTCCGGTACCGATACCAACAACACCGTTTTTGTCTCCGATAATCATAGAAACGGCAAAGCTCATACGGCGTCCTCCAGCAACAACACGTGTTACGCGACGAATATCAATGATCTTTTGATCTACGTCTTTGACTCGATCAGCAAAACTTTTTGCTCCGGCTGGTCTAGGTCGTCTTTCTGAAGAATTTTTTGTTGTAGTTGTTTTTTCAGTCATATTGGTTTGAATTAAAATTTAAGTCCTGCCTCGCGAGCACTATCTGCTAAAGCTTTGATGCGACCTGCGTACTTGAAACCGTTTCGATCAAAAACTACAGTAACAATGCCTTTTTCTTTGGCTACCTTTGCTATATCTTTTCCGACAGCGATAGCGCCGGCCATCTTTGTACCCTTAGCTGACATATCATTAGCTGAAGCTAGAGTCTTGGCAGAAGCATCATCGATGAGTTGAGCATAGATGAATTTGTTGGAGCGAAATACACTCAAGCGTGGTCGAGCTTCTGTACCAGAGATAAGCGCACGCACTTTGCGCTTGATTCTCATTTTCTTTTCTTGTGTGTTTTGTCTTGACATATATTTATACTAAAAATTTATTATGCTGTTTTCTTACCTGCCTTGCGACGGATAACTTCATCATCATAGCGGAAACCTTTACCTTTGTAAGGTTCTGGCTTTTTGAGTGCCCTGATTTTGGCTGTGAAAGCTCCGACTAGTTCCTTGTCTATACCAGAGAAAGTAAGGTTGTTTTTTTCTGCTGTTACAGTAAGCCCTTCTGGGATAGCAACAACAACAGGGTGAGAAAATCCGAGTGCCAAGTTTAGATCCTTGCCTTTAACCTCACTTTTGAAACCAACTCCTTCCAAAATAAGCTTTTTGGTATAAACAGCATTAACACCAGAGAGCATGTTCTTTACGTGTGAAGCATATGTACCCCAAAGAGCACGAGAAAATGGATCTTCTTTTTTAGGAGCAAAAGTGATAACACCACCTTCAATGTTGATAGAAACAGCGTCATTTGCCAAAGTCTTAGAAAGAGATCCAAGTGGACCTTTTACTGTGAAAACTCCACCAGTAAAATCTACTGTTGTGTTTGGTGGGATTGTTAGTTGTTGTTTTCCTATTCTACTCATATGTTTAACTCTATTACCAAATCATAAATAAAGCTTCCCCACCGACCTGTTCTTTGTGAGCTTGCTTGTTACTAAGGATACCTTTTGGAGTAGAAAATACAGTGATACCATGACCGTTTTTTACAGTGTGTATATCGCGCACACCCATATAAACACGACGAGATGGTTTTGAGATACGCTTCACATCAGAAAATCTTGAAGCTCCGTTTGGATATGAAAGTTCTATTTCCAAAACAGAAACATTGTCTTTTTCTGTCTTTTTTGAAAAACCTGTGATAAAACCATTGTCTTTCAAACATTGTGCGATAGCACTTTTAACCTTTGAAAAAGGAACAACCACAGAGCGCTTTTGTACCATTGCGCCGTTTTTCATTGTTATTAGCATGTTTGAGATTTGATCCATATATTTTGTTTATTGTTTGATAGTGAAAATGAAGATTACCAAGAACTCTTACGGATACCTGGAATCATTCCTTCGTTGGCGTATTCACGGAAACAGATACGACATAGTCCAAAGTCTCTCATGTAACCATGAGCTCGACCGCAACGAAAACAGCGATTGACTGCTCGAGTGCTATATTTTGGCGTCTTTTTTGAACGCGCGATAACTGATGTTTTTGCCATAATTGTTGTATTTCCCTATGAAATATCGCCTATTTGTTTCTGTAGCTTCATTTTATTGAGGACACAGAGAGAAACAGGGATTTCAAAGGAACCCGTTTATACTAGCAGAAATAGCAATTTTGGTCAACCCGGAAGTAGATCTTGGTATTTCGATAAACTCGCGTGATGAAAACACAACACCAAGTCTCACTTCCGGGTCAAGAAAATTAAATACCCGAATTAATCGGGTATAAATTAGCTCTGTCGGAGTATTTGTTTCTTGTAAATAGAGGCTTCTTTTTCTTTTTTAGAAAGTTGGTTTTGTAGACTTCCTGTATGTGTTAAATACAGAAGAACCAAAACCGCGACTGAAGCTGCACCGGCAAAAGCCAAAATTGTGAGAAGTCCCGCGTGGTAATTTTTTGGGTAACAGAAACCAAGAAAAAGTACGATTATCGCAATTATTGCAACTGCGGCCAAAAAGATAATAAATGGTTTACTTTTCATATAAAAAGTTTTGTTTAAATTTACATTAACAAAATAACAATAAATGTCAATAAAAAAGGCTCCCGGAGGAGCCATTTGAAATGTGCTTAACTTAGTGAAAAATACCAAAATGTACTGCTACAGCATTGAGAACAATGTGTACAAGAACAACAAAATAAAGCTTGGGGTAAAAGTAATAAAGTGTTGCAAACATTGCACCTGCGAGCAACATGAGTAGCCATAGGTAGTTTTGCCAAAAACCATCATACACCAAGTGCATGCTAGCAAAAGCCAAAGTGTTGAGTATTATATTGGCAACTGCTTTTTCTCCAAAGATCTCCTGCCCAAGCTTCCAAAGAAAAACTCTAAAGAGAATTTCTTGGACCACTACGATACCGAGAGAATACTGTAGGAGCGTGGACTCTGAAGCTCCCCACTCTTTTTGATAATAAAGGCTGTAACCATAGAGAACAAAAACTCCTACTACGGTAGCCAATAAATACCAAGCGAGAGCTTCCCAAAATCTCTCAAAGTTGAAAAATATTGTTTTTATTTTCCATTTTTTTGCCCTTATAGAAATAAGAGAGAAAAATAAAGTCCCAAGTATTACATGCTTTTTGTAACCCTCGTCGATAACGTTGAGTTTTATAAGAGCAACACCCATATAGGCAACGGCCAGATATTCCAATATCTTTGGATATTTTTCAATTATTATTTTTTTCATAGGGCAGTATTTTTTGTTTATACTATCACCCCCACCCAAAAAGAAAAGCCCCGACTTTTGAATCGGGACTTTTCTTTAATCCGCCAGCTGGCGGATTATTTTTTAAAAGGAATTCCTAGGTGAGTGAAAAAGGCTAGAGCTTCTTCTTTGTTTTTGGCAGTTGTACCGATAGTTACTGCTAGACCAAAGACATCTCGAAGATCTTCATCAGAAGTTTCTGGGAAGATAGTGTGCTCTTTGATACCGATAGTCATGTTACCAATAGAGTCTACGGCCTTCGGATCGATACCACGGAAGTCTTTGGTACGAGGAAGAGCGATGTTGATGAGTTTGTCCATAAAGTGGTACATACGAGCACCTCTTAGAGTTACCATAAGTCCTACAGGATCTCCTTCTCTACTTTTAAATCCAGCCACAGATTTTTTGGCTGCACGTAGTGCTGGCTTTTGTCCTGTTATCTTTGCCAAACGATCAGCTACAAGGTTGTTCTTTTCGCGATCCTTTTTCATTCCAGAACCAGTTCCTACAGAAATAGAAATCTTGGTAAGGTGAGGTGCTGAAACAGCATTTTTGTATCCAAAATCTTTTAGAGCCTTTGCGGTATTTGATTCTTTTTCTTTGGTGATATTCATATTATTTCAACTCTTGTCCGCTTTTTTTAGCAATACGAACGTTTTTGCCTCCAATGTCTTTTTTGCCGACTCTTGTACCCATACCTGTCTTTGGGTCAACAACCATCACATTTGAAGCGTTGATAGAAGCTTCTATCTCGATAGTTGTACCTTGCTTGTCTTTGGTGCGTGGCTTTAGGTGCTTTTTGACTTTGTTTACCCCACCAACAACAACACGATTTGAATCAGCAAATACCTTGGTAATGGTACCTTTTTCGCCTTTGTTTTTTCCGGCTATCACTATTATGTTGTCTCCTTTTTTAAGTTTCATATGTATTTAAATATTTTTATAAGACCTCTGGAGCAAGAGAGGCGATCTTTTGATAACCAAGCTCTGCTATTTCACGCGGAATAGGACCAAAGATACGACCAGCTTTTGGCTCTTGCTTACCCTTTTCAAGGATAACAACCGCATTGTCATCAAAGCGGATATAAGAACCATCCTTTCTACGAAAGTCTTTCTTTTGTCTTACAACCACTGCATAACAAACGTCTTTTTTCTTGACCGCTTTGCGTGGTTCTGCCTTTTTGATAGAGATAACAACAACATCTCCGATGCCGGCATATCTACGCTTTGAACCTCCAAGGACCTTGAAAATTTTTCCAACTTGTCCTCCTGAGTTATCTGCAATTTTTACAACTGTTCCATCTTGTACCATAAGCCTATTTTGTTACCACTTTAAAGTGTTTATCTTTTGAAATCGGTCGTGTTTGCATGATTTCGACTTTTTCCCCTGCCTTGTGAGCATTGTTTTCATCATGCGCTTTGAACTTCTTTGTTATTTTAAGAAACTTTTGATATTTTGGGTGCTTAACAAAACGAGTCACAGCAACAACCACAGTCTTATCCATCTTGTCAGATACGACAGTCCCTTTGAGAGTTTTTTGTTGTGCTGTTTTAGTGGTCATAATAATTTTGTTTAGTCCTAATATACTACTGATTTTTTGAAAAATGTCTACTTTTTACTAATCTCTAGAGATAACTCTAGTTTTGATTGGTAGCTTTGTTCCCGCCTTTCGAAGCGCTTCTTTGGCTACCGCTTCTGGCACACCGTCTACTTCAAAGAGGATGCGTCCTGGTAAAACCTCCATACAGTAGCCTTGCAAATCTCCCTTTCCTCCTCCCATCGGAACTTCTGCTGGCTTGCTTGTGATAGGTCTGTCTGGGAAAACACGGATCCACATACGACCAACCTTTGTAAGGTGACGACTTGCAGCCTTTCGAGCTGCTTCTATCTGGTTTGAAGTGATACGTCCAAGAGCTTCTCCTTTGAGACCAAAAGATCCAAAAGATAGTTCTGTCCCACGAGTCTCAACACGACTGGTCATGTCAGTTCTTTTCTTTTGCCACTTTCTAAATTTTACTTTCTTTGGGAATAACATAAGCCTTAATTTGTCTTTTTATTATCTTTTGCAAAAACTTGACCTTTGTAGATCCAAACCTTGATACCGATATCTCCATAAGCCATGTGAGCTTTTTCACGAGCAAAATCAATATCAGCACGTACTGTTTGTAGTGGCACACTACCACGCTTCAAAATCTCACTTCGAGAGATTTCAGCTCCACCAAGACGTCCTCCTACGTAGAAACGTACTCCTTGTACCCCACGTACAGTCATAACCTTTTCGATAAGTTGCTTCATCACTCGGCGATAAGGCATACGCTTTTCAAGACCTTCCGCTATCATATAAGCCACGAGCTTTGCATCTGCATCTGGAGAAGTGACTTCTACTATTTCTAGTTTGATTTCATCTGTTACAGAAAGCTTGGCACGCTTGAGCTCTTTCATGATGTCTGCCTTTAGCTTAGTTGCTGCTTCACCGTTACGTCCTATAATCATTCCTGGGCGAGAAGTGCGAAGTATCACTCGGATAGCCTTTTGGCCACGCTCTATCTCAACAGAAGAAACATAAGAGCCACGAAGTCTCTTTTCTAGAAACTCACGAACAACAACATCCACTTTGAGATTTTCTACAAAGTTAGCGTCATCAGCAAACCAGCGACTTTTCCAGTCTCTTAGGGTTACCAATCTATGTGCATATGGGTGAACTACTTTTGACATATATTATTTCTTAGTTTTATTAACTTTTTTAGCCTTAACTTCTTTGCTTTCTGCTTTTTTCTCTGTCAGAGCAACAGTGACATGACTCATCTTTTTCTTGATAGGCTTTGCCACACCCATAGCTCGAGGCATAAAACGCTTCATGACAAGACCTTGGTTAACTTCTATGTTTTTGATAACCAAATTCTTAGCATCAACGCCGTCTTTTGTAGCATTGGCTACAGCACTTTTGATGAGCTTTTTGATAGGATCAGCTGCACGCTTAGGCATGTATGAAAGCTCTACTTCTGCCTGCGCAACGTTTTTGCCCTTGACTGCATTTGCAACAAGGCGAACTTTACGAGGTGATTGACGATAGTTTGTAAGTGTAGCTTTCATAAAAATAAATATTATTTCTTGGTAGTGTCAGCAGAAGCCTTAGCGCTTTTTGCTGCTGTTATTTCAGCTTCTTTTTTCTTTTGATCAAGCTCCTTTTGCATCTTACCTCCGTGTCGAGTGAACTTACGAGTTGGAGAAAATTCTCCGAGTCTGTGGCCTACCATATCCTCTGTAACTAGTACTTCGATATGAGTTTTGCCATTGTGAACACCAAAAGTGAAACCGACCATCTCAGGAGAGATTTGACTATCACGAGCCCATGTCTTAATGACTCCTGCTGAAAGCGGAGCTTTACCTGCTATCTTTTTGAGCAAGTTTTCATCGATATATGGGCCTTTTGCTAGTGATCTTGTCATAATTTTAGAATAAAAGAAGCTCGTTCTGAGCTCCGAGTATATTAGCAAATCCTGGCACAATGTCAAATATCTGCTTTTGTTTATAAAAGCTTATAAGGTATATATCCTAAAAATGACTTGCACAGGCTGACTGAGCCGAGCAGGAACAAAAAGTCAGCAGACTTTTATGTGTGCATTTTTAGGATATATACCTTATAAGCTAAGTATTTTTGGTAAAAATATAATAAGCCCAAGAACCAAGGAGCCAATAATTGTCAAAAGCACTGCCCCAGCTGCCACGTCTTTGGTATCACGAGCATAAGGGTGATAATTTGGGCTTGTGAGGTCTATGTCTATTTCCATGGCAGTATTGAAGGCTTCAGCTACAAAAACACTTGTGATAGAGAGGATTATGGCTATCCACTCTCCTGCCGAGATGTGTAAATAAAACCCCAAAAACACTGCCAAAATAGCAAAAAATGTATGCACCCAGGCGTTATGCTGAGTTTTTAAAATAATTTTTATACCCCTAACAGCATGCTTGATACTCCTGCCCCGTGCTATTATCGAAAACCTCTTTTTTTCTGACATTCTTTTTTGCATAAAAACATTATAACAAAAAATCTCCTCTCGGAGATTTTTTGAACTTATCTTTTTGTCTTTCGTCTTGAAACGATAAGATCATTTGAGTATTTCTTTGGAGTTCGAGTGCGCACACCATAGGCTTGTTTACCATGGCGAGTCTTTGGACCTCTTCGTAGACCGACACCTTGTACACCTTCACCTCCACCGTGTGGGTGATCTACTGGGTTCATGGCAGTACCACGCACTGTAGGGCGAATACCCATCCAGCGTGAGCGTCCTGCTTTACCAAAGTTGCGAAGCTTGTTTTCATCGTTTGAAACTTCACCGATACAAGCATAAGCCTCATCTAGAACCTTACGTACTTCGCCAGAAGGCATTTTAAGGTTGGTATAACCTCCATCTTGAGCGGCAACTTGAGCAAAACTTCCAGCACTACGCACAAGCTTTGAGCCACCACGAGGCTTGAGCTCTACGTTGTAAACAAAAGTACCAACTGGAATGTTTTTGAGAGCGAGTCTGTTGCCGACTTCTATAGGAGCTTTTTCTGAAACTACAAAAGACTGACCTACAGTTACCCCCTTTGGAAGTACTACATAACGCTTTTCTCCATCAGCGTAAACTGCGATACCGGCAAAAGCTGTGCGGTTTGGATCGTATTCTACAGAAGCAATCTTGGCTGGGATATCAAATTTGTTGTATAGAAAATCAACATCTCGAAGAGCTCTCTTGTGTCCACCCCCTTTGTGAGGAGTTGTGATACGGCCTTGATTGTTGCGACCAACATTTCTTTTGCCTCCTTTTGTAAGAGACTTAAGTGGCTTTGAAGCAGTCAAAACCTTTCGGTATTCGATACTGATTTCATTTCGCTTTGATGGAGTTGTAGGATTGTATTTTTTCATGACTTTAACTTTGGTTTTATTACATGACTTCGATAGTCTTACCTTTTGGTAGTGTTATATAAGCTTTCTTAATCTTTGGACCAAATGAAAGTATCCCCTTTCGAAAATGACTCTTTGGTTTGATTGTTACAAGGTTTACCTTGGTAGGCTTGTGCTTATATTGAGCTACAAAAGCTTTTGTTACCTCACTCTTTGTCGCACTTGTAGCTACATCAAAAAGATAAGCATTGAAAGCTTGCGCTTTAGCTGCCTTTTCTGTGATACGAGGATTTTTGAGAATAAGATTTTTCTTAACCTCAACCTTTGTTTCTTCTTTTGTAGTCTTTTTTGTAGCCATATATTTAAAAATTATTTGTTTTTAGCTTCCAAAGTACTGACGACCTCTTTTGGATTTACAAAAATAATGTGATTGAAACTCATAGCTTCAAGGGCGTTCATGTCTTTTGCCAAGCCTACAGTAAATCCTGGTAGGTTTGCAAAGCTCTTCTCTACAACTTTGTCAGCACTAGTTAGAGCAATAAGAGCATTAGTCTTTTTCTTTGAATTTATCTTCCCAAAGTTTTCTATCTTTGAAAGAGCTGATACTACTTCTACTGCTCCCTTTGTTTGCATTTTTGGAAGAGTAATAGTATCAAGGAAAAGTACTTTGCCGTCTGAGAGCTTCTTTGAAAGTACTGTAAAGAGAGCTTTTGATCGCATTTTTTTATTGATCTTTTGACTATAATCCTTATCGATACGTGGACCAAAGGTTACTCCTCCACCTACCCAGATAGGACTTCGAGAAGATCCGTGACGAGCTCGTCCAGTACCCTTTTGTTTCCAAGGCTTTTTACCACCACCTGAGACTTCAGAACGGTCCTTTGTATGAGCAGTACCTGCGCGCTTGTTGGCTTGCATAGCCAGAGCAACTTGGTGAACAAGGTCAGCATTCCATTTCACTCCAAAGACGCTCTTTGGAAGAGATATTTTGTCTGCTTGTGTTCCTTTTTGGTTGTAAATTATTGTTTCCATATATTTATTTAAAAATTGTTTTATTTAGCAATTATCTTTACAACAGAGTCCTTGCGACCTGGAACTGCGCCACTGATATAGATAGTGTTGGTATTTGTATCTACTGCTACAACCTTGAGGCCCTTAACAGTCACAGTGTCTCCACCAGTTCGCCCTGGCATGCGCATCCCCATAACAACACGTCCTCCAGCACGTCCTGGTCCTCCACCTGAAGAACCTCGCTCTCTTTCTGAGTGCTTCTGACCGTGAGATCTTGGACCTCCCTTGAAGTTGTATCTTTTAACAACACCCTGGAAACCTTTTGCTTTTGAAGTTCCAGTTACAGTCACATTATCACCTTTTGCAAAAGATGCTACTGTCACTTCTTGCCCTGCTTCAGCAGAAAGAGCTTCTTCAGAACGAGCTTCAGCTACTATTTTGTAAGCTTTGCCTCCTAGAGAACCAAGCTCTGCCTTTGATACACGAGAAGTCTTTTGGTCTTCTGAACCCAAAACAACAGCATTGTAGCCATCACTTTCGAGAGTTTTAACGCGTGCCACAGTGTTTGGCATAGCTACGATAGCTGTCACAGGAGTAACAACCCCTTTATCATCAAAGAGTTGTGTCATTTTTAATTTTCTTCCTAGGATGTATTTCATAATGTTCTTGTCCCGCGAAGCCTTGGCGAAGTGGGATATTGGACCATTTGTAAGCTTTTTAGGGCTATTTAATTGGTCCACAGATTATACACGAGTATCTATTTTGTGCAAGTCGGACATTAAGACAGTAAAAAAGCCCCTTATTAGGGGCTTAAATAAATTTCATAATTAAGAATTATTTTGCTGAAATCTCAGGCATTGCAGGTAGAGATATGGCATCAAGTATTTTTTTAGAAAATTCATCTAAATCTGTTGCGTCATCTCTCTTATCACTGGCTTTCTTTTTGAAATGTTCAGACCTTTCTCTGATTTTTTGCTTAAAAAATTCAACCCATTTATGTACTGACCACTGTGACAATACAGCTAATACTCTCTGGTATTCAGATTTTAGTTGTTCTTCGCTTGTATAGACATCTATTGTGTCTATTTCTGCCCAGTCAGTAAAATCTAAATAAGGGCTATTAGGCCTTTTAGAGTGATGGCTAAATTGAACTATCCTATCACTACCGAGATATATGTAGCCCCACATTCTTTTTGGAATACCCAGACACTCATCTTTTTGATTAACCTCAAATGATACTTTAATTTCAAACTGCTTAAGCTCACTTAGAGCCTCCAGGACATTTTTGTAGATTGTCTCTCTTTTTCCATCAGGATCATCAATCTTTTTTGTTGGTTCGCACATTATCGGCCATTTCAACATTTTTTTCTCAAAAGGAACTCCGGAGCTAAGTAAGCCATCAGTACCATGATTCTTAATAAGGATTAAAGAAGGTTTCTGCTTGTTTTCCATCTTTTAAAGTTTTAAGTGAACAAAATAGTTTAATTCTTATAACACCCTATCATCCAACTTAACAAAGTCAAGTAAAAAGAAAATCCCCGGAAAGGGGATTTTAATGATTAATTAGTTTTTGAAATTTCTGGTAGCTGAAGAGTAGGTAATCCAGCAAAGCAGGCCATGGCCTGCAAGCCCTTGAAGAATAACTCTACCTCACGAGAAGTATTTGCGGTTTCTTTCCATTCTCCACTCTTTCCCTCTACATTAATTTGAAAAACAGTTGTTTCGGGATCAGTAGGAACAATTACTGGATCAACAACTACTTTTGGTAGAGTCTTAGGCGCTTGCGTTGAACCACCCCACCGTGAATTAAAATCTCTAAAAAATGGCCAGTCGTTACCAATATCTGATTCGAGAAGAAAATCGCAAAGTTCTAAATACCCTTTTTCGCCTGTACCGCGATATATGAATACTTTTAATGAATCGGTCTCAAGTACCTCTTTCAAAGATTTCCCTTTAAAGTACTTGTCAGAACTAGGAGAGATCATTGAACTCAGAAGTGCATTACATATTCTTGTCAGACTGTAATTGCCCTTACTTTTTGAAATAATCAGAACCTCTTCAAGAAAAGTATCAAATGGCTGATTCAAATCTATTTTCTTTTTCATTGTGCATTTATTTTTATACATTTTACATATACAAATCTATTTGTCAAGCAAACAAAAACTCCCCTTTTGGGGGAGTTTTTGTTGTTTTTATTGAAGAGTTTTCGCAATTCTTAGAGAACTACATCATCTTCACATCTATATCGACACCACTTGGCATAGATAGATTTGTGAGAGCTTCGATCACCTTCGCAGAAGGGTTTTCGATATCGATGAGTCGCTTGTGTACACGCATCTCAAACTGCTCACGAGCATTTTTGTAAATGAACGCAGAGCGGTTGACTGTGTACTTTTTGATCTCTGTCGGAAGTGGTATAGGACCACGCACCTTAGCATCATAGCGAGTAGCAGTATCAATGATTTGCTTGGTACTAACATCGAGAATCTTATTCTCATATGCTCTTACTCTTATGCGAAGCATTGAAGCCACCTCATCTTTTGTAGCAGTCTTTTTTGTTACTTTTTTTGTAGTAGCCATAGTATTTTTTTCAGAAAGAGCAGTTAAGCTTAGTTTAGGCGATTATTTTTGTAACAACACCTGCACCAACTGTTCGGCCTCCTTCTCGGATAGCAAAGCGCATTTGCTCTTCCATCGCTACAGGAGCAACGAGCTCTACTTCAACCTTTACAGTGTCTCCTGGCATAACCATTTCTACACCTGCTGGAAGAGTTACAGAACCAGTCACGTCTGTTGTACGAACGTAGAACTGAGGCTTGTAACCATTCATAAATGGAGTGTGTCGTCCACCTTCTTCTTTCTTAAGAACGTATACTTCACCTTCAAACTTTGTGTGAGGCTTCACAGAACCAGTCTTTGCAAGCACTTGTCCACGAGTTAGGTCTTCTTTTTTAACACCACGAAGAAGGATACCAGCGTTGTCTCCAGCTTGACCTTGATCGAGTTGCTTGTTGAACATTTCGATACCAGTCACAGTTGTCTTCATAGTATCTTTGATACCCACGATTTCAACTTCTTCACCAACCTTTACGATACCTCGCTCGATACGACCTGTAACCACAGTTCCACGTCCTTCGATAGAGAAAATGTCTTCGATAGGCATAAGGAATGGCTTGTCGAGATCACGAACTGGCATAGGGATGTATTCGTCGAGAGCCTTTGTAAGCTCAAGAACTTTTTGTGCCCATGGATCATCGATAGAAGTAGATTCTAGTCCCTTGAGACCTGATCCACGAATAACAGGACAATCCTTGTCAAAACCTTGTTTTCCAAGGATTTCACGGATTTCTTCCTCAACGAGGTCAATCATTTCTGGGTCATCCACCATGTCGCACTTGTTTAGAAATACGATCATTTTTGGAACACCAACTTGTTTTGCAAGCAAAACGTGCTCACGAGTTTGTGGCATCGCTCCGTCTGTTGCTGCCACCACTAGGATAGCACCGTCCATTTGAGCTGCACCTGTAATCATGTTCTTGATGTAGTCCGCGTGACCTGGAGCATCAATGTGAGCATAGTGACGATTTGCTGTCGCATACTCGTTGTGAGAAATGTTGATAGTAATACCACGTGCCTTTTCTTCAGGCGCTCCGTCTATCTCATCAACTCCTTTTAATTTAACTTGGTCCCCGTTCATAGAAAGAACGTGGAGAATAGCCGCTGTAAGAGTAGTCTTTCCGTGGTCAACGTGACCAATTGTTCCTACGTTTACGTGTGGCTTTGAACGATCAAATGCATCTGCCATATAAATAATGAACTAATTAATTTTTAATAATTTTAACTCTCGCAAATAAAAACAAAACGCAACATGCGATTGTGCCCTATCATAGCATTTGGGTAGATATTGTCAAATAAAAACTCCCCCTTAGGGGAGTGCGTTTAATTTTTCTCTAACTTCAAAGAAATTTCCTGGCAAACCTCTACCATCTTAAAAACAATATGAATTATTTCTTTAGGTAAAGAATGAAGGGGTAGCTGTAAGTCAAGCCACTGCTTTTCTTTAGGTGAGTCATAAAGACATTTCCAGTTTAAAATATACGGCCGATTAGAGCGTTCCCCACTATTTTTAACCCACTTTTCACCTTTAAAGTATTTTTCTGGTGAATCAGTGTCGAACAAACGAACAATAATATCGTTATTAGTTTGAGCGAGGAAAAAAGTAATTTTTTTACCTTGATAATTAATAACAAAACGCAAAATTTCTCCAATTAAACACGGGAAATGTTCTATTTTCTTTTGCTCAACCAAAGAAAAATTTCTTTTAAGAACTTTTATTGCTACTTCAGTTGGGGTTAGTAAATTTGTCATATTTTTAAATAATTTTTAATAAAAATATCATATTTTTACATTTTGTCAAAAAAACCGAACTTATAGTCCGGTTTTAGCAAAAAATTCTTTGGCATATTCATCTGCTTCTTGCTTTGGATTGTTGGGATTAGCCAAGGCATCAGAGAGCTTACCTTCTGTTAACCCTGTTCTGACAAGCCCTGGTTTATCTATGAACATCCTTTTAAAAAAAGGTTCATACTCTCTGGCCAAGACATCTACCCCTCTCATTGAGGTGCGGTAACCAAACTCTTTGTACTCTGCTGTCAGTTCATCAGAGAAGCTTTCGGCATGAGAACCAATAGTCGCTAGTACTGTTTGCTTTAAAGACTCACCATAAACAGAAACGAGTGATTTCAAGATTCTTTTTTTTGTGTTTACACTAGATTCCATATGTCCAGCTATGGAGTTTTTTATTTGCTCTTCTTCATTTTCACCAGGAAATTCATAGTCAAAAAATTCTCTATTTGGACCTGTTCCACCAGCAAGAAGAGCTACAAAATCAAAAATTACTACCTCCTTAGCAATACTAGAAATATATTCATTGATTTTTTCCTGAT
>JACCDV010870797.1_pt1 | contig 169827 bp, 165 predicted proteins | sample 7446131 | NCBI WGS metagenome assembly JACCDV01 (sample SAMN15323448, study PRJNA562643) | freshwater metagenome | isolation source: river surface water | place: USA:Blue River Watershed | collected 2017-08-17 | reverse complement strand
GAGCGAACCGCCTGGCTGCCAGCGTTTGTGACCTACTACAACACCCGCAGGCCTCACTCGGCCTTGGGGTATAAGCCTCCAGCTTCCCGCCTGAGCGGGAATAACCTATTGCAACTCAACACCTAGATGCCTACAGATTGCCTTCAAGCATCTTGCCCCAGAAAGCAAAAAGGCCCGGTGAAAACCGGGCCTCTTTGCATGAATGGGTGGGGTGGCTAATGGGACTCGAACCCACGACAACCAGAATCACAATCTGGGACTCTACCAACTGAGCTATAGCCACCGCTCAAGCTCACGATTATAGCGCGAAACCTCAGGGATTTGCGGGCTTGTCCAGGCTCGTTTTGCTGACAAGCACCTTGGCCCCCAGGCGCTCACGCAGGGCCTGCAAATAGGCCTGGGTTTGGGCTCGGGTCCACAGCTGCAGGTACTGGGCCTGCGCTTGCTGGGTTTGCGCTGGGCTGGCGGCCTCACGCGGCTGCACCGACTGCACGCGCATCAGCACATAGCCTTGCGCCCCCAGGTCCACCCCCACCAGCGCCGGCAGCTTGGCCGGATCGGCGCGCATGGCAGCGTCCAAGGCCGCTTGCGGCAGGCCTTGCGGTTCGTTGCGCGAGACCACGCCCTGGCCGCCCAGCTTGACCTCGGTGGGCCGCTCACGGAAGGCCGCCAGTTGTTGCTCGCCCTCGGCACGGGCCATGTCGGCAGCACGGGTCTGCACCAGATCACGGCGCACCTCCTGGCGCACCTCATCGAGCGGACGCACCACCGAGGGGTAATGCGCCAGCACGCGCGCCGACACCAGCACGTTCGGGCCGATCTCGATGGCCTCGCTGTTGCGTTTCTTGCCCAGAGAGTCGGCCGAGAACAGGGCTTGCAGGACCCGGGGGTGCGACAAGGCCTTGACCGAGTCCAGGCCCTGACGGCTCACGCCGGTGGCTTTTTCCACCGTCAGCTTGAGCTTGTCGGCCACGCCTTGGTAGCTGTCGGCCTGCTCGTAGACGCTGTTGGTGAAGGTCTCGGCGGCCTCGGCGAACTGGCGCTGGGCCTGCTGGCGGCGCAGATCGGCCTCCAGTTGCGGGCGCATGGCCTCAAAGCTCGGGGCCTTGGGCGCGCGCACATCGGTGACTTCGACGATGTGGTAGCCAAACTCGGTCTCGACCAGGTCGCCGATCTGGTTGGGCTTGAGGGCAAACACCGCGTCCTCGAAAGGCTTGACCATCGCACCACGGGCAAAGAAATCAAGGTCGCCACCGCGCGCAGCCGAACCGCTGTCCTGCGAGTGCTGTTTGGCCAACTCGGGAAAGCGCTTGGGCTGCTTGCGCAGCTCGTCCAGCACCTTTTGTGCGGCGGCCTTGGCCTTCTCGCGATCGGCCGCCGGGGCATCCTTCGGGGCATTGAAGAGGATGTGACGGGCGCGGCGCTGCTCTTGCCCAGCCAGGCGCTGCAGGTTCTGCTCGTAGTAAGCGCGCAGATCGGCCTCGGGCAGGCGGATCTGGCGCTCGACCGCGGCCAGGTCCAGCACCAGGTATTGCACGTCCACCTTCTCGGGCGAGCGGAAGCGTTCGCTCTTGTCCTGGTGGTGTTTGGCCAGGTCCTCGTCACTCACCTTGACCTTGGCCTCGTAGGAGACCGGTGCAAAGGTCTGCCACTGCACCTGGCGGCGCTGCAACAGGGCATCGAGCGCCAACTCGGTCTGGCGCTGGCCGCTCACCGCGCTGTCCTGCACGCTGCCCAGCACCTGGCGCAAGCTCAGGTCCTGTCGGATGCTGGCCTCAAAGCCTTCGGGGGTCATGCCTTGCGCGGCCGCCAGTTGGCGGTAGCTCTCCACATCCAGGCTGCCGTCGGGCTTGCGCAGGGCCGCAATTTGCGGGATGGACTGCAGTTCGCGGGCCAGGCGCTGGTCCGAGACACTGATCAGGCCTTTGCGCGCCGCTTCGGCCAGCACGCGCTCGTTGAGCAGTTGCTCCAGCGTGGCCATGCGGGCTTCGGGGGTGTCGAGCAGCTTGCTGTCCATATTGGGCATCTGCGCACGCAGACGCTCGGCCTCGCGCCGATGGGCGGCGTCCCAGTCGGTCTGGGTGATGCGCTGTCCATCGAGCTCGGCCACCGGCTTGCCCGATTCCTGGAAACGGGTGTAGCCCTCCACGCCAAACAGCACAAACGACGGGATGATCAGCAGGAACAGCAGGCCCATCATCAGCTTGGAATGGTTGCGCACAAAATCAAACATGACAGGTCTCGACAAAGGACACAAAAAAGGCGAACCGCAGTTCGCCGCAGGTGGGTGGTGGGTGCTGACGGTCTCGAACCGCCGACCTACGCCTTGTAAGGGCGCCGCTCTACCAACTGAGCTAAGCACCCCACCGTATCAATCCCTCAGTTCAGGGCGTCCTTGAGCGCTTTGCCCGGACGGAACTTGGGGATCTTGGCGGATTTGATTTTAATCGCAGCGCCGGTGCGCGGGTTGCGACCGGTGCGGGAAGCGCGCTTGGTGACGGCGAAAGTGCCAAAGCCCACCAGCGAGACGGTGCCGCCCTTTTTGAGCGTGGTGCGCACGGCGCCCATGGTGGCCTCGAGGGCGCGGCCGGCAGCGGCTTTGGACAGGTCGGCTTGTTTGGCGATGTGTTCGATCAGTTCGGTCTTGTTCATATGACGCCTTGTTGGAGCGACGTGCCACTCCCGGTGCACGTCGGGTTCAGGGATCTGGGCCGTGCCATACCACCACACGGGCAGTGCAAGGCCGGAGAGGGATTCTAGCCGCAGCCAGGCCCTGCACCAGCGGGTTTTTACGGTCTTTTCAACGGGTCAGGACAAGGCTTGCACCGCCACTTGCTGTGCAATCGCGCGGCCCAGGTCCTCGGTGGAGGCATGGCCCCCCAAATCGGGCGTGCGCGGTGCGCCGCTACCCGGGGCCAGCACGGTTTCGATGGCGCGCAAGATCGTGTCGTGCGCGCGCTTGTGGCCCAGGAACTCGAGCATCATCGCGCCGCTCCAGATCTGGCCAATCGGATTGGCGATGCCGCGCCCGGCAATGTCGGGGGCCGAGCCGTGCACCGGTTCGAACAGCGAAGGCGTGGTGCGCAGCGGATTCAGGTTGGCGCTGGGCGCGATGCCGATGGTGCCGGTGCAGGCCGGGCCCAGGTCGCTCAGGATGTCGCCAAAGAGGTTGCTGGCCACCACCACGTCAAAGTGATCGGGCCGCTGCACAAAATGCGCCGTCAGGATGTCGATGTGGAATTTGTCCACCATCACATCGGGGTAGGCACGGGCCATCTCGGCCACGCGCTCGTCCCAGTAGGGCATGGTGATGGCGATGCCATTGGACTTGGTGGCGCTGGTCAGGTGCTTCTTGGGCCGCGACTGGGCCAGGTCAAAGGCAAAGCGCAGCACGCGGTCCACGCCCACCCGGCTCGTCGCCGTCTCCCGCATCACGATCTCGCGCTCGGTGCCGCCAAACATGCGCCCGCCCACGGCCGAGTACTCGCCCTCGGTGTTCTCGCGCACGATGTACATGTCGATCTCGCCGGGCTGGCGCGGGCTGCCGTCACGGCGGACCACCGGACAGACAATGCCGGGCATCAGGCGCGCAGGACGCAGGTTGATGTATTGATCAAACTCGCGCCGGAACAACAGCAAGGAGCCCCACAGCGACACATGGTCGGCGATCTTGTCGGGCCAACCGACGGCGCCAAAAAAGATGGCGTCATGGCCGCCGATCTGATCGCGCCAGTTGTCGGGCAGCATCTTGCCGTGCTTCTCGTAGTAGTCCCAGCTCGAAAAATCAAAGTGGTCAAAGCGCAGGTCGATCCCAAACCGACGCGCCGCGGCATCGAGCACGCGGATGCCCTCGGGCATGACTTCTTTGCCAATGCCGTCTCCGGCAATCACGGCGATGCGGTGGGTGCTCATGTGGGGGTCTCCTTGGGCGACGGGTTGGGGGCGCGCACGACCAGGCTCACGCCAATGGCGGTCAGGGCGGTGCCCATCAGGGTGGTGGTGGTGATGGCCTCGTCAAACAGCAGCCATGCGATCAGCGCAGTGGTGGGGGGCGCCAGGTACATCAAACTGGTGACCGAGGCGGCCGCCCCGCGCTGGATCAGCAGGTACAAGAGCGACGAGCCCCCCAGGGTCAGGCCCAGCACCGACCAGGCCATGGCACCGGCCAACTGGCCGTTCCACTGCATGGCCTCGGTCTCGAGCAAGGCCAGCGGCAGGGTCACCAGCGCCGCGGCCAGCAATTGCACGGTGTTGGCGGTGCGCACGTCGCAGGGGCGGACATGGCGCTTCTGGTACAGCGTGCCGGTGGTGATGGCCAGCAGCGCGCCCACGGCAAAGGCCATGTTGAGCGGCGTGACATGGTCCAGCGGCGTGCCCAGCGTGAGCTTGCGCCAGACCACCAGCAGCAGACCGGCAAAACCCAGCAAGAGGCCCAGCCACTGACGGCGCGAGACCGCGGTGCTGCCCGGGGTGCGCGCCACCGAGGACAACCACAGCGCGGTGAGCACCGGCTGGATGCCCACGATCAGGGCCGACAAGCCCGAGCCCATGCCGGCCTTGACGGCGGCCCAGACACCGCTCAGGTAGCCGGCGTGCATGAGGATGCCGGTCACCGCCAGGTGCAGCCACTGCGTGCGGTCGCGCGGCCAGGCCACGCGGGCCAGCCAGATCCAGGGCAAAAAACACAGGATCGAGAAGATGTAGCGCCAAAGCAGAAAGGTCATGGGCGGCGCATGGGGCATGCCGTAGCGCGCCACGATGAAGCCCGTGCTCCAGATGAGCACAAACACCGCAGGCATGGCGCGCACCCAGGCGCTGTCGGAGCCGGCCGCGCTCATTTCATCCGGGCGCGAATCTCGGGCAGGGCGCGGCGCATGTAGTAAACCATCGACCAGATGGTCAGCACCGCCGCCGCCCAGATCAGCGCCGTGCCCCAGAGCCGGGTGTCGATCAGGCCAAAGAGCAGGCCGTCAAAGAGCAGGAAGGGAATGGCCACCATCTGCACCGTGGTCTTGACCTTGCCCACCATGTGCACCGCCACGCTCTTGCTGGCGCCAATCTGCGCCATCCATTCGCGCAGCGAGGAAATGGCGATTTCTCGGCCGATGATGATCAAGGCCACCAGCACATCCACCCGCGCCAGGTCCACCAGCACCAGCAATGAAGCGCACACCAGGAATTTGTCGGCCACTGGGTCCAGAAAGGCCCCAAACGAGGAGGTCTGGTTGAGCTTGCGGGCCAGGTAGCCGTCGAGCCAATCGGTCACCGCAAACAGCACAAAGAGCACGGTGGCCGCCACATTCATCTCGGCCTGGCTCAGGCCCGGCCAGGCAAAGACCCCCACGATCAGGGGAATCGCGACAATGCGCGTCCAGGTCATGAGGGTGGGAATGGTGAAAAACATGGGTCGATTGTGCCTGAGTTTGCAGGCACCACGCGCACCGCCATGACAGGGCGAATGCGGCGCCAAGGGCCTAGCGCAGCGCGTCGTAAATGGCCTGGGCCAGATCGCGCGAGATGCCCTCGACGCCGGCCAGGTCCTCGACACTGGCGGCTTGCACGCCGCGCACTCCGCCAAAACGCTGCAGCAGGCGCGCGCGCTTGCGGGGCCCCACCCCGGGGATGTCCTGCAACTGGCCACCCGAGATGCGCACCTTGTCGCGCTTGGCGCGCATGCCGGTGATGGCAAAGCGGTGCGCCTCGTCGCGGATTTGTGCCACCAGCATCAGGGCTGCCGAGTCCTTGCCCAGCCACACCTTCTCGCGGCCATCGGCAAAGACCAGCTCTTCGAGGCCCACCCGGCGCCCCTCGCCTTTTTCCACGCCAACCAGGCGCCCCAGGTCCAGGCCCAGGCCCTCAAAGACCTCGCGCGCCACGCCCACCTGGCCCTTGCCGCCGTCGATCAGCACCACATCGGGCAAGCGCGCGCCGGGCTCGCCCAGGCGCAGGGCCTCGGCCAGCTTGCCGTAGCGGCGCTGCAGCACCTGGCGCATGGCGGCGTAATCGTCGCCCCCCTCAATGCCCTCGATGTTGTAGCGGCGGTAGTCCGAGGGCTGCATCTTGTGCTCGCGAAAGACCACGCACGAGGCCTGCGTCGCCTCGCCCGCGGTGTGCGAGATGTCAAAGCACTCAATGTGTAGTTGGGCCAGGTCCTCGATGGCCAGGTCCAGGGCCTCCACCAAGGCCCGGGTGCGCGATTGCTGAGAGCCCTCCTCGGCCAGCAGGCGCGCCAATTGCAGGTCGGCGTTCTGACCGGCCATGTCCAGCCACACGCGGCGCTGGCCACGCGGCTGGTGCACCACCTGCAGGCGCACACCGGCTTGCGAGGACAAGGCCTCGATCAGGGCTTTGTCGACTGGCTCGCCCAGGATCAGCACCGGCGGGACCGGCACGCCCAGGTAATGCTGGGCCAAAAAGGCCTCCAGCACCTGCACCGTCACCGGGGTGGCGGGCTGGTCGTCGTCGGGCAGTTGCAGGTCTTGCGCGTCCTGCACATGCGAAGGAAAGTAAGGGCGGTCGCCCAGGTGCCGGCCGCCGCGCACCATGGCCAGGTTCACACAGGCGCGGCCACCGCCCACCCGCACCACCAGGATGTCGGCATCGGTGTCGCTCACGGTGTCGACCGCCTGCTGGTGCAAGACCCGCGAGAGGGCTGCGAGCTGGTTGCGCACCTCGGCGGCCAGCTCAAATTCCAGGCGCTCGGCGTGGGCCATCATGCGCGCTTGCAGCGCATCCATCAGGTCGCTGGTCTCGCCGCGCAGAAATTGCTCGGCATGGGCCACATCTTGCGCATAGTCCTGCGGCGAGACCAGGTTCACGCATGGCCCCGAGCAGCGCTTGATCTGGTGCAGCAGGCAGGGGCGGCTGCGGTTGGCAAACACGGTGTCCTCGCAGGTGCGCAGGCGAAACACCTTCTGGATCAGCTCGATCGATTCCTTGACCGCCCAGGCGCTGGGAAAAGGCCCAAAAAACCGGTGCCGCTTGTCCACACCGCCCCGGTAGTAGGCCACCCGTGGGTAGTGGCCCGCTTGCGGGGTCTTGACCTCGTCGGGTAAGGCGGTGCGGCCGGTGCCACTGAGCTTGAGGTAGGGGTAGCTTTTGTCGTCGCGAAAGAGGATGTTGAAGCGCGGGTGCTGGGTTTTGATGAGGTTGTTTTCCAGCAGCAGGGCCTCGGCCTCGGAGCGCACCACCGTGGTCTCCATGCGCGCGATCTTGCTGACCATGTGCCCAATGCGGGTGCCGCCATGGTCCTTCTGAAAATAACTGGAAACGCGCTTTTTCAGATTGCGCGCCTTGCCCACGTAAAGCAATTGGTCGTGCGTGTCGAAATAGCGGTAGACCCCGGGCAGCGCGGGCAGCGCGGCCACCTGGGCCAGCAGGGCGTCATCGTGCGAATCGGACATGGGCCGTATTGTGGCCTGCCTTGCGGCGACAATCGGCCCATGCCAACACCGCGCCGCTGGGATATTTTTTGCACCGTGATCGACAACCATGGCGATCTGGGTGTCTGCTGGCGCCTGGCGGCGCAGCTGCGTGCCCGCGGTCAGACCGTGCGCCTGTGGGTGGACCAGGCCCAGGCCCTGGCCTGGATGGCCCCGCAGGCCGGCCAGGACCCGCTGCTGCAGGTGCTGCCCTGGGACGCCGCCAGCGACCCCACCGTGTTGGCCCAGCTGGCGCCGTCCGATGTCTGGATCGAGGCCTTTGGCTGCCATCTGCCCGAGGCCTTTGTGGCGCATGCGGCCACCCGTGGGGTGCGGCCGCCGGTCTGGGTCAACCTCGAGTACCTCTCGGCCGAGGACTGGGTGGCACGCATGCACGCCCTGCCCTCGCCGGTGCAAACCGGGCCGGCGCGCGGCTGGACCAAGCATTTCTTTTTCCCGGGTTTTGTGCCTGGAACCGGCGGCCTGCTGCGCGAACCCGAGCTGCCGCGGGCGCCCGATGCCCTGCGCACGCAGGCCTGGCGAGCTGCCCGCGGCGCCACCCAGCAGGCCCCTTGCTGGAGCTTGTTTTGCTACGAGCCCGCCGCCCTGCCCGATCTGCTCGAACAGGCGGCCGAGCAAGGCGCGCATGTGATGGTGACCCCTGGGCGCGCGCAGGCGGCGGTGCAGGCGGCCCTGCGGGCCGGCGCCCCGACCCCGGCCCTCACCGCCCTGGCCCACACCGACCAGGCGGGCTTTGACGACATGCTGCACGCCTGCGACCTCAACCTGGTGCGCGGCGAGGATTCGCTGGTGCGCGCCCTGTGGGCTGGCGCTCCGCTGATCTGGCAGCTCTATCCGCAGCACGACAACGCCCACCACGACAAGCTGAACGCCTTTTTGGACTGGTTGGGCGCCGACGCGGATTGGCGCGAGGCGCATCGGGTCTGGAACGGCGTGACCCAGGGCCCGCTGCCGCCCCTGACGCCAGCGCGTCTGCAGCGTTGGGCCCACACCTTGCACGCCGCGCGCGCACGCCTGCTGGCCCAGGACGATTTGTGCACCCAGCTGCTGCGTCAGGTGACGGGATGGGCGGCGCTGCCCGTATGATGCGGGCATGAGCGCGATCGACTTTTTGTTCCCCCTGGGCTGGGGCCACTACCTGGTGGGCGGCCTGATCATCGGCAGTGGCGTGGCCCTGCTGTATCTCTTCAACGGCTGGGTGGGCGGCATGTCCTCGGTCTTCAGCAGCAGCTGGTCTTACCTGCTGGACCGCCCCTTCTTTCAGCAAGCCCGCCTTGTGCAGACCCGCCACTGGCGACTGGTCTATGCCGCCGGGGTGGTGCTGGGGGCGCTGGTCTGGCGTTACACCCTGGGCGAGGGCCAGGCGGCCAGCACCAGCGTGCCGGTGTGGCAGCTCTTGCTGGGCGGCGTGGCCGTGGGCTACGGGGCACGGCTGGGCAATGGCTGCACCTCGGGCCACGGCATTTGTGGCCTGGGCGCGCTGCAACTGCCCTCGCTGGGTGCGGTGCTGACCTTTATGGGCACCGCCTTCCTGACCGCCAACCTGATGAGGCTCGCATGAACACGCCCCCCATTCACCACATGGGGCTTGGCAAGGCCCTGATCACCTTGCTGGCCGGGGCTTTGTTTGGCTTTGGCCTGTCGGTGGCGACCATGACGCAACCCGAGGTGGTGCTGTCGTTTCTGCGCTTTCAGGACTGGGGCCTGATGCTGGTCATGGGCGGCGCGGCCGGCCTGGCCATGCTGGCCTACAAAGGGTTTCCGCGCTGGTTGAGGCGCCCGCTGCTGGGGGGTGAATTCACCAGCCAGCCCTCGCGCTGGAACCGCCAGACCGTGGTGGGCGCGGCCCTGTTTGGTGTGGGCTGGGGCCTGAGCGGCGTCTGCCCAGGCCCTGCGCTGGCGGCCCTGGGCACCGGCAACACCGAGGTGCTGTGGGCGCTGGCGGGCATTGTGCTGGGCGCCCTGGCCCACGGCCTGAGCGCCCGCGACTAAACACAGCGACCAGGCGCGCGGCCTGCGCTGCGCGCGCCATCGCTCGGTTTTGGTTTGATTTGGACCCTTTTTGGGCCTTTTTGTGGGGTTGGAACGGCCTGTTGGACGCCATTTGGCGTCCAAGACAGGCTTTGGGCAGGTTAGAATAGAGGGCTTGGCCTTGTGCCACCCTGTTTTTTTCCATCCCAACGGAATCCCTATGAAGATCGCTCAAGAAATCCGCGTCGGCAACGTCATCATGCACGGCAAGGACCCGATGATCGTGCTGCGCACCGAATACGCCCGCGGCGGCCGTGGCGCTGCCACGGTGCGCATGAAGCTCAAGGCCCTGCTCTCGAACATGGGCGCCGAAGTGGTCTTCAAGGCCGATGACAAGATGGACCAGATCATTCTGGACCACAAAGAGTGCACCTACTCGTACTTCGCCGACCCGATGTATGTGTTCATGGACGCCGAGTACAACCAGTACGAGGTGGAAGCCGAGAACATGGGCGACGCCCTGAACTACCTCGAAGACGGCATGGCCTGCGAAGTGGTGTTCTACGACGGCAAGGCCATCTCGGTGGAGCTGCCCACCTCGGTCGTGCGCGAAATCACCTGGACCGAGCCGGCCGTCAAGGGCGACACCTCGGGCAAGGTGCTCAAGCCCGCCAAGATTGCCACCGGCTACGACGTCTCGGTGCCGCTGTTCGTGGACCAGGGCGACAAGATCGAAATCGACACCCGCACTGGCGAATACCGCAAGCGCGTCTGATCGTTTTCACGCCCATCCATGCGCCGTCTGGCGCTGCCTCAGAGCCCCGCCCTGGCGGGGCTTTTTCTTGGGCATGGCAAGGCCCCTGGCGCACAATGAGGTCATGAAAAGCACACAAGACATCAAGGACCATCCCCTTCCCTCGCTGTGGGAAGACCTGCTTGAAGAATCCGCCGCGCACCTGCTGGAGCCGCGCGCCGACCGCCTGGCCTTTGCCGACCCCGAGTTTTTGCTGCGCCGCGAGACGCGCAGCATCCGCTTTCAGATGGAGATGCTCAAGCCCGAGCTGGCGCAGGCCGAGGCCGGCATCGACCACACCCTGGTGGTGTTTGGCAGTGCCCGCTTTCCAAGCCCCGAGCAGGCCCAGGCCATGCACGCCCAGGCCCAGGCCAGCGGTGATGCGGCGGCCCTGGCCCGCGCCGACAGCGCCCTCTTGCATGCGCGTTGGTACGACGCCGCACGCCGCTTTGCCCACCTGGCCGCCACGCACAGCCAGGCCTGGCCCGAGGCCGAGCGGGCCTACATCTGCACCGGCGGTGGCCCCGGCATCATGGAGGCCGCCAACCGGGGCGCGCACGAGGCGGGTCAACAAAGCGTGGCCCTGAACATCGTGCTGCCGCGCGAGCAACAGGCCAACCCCTACGTCACCCCCGAGCTGAGCTTTCGCTTTCACTACTTTGCCCTGCGCAAGATGCATTTCATGATCCGGGCCAAGGCCCTGGTCGCCTTTCCGGGTGGTTTTGGCACCCTGGACGAGCTCTTTGAAGTGCTGACCCTGGTGCAAACGCGCAAGGCACGGCCGGTGCCCATCTTGCTGTACGGCCGCAGCTTTTGGGAGAAGGTCTGGAACCCCGACGCCTTGGTCGAGGCAGGCACGATCAGCGCCGAGGACCTGGCCTGTTTTGCCTACGTCAACAGCCCCGAAGAGGCCTGGGCGCGCATCTGCGCGTTCTACGACATGCCCTCGGGCCTGACCGGCGCGGCCCAGGCCTGAGGCCTTCAGCCGGCCTGGTCTTTCTCCACCGCCTGGTGGGCATGCGGCCGCGCACGGCCGAGCTTCCAGGCTTGTGGCGCACCACCGAGCACCGCACCGCCCACCAGCCAGAACACCAGCGACACCCCCACCAGCGCGCCCGCCGAGCCAAACAGCATGGGCATGAGCACGCTGGCCGCGTTGATGGTCATCAGCCGCAAGCCCAAGGCCTCGCCCTGGCGATGCGGTGGGGTGATCTGGTGCAGCATGCTCATCACCATGGGCTGCACCGACCCCAGGGCCAGGCCCAGAAGCAACGAACAAGCCCCCATGCCCCAGGCCCCGGGCATGAACGGATACACGGCAAACAAGAGGCCCGAGGCGGCCATGGCGGCGGTGATGATCTGGTACTCGCGGATGCGCGCGGGCAACATGGGCAAAGCGATGCGCACCAACACCGCCGACACCGCAAAGCCGCCCAGCACAAAGCCCACCGCCGAGGCGCTCAAGCCACGCTCGTGTCCCAGCACCGGCACGACAAAGGTGTGCACATCCCAACAGGTCGAGAGCAACCAGTTGACCGCCAACAGGCGGCGGATGGCGGGCTGGCGCAGCAAATCCAGGGCGCGCAAACCGCTGCCGGCAGCCCCTGGCGTTTCGCGCTCGGGCAAGGCCTGCACGCGCCGCGCCATCCACAAGGTCAGCAGCGGCATCAAGGCCATGGCCAGCAAGGCCGCCCGAAAGCCCCAGATGTCGGAGGGCGTGGGACCGGCATGGTCGATCAGCAAACCGGCAAGCACCGGGCCCAGCACATTCGAGAAAGCCGGGCCAATGGCCAGCCAGCTGAAGGCCTGACGCAGTTGCACCGACCCATGCGCCATGCGGCCCACATGGCGTTGCAAGGCAATCACCGCCATGCCGGTGGCGGCCCCGGTGGCCAGTGCCGCCAGGCACAGCATGCCAAAGTTGGGCCAGATCACGGCCAGCCCCACGCCGGTGGTGGCCACGGCCACGCTGGTGTGCAGGGGCCGATGCAGGCCCACCCGGTCGGCCCAACGGCCCGCCGGCAGCGCCAGAAACACCTGGGTCAGGGCAAACAGGGCCAGCAGCACGCCAATGGCAATGGGGCTATGCCCCTGCTGCAGCGCCAGCAGGGGCGCGGCCATGCGCGTGCCCGACATGCTGGCGTGCAAAAACACCTGGGCCGAGATGATCCGAAGCAGTTGTGCGCGCATCACTCGGGCAGGTCGCTGTCGGGCAGCAAGCGCGCGGCCTGCTCGCTGGGCAGGGCATCGACCTGGCGCAAGGCGCGGTTCATGACGTTGGTGCGGGTCTGCGCCTGGTCGAGCGTGTTGAGCACGGTCTGCGTTTGCGTGCGCAGCTTGCCCAGCACGTCGCCAAACTTGCCAAACTCGTTCTTGACCGCGCCCAGCACCTGCCAGACCTCGCTCGAGCGTTTCTCCAGGGCCAAGGTGCGAAAGCCCATTTGCAAGGCATTGAGCATGGCCAGCAAGGTCGTGGGGCCCGCCAGGGTGATGCGGTGCTCGCGCTGCAGCGCCTCCATCAGGCCCGGTCGGCGCAGCACCTCGGCATACAAGCCCTCGGTGGGCAGGAACAAGATGGCAAAGTCGGTGGTGTGCGGCGGCTCGATGTATTTGTCGGCCATGGACTTGGCCTCGGCACGGATGCGCAGTTCCAGGGCCCTGGCACAGGCCTCGGCGGCCAGCGCATCGGCGCGCGCCTGGGCATCGAGCAATCGCTCATAGTCCTCGTTGGGGAACTTGGCGTCAATCGGCAACCAACAGGGCTGCCCATCCTCGCCCTTGCCGGGCAGGCGCACCGCAAAGTCGACCCGGCCGCGGTCGCCAGGCCGGGTGGCCACCTGGGCCGCGTACTGCTCGGGCGAGAAGACCTGCTCCAGCAAAGCCGCCAGTTGTGCCTCGCCAAACATGCCACGCGTTTTCACATTGCTCAGCAGGTGCTTGAGGTCGCCCACGCCCTGCGCCAGCGAGTGCATCTCGCCCAGGCCTTTGTGCACCTGCTCCAGGCGCTCGGCCACTTGCCGAAAGCTCTCGCCCAGGCGCGCCTGCAGCGTGGCCTGCAGCTTCTCGTCAACGGTCTGGCGCATTTCATCGAGCTTGGCACTGTTGCTCTGCTGCAGCTGTTGCAACTGCCCTTCCAGCGTGCCGCGCATTTCCTGCAGGCGACGTGCGTTGGCCTCGCTCAGCATCTGCACCTGTTGCGCCAGGCTGTCGGTCAGGGATTTTTGCAGCAGCGCCAGCTGCTGGGCCAGTGCGTCGATCTGCTGGTTTTGCGTGCGCGTGGTTTCGGCGCCTTGCTGCAACAGGCTTTGCTGGAACAGGCTCAGGCTTTGCTGCAGCTCTTGGCGCGTGGCTTGCGAGGCCTGCAAGAGCTCTTGACGCAGCTCGCGTTCGGTGCGCTCGGCCTGCAACTGCAGCGGCTGCAAGGCCTGGGGCAAGCAGGCCGCCAAGGCCTGCACCGGATCGGCCTGTGCACGGGTCTGGCGCCAGACGGCCAGGCCCAGCCCCAGCACGGCCAAGCACAACAGGCCAAGCAAGGCCAGGGCCAGACCCCCTTGCATCATGCAAGGACCTCGGGATTGACCGGGTTCAGCGCCCGGCCATGCAAGAGGTGGGCGATCAGGTTGTCGGCCGCCAGATCGGCCATGGCCAGGCGGGTGCGCAGGGTGGCGCTGGCAATGTGCGGGGTCAGCACCACATTGGGCACCCGCAGCAGGTCGGGGTGCACCGCAGGCTCGCCCTCGAAGACGTCCAGGCCGGCCGCCGCGATGCGCCGCTCGGCCAGGGCCTGGGCCAGGGCGGCATCGTCCACAATGCCGCCGCGCGCAATGTTCACCAGGGTCGCGCTGGGCTTCATCAGGGCCAGCTCGGGCGCGCCAATGGTGTGGTGCGACTGCGCGCTGTAGGGCAGCACCAGCATCACATGGTCGGCTTCGCGCAGCAAATCGGCCTTGTCCGCGTATTGGGCGCCGCAGGCAGCTTCCAGCTCGGGCGCCAGACGCGAGCGGTTGTGGTAGAGCACGCGCATGCCAAAGCCATGCGCCGCCCGGCGCGCAATGCCCTGGCCGATGCGGCCCATGCCGATGATGCCCAGGGTGCTGCCGTGCACCTCGGCGCCGGCAAACATGTCGTAGGTCCAGCGCGTCCACTGACCCGAGCGCAGGTAGTGCTCGCTCTCGCTGATGCGGCGCGCGGTGGCCATCAGCAGCGCAAAGCCAAAGTCGGCGGTGGTCTCGGTCAGCACATCCGGCGTGTTGGTCGCCAGCACCCCGGCCGCGCTCATGGCCGGCACATCGAAGTTGTTGAAGCCCACCGCCATGTTCGCCACGATGCGCAGCTGCGGACAGGCCGACAGCAGGCCCGCGTCAATGCGCTCGCTGGCGGTGGTCAAGGCCCCCTGCTTGCCCTGTAGACGCTCGCGCAGCTGGGCCGGGGTCAGGATCACATCGGCCTGGTTGTCGTCCACCTCCAGATGCTCGCGCAGGCGCGCGAGGGTCTGCGGAAAAATGGCGCGGGCAATCAGCACGGCAGGTCGGGTCATGGGGCGTCCTTCAGGGGCGGAACCAGATCAGGCTCATGATGACAAACAGGGGAATCAGGATCGCGCCCGACCAAAGCATGTAGCCAAAGAAGCTGGGCATTTTCACGCCCCGGTCCTCGGCAATGGCCTTGACCATCAGGTTGGGCGCGTTGCCAATATAGGTGTTGGCGCCCATGAACACCGCCCCGGCCGAGATTGCCGCCAGCGTGGGCGCCAGGGTGGTCATCAGGACCTTGGGGTCGCCGCCTGCGGTGTTGAAGAACACCAGGTAGGTCGGCGCATTGTCCAGGAAGGAGCTCAGGGCCCCGGTGATCCAGAAGTACATCAGCGGGTCGGGCTGCCCGTCGGGCCGGGTCACCAGCGCCACCACCGCCCCAAAGGGGCCGTCCACACCGGCACGCAGCATGGCGATCACCGGGATGATGGTCAGGAAGATGCCGGCAAAAAGCTTGGCCACTTCCTGCATGGGGCCCCAGCCAAACTGGTTGCTGGCGTGGGCCGACGAGGGCGTGAGCTTGAGCGACAGGGCGATGATGAGCAGCAGGCCCAGGTCGCGCACCAGACCGGGCAGGCCCACAGGGGTGCCCGCCACATCCCAGGCCACCGGGCTCTTCCACAGGCCGCTCATGAGCACCAGGCCCACCACAGCCGCCAACAGCGCAAAGTTGACACTGCCGTCAAACGAGATCCCGTGCGTGTCGGGCGTGGGGTCTTGCGGACGGATCTCTTCTTTGCGGTGGTAGTACCAGCTGTCGAGCGCATAGAAAATGGCCAGCAGGCTGCCCACCAGGAACAAGGTCTCGGGGAAGATGGTGGTCACGGTCCAGAAAAAGTCCACGCCCTTGAGGAAGCCCAAAAACAGCGGCGGATCGCCCAGCGGGGTCAGCGAGCCACCGGCGTTGGCCACAATGAAGATGAAAAACACGATCACATGCGCGCGGTGTTGCCGGTTGTCGTTGGCACGGATCAGGGGGCGGATCAGCAGCATCGACGCGCCGGTCGTGCCCATGAAACTGGCCAGCACCGCCCCAATGGCGAGGATGGCGGTGTTCAGGCCCGGGCTGCCGTGCAGGTTGCCGCGAATGTAAATGCCGCCCGAGACCGTGAAGAGCGCGGTCAGCAAGATGATGAAGGGGATGTACTCGGCCACCAGCGCGTGCACCATGCTGGCGCCCGCCGTGCCCATGCCAAACATGGCCGCAAACGGCAGCAAAAAGGCCAGCGCCCAGAACGCGGCCACCTTGCCAAAGTGGTGGTGCCAGAACTGCGGGGTCAGCAGCGGCATCAGGGCAATCGAGAGCAGGATGCCGGCAAAGGGCACCCCCCACAGGGGCGAGAGTTGCCGGCCGTCCAGATCAGCGGCCTGGGCCAGCAGGGGCACCAGGGTCGCGAGCGCCAGGGTCGAGCGGGTGAGCCATCGCAGGATTGAAGGGTTCATGGCCTTGTACAGGTGTGGATGAAAGCGCCCGGCTCAGGCCGGGGTCTGGATGCCAAAGACCTGGCGCAAATACGCCAGGTACTTCTCGTCTTCGCACATGCCCTTGCCGGGCGTGTCCGACAACTTGGCCACCGGCTGGCCGTTGCACTGGACCATCTTGATCACGATCTGCAGCGGCTCGTAGCCCAGGTCGTTGGTCAGGTTGGTGCCAATGCCAAAGGCCAGCTGGCAGCGGCCTTCAAAGCGGCGGTAGAGCTCGATGGTGCGTGGAACCGTGAGCCCATCGCTGAAGATCAGCGTCTTGGTGCGTGGGTCCACGCGGTTCTTTTGGTAGTGGGCGATCATGCGCTCGCCCCAGGAGAAGGGGTCGCCGCTGTCGTGGCGGGCGCCATCGAACAGCTTGCAGAAGTACATGTCAAAGTCGGCCAAAAAGGCGTTGAAGCCGTACACATCGCTGAGCGCAATGCCCAGGTCGCCACGGTACTCGCGCGCCCAGGACTCGAAGGCAAAGACCTGGCTGTCGCGCAGTCGCGGGCCCAGGGCCTGCGCGGCCTGCAGGTATTCGTGCGCCATGGTGCCCAGCGGGGTCAGGCCCAGGGTCCGCGCCAGGTGCACATTGCTGGTGCCCGCAAACTGGCCCTGCAAGCCCGTGCCCAGTCGGGCGGCCAGCACGCGCAGCACCTCTTCGTGCCAGGCCCGAGAGAAGCGCCGGCGCGTGCCGTAGTCGGCAATCTTGAGCTGGGCCAGGCCCGGGGCCTGGAGCTGGCCGATCTTGAGATCAAGCCGGCGGCGCCCCTCCATCAGGTCGGGCACGCGCTGGGTGTTGCGGAAGAACACCTCGTTGACGATGGCCAGCACCGGGATCTCAAAAAGAATGGTGTGCAGCCAGGGGCCTTCGATCCGGATGTCGATCTCGCCATGGTCCAGGGGCTCGATGCGGATGTACTTTTCATTGAGCTGAAACAGCCCCAGAAAGTCCACAAAGTCGCTCTTGATGAAACGCAGGCTGCGCAGGTATTGCAGCTCGGGCTCGGTAAAGCGCAGCCCGCACAGGGCACGGACCTCCTGGCGGATTTCCTGCACCAGCGGGGCCAGGGCCACGCCCGGATTGCGGCACTTGAAGCGGTAGCCCACCTGGGCGCCCGGAAACTGATGCAGGACCACCTGCATCATGGTGAATTTGTAGAGGTCGGTATCGAGCAGGCTGCTGATGATCATGGGCACATCTCTGGGGCAAGCGGCCCCCGACTGGGCAGCGGACCGACGGACGCGTCAGTGTACGTGATCCCGGTATGGCCGGACATGCCTAGGGACGCCCCGACAGGTGGCCGCTGCGCAGGGTCAGCACCTGATGGGCATGGGCGGTCAACACCGGCCCTTGCTCGGCCACGAGCAGGCCCATGCCGCCGGCCGACAGGCGCAGCAAGGCATCGCGGATGGCGGCCACCAACAAGGGCGCAATGCCTTCGCAGGGCTCGTCGAGCAGCATCAGGGTGGGCTGGGTCATCAGGGTGCGGGCCACCGCCAGCATCTGCTGCTCGCCGCCGCTCATCTGGTGCGCCGGCCGGCCCAGCATCTGGCCCAGGGCGGGGAACAGCGCCAGCACCTGCTCGAACATCTGCGCCACCGTGCCCAAGGCCCCGTCGCGCGCCGCAATCTCGAGGTTCTCGCGCACCGTCAGGCCAACAAAAATCCGGCGGTCTTCGGCCACATAGCCCAGGCCCGCGCGGGCCCGCTGCTCGGGCGCCCAGGCACTGATGTCCTGGCCTTGCCAGCTCACCCGGCCCTGGCAGCGTGGCCCCAGGTTCATGAGCGATTGCAGCAGGGTCGATTTGCCCGCGCCGTTGAGGCCTTGCAGCACCACCAGCTCGCCGGCCTGAACCTGCAGGTCGATGTCGAACAGGGCTTGCGCGGCCCCATGCCAGGCCGAGAGGCCCTCAACGCGCAGCATGTCCGCCCTCCTCCCAGACAAACTGCTCACCCAGGTAGGCCGCGCGCACCTCGGGATGCGCGGCCACGGCCTGCGGCGTGCCCTCGAACAAGCGCTGCCCGCGCACCAGCACCACAACGCGGTCGGCCACACCAAACACCGCGTCCATGTGGTGCTCGGTATAAAGCACCGCCGCCCCCGCCTGCGCTTGCGCGCGCACCCGCTGCATCATCTGCTGGCGCTCGTGCGGGGCCAGGCCGGCGGCGGGTTCATCGAGCAACAACAAGCCGGGCTGATCGGCCTCTGACCAGCCGGCCAGGGCCATGGCCAACTCCAGGCGCTTGCGCGCGCCATAGGGCAAGGCGCTGGGCAGGCGCTGCGCATCGTCCTGCAAGGCCATGGCCGCCAGCAAGGCCTGCACGCGGGCCGGGCGGCGCCGTGCCAGCACATCCCAGGGCCGCAGCCGGGCATGCCCCAGCACCAGCGAGAGGTTGTCCTGCACGCTGAGGGTGTCGAACACCTGCGCCACCTGAAAGGTGCGCGTCACGCCACGCGCCAGGCGCTGCGCCGGATCCAGGCCCAGCAGCGGCTGGCCTTGCCACATCACCTGCCCCGCATCGGGCAGCAGCTGGCCCGCCAGGCAGGCGAAACAGGTCGATTTACCAGCCCCATTGGGGCCAATCAAGGCCACACACTCGCCGGGCAAAACGTCCAGGTCCAGGCCTTGCAAGGCCAACACCCCGCCAAACGCGCGCGACAGACCGCGCACCTGCAAACCGCGGCTCATGATCGCCCCTCCTGGCGCAGGCGCCAGCGCTGAAGGGCCGAGAGCAGGCCGCTGGGGGCCCCCACCATGAGCAGCATGATCAACAAGCCCAGCCAGCCGCGCCAGTAATCCAGGCCACGGCCCAGTTCGGCCGCGCCGGCAATCAACAGCGTGCTGCCCACCAACGCGCCCCAGACCTGGTGCAAGCCGCCCAGCAGCACCACCAGCAAGGCATCCACCGACGTGGCCACCGAGGCCACCGACGGAAACACCGCCCCCTTGATGGCCGCCCACCAGGCACCGGCCAATCCGGCCAGCGCGGCGCTGAGCACCAGCACCTGGTGGCGCAGACGGGCCACCGGCAGACCGCTGGCCAGGGCCCGCTGCGGGGCATCGCGTGCGGCCTGCAAAGCCGCGCCCCAGCTCGATTGCGACAGGCGCCACAACAGGGTCCAGGCCACCACCACCATGACCAGCAGCGCCAGGCCCACCCCGTCGCGCGAATCCGCATCCACCAGTTGCAAGCCAATGAGGCCGTTGTCGCCGCCGGTCAAGCCCACCCATTGGGTGGCGCCGGCCCAGATGGCTTGTGCCAAGGCCAGCGAGAGCATGGCCAGGTAGACCCCGCTGCTGCGCGCCAGCAGCACCCCCATGCCGGCGGCCAGCACGGCGCTGCTGACCAGACCGGCCGGCAGCACCGCCCACAGCGGCCAACCCAGGGCCAGGTGCAGACCTGCCGCGGTGTAGGCCCCAAGCGCAAAATAGGCCGCATGGCCAAAGCTGACCAGTCCGCCCAGGGCCATCATCAGCTGCAAGGACAGGCCCAACAAGGCCATCACCAGCACGTCCTCAAGCAGGCGCCGGGCGTAGTCACCCTGCCCTTGCACCAGCCCCCAGGCCAGCAAGCCCAGCAGCAAGACCGGCCAGGGCGAGGCCGGCCAGCGGGCAAACACCTGACCGGGCTCGCGCTGGGCCGGCGAGAGGCGCGCGCCGGCCAGGCCTTGCGGGCGCCAGATCAGCACCGCGGCCATGGTCAGGAAGACCAGCACCAGCGTGCCCTCGGGCCACCAGAGCAGGCCCAGGGCGTGAATCAATCCAATGATGACGGCCGCCACAAAGGCGCCGCCCACGCTGCCCAGGCCGCCAGTCACCACCACCACAAAGGTCTCGACCACCATGGCCACGTCCATTTGCAAGTGGGCCGGCTCACGCGGCACCTGCAGCGCACCGGCCAGGCCGGCCAGACCGCAGCCGAGCATCACCACGCCAAGCATCAGGGGACGGGTGGACACGCCCAGGGCGCTGAGCATGGGCCCGTCCTCGGTGGCCGCCTGCACCCGGCGGCCCCAGCGCGTGCGCGAGAGCAACAGGTGCAAGCCCAGCCAGACCAGCGGGCCCAGCACCAAGAGCAGAAGTTGCCAGGCGGGAAAGAAATGATCGCCCAGGGCCAGGCCCCCGCGCAGGCCCGGAAAGCGCGGGGCAAAGACCTCTTGCGGGCCCAGGGCGGCCAGCATCAGGTCGTGCAGGACCAGGGTCAGGCCAAAGGTGGCCACCAATTGGTAGAGCTCGGGAGCGCCGCGCATGCGCCGCAGCAGCGCCCACTCCACCAGCGCCCCCAGGGCGGCCGTGGCCAGGGCGCTGGCCAGCATCACCCCCGCATAGCCCCAGGCCGTGGCTGCGGCCTGCGGCCACCAGTGGGTGACGGTGTGGGCACACAGCAGCGCCCCCAGCATGTAGAAACTGCCGTGGGCAAAGTTGACGATGCGGGTGACGCCAAAAATCAGCGTCAGCCCGCTGGCCATCAAAAACAGGGTGCTGGCATGGCTGAGGCCATTGAGGACCTGCAGGGCCAGAACGTCCATGGTGCCTCCCTTGCGTGACCGCGCAGACCGGCTCGCGCCGACTCAGTCGAACCAGCGGCTGAAATCGGCCACGGGCACGCGGGTCGTCTGGAAGGCATTGGCGGGATCGGCCGGATCGGCGTGGCCCAGCGACATGCCGCACACCATCATCTCCTCCTCAGCGGCCCCCAGGCGCGGCAAGACCAGGGACTGGTACTCGTTCCAGGCCGCTTGCGGGCAGGTGTGCAGGCCGCGCGCACGCGCGGCCACCATCACCGACTGCAAAAACATGCCGTAGTCGAGCAGGCTGCCACGACCGAGCTTCTGGTCGATCGTGAAGAACAGGCCCACCGGCGCGTCAAAAAACCGCAGGTTGCGCTGGTGCTGCGCGTGCATGCGGGCCTTGTCGCCCTTGCCAATGCCCAAGGCCGCGTACAACCCAAAGCCGCATTCGCGGCGGCGGTCCAGGTAGGGGCTGAACCACTGGCTGGGGTAGTAGTCATAGGGCTGCGAGAGTTGGGCGTCCAGGGCCGGGTCGCTGCTGCGCGCATCGTGCGCGGCGCAGGCGGCCTGCACGATCTCGTCTCGCTTGGCGCCTTGCACCACATACACCTTCCAGGGCTGGGTGTTGGTGCCGCTTGGCGCATTGCGCGCCACGGCCAGCACCTCTTCAATGACAGCGCGGGGCACCGGATCGGGCAAAAAGGCGCGGGTCGAAAAGCGGCTGCTGATGGCCAGGTCCACACTGGACGGGTCGGCCACATGGGCCGTCACTTGGGCTTCGGGGCAACGGGGGGTGTTCACTGCAGGGTCTCCAGAAAGGCCCGCAAATCAGCGGGCAAGGGGACCGGGCGGCGGGTCTGCCGGTCCACATACACATGCACAAAATGCCCGCGCGCGGCGCACAGGTCCTCGCCCTGGGCAAACAGGCCGATCTCGTAGCGCACGCTGGAGCCGCCCAGCTTGGCCACCCGCACGCCCGCCTCCACGGTTTGCGGAAAGGCCAAGGGCGCAAAGTAGTGGCATTGGGTCTCGACGACCAGGCCGATCGTGGTGCCGGCATGGATGTCCAGCACGCCGCGCTCGATCAGGGTGGCGTTCACCGCGGTGTCAAACCAGCTGTAATAAACGACGTTGTTGACGTGCCCGTAGACATCGTTGTCCATCCAGCGGGTGCTGATCGGGCGAAAGAGGCGGTAGTCTTGGCGTCGGTCGGCTTGCGGCCTCGCCGGTGCGGTCGGAGCGTTCATCGCCCCCGATTGTGCCAGCGCTGCCGGTAGGTCCTGGCCAGCGCCCAGGTCGCTGCCTGCACGCGCAAGGTCGTCTCGATGTCGTGGCCATAGCCCCCGCCCATGGTCAGCACCAGGGGCAGGCCGCGCTGCCAGGCCCAGTCCATGACCACCGCATCGCGCGCGCGCATCCCATCGTCGCTGAGCTTCAGGCGCCCCAGCCGATCGCCCTCGTGCGCATCCGCGCCCGCCAGGTACAGCACCAGATCGGCGTCAAAGCGCGACTCCAGGGTCAGCAGGGCCTGGTGCAGCGCCTCCAGGTAGGCATCGTCGCCCGTGCCGTCGGGCAGGTCCACGTCCAGATCGGAGGGGACTTTGCGAAACGGGAAATTCTTGGCCCCGTGGATGGACAGGGTGAACACGCTGTCGTCGCGCGCGAACACCGCCGCCGTGCCGTTGCCCTGGTGCACGTCCAGATCGATCACCGCCACCCGCAGCAGGCGCCGGCCCTGGCGAAACGCCTCGGCCTGCATCAGGCGCGCGGTCACCGCCAGGTCGTTGAAGACACAAAACCCGCCGCCCCGGTCGGCCCGGGCGTGGTGGGTGCCTCCGGCCAGGTTGCCGGCCAGGCCGTGCTGCATGGCGTCGCGCGCGGCGGCGATGGTGGCCCCCACCGATCGGCAAGCGCGCTCGGCCATGGCCGGGCTCCATGGAAACCCAATCTCGCGGGCAATGGCCGGATCGAGCGGCCCTTGCAGCACGCCCTGGATGTAGTCGGGCGTGTGCACCAGCGCCAGCTCACCCGGGGTGGCCGCCGGCGCCGGCTGCAGCGCAATGCCGGGCATGGCGGCCAGCCGCTCGCGAAGGCGGGCGTACTTGTGCATGGGAAATCGGTGGCCCTCGGGCAGCGGCAGCACGAACTGGTCGGCGTAATAGGCGTGGAGCGAATCGGTCATCTGCCCGGGATTCTAGAAAGCCGACTCTAAATCTGACGAATCATGGGCTTTGGCCCTTGCAAACCATGGTGGAAACCCTATACTACGAACCATGCTGCACTGCAACATGCTGTATCGGCCCTCCCGCCAGTTCCAGCGCAGTCCCTGAAACCCTTTCAATTCTGGAGATTTTCATGATGACCGCTGAACAAATCGTCGCTTCGAACAAAGCCAACGTCGAGACCCTGTTTGGTCTGACCGCCAAGGCCTTCGAAGGCGTGGAGAAGCTGATCGACCTGAACCTGGCCGCCGCCAAGGCCGCGCTGGGCGAGTCGGCCCAGAACACCCAGGCCGCGCTGAGCGTCAAGGACGCCCAAGAGCTGCTGGCCCTGCAAGCCCAGCTGTTCCAGCCCCTGGCCGAGAAGACCGCCGCGTACAGCCGCCAGCTGTACGACATCGCCCAAGGCACCGGCAACGAGTTCTCCAAGGCCGTTGAAGCCCAGGCCGCTGCGGCACAAAAGCAATTCGCCACGCTGCTGGACACCGCCACCAGCAACGCCCCGGCCGGCAGCGAAGCCGCCGTCGCCATGATGAAGAGCATGGTCGCCGCCGCCAACAACGCCGCCGAATCGGTGCAAAAGGCGGTCAAGCAAGCCACCGATCTGGCCGAGTCCAACTTCAACGCGATGACCGCTCAGGTCGCCGCGCAAGCGCCGAAGGCCGCAAGCCGCAAGCGCTGAACCCCTTGTCTCCTCGGATCCTTTGGATATCTGCCAGAGATACAGGGATCCCTTCGGGCTGATCGAAAGATCAGCCCGTTTTTTTTGCGCTTGTCGGACCCGCCCGCCCAGGCCCGCAGGAACCGGCAGCGCCGGGTCGCTCAGTGCCCCGCTTCAAAAGCCAGCAGCTTGGCGCGCAGCTGCGGCAGCTGGGCCAGCATGGCCGCGCGGCCGGCCTCGATGGAGCGCTGGCGCGAGGCAAAGTCCGCGCTGCCCACGCCGCGCAAGGCGGGCCGCACCACCCAGTCGGCCTCGGGCAGCAGCAAGCGGTTGATGCTGTTGCCCATGATGGCAAAGGTCTGCAGCAAGATCTGGAAGGTATCGCCCGAGGGGTTGCCCTGGGGGTCGCTGGAGATGTCCACCGCGATCACAAAATTGGCCCCCATCTCTCGCGCCTGGCGCACCGGTACCGGGGCCACCAGGCCGCCATCCACATACTCCTGCTGGCCAATGCGCACCGGGGTGAACACCGCCGGCACCGCGCTGGAAGCGCGCACCGCCTCGCCGGTGCTGCCCCGGCGGAAGGTCACCGCTTCGCCGGTTTTCAGATCGGTGGCCACAATGCCCAGCGGCATCGGCAGCTTGTCGATGGGTCGCTGCCCCACTTGCTGGTTGACGTAGCGCGCCAAGGCCTCGCCCTTGATGGCGCCACGGTTGATGAGGGGGATCACCCAGTCCGAGATTTCTGCCTCGTTCATGGTGTCTGCCGCGCGGCGCAATTCGGCCGGTGATTTACCACTGGCGTACAGCGCCGCCACCAAGGAGCCCGCCGAGGTGCCCACCACCAGTTGCGGGCGCAGCCCGGCCTCTTCCAGCACCTGGATCACCCCAATGTGGGCAAAGCCCCGCGCGGCACCACCGCCCAGGGCCAGGCCCAGGCGCAGCTCGCGGCGCGCTGGCGTGGGCGCTGATTGGACCTGCTCCTGTTCGGCCTGCTCGCTGCCCTGGGCTGGTCGCTGGCCCGTGTTGGGCACCGTGCTACAGGCGGCCAACAGGCCGAACACCCCCACCGTCAGCAGGGGACGGATCCAGTTGTTGAGAACGATTCGCATTTGTGTTAAACTCCCGATCATCGTGACCTTGAACCTTCTTTGAACACCATGAAGACCTCCCCGATTGTCGCAGCCCTCCTCCTGGCCCTGGGCCTGACCAGCGCCATGGCGCAAGACCGCACGCTGAACATCTACTCGGCGCGCCACTACCCAACCGACGAAGCGCTGTACGGCGACTTCACCAAAGCCACCGGCATCCGGATCCAACGCGTCGATGCCGATGATGCCGGCATTCTGGCGCGACTCAAAGCCGAAGGCTCGGCCTCGCCGGCCGATGTGATCTTGCTGGTGGATGCCTCGCGCCTGTGGCGCGCCGAGGTGGATGGCCTGTTCCTGCCGATCAAATCGGCCGTGCTGCAAGCGGCCATCCCGGCCCAGCTGCGCGCCAAGCCGGCGGACAACGGCGGCACCGCCTGGTTTGGCCTGTCCACCCGCGCCCGGGTGGTGGTGTACGACAAGGCACGCCTGCAGGGCAGCGATGTGGACACCTATGAAAAGCTGGCCGATCCCAAGCTCAAGGGCCAGCTGTGCGTGCGCTCGGGCTCGCACCCCTACAACCTGAGCCTCTTTGGTGCCATGACGGAGCACCTGGGGCCGCAAAAAACCGAAGAGTGGCTCAAGGGCCTGGTGGCCAACATGGCGCGCAGCCCCAAGGGCGGCGACACCGACCAGATCAAGGGAGTGGCCGCTGGCGCGGGCGGCGTGGCCCTGACCAACACCTATTACCTGGCGCGCATGATGCGATCGAACAACCCGGCCGACCGCGCGGTCACCGACAAGCTGGGCGTGGTGTTCCCCAACCAGAACAGCTGGGGCACGCATGTGAACATTGCCGGCGGTGCGGTGGCCCGTCACAGCAAGAATGTCGACGCCGCCACGCGTTTTCTGGAATACCTGGCCAGCCCTTCGGCCCAGAACCACTTTGCCAACGGCAACAACGAGTGGCCGGTGGCCAAGGGGGTGAGCTTTGACAACCCGGCCCTCAAGGCCATGAGCGGCGGCGCCTTCAAAAGCGAGCTCTTGCCCATCAGCGCCGTCGGCATGAACCAGATCAAGGTGCAGCAAATGCTCGACCGCGTGGGCTTCAAATAAGCCCTGCGCCTGGCGGCATCGCGCCGCCCTGCCCGGGTCAGGTCCGAAACGCCCCGTCTGGCCGTCTGCCGCCAGCGGGGCGTTTTGCATGTGCCCAACACCTCGGGTTGACCCGAGGAAAGGCACAGGCTATGACCGAATTAGAAATAAACAATGAGGTGAATCAAAACTTTTGGGCATGACATCGCTAGAATTCACATTGTTGAAATCAATCAGCAAGCAACTGTCAATTTAGAAAGGCAATCATCATGTCCCTCATCAACACCCAAGTCCAGCCCTTCAAGACCCAGGCCTTCCACAACGGCAAGTTCGTCGAAGTCACCGACCAGCACCTGCGCGGCAAGTGGTCGGTCCTGATTTTCATGCCGGCGGCCTTCACCTTCAACTGCCCGACCGAAATCGAAGACGCGGCCGACAACTACCCCGAGTTCCAGAAGGCCGGTGCCGAGGTCTACATCGTGACCACCGACACCCACTTCTCGCACAAGGTGTGGCACGAGACCTCGACGGCCGTGGGCAAGGCCAAGTTCCCGCTGGTGGGCGACCCCACGCACCAGCTGACCCGCGCCTTTGGCGTGCACATCGAAGAAGAAGGCCTGGCCCTGCGCGGCACCTTTGTGATCAACCCCGATGGCGTGATCAAGACCGCCGAGGTGCACTCCAACGAGATCGCCCGTGACGTGGCCGAGACCCTGCGCAAGCTCAAGGCCGCGCAGTACACCGCCGCCAACCCTGGCCAGGTCTGCCCGGCCAAGTGGAAGGAAGGCGCCAAGACCCTGACCCCGTCGATCGACCTGGTCGGCAAGATCTAAGGATCGCCAGCCCAGACGCCCTGCCCCCAGGGCGCTGAGCGCAGCACATGCCGGCCAAGTGCTGGCGTGTGCTGACCTCAGCGACATCCCCCACCGGCCCAAGGTCGCCCTCGCACCACAAGCGCGTGGGCCCCCAAGCCCCATCGTTCCAAGGAGAACCCCCATGCTTGACGACACCCTCAAAGCCCAATTGCAGCAATACCTGGCCTTGCTGCGCCAGCCCATCGTGCTGCTGGCATCGCTGGGTCAGGACGAGACCAGCGCCGACATGCGCGAGCTGCTCCAGACCATTGCCGGCCTGAGCGACAAGGTGCGGCTGGATCTGAATGGCCAGGACGCACGCAAGCCCTCGTTTGTGGTGGCCCGCGACGGCCAGACCGAGGGGGTGCGGTTTGCGGGTTTGCCGCTGGGTCACGAGTTCACCTCGCTGGTGCTGGCCCTGTTGTGGACCGGCGGCCATCCGCCCAAGGTGGACGAGGCGGTGCTCGAGAGCATCCGTGCGCTCGATGGCGACTTCCACTTCGAGGTCTACATGTCGCTGACCTGCCACAACTGCCCGGACGTGGTGCAAGCCCTGTCCCTGATGGCCATCGTCAACCCGCGTGTGCGCACCGTGGTCATCGAAGGCGGCGCGTTCCAGCAAGAGGTGGACGAGCGCCAGATCATGGCCGTGCCCATGGTCTTTCTGAATGGCCAGGTGTTTGGCTCGGGCCGCATGTCGGTCGAGGAAATCGTGGCCAAGCTCGACACCGGCTCGGCCGCCCGCGATGCGCAGCGCATCAACGAGCGCGCGCCCTACGAGGTGCTGATCATTGGCGGCGGCCCGGCCGGCGCCGCGGCCGCGGTGTACGCCGCGCGCAAGGGCATCCGCGTGGGCGTGGCCGCCGAGCGCTTTGGCGGCCAGGTCAACGACACCATGGGCATCGAGAACTACATCTCGGTGCTGGAAACCAACGGCCCGCGCTTTGCCGCCGACATGGAGGCGCAGGTGCGCCACTACGGGGTGGAGATCATGAACCAGCAGCGCGCCGCCAAGCTGATCCCGGCCAGCGAGCCGGGCGGCCTGGTGCAAGTCGAGATGGAGCATGGCGGTCGCCTGTCGGCGCGCAGCGTGATCGTCTCGACCGGCGCGCGCTGGCGCAACGTCAACGTGCCCGGCGAGACCGAGTACCGCAACCGAGGCGTGGCCTACTGCCCGCACTGCGATGGCCCGCTGTTCAAGGGCAAGCGCGTGGCGGTGATCGGCGGCGGCAACTCGGGCGTGGAAGCAGCGATTGACCTGGCTGGCATCGTGGCGCAGGTGGACCTGATTGAATTTGCCGACCAGCTCAAGGCCGACGCCGTGCTGGTGGACAAGCTGCGCAGCCTGCCCAATGTGCGCATCCATGTGAACCATCAGACCACCGAGATTGTGGGCGACGGCAGCAAGGTCACGGGCCTGCGCATGCGCGAGCGCAGCAGCGGCCAGGACGTGGCGCTGGATCTGGACGGGGTGTTTGTGCAGATTGGCCTGGTGCCCAACACCGAATGGCTCAAGGGCACGTTGGCGCTCAGCCGCTTTGGCGAGATCGAGATCGACGACCGGGCGCACACCAATGTGCCGGGCGTGTTTGCCGCCGGTGACTGCACCACCGTGCCCTACAAGCAGATCGTGATCGCCGCCGGTGAAGGGGCCAAGGCCGCCCTGAGCGCCTTTGACCACCTGATCCGCGTGCCGGCCGCAGCCGCCGCACCAGCGCCCGAGGCCGTGCCGGCCTGATGGGTCACCCCAGGGGCGCCAACCGCGTTGGCGCTCAGGCCGACGGCGCCGTGCGGTCGTCGGCCGAGGTCTGGCACTCGGGCTTGCCGCACAGCCCGTACAGGGCCATGGCGTGGTCCATCAGGCGAAAGCCGCGCTGGCGCGCAATCTCTTGCTGGCGCGCCTCGATGGCCTCGTCGTAGAACTCCTCGACCGTGCCGCAGCGCACACAGATCAGGTGATCGTGGTGATGCCCACGGTTGAGTTCAAAGACCGCCTTGCCGCCGTCGAAGGTGGATTTGTGCAGCATGTCGGCCTCGACAAACTGCATCAGGATGCGGTAGACCGTGGCCAACCCGATGTCGGCATCGACCGCCAGCATGGCCTTGTAGACCTCTTCGGCGGTGAAGTGGCGCGTGCCACTTTGCTCGAACAGCTCGAGCACCTTCAGGCGCGGCAGCGTCACCTTCAGGCCACTGCGGCGCAGCCGCTGCGCCTGCTCGGTCTGGGTGGACGATGCGCCCACAGCGGGCTCGGAGGATTTCATGGCTGGGATTGTAGTGGGGGTGGGGGGTCGCCGAAGAAGCCACGTCAGCGACAAGGCCAGGGGCCGGATCCCGCCAGCGATGGCGCGGATCCAGCAGGTTGCGCATCAACCCGATCCGCGTGCCCGCCATGCCCCCAGCGCCAGTGCCAGCCAGGCCAGGATCCAGGCGCTGCCGCCCCAGGGGACCAGGGCGCGGGTGGCGTCCCAGCCGGTCATCACGCGCACGGTGATGTTGACCGAAAACAGCAGCAAGCCCAGCACCAGCAAGACCCAGGCCGCCTGCCACCAACGGTTGGGGCCCCATTGCCGCATGGCCAGGCACAGGCCCAGCAGGGCCAGGGCATGCACCTGCTGCTGCGCGGTGGCGGTTTCCATCAGGCCTTGCAAAGCGGGCTGTGCGCGCAGGCCGTGGGCGGCCCAGGCAGAGAGGGCCACGGCGCTGGCACCGGCCAGGCCCGAGAGGACCAGGCCCAGGCGGGGCAATATCAACTGGGCTGGGCGAGCGATGGGGTCGTGGGTGTCCATGTGCTCAGTTTAGCGGCCGTTGGGCTTGACCACGCCAAGCAAGGACAAGCTCTCCTTCAATGTGATCAAGTGGGTGACCAGCTCATGCATGCCGGTGTAGGGTTCCGGCGCGGTGTGGGCATTGTTTCGCTGGGCCAAGGCCCGTGCCCGTTGTGTGGCCGTCGACAACATGGATCGTGTGGCAAGGTAAACGCCTCGCGCACCCTTGGCATAGCTGGGCATGCATCGCTTGAGGCGGGCCATCACGGTGCCGCGTGCCAAGGCATCCCGTATGTCTTCGTAATGGAGCAAGAGCCAAAGCTCAAAACAAGGAATCGAGACAACTGCCTTGAACATGACCGGCTGCCTCTCGTCGTTGCGCAAGCGGCCATTCAGCGACTGCACGCACTGCAAGGCCTCGTTGTAAGTGGCGTGCGCGTCTCGGTCAAACACCACAAAGACGCCATCAAATTGCCGAGGGCGAATGCCTCTGTGCAGATCACCTGATTCAAACAGACGTTGGGCATATTGAACCACTCGAATGGGCTCAGTCCCCAACTGAGCAGGTTGTACCGCCACATTGGCGGAGTGCAATTTGTGAAGCGAACGTATCTCTTCAAGGTACTGCGGCTCGGTCTTGCTGCCCTCGGTCACGATCAACAAGCGGGAATAGGCTGCGCGGCGACCCAGCTTGGCTGACTGGCGCTGCTGTTGCCGATCTTTGGCCTGGTGATCGCGCCCCATCATTGCCTCACGCCCAACGGCATGTCATGGATGAAGGGCACCCCCCCATATCGACCTTGCAGATATCCACGCGCCAAGGCTTCGTTCTTACGTGGACTGAAGTCCAGCAAGGGATACAAGGTTGAGCATTGGTCGTGCCCCTTTTCGACAAACCAGATCTGGTCGCGACGGAACAGGCCGTAGGCGTCGAGCAAGGAGGTGTCGTGCGTGGTGAAGATGATTTGCGCGTTGCCCGAGTTGATGTCGGGCTGATGGAACAGGCGCACCAGGGCCTGCACCAGCTGGGGGTGAAGGCTGGTATCGAGCTCATCCACCACCAGGGTCCGCCCCTTTTTGAGCATGTCCAGGATGGGGCCTGCCAGGGCCAGCAGATTGCGGGTGCCGCTGGACTCATCCATCAGATCAAAAACAGCCTCGCCCTCGTCGGTGCTGTGGTGGAACCTCAACTCATCGACCGGCTGTTCGCTGGCGATTGTCTCGTGCTGACCTGTCACGAGGTTCACATTCACGGCACGCACCATGGCGGTTCGCGTGATCACCTCGATATCGGCGATGCTGATGTCCGCCGAGCGCAAAAAATTGCAGATATCCTTGCGCAAGCCTTCATCCTTGAGCATCTGCACTGTGAACGTTTCGCTCAGGCGGGAATGCTCATTCAAGATCACCAGTTGACTGGCAAACCATTCAAGGACTGGGCGCAAGGCCTCGCTGTTGAATCGGACAGCCACCGATAGGAACAGGGCATTGGGTCGGGTAGCGCCCTCCCACAGGGTCTTGGCGCCCTTCAGCGCTGGACCAAAGCTGTAAACATCTCGTTCGGCGACGGCGTCGTAATGGCGATCAAACCATCGCTGGGGCTTGAACGCCTTGTAAACCCGCAAATGCTCACGGACGATGCGCTCTGCCGTCAGGGCAACACCGTATTGGTAGCGCACGCCATCGAGCAAAAATGTCAGCTCCAATTCGGTGGGCGCTTGGGCCGACCCGGCATCGAGGCGAAATGGCTGGCATTGACCAAAGGCCTGCCCAGCCGGCAAATCGGGCGAGGACAGCACCAAGGCTTGCATGAGTTGCAGCGCCTTGATCAGATTGGACTTGCCGCTGGCGTTGGCCCCATAGATCACCGCGCTCTTGAGCACATGCGGCGCGGCATTGAGGCCCGTGGCCAAGGCATGCCGATCCAGCAAGGTCTTGTCTGAAGACGCCACCATGCTCAGCACCTGCTCGTCGCGCAGGCTGCGGAAGTTCTTGACACGGAACTCAAGCAGCATGAAATGCCTCAAAGAATCATGAAATAAATTGAAATTATGCAGTTAATGATCAAAAAATCAATTTATTTTCGACTTCTCTAGGGCAATTGACGTCAAAGCAAGCCAGAAACATGGCCGGCCATCGCCGCCCTACTGGCGCGGCCGGCGGTAGCCGCCGGGCACGCCGCGCGGGGACAGCACCACTTGCCAGAGCTGGTTGTCGCGGGCGCGGAAGGTGCCGGCGCAGCTGAGCAGGTAGTAGCGCCACATGCGGTAAAACCGTTCAGTGTAGCGCTCGCGCAAGCTGGGCCAGGCCGCCTCAAAACGCGCATGCCAGGCCATCAGGGTCTTGTCGTAATCGGCGCCAAAGTTGTGCCAATCCTCGATCACAAAACAGCGCTCGGCCTCGGCCGAGAGCTCGCTCACCGAGGGCAGGCTGCCGTTGGGAAAGATGTGCCGCTCGATCCAGGGGTCGATCACGCCGCCAGCGTGGTTTTTGCCAATCGTGTGCAGCAGAAACAGGCCCTCGTCGTGCAGGCAGCGGCGCGCCAGGGCAAAGAAGTCGCGGTAGTTGCGGTGGCCCACATGCTCGAACATGCCCACCGAGGCCACGCGGTCAAAGCGCTCCTGGCCGTCGGGGTTGTAGGCCCGGTAGTCGCTCAGCACCCACTGCACCGGCAGGCCTGCCGTGCGCGCCTGGCCCCAGGCCGCCTGCTCTTTCGAGACGGTCAGGCCCACCGCCTGCACGCCGTAATGCGCCACCGCAAAGCGCATCAACGAGCCCCAGCCGCAGCCAATGTCCAGCAAGCGCATGCCCGCGCGCAGCCCCAGCTTGCGGCAGATCATGTCGAGCTTGGCCTCCTGGGCCTGGGCCAGGTCGTGCGCGTCGGCCCAGTAGCCGCAGCTGTAGGCCATGTAGGGGTCGAGCATCTGGGTGAACAGGTCGTTGCCCAGGTCGTAGTGCTCGCGCCCGACCTGCCAGGCCCGCTCGCGCGATTGCAGGTTGAGCACCTTGGCGCGCATGGCCGACCACCACAGGCCGCTGCCGCGCACCTGGCGATCGATGCGCCCGCGCAGCACCCGCGCGATCAGCTCGTCGATCTGGTCGCTGTCCCACCAGCCGTCCATATAGCTCTCGCCCAGGCCCAGGCTGCCCTGCGCCAGGATGCGGTTGACGGTGTCGGGGTGGTGGATGCGCAGGTCCCAGGGGCGGGTGCCGTTCAGGCGCACGTCCACCGGGTCCAGCAAGGCCTGCACCTGGGCCTGGGTGCGGTCCGTGAGCGGGCGGTCGGTTTGACCAGGGTCCTTCATCAATGGGTTCATGATGGCTCCTGTCGAGAGGCCGATCTTGCGTCCGAACCCCTGCCCAGATCAAGCGGGTGGTTTTTTCGGACGCGCTCGCGCATAATTGACGTTTACGTTAACGTCAACTTCATCCCGCAACTTTTTTGGAGCACGCATGGACATCCAAGGCAAGGTTTTTATCGTCACCGGCGGCGCGTCGGGGCTTGGTGAGGGCACTGCCCGCATGCTGGCAGGCGCCGGCGGCAAGGTGGTCATTGCCGACATGCAGCAGGACAAGGGCGAGGCCGTCGCCCGCGACATCGGCGGCGCCTTTGTGCGTTGTGATGTGAGCAACGAGGCCGACGGCCGCGCGGCGGTCGCGCAGGCCCAGGCCCTGGGCAAGTTCATGGGCCTGGTCAACTGCGCGGGCATTGCCCCGGCCGAGAAAACGGTCGGCAAAAAAGGCGCACACGATCTGGCGCTCTACACCCGCACCATCATGGTCAACCTGGTCGGCACCTTCAACATGATCCGCCTGGCGGCCGAGGCCATGTGCGCCAACGCGCCCGAGGCCACGGGCGAGCGCGGCGTGATCATCTCGACGGCCAGCGTGGCCGCCTATGACGGCCAGATCGGCCAAGCCGCCTACAGCGCCTCCAAGGGCGGTGTGGTGGGCATGACCCTGCCGATTGCCCGCGACCTGGCGCGCAACGGCATCCGCAACATGACCATCGCCCCCGGCATTTTTGGCACGCCCATGCTGTTTGGCATGCCGCAAGAGGTGCAGGACGCGCTGGCCGCCAGCGTGCCCTTTCCTTCGCGCCTGGGCACGCCGCAGGACTATGCGCGCCTGGCCCGCCACATCTTTGAAAACGACATGCTCAACGGCGAGGTGATCCGTCTGGACGGCGCCATCCGCCTGGCCCCCAAGTAAGCCCGCCTGGCGCGGATTCGGCCCACGCCGCGCCTGGCGGGGCCGGGCCGCGATAATCGGCGGGTCATGTCCCATCCCGCCGCCCTGCCCCGCGTGCTCTGCCTCATCCCGCCGATGACGCAGCTGAACACGCCCTACCCCTCCAGCGCCTACCTCACGGGCTTTTTGCATTCGCGCGGTGTGCCCGCCGCGCAGGCCGATCTGGCGCTGGCCCTGGTGCTGCGCCTGCTCTCGGCCGACGGCCTGCGGGCCTTGCGCGCTGCCGCCCTGGCGCAGGACGAGGCGCTGCGCAGCGCGGCGGTGAATGCCTTTTTGGACCATGCCGATCGGCACGAGCGCTGCATTGGGCCGGTGGTGGCCTTTTTGCAAGGGCGCGACCCGACGCTGGCGCACCGCATTGCCAGCCGCGGCTGGTTGCCCGAAGGCCCGCGCTTTGCGGCCCTGGACGCCTACGACGCCGACATCGACGCGGGCGAGGACCCGCTGGGTTGGGCCTTTGGCGCGCTTGGCCAAACCGATCGCGCGCGCCACCTGGCCACGCTCTACCTGAACGACCTGGCCGATGTGGTGCGCGACGCGGTCGATCCGCGCTTTGAGTTTGTGCGCTACGCCGAATCGCTGGCCGCCGCGCAGCCGCACTACGACCCGCTGGCCCAGGCCCTGGCCGCCCCACCCAACCTGCTGGACCGCTGGCTGGCCGAATTGACCGAGGACAGCCTGCGCACGCACACGCCCGACATGGTGCTGCTGTCGGTGCCGTTTCCGGGGGCCATGTACGGCGCCTTGCGCATTGCGCAGACGATCCGGGCCTGCGCACCGCAGGTGACCATTGTGATGGGCGGGGGCTATGTCAACACCGAGCTGCGCGAGCTGTCGGAGCCGGCCATCTTTGACCTGGTCGACCATGTCACGCTCGACAGCGGCGAGCGACCGCTGTTGGCGCTGATCGAGCACTGGCAGGGCCAGCGTTCGCGCGAGCGCCTGGTGCGCACCTTTGTGCGCGACGAGGCGGGCGTGGTGCGTTTGATCCAGTGGCCCGAGCCCGATGTGCCTCCAGACGAGACGGGCACCCCGACCTGGGTGGGCCTGCCACTGGACCAATACCTGAGCCTGCTGGACATGCTCAACCCCATGCACCGCCTCTGGAGCGATGGGCGCTGGAACAAGCTCACGGTGGCGCACGGCTGCTACTGGAAAAAATGCAGTTTTTGCGACACCAGCCTGGACTACATCAGCCGCTACGAGGCCTTGCAGGCCTCGGTGCTGGTGGACCGCATGGAACGCATCGTGGCCGAGACGGGGCAAAGCGGCTTTCACCTGGTCGACGAGGCCGCCCCGCCCAAGGCCTTGCGCGCCCTGGCCGAGGAAATCCTGCGCCGGGGCCTGGCGGTGTCGTGGTGGGGCAATGTGCGCTTTGAGAAATCCTTCACGCCCGAACTCAGCCAGCTGCTGGCCGACAGCGGTTGCATTGCCCTGACCGGCGGGCTGGAGGTGGCCAGCGACCGGCTGCTGGCGCTGATGCAAAAAGGCGTGACGGTGGCGCAGGTGGCCAAGGTCACGCGCGGCATGGCCGATGCGGGGGTGCTGGTGCATGCCTACCTGATGTACGGCTTTCCAACGCAGACCTTGCAGGACACCGTGGACGCGCTGGAGTATGTGCGCCAGCTCTTTTTGCACGGCTGCATCCACAGCGGGTTTTTCCACCGCTTTGTCTGCACGGTGCACTCGCCGGTGGGGCGCGATCCGGCGGCCTACGGGGTGCGCCTGATCCCCTTGCCCGAGGGGCGTTTTGCGCGCAACGACATCGGCTTTGTGGACCCAACGCCCATGCCCGAAGGGGTGGACCACGATCTGCTCGGGCGCGGCCTGCGCAAGGCGCTCTACAACTTCATGCACGGGGTGGCGCTGGAGCGCGATGTGCGCGAGTGGTTCGAGTTGCCGCGTGGGCGCTGCCCCAAGCCACGCGTGGCGCCGCACTTTGTGGCGCGCGCGCTGGGCGCCTGAGGCGCGGGCCCAGACCGCGCCAGCTCACCAGGGGATCGGCAGGCCCTTGGCATCCAGAAAATGCGCACGACCGTCGGCCGGCGCCTGCGCGATGGCTCGCAGCAAACCGGCGGCGGCCTGCTCGGGCGGGTCGGCCTGATCGCCCACAAAGGGCTGCGACAGGCGCGAGCGCACGGTGCCCGGCTGCAGGGCCAGCACACGCAGCTGCGGCCGCTGGCGCGACAGCTCGATGGCCGCGCACTGCAGCACCATGTTCAAGGCCGCCTTGGCCGAGCGATAGCCCCACCAACCGCCTTTGCGGTTGTCCTCGATGCTGCCCACGCGCGCCGACAGCTTGGCATAGGCACAGGGCTGGCCCATGGGCAGCAGGGGCGCCAGGTGCTTGATCAACAGCGCCGGGCCGATGGTGTTGGTGTGGAACTGCGCCATGAGCCGATCGGCCTGCAGGTCTTGCAAGCGCTTCTCGGGGCCGTGGCCGTCGATTTGCAAGGCCCCGGTGGCGTCGATGATCAGGTGCCAGGGGCCTTGCGGCGCCAGCTCGCGCGCGGCTTGCGCCAGGGTGGCCTCGTCGCGCAACTCGATCACCGGCGCGTGCTGGCGGTCCAGGCCCAGCACGCGGGCGCAGCGCGGGTCGTGTTGCAGGGCTTGCACCAGCGCGCCGCCAATGGCGCCGCTGGCGCCCACCACCAGGGCCTGGTAGGCATCGGGCCAGGGGCTGTTCATGGCACCGGCCTCACACACCGAAAACCGATGTAGACGGCGTAGAAGGACGCGGGTTTGTAGGCCACCACGTCGGCGCGCATCTGGTGCGCGCCGTACCACCACGAGCCGCCCATGGTGCGCCGCTCATCGCCCTGCGCATCCTGCACCCACTCCCAGACATTGGCCCCCATGTCGAACAAACCGTTGACGCCGGCGGCCGTGGCCCCGGCGGGCGCCGCACGCGGCCAGGGATCGGGGTCGCTGGTGTTGGCGCCCTGCGGGGTCTCGCCCGTGGGATAGGGGTAAGGGCGAGCGCGCTGGAATGGCGCCGGCGGGTCGCTGCGCTGCTCCACATACGCGGCCGATTGCCACTCGGCGGCGGTGGGCAGGCGGGCGCCACGCCACTGGCAGTAGGCCTGGGCCTCGGCAAAATTCAGGTGCACCGCGGGCACATCGTCGCGCACAGGCTGGCCATCGGGCTGGCGCCAGGTCCAGCCAGGGCGGCGCTGCCAGCCCCCCACGTACTCAAAGCCGCCGCCCTCGCGTTCGGCCTGGGTGACCCGGCCGGTGGCTTGCACAAAGCGCGCAAACTGGGCCACCGTGACCTCGGTGCGGTCCCACAAGAGCGCGCCCACCCGCAGCGCAGGCGGCTCTTGGGCCCAGGCTGCGCCCGCCCCCAGGCCAGCCAGAACGGCAAGGGCCACGGAGGGCCACAAGGTTTGAAGATGCGTCATGCCGCGATGATGGCGCGCGCCTGCAGGCGAGCGCGCGCATCGACCGCAAAGCCTTCTCCCATGGCCGGATATTCGCCCGTGACCGCGGTCATGATGACCTGGTGCGTGACCCAGACCTGGGGCTGGGCGCTGCGCTGGCGCAGGCGCTCGAGCACCTGCTGGCGCTGCACCTCGGGCTGACCCTGGCCGGCAAAGGTGGAGTTCAGGGCGGTCCAGGGCTCGGCCTGGCCAAAGGCCAGGCGGGCGGTGTCCAGACAGCGGCACCACTGGCTGCTGAGCACCTTGGGCGGCGGCAAGCCCTGGGCACGCCACCAAGCCCCCAGGGCGCGCGATTGGGCGCGGCCCGCATCCGACAGGTTGCGCTGCGTGCTGCAATCGGACAGGCGCATGCCGGGCGGGTCGCCCAGGCCGGCCTCGGTCTGGGCATGGCGCAGCAGCAGCACCGCGCCCCCACGAATGGCCTCGGCCAGGGCCGCATCGGCCGCGGCCTGCAGGGGCCAGGCCGCGCCCAGCAGGCCCAGCCCGCAAGCGCTGCGCCAGGCCCCGCCCAGCCACTGCCGGCGCTGGGCTTGCTCAGGCCAGGGCATCGCTGGCGGCCAGCTCGCGCAGGGCCTGCTCGAAGACCTCGGTGGGTTGCCCGCCCGAGATCAGGTGGCGGTCGTTGATGACCAGCGCGGGCACCGAGCGGATGCCCGCTTGCTGGTAGAAGCGCTCGGCATCCTGCACCGCTTGGTGGTAGCGCTGGCTGGCCAGCACCTCGCGTGCCTCGTCCTGCGACAGGCCGGCCTCGGCCACGCAAGCCAGCAGCACGGCCTCGTCGGTCATGCATTCGGCGCGGCCGTGATAGGCACGCAGCAAGGCCATCTTCAGGCGCAGCTGCGCGCCGGCGTCCGGCATCAGGCCGGCCCAGTGCAGCAGGCGGTGGGCGTCGTGCGTGTTCCAGACGCGGCCGCGGCCCTCGGGGCGAAAGGCAAAGCCCACCTCGGCGCCGCGCGCGCTGATCTGCGCCCGGGTGGCCGCCAGCTGCGCCTCGGAAGCGCCGTATTTGCGCTGCAGGTGCTCGATCAGGTCCTCGCCCTCGGGGCCCATGTCGGGGTTGAGTTCGAAGGGCTGCAGGTGCAGCTCAACCGCCACCTGGCCTTGCAGGCGGTCGAGCGCCTGCAAGAGCGACGACAGGCCCACCGCGCACCAGGGGCAGGCGACGTCCGAGACCAGGTCGAGTTTGAGGGGGGCCGGCATGCGCAACTCCTTGCAAAGACAAAAGTCGCATGATGCCCGAAATACCGGACAATCGGGCTTGGGCAGCGCCCTGCCCCCCTTTTGTCATCAGCCCATTTCGCCCATGAAAATCCTGACCTTGCACGGCATCAACCTGAACATGTTCGGCAAGCGCGATCCGGCCACCTACGGCACCATCACGCTCGACGAAATCAACCAGCAATTGCAGCGCCTGGGCCAGGAACTGGGCGCGCAGGTCGAGTGCTACCAGACCAATTTCGAAGGCGAGATGGCGCAGCGCATCCACCAGGCGCACCAGGACGGCACCGAGGCGGTGGTGATCAACGCCGGGGCCTGGACGCATTACAGCTACGGCATCCGCGACGCGCTGGCCATTCTCAAGTGCCCGATCATCGAGGTGCACATGTCCAACATCCATGCGCGCGAGGCCTTTCGCCACCACTCGGTGATTGCCGACATTGCGCGCGGCCAGATTGCCGGCTTTGGCGTGGACAGCTACCTGCTGGGTCTGCGCGCCGCGGTCTCGGCCGTGCAGGCCCTCAAGGCCTGAGGCCCAGCGCCTGCAGGCTGCGCAGCAGCGCGGCCTCAAACGCAGGGGCGGCTTCGTAGGCCACCCAGTGCCCCGCATCGGGCAAGGCCTCGAAGGCGCGCAGATCGGGCAGGCGCGCCTGCAGCAAGGCCTGCACCTCGTGCATGCGGCCCACATACAGCGCGTCCAGCGCACCAAACAGCACCGCCACCGGCAGTTTCAGATCGGGCAAGGCCTGAGCCAGCACATCGGTGCGCGAGATGCGCCGCCGCGTGAGCCGATCGCGCCCGGCGTTGTGCGCATGCAGGGCCATGACCAGCGGATCGAGGGTGCTCTCGTGCGCACACATGAGCGCCAGCAGGTTGTGCCGGTGCACGCTGGCGTGCTGCTCGGGCGGCAGGTGGCGCCAGCCCTTGAGCGGCGTGCGCTCGGGCGAGTTCAGGCCCAGGCCCGGCGTGCCCACCAGCACCAGGGCCTGCGCGTCGTGCGGATGCGCCTGCAGCCACAAGGCGGCGGTCAGGGCCCCAAAGGAAAAACCCAGCAAGGCCAGCGGCGGGCGCTGCGCAGGCCAGATCTGGGCCAGACCGGCGTGCAGATGGGGCGGCAAATCGGGCGCGTCCAGCGCGCCCTCGGGCAGGTCGGAGTCGCCGCTGCCCGGCAGGTCCACCGCCAGCACCTGGTAACCCGCTGCCAGCAAGGCGCTGATGTTGCGTGCCCAGTGCATCCAGCTGCCGCTGCCGCCGTGCAAGAGCAGCAGGGCGGGCGCCGCCAGCGGGCCCCAGCGGTGCCAAACGGTGTGGCTGCCTTGCCAAACGGTGCGGGCCTGCCAGGCCGGTGCCAGCGCATCCTGCCAGGGGGCGGGCCACTGGGCCTGCCAGTCCTGCGGCCAGGCCTGAACCGGCTGCCAAACAACGCTCATCTCGAACTCTCCTTGGGGCGTGGGGGGTGCAGAAGACCTTGCAGGCGGTGCGCCGCCAGCAGGGCCAGCAAGGCCACGGCGGTGCAGGCCCAGAACACCGCGCGCAAGCCCAGATGCTCCGACAGCAGGCCGCCGAGCAAACCGCCCAGCAAGCCCGTCAGGCCATAGGCCAGCACGCTGTAGAGGGCTTGGGCCCGGCCCTGCAAGGGCGTCGGCACCGTCTGCGCCAGCCAGGCCATGCAGGCGGTGTGGTGGGCACCAAAGGTCACGGCATGCAGCAGCTGCGCCAGCCAGAGCACCCACAGGTACTCGCCCGCCGCAGCGGTGAGCAGCATGCGCAGCAGCACCACCGCCGCCGACAGGCGCAGCCAGCCCGAGAGGCTCAGGCGCGAGAACCAGCGGGCCTGAAAAAAGAACCAGACGATCTCGGCCAGCACCGCCACCGCCCAGAGCATGCCCACATTGGAGCGGGCGTGGCCCAGGCTGTCGATGTAGAGCGAGAAGAACTGGTAGATGCCCATGTGGGCCAGCACCTGCGCCACCACACTGATCAAAAACCAGCGTGTGGGCGGCTTGCCCAGCCAGTCGCGCATGCGCGCGGGCGGGGTCTTGGCGCCAACGGGATGCGGCGGCTTGCGCGGGCTGCGCGGCAGCAAAAGCGCGGTGACCAAGACCAGGCCCAGCGTGAGCGCGCCCAAGAGCGGAAAGTGGTGCGTGCCCATGCGCTCGAACCAGTACCCTGCGGCCAGCACCGACACCAGAAAGCCCACCGAGGCCCACAGGCGCGCGCGGCCGTAGCGGTGGGCGTCGAACTGCCCGTCCTGGCTCACGCGCTGCGCCACCGCGGCCTCGGTCATGGGCATCAGGGCGCTGGTGTGCACAAACAGCACCAGCAAGACCAGCGTGGTGCCCCAGAGGGGCCAGGGCCACATCAGCAGCAGCGCCGCCAGCAGGGCCAGCAAGGTGCACCAGCGCAGCAAACGCTCGCGCTGGCCCAGGTGATCGCTCAGCCAGCCCCAGCCAAATGGGGCCACCAGGCGGGTGGCCGCCTGCATGGCCGTCAAGGCGCTGATGGCCACCAGGCCCAGGCCCATGTCCTTGAGCCAGAGCGGCAGGAAGGGATTGAAAAAGCCGATGTGCCCGAAGTAGGCCGCCGACATCAGCGCAAACGGCCACAGGCTGTGGCGGTTGCGGCTCAGGCGCATGCCGGCGCCTTCAGGGGCGACCCGCCGCAATGGGCGGCAGCGCGTGCACCACGTCGGCGCACTGCGCGCGGTGCATCAGCACATGGTCGATCAGAACCAGGGCCAGCAGGGCTTCGGCGATCGGTGTGGCCCGGATGCCCACGCAGGGGTCGTGGCGACCGCGGGTGATGACCTCGGTGCTGGCGCCGCTGGCGTCGATGGTGGGGCGCGGAATCAGGATCGAGCTGGTGGGCTTGATGGCCAGCGAGACCTCCAGGTCCTGCCCGGTGCTGATGCCGCCGAGCACGCCGCCGGCGTTGTTGCCCTCAAACCCCTCGGGGGTGAGCACATCGCCGGCGCTGCTGCCCTTTTGCGTGACGCAGGCAAAGCCGGCACCGATCTCGACCCCCTTGACCGCGTTCAGACCCATCATGGCGTAGGCGATGTCGGCGTCGAGCTTGTCATACAGCGGCTGGCCCAGGCCCACGGGCACGCCGGTGGCGGTCACGCGCAGGCGCGCGCCGCAGGAGTCGCCGCTTTTGCGCAGCGCGTTCATGTAGTCCTCGAGGGCGCTCACATCGGCCACGGGCGCAAAGAAGGGGTTTTGCGGCACATGGGCCCAGTCTTCAAAGCCGATGGGCACCTCGCCAATCTGGGTCATGCAGCCGCGCACCTCGATGCCGTGCAGCTGGCGCAGCCACTTGCGCGCCACCGCGCCAGCGGCCACGGTGGGGGCCGTCAGGCGCGCCGAGGAACGGCCGCCCCCGCGCGGGTCGCGGATGCCGTATTTGCGCCAGTAGGTGTAGTCGGCATGACCTGGCCGGAAGGTCTGCAGGATGTCGCCGTAGTCCTTGCTGCGCTGGTCGGTGTTCTGGATCAGGAGCGCAATCGGCGTGCCGGTGGTCTTGCCCTGGTAAACGCCCGAGAGGATTTGCACCGCGTCGGGTTCGTTGCGCTGGGTGACGAATTTGCTGGTGCCGGGGCGGCGACGGTCGAGGTCGTGCTGGATATCGGCCTCGGACAGCTCGAGGCCGGGGGGGCAGCCGTCGATCACGCAGCCGATGGCCGGACCGTGGGACTCGCCAAAATTGGTGACTGCAAACAGGGTGCCGATGGTATTGCCGCTCATGGCGCGATTATCCCACGCCAGGGGGGCTCGGGCCGAGCGGGCCCGCCTCAGGCGCTGGCCGGTGGCGCGTCCTCGGGCCAGTCGCGGATGTAGGCCTTGAGCATCTGGTTCTCGAAGTTCTGGCTGTCGACCACCGCTTTGGCCACATCGTAGAGGCTGATCACGCCCATGAGCATGCGCTGGTCCATGACCGGCATGTAGCGCGCATGGCGGTCGAGCATCATGCGGCGCACCTCGTCGAGCTCGGTCTCGGTGGTGCAGGTCATGGGGGCGTCGTCCATGGCGCTGCGCACCCGCGCATCGCCCAACTGGCCGCCACCGCGCACCAGCTGCGCGATCACCTCGCGAAAGGTGAGCATGCCCACCAGATCGCCGTGCGCCATGACCACCAGCGAGCCGATGTCCTTCTCGGCCATGATGGCCACGGCATCGGCCAGGCGCTCCTCGGGTTGGACGGTGTAGAGCGTGGTGCCCTTGACGCGAAGGATGTCGCTGACTTTCATGACGGCTCTCGGGTGGCGGCGGACAATGCTGGGAATAATAGCCCACAATGCCAGAGGCAAGGCCCTGGCGCAGGTGCGCATCATGCCCGCGGCGTCTTGCGCGCGACTTTCAAACCATCGTCTGTTGGAGATGACCATGCCCGGTTACGCCGATCCCGGCTTTGACACCCTGGCCCTGCACGCGGGCGCCGGCCCCGACCCCAGCACCGGCGCGCGCGCCGTCCCGATCCACCTGAGCACCTCGTTTGTGTTCGAGTCGAGCGACCATGCCGCCGCCCTGTTCAATCTGGAGCGTGCCGGCCACGTCTACAGCCGCATCAGCAACCCGACCAATGCCGTGCTGGAGCAGCGCGTGGCGGCGCTGGACGGCGGCATTGGCGCGCTGAGCGTGGCCAGCGGCCAGGCCGCGCTGCACCTGGCGGTGGCCACCTTGATGGGCGCAGGCGGCCACATCGTCGCCTCCAGCGCGCTCTATGGTGGCTCGCACAACCTGCTGCACTACACCCTGCGCCGCTTTGGCATCGAGACCACCTTTGTGGCGCCGGGTGATCTGGACGCCTGGCGCGCCGCGGTGCGGCCGCAAACGCGCCTGTTCTTTGGCGAGACGGTGGGCAACCCTGGGCTGGAGGTGCTGGACATCCCGGCGGTGGCCGGCATGGCGCACGAGGCGGGCGTGCCGCTGCTGGTGGACGCGACCATGACCACGCCCTGGCTCATGCAGCCGCTGGCGCATGGGGCCGATCTGGTGATGCACTCGGCCACCAAATTTCTGAGCGGACACGGCACGGTGATTGGCGGGGTGCTGGTCGACGGCGGCAGCTTTGACTGGGAGCGCAGCGGCCACTTTCCCGAGCTGAGTGCGCCCTACGAGGGCTTTCACCAAATGGTCTTCACCGAAGAGAGCACCGTCGGCGCCTTCCTGCTGCGCGCACGCCGCGAAGGCCTGCGCGACTTTGGCGCCTGCCTGAGCCCGCACAGCGCCTGGCTGATCCTGCAAGGCATCGAGACGCTGCCGCTGCGCATGGCGCGGCACATGCAGAACACCGAGCGCGTGGTCGAGTTCCTGGCCGCGCACCCGCTGGTGGCGCGGGTGGGCCATCCGCTGCTGGCCGAGCACCCCAGCCATGCGCTGGCCCGGCGCCTGCTGCCGCGTGGCGCGGGCTCGGTCTTCAGCTTTGACATCCGGGGCAGCCGCGCGCAAGGCCGCGCCTTCATCGAAGCGCTCAAGCTGTTCAGCCACCTGGCCAATGTGGGCGACGCCAAAAGCCTGGTGATCCACCCGGCCAGCACCACCCATTTCCGCATGAGCGACGAGGCCCTGGCCGGTGCGGGCATCGGCCCCGGCACGATCCGCCTGTCGGTGGGCCTGGAAGACCCGGACGACCTGATCGACGACCTCAAACGGGCCCTCAAGGCGGCCGAGAAAGCGGGGGCCTGAGCATGCAGATCGACCTGCCCGAGCACAAGCTCTACGCCTACACCGGTGGCAAGCCCTTTGACCCGGCGCGCCCCACGGTGGTGTTCATCCACGGCGTGCTCAACGACCACAGCGTCTGGATTTTGCAAAGCCGCTACCTGGCGCACCATGGCTGGAATGTGCTGGCCATCGACCTGCCCGGGCATGGGCGCAGCGGCGGCCCGCCGCCCGAGCGCGTGGAAGCCGCCAGCGCCAGCGTGCTGGCCCTGCTGGACGCCATGGGCGTGGCGCGTGCCGCGCTGGTGGGCCACAGCTTTGGCGCCCTGATTGCCCTGGAGACTGCGGCGCAAGCGCCCGAGCGCGTGAGCCACCTGGCCATGGTGGGCGTGGCCAGCCCGATGCGCGTCTCGCCCGCGCTGCTCGACAGCGCCCTGCACGCGCCCGAGAAAGCCATCGCCATGGTCAATGTGTTCTCGCATTCGACGCTGGCGCCGCCGCCCTCGGCCCTGGGGCCAGGCACCTGGCTGTACGGCGGTCTGCGTGCGCTGATGCGCCGCGTGCTGGCCAGCAACCCGCAGGTGAACGTGTTCCAAACCGGCTTTCTGGCCTGCGACCGCTACAGCGGCGGCGAAGCGGCCATGGCCCGGGTGCAATGCCCCACGCTGTTCGTGCTGGGCAGCGCCGACCAGATGACGCCGCCGCGGGCCGCGCAAAGCCTGATCCGGCTGGCCCCCCAGGCCCGGGTGCTGACCCTGCCGGCCGGCCACTCCCTCATGACCGAGGCACCCGACGGGGTGCTCGATGGTCTGCGCCAGCTGCTGGCCTGAGCCCCTTTTCCATTCACAGGAGACCTGCATGAGCACCGACATCACCCAGCTGCGCAGCTTCGCGGCGTTCTACCCCGTCTATCTGCGCGAGCACAGCAACCGCACCTGCCGCCGCCTGCACTTTGTGGGCAGCACCCTGTCCTTGGTCTGCCTGGCCATGCTGCTGGCCACCGGCCGCCCGCAATACCTGCTGTACGGCCTGCTGTGCGGCTATGGCTTTGCCTGGGTGGGCCACTTTGTGTTCGAGAAGAACAAACCCGCCAGCTTCAAGCGCCCGCTCTACAGCTTCATGGGGGACTGGGTCATGTACAAGGACATCTGGACGGGGCGCATCCCCTTCTGAGCGCGCTGGCGCTGCAGCCAGGCCTCAGGCCGCGTGGGCTGGCGTCGCCCCCCGGGCCAGCACGTCGGCCAGCGTCAGGCGATCGAGTTGCAGGGCTTGCCAGAGGGGGTCGGCGCCCGTCGCAGGGCGCTGCAGCATGAGCGCGTTCACCAGGGGGGCCAGCGACGTCTCGGAGGGCGTGACCAGCAGCACCAGGCGCGACCCGGCCGCCCCGCCATCGTCGCGCAGCACACCAATCCAGTCCAGGGCCTGCAAGGTCTCGAGCACCGACGACAGGTCCTGGTGCCGCAGGCGCAGCGCGTGCATGAGGGTCGGCGTGGTCAGGCCCTTGCGGCCGTCCTGACGCGCCAGGTCCAGGGCCTGCAGCACCTGCAGGGCCACGCGCAGGGCATCGCCCGGCGCATCGGCACGGCGCAGGCCGTGGCGGCCCATCTCGGGCAGGCTTGCCGCCACCACGGCGCCCAGCAGCACCACCAGCCAGGCCAGGTAAATCCAGACGAGCAAGATCGGCACCACCGCAAACGCGCCGTAAATGGCCGAGTAGGTGGGGATTTCGGCCAGATAAAGGGTCAGCAGTTTTTTGGCCAGCTCGATGCCCAGGGCCGCCAGCACGCCAGCGGTGAAGGCATGGCGCCAGCGCACCGTGGCGTTGGGCACATAGAAGTACAGGCCCGCAATGCACAGGGCCAGCAGCAAAAACTCCACCGAGTCCAGCAGCCAGCGCAGCATGGCGGGCAACCAGACCGCCACGTCGCGCGAAGCGGCCACCACATACGAGGTGATGCCCAGGCTGGCCCCCAGGATGAGCGGCCCCAGGGTGATGGCGGCCCAGTACAGCAGCACGCGCTGGGCCAGGCGGCGGCGGCGCTGCACGCCCCAGATCTGGCCCAGGGTGCGCTCGATGGTGGCCATCAGGGCCACGCTGGTGAGCACCACCGCCACCAGACCGACCACCCCCAGGCGGCTGGCCTTGCGGGCAAACTGCGTGAGATAGCCCAGCACCTGGCGCGAAATGCTCTCGGGCACCAGGCTCTCGACCAGCCAGCGCTGGACCGTGTCCTGGAACTTGCCAAACATGGGGAAGGCGGTAAAGAGCGACAGGGCCACGGCAAACAAGGGCACCAGGGCCAGCACCATGGTGAAGGTCAGCGAGCTGGCGCTCACGCCCAGGCGGGCTTCCAGAAAGCGCGCACGCAGCACCGCCAGCATCTGGCCCCAGCGCACATCGCGCATTTCCTGCCACCAGCCCTGGGCGCGGTCGGAGGCCGCCGCGGCCAGGCGCACGGCCTGGCGCGCCGCGTCAAGCGAGCGCGAGGAATCGGCCTGGGACAGGGGGGTGTGCGGCATGCCCGGTATGATGCCACCGCCATGTCCCATCCCAGCCCCCTGCCCCCAAATTCTTCCCCTGCCACCGCCCCAGCCGCCCTGCTGTGGATACGCCGGCTTGCCGTTGGCAGCCTGCTGGGCCTGATCGTGCTGGGCCTGGCCTGGGAGCTGTGGCTGGCGCCGCTGCGCCCGGGGGGCTCGTGGTGGGCCCTGAAGGTGCTGCCCCTGTGCGTGCCGCTGGCGGGTCTGCTCAAGCACCGCATGTACACCTACCGCTGGGTCAGCCTGGTGGTGTGGCTGTACTTCACCGAGGCGGTGGTGCGCGGCTGGAGCGACCCCTGGCCGGTCAACGCGCTGGCCGGCCTGCAGGGCCTGCTGTGCCTGGGCCTGTTCATGGCCACCGCCCTGCATGTCCGCACCCGACTGGGGCCGCGCCGTCCGCGCTCGGCCCGCCAAGACGACGAATCCGCTGCATGAACAATCTGCTCGACACCCTGCGCCAGATCTGCGGCGCCCCACATGTGCTGACCCATGAATCGGCCGACACCGACCTGAGCGCCTGGGAGCGCGACTGGCGCAAGCGCCACACCGGCCGCGCGCTGGCGGTGGTGCGCCCCGACAGCACCGAGCAGGTGGCGCAGGTGGTGCGCGCCTGCGCGGCCGCGGGCACGTCGATCGTGCCGCAAGGCGGCAACACCGGCCTGGTGCAGGGGGGCGTGCCCGACCCGAGCGGGCGCCAGGTGGTGCTGAGCACTGGGCGCTTGCGCCGCATCCGTGCCATCGACCGCGACAACCTGACCCTGGTGGCCGAGGCCGGCTGCGTGCTGCAGCACCTGCAGGAAGCGGCCGAACAGGCCGGCCTGTTGCTGCCCCTGAGCCTGGCGGCCGAGGGCAGCTGCACGATTGGCGGCAACCTGGCCACCAACGCCGGCGGCACCCAGGTGCTGCGCTTTGGCAATGCGCGCGACCTCTGCCTGGGGCTGGAGGTGGTGACCGCGCAAGGCGAGGTCTGGCACGGCCTGAGCGGCCTGCGCAAGGACAACACCGGCTACGACCTGCGCCACCTGATGATTGGCAGCGAGGGCACGCTGGGCATCATCACCGCGGCCAGCCTGCGCCTGTTCCCGCAGCCGGCAGCCGCGCTGACGGCCTGGGCCGCGGTGCCCAGCCTGCCAGCGGCGGTGCGCCTGCTGGGCCTGGCGCAGCAGCACCTGGGCGCGGCGCTGACGGGCTTTGAGGTGATGGGCCAGCTGGCGCTGTCGCTGGTCGATCGCCACTACCCACAGCAGCGCGTGCCGCTGTGGCGCGAGACCCCCTGGTGCGTGCTGCTGGAAAACGCCGACAGCGAAAGCGCCGAGCACGCGCGCACCCGCCTGGAGGCCCTGCTGGCGCAGGCCCTGGACGAGGGCTGCGTGAGCGACGCGGTGGTGGCCGAGAACCTGGCGCAGGCGCGCGCGCTGTGGCACATCCGCGAGAGCATTCCACTGGCGCAGTCCGACGAGGGCCTGAACATCAAGCACGATGTGAGCCTGCCAATCTCGCGCATTGCCGACTTTGTGGCCGAGACCGACGCCCTGCTCGAGCGCGCGCTGCCCGGCGTGCGCCTGGTCAACTTTGGCCACCTGGGCGACGGCAATCTGCACTACAACGTGCAGGCCCCCGAGGGCGCCGACGGACCGACCTTTCTGGCCACGCAGGAAGAGCGGGTCAACACCCTGGTGTTTGACCAGGTGCAGCGCCACGGCGGCTCGATCAGCGCCGAGCACGGCGTGGGCCAGCTCAAGGCCGACAAGCTGCCGCACTACAAGGACCCCACCGCGCTGGCGATGATGCGCGCCATCAAACAGGCGCTGGATCCGCACGGCCTGCTCAACCCCGGCCGCGTGCTGTCCTGACGCGCATGCCCGCCCTGCTGGTCCTGATCTACCTGGCCTTCATCAGCCTGGGCCTGCCCGATGGCCTGCTGGGCGTGGCCTGGCCCGCCATGCGCCAAGACCTGCTGCAGCCGCTGGCGGCGGTGGGCCTGATCAGCGCCACCGTGACCATCTCGGCCGCCCTGTCGGCGCATTTTTGTGCGCCCCTGCTGCGCTGGCTGGGCACCGGCCGGGTGGTGGCCAGCAGCGGGCTGCTGACCGGGCTGGCGCTGCTGGCCTGGTCGCAGTCGCCGTCGCTGGCCCTGCTGGTGCTGGCGGCGGTGCCCTTGGGGGTGGGTGCAGGCACGGTGGATGTGGCCCTCAATCACTTTGTGGCCGAGCACTACCCGGCGCGGCACATGAACTGGCTGCACGCCTGCTGGGGCGTGGGCGCGACCAGCGGGCCGCTGATCATGGGCCTGAGCCTGGCGCTGCCGCAGGGCTGGCGCCTGGGCATCCTGCACATTGCCGGCCTGCAGCTGCTGCTGGCGGCGCTGCTGTGGTGGCAGCTCAAACTTTGGGCGCATGCCCCCAACGCTGCGGCCAGCGAGCAGGCCGCGGCGGCCGAGGCCGCGCGCACCCGCCATCCGCACGCGCGCTGGCTCGCGCCGCTCGGGTTTTTTCTGTACGTGGGCGCCGAGATGGGCACCGGCCTGTGGGCCGCCAGCGTGCTGGTGGGCGCGCGCGGTCTGGACAAGGCCAGCGCCAGCGCCTGGGTGTCGGTGTACTTTGGCGCCATCACACTGGGCCGCGTGCTGGTGGGGGTGCTGGCCGCGCGCCTGTCCAACCGCGCCTGGATCCGCCTGGGCCTGGGCGTGGCCAGCACCGGCGCCCTGCTCTTTGCCAGCGGCGTGCCGGGCCTGAGCCTGCTGGGCCTGCCGCTGATGGGGCTGGGCTGCGCGCCGATTTTCCCGTCGATGATGCACGAGACCGCGCGCCGCTTTGCCGCGCCGGACGTGGTGCGCATGATCAGCCGCCAGATGCTGGCCTCGTATGCCGCCGGCGCCCTGCTGCCCGCCGCGCTCGGCCTGTGGGCCACCTGGGCCGGCCTGCAGGCGGTGATGCCGCTGGTGCTGGTGTGCCTGCTGGCGCTGGCGCTGGTGATGGTGCGCCTCGATCGCCTGAGCTGATCCCCCCGACTGGACAAGCGCACAGGTGTGCGCGTATCATGCTGTATAAATATACAGGTATGATGGATATGCGCAATTTGGATGTTTGGCGCGACGCCCCGGTGGCGCTGCAACTGCCCCCTCAGTGGGTGCAGGCGGTGACGGCGCGCGTGGCGGCGGGCTTTGCCTCGCCGGCCGAGGACCACCAGGTCGAGCGCATCGACCTCATGAAGCAGCTGGTGCGCCACCCGCAGGCCACGTTTTTTGTGCGCGTGCGCGGCGACAGCATGCAGGGCGCGGGCATTCTGGACGGCTCGGTGGTGCTGGTCGACAAGGCCATCCGGCCGCAGCACGGGCACATCGTGGTGGCGGTGATCGACGGCGACTTCACCTGCAAGCGCCTCTACCTGCGCGGCGGTCGCATGCGCCTCAAGCCCGAGAACCCCACCTACCCCGACATCGTCCCGCGCGAGGGCCAGCAGGTCGAGGTCTGGGGCGTGGTCGTGGCCCACATCCATCAGCACATCGCATGATCGCCCTGCTCGACGGCAACAACTTCTACGCCAGCTGCGAGCGGGTGTTCCGGCCCAGCCTGCAGGGGGTGCCGCTGGTCGTGCTCTCGAACAACGACGGCTGCGCGATCGCCCGCTCCGAAGAGGCCAAGGCGCTGGGCATCCGCATGGGGGCGCCCTGGTTCGAGATCCGCCATCTGCAGGCGCAGGGCCTGGTCGCGCTGTCGGCCAATTTCACGCTGTACGGCGACATGTCCGACCGCATGATGAGCCTGGCGGCGGGGCTGGGGCACCGGCAAGAGATCTACTCGATCGACGAATGCTTCATCGACCTGGGCGGTGTGCAGGGCGACCTGGTGCAACGCGCCCAGCGCCTGCGCGCGCGGGTGCGCCAGTGGACGGGCCTGCCCACCTGCATCGGCATTGGCGCCACCAAAACCCTGGCCAAGCTGGCCAACCATGTGGCCAAGGATGCCGAGCGCAAGCCGGGCAGCTACCCGGCCGCGCTGGGTGGGGTGTGCCACCTGGGCGCCCTGACGGACGCGCAGCAGCAAGACCTGCTGGCGGCCACGCCAGTGGGCGAGATCTGGGGCGTTGGGCGGCGCCTGGGCGCGCAGCTGCAGGCCTGCGGCATCGAGACCGCGCAGGCGCTGGCGCAGGCCGACCCGGCCTGGGTGCAGCGGCGCTGGGGCGTGGTGCTGGCGCGCACGGTGCAGGAGCTGCGGGGCGTGCCGTGCCAGGACCTGCAAGACATCGCGCCCGACAAGCAGCAGATTGCCTGCACCCGATCGTTTGGCCAGCCGGTGACCACGCTGGCCGAGCTGTCGCAGGCGGTGAGCCATTTCTGCGCGCGTGCGGCCGAAAAGCTGCGCCGTCAGGCGGGCCTGGCCGGACAGGTGCTGGTGTTTGTGCGCACCAGCCCCTTCCGGGCGCAAGATGCGCAGTACAGCGGCTGGCGCATGGCGCCCCTGCACCCGGCCAGCGCCGACAGCGCGGCCATCACGCACGCGGCCCTGCAGGCGCTGGCGCAGGCCTACCGCCCGGGTTACCGCTATGCCAAGGCCGGGGTGATGCTGCTGGACCTGCAGGCGCAGCGTCACGCCCAACACACCCTGGCCCTGGAGGCCGCGCCCCCGCCCGGCCGCGAGCGCCTGATGCAGGCGCTGGACCAGCTCAACCAGCGCTTTGGCCGCGGCACCCTGGCCCTGTGCAGCAGCGGCACCACGCACGAGCGCCGCCCGGGCTGGCACATGAAGCAGCAACGCCTGACCCCGCCCTACACCACCGACTGGGCGCAGCTGCCGGTGGCCGGCTGAGGGCTATGCCCCGGACGGGTCTTGGCCCAGCGCGGCCAGGCGGCGCTGCCAGTCCTCGAGGCTGCAGCCGGCCAGATCGGCGGCGCGCTGAGCGTCGCCACCCGCCTCGTGCAAGAGGGCTTGCAGGCACTGGCGCTCCAGGGACTGCACCACCTCGTCCATCACCTGCACATAGCCGGTCTGCTTGATGCGCGCCACCAGATCGGGCACCGGGGCCACAGGCCAGGGCGCGGGCAAGGCCGCCAGGCGCGAGCGCAGCTCAAGGTAGCTTCGCTCCAGGTCCTGATGCGCGTTGATGTAGCGCTGCGTCATCGCCTCCATGGGCCGCAGGTCGCGAAAGAGCACGGTGCGGGTGGGCATGCCATGGGCCGGCGGCAGGCTCAGGTAGCGCGCCAGCACCGGCAGGCTGCGGCCATCGGCGGCTTGCAGGTTCAGGTGGCGCCAGCGGGCATCGCAGCCCGGTCGCGCCGCGTCGTTGGCCAGCAGCAGGGCCACCTTGGCCTGGGTGTCGGGGCTGAACACCGCCTGCAGGTTCAGGCCGAGCCAGTGGTGCGCGTCCTGCGCGTCAAACAACTCGCTGTGCAACACCGACAGGATGCGGTCCTGCATGTCGAGCATGAAGACCAGGTCCTGGCTTTTTTCGGCCCACAGGCGCACGCCGTCGGCCGGTAGGTCCGGCATGGGGACCGCATAGGGACGGCTGTAGGCGTTCATGGTGGGGCCTGGGGAATGGGGGGGTCAGTGGGCCTGCGGGCGGCGCACCGCGGCACAAAACTGCAGGGCGTCGGTGGCGCTCAGGGCAATGTGGTCGGCGCCCAGCCAATCGTACTGCCGCACCGGTGCGCCAAACACATTGCCGCCCAGCACAATCTGCAGGCCGGGGTGGCGGCTGCACGCGCGCAGGCGGCGCAGCAAGTCGGCCAGGCCTTGCAGCGTGGCGTCGTGCCCGACCGACAGGCCCAGCACATCCAGCGCCTCGTCCTGCACCGCCTGCAACAGCACCTCGGCGCGCTCGGCGATCAGGGTGCTGGCGTGCCAGCCGTGGCTGCGAAACAAATCCCCAACCACCAGCACGCCCAGCTGGTGCACCTCGCCCGGGGCCGTGGCCAGCAGGATGCGGCCGCCGCTGGCGCCGGCCGTGGCCGGTGTGCGGGCGCTGGCCAGCACGTCCAGGCGTTGCACCAGGCGCTGCAGGTTCCAGAAGGCAAACAGGGTGTCGGCGTAGCTGCGCTGATCGGTCTGCCAGTCCTGCTCGATGCGGTAGACGGTGGGCAGCACCAGGGCCGACAGGCCCGAGGGCCCCGTGGGGTGCGCGTGCGCATGGGCCTGGCAGATGGCCTCGGCACGCGCCAGATCACCCTGGCACACGGCGGCACACAACGCATCGCGCTGATCGGCCGTCTCGGGCGGCAGCGGCGCCTCGTGGCCGCGCGCATGGCGAAAGGCGGCAAACGAGGCGGTCAGCCAGGGGTCACAAGAGGTGGGGCTCAGGGCGCTCATGCAGGGGATGGGGAATCGGGCAACACCCCATCTTAGGGCATTGCCCGCGCCCGTCAAGCCAAATGGAAGACCAGCATGCCCAGGGCGATGAAGAGGGCCAGGACCACGGTTTCGGTGATGATCATGGCCGCCGGGCGCCAGCCCAGTTGCACGATCTCGCGCACATTGGTCTTGACGCCCGCAGCGGCAATGGCCACCACCAACAGCCCGCGCGAGACATCGCTGGCCGTCTGCACCACCAGCGGCGGCAGCATGCCCGCGCTGGCCAGCAGCATCAGGCTGATGAAGCCAATCAGAAAACCCGGCAGGATGGGCAAGGAGGCCGTGGGCGCGTCGGCACTGGCCTGCTGGCGCTGGAACAGCACGATCAGCATCACCACCGGGGTGAGCAGCATCACCCGCAGCAGCTTGACCACCACCGCGCTGTCGGCTGCTTGCGGGCCCAGGGTGCCGGCGGCGCCCACCACCTGCGCCACGTCGTGGATGGTGGCGCCCAGGAAAATGCCCGCATCGGTGGGCGACCAGGCCATGGCCTGCACCAGCAGCGGGTAGACGATCATGGCCAGGGTGGACATCAGGGTCACGCCGATCACGGTGAGCAGGGTAAAGCGCTCGTTCTCACGCGTGGAGGGCAGGACCGCCGAGACGGCCAGCGCGGCCGAAGCGCCGCAAATGCCCACCGCGCAGCCCGACAACAGGCCCTCGTCCACCGGCCGGCGCAACCAGCGTGCAAGCAGCAGGCCCGTGCCGATGGCCAGCACCACCCCGGCCACGGTCAGCCAGGCGGTGGTGGGGCCCAGCGCCATGACCTGCCCAATCGTCATGCGCGCGCCCAGCAGCGCCACGCCCAGGCGCAGCAGGGTGCGGGCACAAAAGCCCACGCCCTTGGCCACCCCGGCCTGCTCGTTCAGGAAGTTGAAGGCCAGGCCCAGCAGCAGGGCATACAGCAGGACCGGGCCGCCGTGGTGGGTGGAGATGAAGGTGGCGGTGATGGCCACGAGCACGCTGACCATCACGCCTTTGGTGACGGCTTGGGCCGCCGCAAACCGTTGGGACATCCAAGACATCGGCGCAGTCTAGGGCATGCGCCGGTCTGCGCCCAACACCTTGGTGACAGCGCCCGGGCCGACGGGCTCAGTCCATCTGGGTGACGAACTTGGTGACCAGGTAGCCGTCAAAGGTTTCGGTGCCGCCTTCGCTGCCAATGCCGCTGTCCTTGATGCCGCCAAACGGCGTCTCGGGCAGGGCCTGGCCAAAGTGGTTGATGTTGACCATGCCGGCCTCGATGCCGTTCTGGATGCGCAAGGCGTTGCGCGTCGAGCTGGTGAAGGCGTAGGACGACAGGCCATAGGGCAGGCTGTTGGCGCGCGCAATGGCGTCGTCCAGATCGGCAAAGCGCACGCAGGCGGCCACCGGGCCAAAGGGTTCGGCCTGCATGATCTGCGCGTCATCGGGCGGCGCCACCAGCACCGTGGGCGCAAAGAAATTGCCCACCGTGCCGATGCGCTCGCCCCCGAGCTCGATGCGCGCGCCGCGCGCGGCCGCGTCCTGCACAAACTGCGCCATGGCCTCGACCCGCCGCGCATGCGCCAGCGGCCCCATGCGGGTGTCGGCATCCAGGCCGTTGCCCACCTTGATCTGGCGGCTGGCTTCCAAGAAACGTGCCATGAACCGGTCCCAGGCGCCGTTCTGGATGAAAAAACGCGTGGGCGAGACGCAGACCTGGCCCGCGTTGGTGAACTTGGAGGCGCTCAGCATGGTGGCGGCGCGCTCGATGTCAGCGTCCTCGCACACGATGACCGGCGAATGCCCGCCCAGCTCCATGGTGATGCGTTTCATGTGCTGACCCGCCAAGGCCGCCAGGCGCTTGCCCACGGGCACCGACCCAGTGAACGACACCTTGCGCACAATGGGCGAGGCGATCAGGTGCTCCGACACCTCGTGCGGCACCCCCCACACCACGTTCAAGACCCCGGGCGGCAAACCGGCTTCATGGAACAGGCGGGCAATGGCCACCACCGCGCTGGGCGCATCCTCCGAGCCCTTGAGCACGATGGTGCACCCCGCGCCCACGGCCGCGGCAATCTTGCGGATCGCCTGGTTGTACGGAAAGTTCCAGGGCGTGAAGGCCGCGCACACGCCAATGGGCTCGCGCAGCACCATTTGCCGCACATTGGGCAGGCGCGGCGGAATCACCCGGCCATAAATGCGGCGGCACTCCTCGGCATGCCAGTCGCAGTGGTCGGCGCAGCGCATCACCTCGCCCACCGCCTCGGCCAGGGGCTTGCCCTGGTCCAGCGTGATGTTGCGGCCAATCGCCTTGGCGTGCTGGCGGCTGAGTTCCCCCACCTTGCGCAAGATGCTGCTGCGCTCCATGGGCGAGCTGTGGCGCCAGCTGGCAAACGCGCGCTGCGCCGCGGCCAGCGCGCGGTCCAGGTCGGCGGTGCTGGCATGGGGCAGATGCCCCAGCGTCTCGCCAGTGGCCGGGTTGAGCACCGGCTGTGTCAGACGGCCTTCGCCGTCCAGAAATTCGCCATCGATGTAAAGCGCCAGGGATTCGTACATGCCAGCTCCTTGCAAAAGCGGCGATTGTCGTCCGAAAGCGCACCTTTTGCAGCCCCCACGGCGCAGGACGGCGACACCGCCCCTGCGCTACCATCGCCTCCCATGAGTGCCCCGACGCCCAACGCATCCCCCACGCCCTCCCCGTCCTGGCCGGCCCTGCAGGGTGCGGGGCTGCGCGCGCCCGACGGCCGCTGCTTGTGGCAAGACCTGTCGCTGCAGCTGGGCCCGGGCCTGTGGGCGGTGTGTGGCGACGAGGGCTGCGGCAAAACCGCCTTGCTGCGGGTGCTGGCCGGGGACCTGGCGCTGACGCAAGGCACGCGCAGCGGCCCGTGGGCCGCCTGGCAGGACCTGCGCCTGCCCGGGGACGATGCGCTGCGACCGGACGAGGTTTGGCAGCGCCTGCGCACGCACCACCCCAGCTGGGACGCCGAGTTGGCCCAGGACCTGGCCGATGCGCTGGGTCTGGCGCCGCACCGGGACAAGGCCTTGTTCATGCTCTCGACCGGCACCCGGCGCAAGGTGGCGCTGGTCGGCCTGCTGGCCAGCGGCGCCCCGGTGCTGGCGCTCGATCAGCCCTATGCCGCGCTGGACCGCGCGTCGGTGGGCGTGCTGCGCGAGGTCTTGCAGGAAGGGGCGGCATCACCGCGGCATGCGGTGCTGGTGGCCGATCACGAGCCCGACCCCGCCCTGCCCTGGCGCGGCGTGATCCGTCTGGGCGCAGAGGCCTAAGCCAGGGCCTTGGGCTGCAGCGACTGCAGGAACTGCGCCAATCGGTCGGCGACGGCGCTGTCGGCGGTGCCGATCGAGGCACCGGCCGAAAAATGGTTGTGCCCGATCCAACAGGCCAATTCGGGCGGCGGGTCGGTGCGGCGTGCCAGGGTGGCCCACAAATCGGCCCCAGCCACCTGCATCTGCAGCAGGTCCATCTCGGCCCAGGCCAGGAGCAGGCGGGGGGGCGCCGCATCGACCTGGCGCACGATGCTCGCCGCCGCCCAGTGCGAGCGGTCCGCCCCAAAATAGGCCTCGTTGCGCACATCCGGCTGGGCAATCTCGAGCGCCTCGTGGGCATGGGCTTCCAGCCCCGCGTCGTACGGTCCCGACAGCAGCACGGCGCCCGCCGGTGCCCAGTTGGTGGGTTGAAAGCGGCGCATCAGGCAGGCGGCGGCCACATGCGCCGCGCCCGCCGACTCGCCCATCAGCACGGTCTGCGTTGGCGCGCCGCCATAGCGCTGGGCGGCCAGCTGCCACCACGACCACCAGCGCGCCACGTCCTCGGGACCGCTGGGCCAGCGGTCCATGGGTGCCAGCCGGTAATTGGCCAACACCGTCACCCAGCCTTGTGCGGCGCCCCAGCGCCCCAGGGCGGCGCGCATGGACTTGTCGCCACGCACAAATCCGCCGCCGTGCAGGTACAGCAGGCACGGGCGGGGGCTGGCCGACGGCGCCAGCGGCCGATACACATCGCAGCGATGCCGCGCGTGCGGGCCATAGGCCACGTCCGTGATCAGCTCGTGCGGGCAAACGGGCGCACAGGCATGCCAGGGGGCGTAAGCCGCCTGCACATCGGGCAGGCTGGCCGCCCGCCCCCAGGCCCGCAACTGCGCCCGCAGCGCCGCCAGGTCGGTCGGGATCGATGGGTCAGGGGCCGTGGCGCTCATGGCTAGCGGTGTTGAAAGACCGGTTCACGCCGGGCCAGCCGGGCCTGCATGCCCTCGGTCTTGTCGGCGGTGGCAAAGGCCAGGTGAAACAGGGCGCGCTCGTGGGCCAGACCCTGGGCCAAGCCTGCGCTCAGGCCATGCAGCACCGCCTCCTTGATCAGGCGCAAGGCCTGGGCCGGGCGCTTGGCCAGCTCGCTGGCCAAGGCCAAGGCACGGGGCTCCAGCGCGGCGTCTTCCAGGCATTCGCTCACCAGCCCCGCCGCATGGGCCTGGGCCGCATCCATGGGCTCGCCGGTCATGAGCAGCTGCATGGCGCGAAACTTGCCCAAGGCCTGCACCAGGCGCTGGGTGGCCCCACCGCCCGGCATGATGCCGATGCGCACCTCCGGCTGCCCAAAACGGGCGCTCTGAGCGGCCAGCAGGATGTCGGCGTGCATGGCCAGCTCGCAGCCGCCGCCCAAGGCGTGGCCGCGCACCGCGGCGATGACCGGTTTGCGGCACTGGGCGATGGCATCCCACAACAGGTCCATGCGCCGTTGCAGGAGCTCGACCGGATCCGCGTCGACGTATTCCCCCAGGTCGGCCCCGGCACAAAAAGCCCGCTCGCCGCCACTGATGACCAGCACCCGGACCTGCGGATCGGCATCCAGACGGGTGAACGCCTCGGCCAGGGCCTGCCGCAGCGCCAGGTTCAGGGCATTGAGCACCTCGGGGCGGTTCAGGCGCAGCCAGGCCACCCCGTCGGCGGGGCGCGTCTCAAGCAAGACCGGCGCCTGGCTCACAGGCCCAGCACCCGCTCGGCGTTGCCGTGCATGATCTTCTCCATCACCTCGGGCTTGTAGCCCAGCTCATCCCACTCGCGCAGGATGCGCTCGTAGGGCAGGCTCGGGTAGTCGCTGCCAAACATGATCTTGTCCTGCAAGCGCCCCCGGATGTCGACCTTCAGGTTGCCGGGAAAGTGCTTGGGCGCCCAACCGGACATTTCCCAATACACATTGCCCTTGTGCAGGGCCACCGCGGTGGCCTCGTCCACCCAGGGCCAGCCCGGGTGGGCCATCAGGATCTTGAGCTGCGGAAAATCGGCCGCCAGCTGGTCGATGTGCTGGGGATGGGCATGCCGGATCAAGGCCCCGTTGCCCCCAGGCATGCCCGCGCCCATGCCGGTGGTGCCCACATCGATCATGACCGCCGCGCCCAGGGCCGCGATTTCTTCAAAGAGCGGGTAGTGGCGCCGGTCGCTCACCGCAAAGTGCTGCATGATGGGGTGAAAGTGAAAGCCGATAAAGCCCAGCTCCTGCACCGCCTTGCGCACCTGCCGGATGGCGATTTCGCCCTTGGCGGGCTCGACCGCGCCCCAGCACTGCAGGATGCGCTCGGGGTGCCGCTGCCACATGCCATGGACGTACTCGTTGGTGCACGGCGGCGCCGCCACCGTGGTCTCCAGGTCCAGGGCCACCAGGCAGGCTTGCACGCCCGCGCTGGCAAATTCGGCCACCACCTCGTCCTCGGTTTTGCCCACCCACTCGCGCCGCCAGTAGCGCGCAAGTTCAGCAGGATACGGCCCCTGGGATTCGATCCAGGTCGGGGTGCCGGGGTAGCAGTGCAAATCGATGATGCGCATGGGACTTGACTCCTTGTGTGGGTGAATTCAGGCGCCTGCGCCCGCTTCGCGTTCGAGCTGGGCGGCAATCTGCTCGCCCAGGGCTTTTTTCGAGACCTTGCCAAAGGTCGAGACCGGAAAGTCCGCCAGCACCTCCAGCCGCTCGGGCAGCTTGAAGCGGGCGATCTCCTTGTCCATCAAAAAGGCCACCAGCGTCGGCAGGTCCAGGGTCTGCGCGGGTTTGAGGATCACAAACGCGCACATCTTCTCGCCCATCTTGGGGTCGGGCATGGGCACGCAGGCCACGTTCTGCACCGACGGGTGCATCAGGATCAGGTTCTCCACCTCTTCGGCGCTGATCTTCTCGCCGCCGCGGTTGATCAGGTCTTTCTTGCGGCCCTCGACGATGTAATTGCCCGATGGATGGCGGCGCATCAGGTCGCCCGAGCGGTAAAAGCCGTCGGGCGTGAACTGGCGCGCGTTGTACTCGGGCACACCAAAGTAACCACGCAAGGTGTAGGGCCCACGCACGGTGAACTCGCCCACCGCCCCATCGGGCACCGGCTGGCCATCGTCGTCGAGCAGCAGGACCTCGTCGTCCTCGCACACCGGGCGGCCGCAGGTTTCCTGCTTGACCTCCTCGGGGTCGTCGTGCCGCACAAACATCAGCGTGCCCTCGGACATGCCAAAGTTCTCTTGCACAAAGACGCCCGGGATCAGCTTGCGCGTGCGGGCACGGACCTCGGGCTGCATGCGCTGGCCGCCGCTTTGGATCAGGCGCAGGCTCGACAGGTCAAACTGCCCCACCTGCGGATCGTTGATCAGGCGAATCAGCAGCGCCGGCACCACCTTCAGATGCGTCACCCGGTGTTGCTGGATCAGGCCAAACATGTCCACCGCCCGGGTGTTGGCGTGCAGCACCACCTTGGCCCCGTGGAAGAAAAAGCCCTGGATCCCGGGGCAGGCCAGGGGCAGGTTGTGGGCGATGGGCAGCACCAGCAGCAGCACCGCGTCGCCACCGAGCGCCGTGACCTCGGCGGCGGCTTTGGAGTTGAAGGCGTAGTCGTTGTGCGTGCGCGGAATGAGCTTGGGAATGCCCGTCGTGCCCCCCGACAGCTGAAAGATGCAGGGGTCGGTGGGGTCGATGTGGATCTCTTGCAAACGCGAGAGCGGCAGCGTCGCCGGCCGGTCGATGAGCTCGCGCAGGGAGTGCTCGCCCGGCCCGGCCTCGCCCAGCACCAGGCGCAGGTGCATGCGGGGATGGGCCTGCTGCACCCGCTCGATCATGGGCGAGAAGGCAAAGTCGCCGCTGTGCGCCGGGTAGACGCAGCAGGCCGCGTCCGACAGCGCCACAAACTGATCGATCTCGGCAAAGCGGTGGGTGACCAGCGCCGCAATCGGAATCGCGCCGATTTTCTGCAGCGCCACATACAGCAGCACAAACTCGTGCACATTGGGCAGGGTGGGCACCACCCGGTCCAGCGGCTTGAGCCCCAGTGCCAGCAGGTTCAAGGCCAGGTTGGTGCTCAGCCGATCGATGTCGGCATAGCGCAGCTGCGTCGGCCCGTCGATCAAGGCCACGCGATCGGCATATCGCTCGAAGACCTGCGCCAATTCCTGCGCCATCGATCGATCCTGCCAGTAACCGCGGGCACGGTAGCGCGCGGCGGCCTCGGGGGGAAAGGGAACCACACCATTCAACATCTTGAGACTCCTCAGGTCGAGCTGGTGAAACCGCCGTCGATCACCACCACCTCACCGGTCACAAAGGACATGCCGGTGATCAATTGCAGCATCACCTCGGCCACATCGTCGGCGGTGACGCAGCGCTTGAGCGGGGTGGCCTTGGCACGTGCGCCCATCAAGGTGTCGTATTTCTCGCCCAGCATGCGCTCCATCCACTCGCCCTCCATCCAGCCCGGGGCCACGGCGTTGACGCGGATGTCGGGGCCCAGGTTCCAGGCCAGGGTCTTGGTCAGGTTGACCACCGCCGCCTTGCTGGCGGCATAGGGCAAGGGTTGCGGGCCCGGGCGCAGGCCGACGATGCTGGCCGTGTTGACAATGCTGGGCGCCTGGCCCTTGCGCAGCAGCGGCACGGCCGCGCGCGAGACCTGGAAGGTGCCACGCACATTCACCGCAAAGGTCCGGTCCCACTCATCGAGCTGCAGGCTCTCCAGGTCCTTGACCTTCCAGTTGGCGGTGGTGCCCGCGTTGTTGATCAGGGCATCGAGCCGCCCCCATTGCGCGTCGATCTGCGCCATGGTGCGGCGCACCGCCGCCTCATCGCTCACATCGCACTGCAGGCACAGGGTCTGGGCGCCCAGCGCCTGCGCCTGTGCCACCACCTCGGCCGCCGCCGCCGCCGAGCTGCCATAAACCAAGGCCACGTCAAAACCGGCCCGGGCCAAGGCCAAGACCGCGCTGCGGCCAATGCCGGTGGCGCCACCGGTCACCAAGGCTTTTTTTCTTGCTTGCATGCTGCACTCCTGCGTGAGGGCACGAACGCAACCCAGGCCCCCCCGGGCCCAGGGCAGATCGTGCCGATGTGAATGGGTGGGCTTACTGCGGCGTGATGCCGAGTTCGTCGACCAGGCGCCGCGCCACCTTTTGCTGCGCCACAAAGAACTCGCGGCTGCCGGCCAGCGTGTCCTGGCGCGGGTAGACCCCAAAGTCGGCCAGGCGCGCGACCACATCGGGCTGGCGGGTGATCCGGTTGAGCTCGGCGTTGACCCGCTCGGCAACCGTCGTTGGCGTGCCGGCCGGCATGATCAGCTGGAACCAGCCCACCACCTCGTAGCCCGGAAATGTTTCGGCCACGGTCGGAAAATCCAGGCCGGGCAGGCGTTGGGCCGAGGTCACGGCCAGGGCCTGCAGCTTGCCGCTGCGCACATGCTGCAGCAGCCCAGGAATGCCGTCGGCGGTCAGGGTCGCGTCACCGGCCAGCACCGCGGTCACGGCGGCGGGCGGCGCGGGATAGGGCACGGTGTACAGGCCCATGGCGCCCAGCTTGTTGACCATCTCACCGGCCAGATGGGGCAAGGAATTGAGTTGCGCGGCGGCAAAGTTGACCTTGCCCGGCTGGGCCTTGGCATGGCGGCCCAGATCGGCCAGGCTCTTGATCCCGGTGCTGGCATTGACCGCCAGCATCAGGGGGCTGATCCCCACCGTGCCCACCGGCAGCAAATCGGTATCGGGATTGAACTGCGGATTCTTGTAGACCAGCGGCGTGATGGTGCCCATGGCTGCCGGCACAAACCCGATGGTGTAGCCATCGGGCGCCGAGCGGGCCAGCGCCGACATACCGGGAATGCCGCCGGCCCCGGGCCGGTTCTCCACCACCACCCCTTGGCCCCAGGCGGCCGACAGGCGGTCGGCCAGGAGGCGCGCCACCACGTCGGGCGCCGCCCCTGGACCGGCGGGCACGATCATCTTGATGGGGCGATTGGGCCAAGCGGCCGTTTGCGCCATGGCCCCACTGGCCACCAGCCCCAGCGCTGTGCACAGCGCCAGACCGACCCAACGACGCCCCATGTCCGGGCGCGTGTTCAACAAAGTCTTCATCGGATGTCTCCTGGTTGAGTTCTGTGGCCAAGGTCAGCATGGACCGCACCAGCCATGGCGCCAGCGCACTGTAGGTGGCGCAGGCAATTCATAGAAGATGGTGTTTTTTGCAAAGTGATTCGATAATGGCATCCCCTCTGTCTCCCCCCTCCACCCGGACCGCGCCATGAAACTCGAGCAGTTGCAACACCTGCTGGCCATCGTTGAACACGGCAGCCTGCGCGCGGCGGCGCGGCGCCTGGACATGCCCCAGCCGGCGCTCACGCGCAGCGTGCGCGCGCTCGAAAAAGACCTGGGGGTGGCGCTGTTTGCGCGGCAAACCAGCGGCATGGTGCTGACCGCAGAGGGGCGGCGCTTTCATGTCCGGGCCAGCGCCATCGTTCACGAGGCGCGCCGTGCGCGCGAGGAGTTGCACCTCTCGCGCGAGGATTACGAAGGCACGGTCTCGGTGGCCTTGTCGGTCATGCCCCATGTGGGCATGCTGCCCGCGGCCCTGCCGGTGTTCCGGCGGGCCTACCCCAAGGTGCGCTTGCAGATCAACGAGGCCTTGCTGCCCGCCGTGGAAAGCGCCCTGCGCGAGGGCAGCGTGGACTTTTACCTGGGCGCTGCCCCACAGCAGGCACCGCGCGCCGGCCTGCAGATCCAGCACCTGTGCGAGAACACCCGCGTGGTGGTCAGCCGCAAAGGCCATCCCTTGGCGCGGGTGCGCAGCCTCAAGGCCCTGGCCGAGGCCGAATGGGCCACCACCGCGATCGACCACAATGCGGCGGACGATCTGGCGCGCCTGTTTCGCGAGCACGGGCTTGGGCCACCCCGGGTGATGCTGCAAACCCGCACCGCCATGACCGTGCTGGTGGCGCTCTCACGCACCGATCTGCTGGCCATGCTGCCCCGGCAGTGGATGGACAACCCCATGACGCGGGAACTCCTGCATCCCCTGGCCCTGCGCGAAGTGCTGCCGGCACCGGCCATCGTGATGGCCCGACGCGCCGATCTGCCCCTCACCCCGGCCGCGGAATACCTGGCCGATGTGCTGCTGCGTCACCTGCCCGGTGCCTAGGCCGCTGGCGCCATCCAGAACGCGGCAAAGCGCGCCGCGCTCTCGCGCTGCAAATTCAGGGGCTGCAGCAGGCCGATCGGGGCCATGGCCAGGTCGGCGCGCACATCCAGCGCCACCAAATGCTCGTGCGCCAGCAGGGGTTGCAAAAAACTGTGGGGCATGAAACCCAGCAGACCATGCTCGCGGATCAGGGCCGCGGCCAGCGGCAGCGATCGGGTGACCACGGCAAACAGATCGGGCGGCTGGGGCCAGTTGCTGCACAAGGCCTCAAAGCGCTGGCGCGCCTGCGTGTGCACCGACGACAGCAGCCATTGGCGCGCCTGCAACCGGTCCCAGGACAGGCGGCGCTTGCCGAGCAGCGGATCGCCCGGCGACGCCACCACCGCAAAGCGATCGCTCACCAGGGGCACAAAGCCCCAGCCGGCCGGCACCACCGGCGGCTGGCGGCACACCACCAGATCGGTCTGCTCGCGGGCGATGGCCAACAACAAGTCCTCGCCCTCGGCCTCCTGGAGCTCGATGCGGATGTCGGGATGCGTGCGCACAAAGGCCGACATGCGCGGCAGCAACAAGGCCGACAGCGCCGAACTCGAACACAGCAGGCGCAGGGTCTGGCGCCCTTCGCGGCGGGCCGCGGCCAGGGCGTCAGCGCCTTGCGAAATGCCCTGCATCCACTGCCGCACCGTCGGCATCAGGGCCTGCGCCGCCGGGGTGGGCAGCACCCCCCGCGAATGGCGGATGAAGAGCGGCGTCTCCAGCAGCCGCTCCAGATAGGCCAGGTTTTGCGTGACCGCCGACTGCGTCATGCCAATGGCCTGGGCCGTGCCTTGCACGCTGCCCAACTCGGCCAGTTGCAAGAGCACCTGAAAGTGGCGCAGCTTGCCCCGGGCCAGCAATCGGTTCAACAAGCTGGTGGCGCTGGGTTGGTTCATATTAGTGATTCTAATGACTTGTGGGTTTTTTTCATTGGATTGATACATGGCGACCATGCATGATGGCCGGCACCACACACCGGAGACATCGATGCGCCCTGCTTCCCCTCAACGCCGCCTGGGCCTGCGCGCGGCTGCGCTGGGCCTCTCGGCCCTGGCCCTGGCCCCGCTGAGCAGCCTCGCCCAAGGCTTTCCAAGCCGCCCCGTGACCCTGATCGTGGCCGCGCCCCCGGGTGGCCCCTCCGACAACCTGGCGCGCGCCATGGCCGAGGCCCTGGCCAAGGAGCTGGGCCAGCCGGTGGTGATCGACAACAAGCCCGGTGCCAACGGCGTGATCGCGGCCGAGCAAGGCCGCCGCGCCGCGCCCGATGGCCACACCCTGCACATGACCTGGATTGGCAACGCCACCAGCCTGGCCCTCAACCCCAAGGCCGGGGTCGACATCAACCGCGACTTTGTGCACATCACGCAAATGGTCTACGCCGCCAACATCCTGGTGGCGCACCCGGCCAGCGGCATCCGCAGCATGCGCGATTTTGTGCAGCAGGTGCGCGCCAACCCGGGCAAGCTCAACTACGCCAGCTCGGGCAATGGCAGCTCGGGGCATCTGGCCATGGAAATGCTCAAGCAGCGCGCCAATCTGGACATCGTGCACGTGCCCTACAAAGGCGGCGCGCCAGCGCTCAACGATGTGCTGGCCGGCCAGCTGCCGGTGATGTTCATCAACCAGGACGCGGTGATCCCCCTGGCCAAGGCCGGCAAGCTGGTGCCGCTGGCCATCACCAGCCCCAGCCGAAATCCCGTGTTCCCCGATCTGCCCACGGTGCAGGAGTCGGGCTTGCCCGGTTTTGAGGCCACCGCCTGGGCCGGCTTGTCGGCCCCCGCTGGCACACCGCGCGCCGTGGTCGAGCGCATCCATGCCGCCGCCATCAAGGCCATGCAAGGCCCTTTCCGCGCCAAGCAGGAGGCCACCGGCGCGGTGGTCGTGGCGTCCACGCCCGAGCAGTTCAGCGCCTTTGTGCGCAAAGAGTCCGACAACTGGACGCAGGTGATCCGCACCGCCGGCATCACGGCCGATTGAGCATGGTGACGGTTCAATCGATTGGCGCGTACCGCCTGCAAAGCGGCGTGGTGCTGCCCGACGTGCAGCTGGCTTATGTGCAGCAAGGCCAGCTCAATGCAGCAGGTGACAACGCCATCCTGGTCACGCACGGCTACACCTCGGGCCCCTCCATGCTCTCGCCCACGCACCACACCGCCGAAGGCAGCTGGGCGCCGCTGCTGGGTCCGGGGGGGCCGCTCGACACCGATCGCTACGCGGTGTTCTGCATCAACATGCTGGGCTCGTCCTTTGGCAGCACCGGCCCGGCCACCGAGCGGGCGCCCGGTCAGGCCGTGTGGGGCGCGGACTTTCCGGCGCTGTGCATGGCCGATATTGTGGGCAGCCAGCACGCCTTGCTGCAGCAGCTTGGCGTGCGCCACCTGCGCGCGGTGCTTGGTCCCTCGTACGGGGGCTGGCAGGCGCTGCAATGGGCGCTGCAGTTTCCCGAGAGGGTGGACGCCATCGGCGCGGTGGTCAGCGGCCTGCGCCACCCGCAGGGCCTGAGCGCGCAAGGCCAGCGTGCGCGCCTGGCCGCCAGCGACGAGTGGCATGGCGGCCAGTACCGCGCCCATGGGGGCATGGTGCGCACCCTGTTCAACATCCGCTGGCAAACCATGCAGGACTATGGGCTCGATCGCCTGTATGCCGAGCGCTATGCCGACCCGGCCGAGCGGCATGCACGCATGCAGGCGCAATGCCAGCAGTGGGCCGAGCGCTTTGACCCCATGAGCCTGGTGGTGCTGGCCCATGCCGCCGAGCAGTTCGATGTGCGCGCGCAACTGGCGCAGCTGCGCTGCAAGCTGTGGTTTGCGGTGTGCAGCACCGACAGGATTTTCCCGCCCGACCCCGAGACCACGGCGCTGCTCTCGGCCCTGCACATCCCCGTGCGCCAACAGCTGATCGACAGCCCCTACGGCCACATGGCCTCGGGCATCGAGTGGCGCGACCTGCAAGCGCCCATTCGCTGGCTGCTCGACCCCCAAATCTGAGGAGACCCCCATGCGACGCACCCTGCTGAAAACCCCTTTGCTGGCCTTGGCCGCCATGAGCGGCTTGAGCGCCCGCGCCCAAAGCGACTGGCCCAGCAAGCCCATCCGCATCATCGTGCCAACGCCCCCTGGGGGCGCCTACGACAAGCTGATCCGCCCCATCGCGCAGGACATGGCCGCCACCCTGGGCCAGCCCTTGGTGATCGACAACCGCCCGGGCGCCGGCAACATCGTCGGCACCACCGCAGCGGCCAAGGCGGCGCCCGACGGTTACACGCTGGGCATGACCGGCATGGTCAACACCATCTCGGCCTCCCTGTTCGACAACGTGCCCTATGACATCAACAAGGACTTTGTGCACATCGGCAGCGTGGGCGAAGGGCCGCAATGGCTGGTGGTGCGCACCGACCTGGGCATCCAGAGCTTTGCCCAGCTGATCGACGAGGCGCGCAAGCAACCCGGCAAGTTCAACTACGCCACCTCGGGCGCTGGCAGCACCGGTCACCTGTTGATGGAGCAGTTGCAGCGCGCCACGCGCACCCAAATGGTTCATGTGCCCTACAAAGGCGGCGCGCCGGCGCTGCAGGATGTGCTGGCCGGGGTGGTGGCCATCACCGTCATCCCGCCCGCCGGGGCCATGGGCCACGTCAAGGCGGGCAAGCTCAAGGTGCTGGCCGTCTCCAGCGCCCAGCGCACCGCCACCGAACCCGACATCCCCACCTTTGCCGAGCAGGGCTTCAAGGAATTGACGGCCACCTCGTATGCGGGCCTGTCGGCGCCCAAGGGCACGCCGCGCGCCGTGGTCGATCGGCTGTACGCGGCGCTCAAGACCACGCTCGACAAACCGGCCATCCGGGCGCAGCTGCAGGCCGAAGGCGCCCTGCCCGTCTTCCATGGCCCGCAGGCCTATGCCGATCTGCTGCAGGCCGATACCGAGCGCTGGGGCCAGCTCATCAAGGCCCTCAACCTCAAGGCGCCCTAAGCATGGCCTTCTTTTCCAACCAGGGCCGCCAGCTGTACTACGAGCGCCATGGCCAGGGCCCGGCCCTGGTGATGCTGCACGGCGCCGGCTCCAATGCGGCCACCTGGTGGCAGCAGCTGCCCGACTTCAGCCGCGAGCACACCTGCCTGATCCTGGACCAGCGCTGCTTTGGCCGCTCGCCGGCGCCCCTGACCGAGTTCAGGATCGAGCACTTTGTGGCCGATGTGCTGGCCCTGCTCGACCACGAGGGCATTGACCGCGCCAGCTTGCTGGGCCAGTCGCTGGGCGGCATGGTGGCGCTGCGCACCGCGCTGTGGCATCCACAGCGGGTGCGCCAGCTGGTGTTGTGCGACACCTCGCTGGCCATCGACCACCCGCTGCAGCTGCAGATCCTGCGCGAGCGCCTGCACAAGGTGGCTGCGCTGACCGTCGAGCAGCGTTCGCTTGGCGCATGGTTCTTGCAGCACCACCCCGACCGGGCGGCGCTGTACATGCAGATCAACCACTTCAACCCCAATGTTCACCAAGGCCGCGGGGCGGCGTGGCAGGCCGCGCTCAACGCCCTCAACGAGCCCGATCAGCTCACCGACATGGCCTCGCTATCCCACATCGATTGCCCGACCCTGATCGTGGTGGGCGAGCACGACCCCATCGTGCCCGTGGCCATCATGCAAGAGGTGCAGTCGCGCATCCGGGGCTGCCAGCTGCAGGTGATCGAGCACGCGGCCCACTCCGCTTATTTCGAGCGGCCCGATCGCTTCAACCCCTGCGTGCTGGATTTTTTACGGGGATACTGACACCGCGCGCCGGCCTCAGGGCGCCAGAAAGCGCTGCACCAGCTGCACCCAGTAGCTGGCGGCCACCGGCAGGATGGCGTCGTTGAAGTCGTAGCCGGGGTTGTGCACCGAACACCCGCCCGTGTGGTGGTGTTCGCCCACCCCGTTGCCGACCACGAAATAACAGCCCGGGCGCTCTTGCAGCATGAAAGAAAAATCCTCGCTGCCCGTCAGGGGCTCGATCTGCGCGGGCACCCGCTCGGGGCCCAGCCAGTCCAACGCCACCTGGCGCGCAAAGGCAGTGCAGGCCTCGTCGTTGATCAGGGCCGGGTAGCGCCACTGGTAGTCCACATCGGCCTGCACCCCCAGGGTTTGCGCCTGCGCCTGCACCAGCTCGGTGATGCGCTGGCGCAGCATCTCGCGGGTGGCGGGCCGGAAAGCGCGCACGGTGAGTTTCATCTCAACCTTGTCTGGGATCACATTGGGCGCTTCGCCGCCATGGATGGCGCCCACCGAGATCACCGCCATCTCGCGCGGATCGACATTGCGCGAGACCACCGTCTGCAGCGCCACGATGATGTGCGCCGCCGCCACCACCGGATCGGCCGACAGGTGTGGCGCCGAGCCATGGCCCCCCCGCCCGCGCACGGTCACGATGACCGTGTCCGAGGAGGGCATGAAGGCACCGGCGCGAAAACCGAAGTGGCCCGCCGGCATGCCCGGCAGGTTGTGCAGGGCAAAAATGGCATCACAGGGAAAGCGCTCGAACAGGCCGTCCTCGACCATCTTGCGCCCACCGCCCAGGCCCTCTTCGGCGGGCTGAAAAATCAGGTGCAGGGTGCCGTCAAAGTGTCCATCCTGCGCCAGGTGGCGTGCGGCCGCCAGCAACACCGCCGTGTGGCCGTCGTGGCCGCAGGCGTGCATCTTGCCCGCATGCCGGCTGGCGTAGGGCAAGCCGGTGCTTTCCTGGATGGGCAAGGCGTCCATGTCGGCGCGCAGGCCCACCCGCTTGGGGCCACTGCCACGGCGCAAGGTGCCGACCACACCGGTACCCCCCAGCCCCCGGTGCACCTCGTAGCCCCACTCGGCCAGGCGCGCCGCCAACAGGTCGCCGGTGGCGTGCTCCTCGAAGGCCAGCTCGGGATGGGCGTGGATGTGGTGGCGAATGGCGACCATTTCGTCGGCCAGCGCGCGCACCCCGGGCAGGATGTCTTGCGCGGCCACAAAGGCTTTGGATTCATGGGGGGCGTTCACAGAGGGTCTCCTTGAAGATGCCGGGCCAGACGCAGGCGCGTGCCACGGCCCCTGGCAGGTGGCGCAGGGTGAGCGCATTGTGCCCCGGCCCCCAGCTGGCGCATGCCACGTCGGCGACCCCGACCAGGTGGCCCCAGGGGCGCTGGTCCGCGCCTGGCGCGGCCGCCTCAGACGCGGCGGCTGGACCCGTCGCGAAACACCCGCAGCTCGCCCGTCTCGAACACCGTCCAGGTCTCGTTGGTGGTCAGGGGCGCGGTGACGATCACCGCCACCCGGTCGGTCGGCTGGGTGTATTGCGCAAAGTCGATGCTGACATCGCCGTCGCGCAAGGTGGCGTGGCGAAACGGGTGCTTGCGCTCGATGAAGCACAGATCGGTGCTGCAGTGCGCCCACAGTGCCACCCCGTTCGAGAGCAGGAAGTTGAAGGTCCCGTGCGCCGCCACCTCCTTGGCCAGGCGCCGCAGCTCGTTGGACAGCTCGTCCACGCTGGGCTCGCCGCCAAAGCGGCGATCGAGCTCCTGCATGATGTAGCAGAAGGCGTATTCGCTGTCGGTATCGCCCACCGGCCGAAAGTGCCGGTCCAGGCGGGGCGCAAAATCCTTGAGGTTGCCGTTGTGCGCAAACACCCAGTAGCGGCCCCACAGCTCGCGCACAAAGGGGTGGGTGTTCTCCAGGGCCACCGTGCCTTGGGTCGCCTTGCGGATGTGGGCGATCACATGGCGGCTCTTGATCGGGTACTCGCGCACCAGGCGGGCAATCGGCGACTGGTAGGCCGGCAGGTGGTCGACAAAATGGCGCAGCCCGCGGTCGGCCTCGGTGCCCTCAAAAAAGGCGATCCCCCAGCCGTCGGCATGGTGGTCGGTCAGCCCGGAGCGCATGGCAAAACCGGTGAAGCTGAAACTCACGTCGGTGGGCGTGTTGCAGTTGAGCCCAAGGAGTTGGCACATGAACGAAGACCTGCGGCCCTTCGGCCTTTGCCGGGCCCTGCTTGGAGCGGCAGGGCGCGGGGTTTAAGATGGGTGGTTGTCAGAGTGAAAAGGATACCACCATGACGGCCACGCCCCCCTTGACCGACGCCTTGCTGCGCGAGGCCCTGCACCTGCAGCGCCAGGCCTATCTGGCCCGCCCCGTGATCTCGCTGCAAGAGCGCCTGGCCGATCTGGCCCAGCTCGAGCGCTTTCTGCGCGACCATGCACAAGGCCTGGTGCGCGCCATCAGCGACGACTACGGCCACCGCTCGCGCCACGAGACCCTGATCACCGAAATCACCCCAGCCCTGAACGCCATCCGCTTTGCGCGCCGCCACCTGCGCCGCTGGATGCGTCCGCAGCGCCGCCACATCGACCGCCTGGCCTTTGGCCTGGCCAGCAACCGGGTCGAGCCCCAGCCCCTGGGCGTGGTTGGCGTGATCGTGCCCTGGAACTTCCCGGTCAACCTCAGCTTTGTGCCGCTGACCTTCATCCTGGCGGCGGGCAACCGGGCCATGGTCAAGATGAGCGAGAACTCGCGCCACCTGGCCGCCTACCTGATTCAGCACATCCCCGGCTACTTCCCGCGCGAGAAGCTGCAATTTTTTGACGAGACCGGCGGCGTGGGGGTGCAGTTCTCCGCCCTGCCCTTTGACCACCTGCTGTTCACCGGCAGCGGCCAGACCGCGCGCGCCGTCATGGGCGCGGCTGCGCAAAACCTGACCCCGGTCACGCTCGAGCTGGGCGGTCGCTCGCCGGCCATCATCGACGCCAGTTTTGACCTGCGCACGGCGGCCGAGCGCATCCTTTATGTCAAGTGCCTCAATGCCGGGCAGATCTGCACCACGGTTGACCATGTCTGGGTGCCGCGTCAACGCCTGGCCGAGTTTGTCGAGCTGGCGCGCGAGATCGTGCCCAAGCGCTACCGCTCGCTCGACAGCGACGACTACAGCTCGGTGATCGATGCCCGGGCCTACCAGCGCCTCTTGCAGACGCTGGACGAGGTGCGCCCGCACGCCCAGGTGGTGGGCCTGCTGCCCGGGGCGCAGCAAGACGACGCCCGGCACCGCCTGGCCCCGCAGCTGGTGATCGATCCGCCGGCCGACAGCCGGCTGCTCACGCGCGAGATCTTTGGCCCCATCCTGCCGGTGCTGCCCTACGACTCGCACGACGAAGTCATCGCACGCATCCGGGCGGGGGCCCGTCCGCTGGCCATCTACCCCTTCAGCCAGGACGGCGCCGTGGTGCGGCGCTACATCGACGAGGTCATGTCGGGCGGGGTGTCGGTGAACGACGCGCTCCTGCACGTGGCGCAGGACGACCTGCCCTTTGGCGGCGTGGGCGAATCGGGCATGGGCCACTACCACGGCCGCGAGGGTTTCGAGACCTTCTCGAAGATGCGCCCCATCTTCACCCAGGCGCGCTGGTCAACCCTGCGCATGATGTTCCCGCCCTACGGCCCGCTGACCGACCGGCTGCTGCGCTTTCTGATGCGCTGAGGCGGCTGGCCGCGGCCGGCCCGCGTTCACAAGGAGGTCTGCGACATGCCGCCGTCAATCACCAGGGTCTGCGCGGTGATGAAGCGGCTGCGCTCGCTGGCCAGGGTCAGGATGGCCTCGGCCACATCGTCCACCTGTGCCAGGCGCCCCAGCGGCGTGCGCTGCACGCGCTGGCGATCGCGCTCGGGATCGCGGTGCTTGAGCGTGCCCTCGGTCGGCACGGCGCCCGGTGCCACCGCATTGACGCGGATGCCGCGCGGCCCCAGATCGGCGGCGGCCGCCCGCGTCAGGCCGATCACCCCCGCCTTGATGCCGCTGTAAATCACCGCCCGGCGCGGCGAGCGCAGGCCCGCCACCGAGGCCACGTTGACGATGCAGCCGCCCTGCCCATCGGCCATGCGCTCGGCCGCGGCCTGCATGCCCCAGATGACCGACTTGAAGCCGATCTCGAGCATGCGGTCCAGCACCTCGGGCGTGATCTCCAGCAGGTCCTGGTAGCGCACCCAGGCGGCGTTGTTGACCATGATGTCCAGGCGAGCGCCGCTGGCGGCCATGAGCTGGTCGAGCGCGGCGTTCATGCCGCTGCGACTGGCCACATCCTGCACCACGCCCACCGCCTGCCCACCGTCGGCGGCAATCAGCGCCAGCGTCTCCTGCACAAACTCGGCCTTGAGGTCGTTGACGCCCACCAGGGCGCCCGCGGCCGCCAGGCGCCGCGCGGTGGCGCGGCCGATGCCATGGCCGGCGCCGCTGACAAAGGCCACACGGCCTTGCAATTCGGGAAAAGCGTTCATGCCGCAGCCGCTTAGCGGCCCTTGAAGTTGGGGGGGCGTTTTTCAAAAAAGGCGCGCATCGCCTCGGCCGAGTCCTCGGTGCGCGAGAGCGCCATGGTGATGTTCTGCTCAAAGCGATAGCCGTCGCGCTGGGGCATGAGTTCCATCATGTTGGCCGCCTGCTTGGCATGCATCATGGCCAGGGGGCTCTTGGCCGCCAGCTCTTGAGCCAGCGCCATCGCGGCGGGCATCAGCTGATCGGGCGGCAGCACCTCATCGAGGACGCCGCGCCGGTACAGCTCGGCGGCCTTGACGCGCGCTCCCGTGAAAAACAAGCGTCGGGTGTAGGAGCGGCCAAACAGGGTGCGCAGCATCGACACGCCCCCGGCCAGGCCCACATTGATCTCGGGCATGGCGAACTCGGCGGTGTCGCTGGCCAGGTAAATGTCGCAGGCGGCCATCAGGCCAAAGCCGGCGCCCAGGGCCAGGCCGTTGACCGCGGCGATCACCGGCTTGGCGCATTCGCGAATCGCATTGCCCGTCTCGCGGGTGGCGCGGTTGTGCGCCAGAAAATCGCCGGGCCGGTTTTTGTCGGGACGGTCGCGCAGGTCGGCGCCGCTGCAGAAAAACCGACCGGTGCCGGTCAGCACCGCCACCCGCACATCCTCGCGCTCGGAGATTTCGTCAAACGCGGCGATCAGGCCCATGCGGGTCTCGCGATCGAGCGCGTTCACAGGGGGGCGGTCCAAGCGGACCACGGCAATGTGCGATTGCACATCCAGAAACACAGCAGCACTCATGCCCATATCCAGAAAAAAGCCAGCGTGCACCTTACACGCTGGCGGGGTTCATGTCGATGCCAAGCGCGGGGAGCGGGGCTCAAGCGGCCACCGCCGCCTCGGCCAGCAAGGGCGAGACATAGGGCGGGTCGTTGGCGATCTCTTGTTGCACCGCGGGGATGATGACCTCGCCCCACAGGCGGATCTGACGCAGCATGGTCGCATGGTCCAGGTCGCCGCACTGCGTCTGCAGCGCCACATGGCAAGGGCCGGCCACACGGATGTCGCGCACCATCCGCTCGATCACCGTGTCCACCGGGCCCACCGGCAGGCGCGCGCGCATGTCCTCAAGGGTCGGCTCCCCGGGGAACGGGGTCTCCTCGACCATGTAGTCGTCGCTCGTGGCCGCACGGCGCTCTTTGAGGCTCAGCGCCAGGCGACGCTGGTAGCGGGCGCAGTCCAGGTAGTGGTCGACCTCGGCGGGATTGTCGCTGGCAAAGCCAAAGTGCAGCATGCCCACGCGTTGCGCGGCCGGATCGCGGCCTTCCTCGAGCGCGATGCGGTCGACGATGCGGCGCGCGCCCTTGAGCTTGTCATGGCCCACCTCGGAGCCCGAGATGAACAGGTGGTGGCCCGCGCGGATGGCACGGCGCATCAGGGCCGGGTCCATGCTGGTGACCCACAGCGGCGGCATGGGCGACTGCACCGCGCGCTGGCTGATGGCGCTGGGCGGTTGCTGGTAGTACTGACCCGCGTAGCTGAACTGCTTTTGCGTCAGGCCCAGCTCCAGCATGTCGATCATCTCGAGCGTGCGGTCCTTGGCCTCGGCCAGGGTCACGCCAAAGCGCTCAAACTCAAATTGCTGGTAGCCCGCACCAATGCCCAGGTTCAGGCGCCCATTGGAGAGCTGGTCGACCATGGCCGCCTCGGCGATCAGACGCGAGGGGGTGTACATGGGCGCGATCACCACGCCCGAGCCCAGGCGGATGCGCTGGGTCACCCCCGCGCAATGCGCCGCCATCAGCAGCGGCGAGGCGCACAGACCGTAGTTGTTGAAGTGGTGCTCGGCAAACCAGGCACCGCCAAAGCCCACCTCGTCGGCCACCTTCACCTGCTCGACCGCCTGGTGCACGATGTCAAACGAGGGCCTGTTGTAGGATCGCTGCTGCAGCAAAAGGAAAATGCCGAAATCGGTGGCCATGGGGGTCTCCTGCGTTGTGAACGGACTGTTTTTTCATTCTAGGAGCGGCACCCCAGGCGTGACCGCTTCTTGGGCGCAAACCCACCTTGCAGAAATTGCAACATGCTGGCGATCGAGACCTTGCAGATGTTTGTCACCGCCGCCCGCAAGGGCAGCCTGATGGCCGCCGGCCGCAGCCTGGGCCTGTCGCAGGCCACCATGTCGCGGCGCATCGCCAGCCTGGAGCAGGACCTGGGCGTGTTGCTGCTTGACCGGGCCAGCCGACAGCTGCGCCTGACCGAGGCCGGTGAGGCATTTTTGCCCCGAGCCGAGGCCATCCTGGACGCGATGGCGCAGGCGCGCGAGCAGGCCCAGGACGCGCGCAGCCGCCCCGAGGGCCGTTTGCGGGTGCACGCCCGCACCCTCATCGGCATGCGCCTGATTGCCCCGCTGCTGCCGCGCTTTGCGCAGCTGCACCCGGGCATCCAGATCGACTTCATGCTCTCGGACGAGCCGATCAACATCGCCGAGCACCACTTTGACCTGGACATCCGCACCGGCGTCTTCAACGACTCCTCGTTTGCCCTGCGCCGCCTGTGCTCGGTGCGCGATGTGCTGGTGGCCAGTCCCGCCTATTTGCAGCGCCGCGGCGAGCCGCAGCAACCGCAGGACCTGCTGGCGCACGACTGCATGACCTATCGCAAATCGCTCGAGCCCACCGCCTGGCTCTGGCGCGATGCGCATGGGGTGCACGAGCTGGCCATCCAGGGGCCGCTGCACTCCAACAGCGGCGAGGTGTTGCGCCAGAGCGCACTGCGCGGCCTGGGCATTGCCCTGCTGGCCGAGCCCACGGTGCGCGAGGATCTGGCCAGCGGGGCCCTGGTGACCCTGCTGGACGCCTGGCGCATGACCAACTCGACCTTTGACAACGGCGTGTTTGCGGTGTTCCGCGCCGGTGTGCTGCTGCCGCAAAAGGTACGGGTCTTCATCGACTACCTCACCGCCGCCTTGCAGGACAGCGAAACGGCCGATCTGGCAAACCGCACAGACCGGCCGTGATCGCGATCGCCGCAGGCGCGCCAGGGGGCGCGGTTTGCGGGCTTATTTGAAGGTGTCGCGCGGCAATTTCAGGCTCTCGAGCATCGGTACCCAGCGCTGTGCTTCCTCGCGGATGAAGGCCGTGAGCTGCTCGGGCGTGCCGCCCCGCGGCTCCATGCCGATGGCGCGCGCCCGCGCCACAAACTCGGGATCGACCAGCACCTGGTTGATGCGCTGGTTGAGCGCCATCACGGTCTCGCGCGGGGTGTTGGCCGGAGCCGAGAGCGCATACCAGAGCTGCGCCACCACATCAAAACCGAGCTCCTTGAAGGTGGGCGCCTCGGGCACCTGCGACATGCGCTGGGTGTCCATCACGCCCAGCACGCGCAGCTTGCCGCTGCGGATGTGTGCCAGCGGACCGGTGATCGAGGTGCCGTGCACATCGATGGTGCCCGACAGCAGGGCCTGGATGCCCGGTGCATCGCCAGCAAAGGGAATGTGGGTGATCTGCACACCGGCCATCTGCTCGAACTTCATCGGGGCCAGATTGGTCAGGATGGCCGCGCCGGGCGAGCCGCGGTTGATCTTGCCGGGATTGGCTTTGGCAAACGCCACCATTTCGCGCACATCCTTGTAGGGCAGATCGGCCCGCCCCACCAGGATCGAGGGCTGGTAGGCGATGTGCGTGACGGCCGTGAAGTCTTTGTTGGGGTCGTAGGGCAGCTTGTCGTAGAGCACCGTGTTGTTGGCCAGCGTGCTCAGCGATGACATCAGCAAGGTTTGGCCGTCGGGCTTGGACCGCGCCACAAAATCCGCCGCCAGAATGCCCGAGGCCCCGGGCTTGTTGTCCACGATCACCGTCATGCCGCGCTTGCCCAATTCGTTGGCGAGCAGGCGCGCATACTGGTCGGTGCCACCGCCCGCGGGAAACGGCACCACGATGCGGGTGGTTTGGGCCTGGGCCACCACGGCGGCGCTCAGGCCGATGGCGGCAAGGGTGCGAAGCAAGAACTGACGAATGCGCATGAGATGTCTCCAACAACAAGAGGGATCAAAGGGTCGGTCTCTGGGGACCGTTGGCAAAAAGTCTATCGAGGCCTGCGGTGTTCGCCGCCATCAATTTTTGCAAGGGTGGCTTGCGTTTTTTGCATCGGGCGCTGGCCCCCTCGCCCAGCATGCACAACCACAGGAAAACCCTAGTCACGGCGGTGATGCCAAGCCCTTGTTTGATCATGGCGGCGATGCTACAGTGCCTCAAAACCTACCGGCCGGCAAGTTTAGTGCAAACACCGGCTTTCACCACCGCAAGGAGACCTTCGCATGACGCACACCTTCACCCTCTCTCGCATGGCCGTGGCCCTGGGCACCGCCATGCTGGCTGCCGCTGGCGCCCACGCACAAATCTCTGACGATGTCGTGCGCATCGGCGTGATGGGCGACATGAACGGCCCCTACGCGGCCAACGGCGGCCCCGGCTCGGTGCTGGCCGCGCGCATGGCGGTCGAGGACTTTGGCGGCAAGGTGCTGGGCAAGAACATCGAGATCGTGGTCGCCGACGACCAGAACAAGCCCGACATTGGCACCAACATGGCGCGCCAGTGGATCGAAAAAGACAAGGTGGATGCCATTCTGGGCGGCTCGGCCTCGTCGATCGCGCTGAGCGTGACCGAACTCATGAAGAAGGCCAACAAGCCTTATCTGATTGCCGGCACCGTGACCGATCAGCTGACCGGCAAGGCCTGCTCGCCGATGAACGTGCAGTTCCTGGTGGACACCTACTCCCTGCCCAAGGCCGGTGTGCAGTCCATGATCAAGCAAGGGCTCAAGACCTTCTTCTTCATCACGGTCGACTACGCCTTCGGCGCCGCGCTGCAGGCCCAGGGCACCAAATTCATCGAAGCCGCTGGCGGCAAGATCATCGGCTCGGTCAAGCACCCGCTGGGCACCACCGACTTCTCGTCCTACCTGCTGCAGGCGCAGGCCAGCAAGGCCGACGCGATTGTCGTGCTCAATGCCGGCGCCGACCTGAACAACGCCCTCAAGCAGGCGGCCGAATTTGGCATCACCCGCAAGGGCCAGGCCATCTCGATCTTTGGCATGACCATCAACAGCGTCTCGGGCATGGGTCTGGACGTGGCGCAGGGCCTGCAAATCACCGCCCCCTTCTACTGGGACCTCAATGACGAGACCCGGGCCTGGTCCAAGCGCTTCATGGACCGCAACAAGGGCGTGATCCCCACCTACATCATGGCCGGCAACTACAGCGCCACCCTGCACTACCTCAAGGCCGTGCAAGCCGCTGGGACCGACGAAGGCAAGGCCGTCATGGCCCGCATGAAGGCCACCCCGATCAACGACTTCTCCATGAAGAACGTGCGCATCCGCGAAGACGGCCAGACCATGCGCCCGGTCTACATCGTGCAGGTCAAGAAGCCCTCCGAGTCCAAGAACAAAAACGATCTGTACGCGATCAAGGGCGAAATCCCGGCCGATCAGGCCTTCCGCCCGATCGCCGAAGGCGACTGCGACTTCGTCAAGAAGTAAGCCCCTGCTGGCCAGGCCCCACGCCTGGCCAGATCGGGTGCCCTGCCCCTGGCTTGACCGGGTGGCCCCCAACCCCTGTTGCTTGCAGCAGGGGTTTTTTTGTTGCGCCCTTGACGCCTTCCCCGCACCTGGCGTGCAAGGCTCCCAAAAAGCCTGCACACGCCATCATCAAACCAGACGCCATCTCACGCAAACCAGGCCCCAGGGTCTATGGTGGTCCCCATGGGCGGTCCACTGCATCGGGCTGTATCTTCATTTGTAGCTACGGAGGTGGTATGCTGTTCACCTGGTCCGAACGCAAGCGTGCCATCAATCTTCATCACCATGGCCTGGATTTTGTGGATGCATCGCTGGTGTTTGCAGGCTGGACCTTCACCTTCGAAGACGCGCGATTTGCCTACGGCGAACAGCGCTTTGTCACGCTGGGTTTGCTGATGGGCATCCCGGTCTCGATTGTTCACACGGAGTCCGATCATGCGATCCGAATCATCTCGATGCGAAAAGCCACGCAAAACGAAGCCCGGCTCTACGCCGAGCAACTCCAGAACGGATTGGGATAGGCTTCACGACCCCAGGCAAGCGGGCACGCCCGGCAAGGACCATCCTGAAGCCCAAGTGGATCAGATCGTCAGGGGCATTGTGCGCAAGGGATTGCAAACCCCCGGCCCCAAATCGCTGGTGTCGCTTCGCCTGGATCAGGATGTGCTGGCCTGGTTCAAGGCACAAGGATCGGGCTACCAGACCCGCATCAACGCGGTGCTGCGGGCCTACAAAGACGCCGCCGCCGCGTCCTGACCCACCGCCCCATCACACCGCCAGAATGCCCCCGTCAACCGGCAGGATCACGCCGTTGACATAGCTGGCCAGATCGCTGGCCAGAAACACGGCAGCGCCCGCGATCTCCTGCGGCTGGCCCAGCCGACCCGAGGGAATGCGGGTCATGAAGCGCTCGAGCCGCACCGGGTCGGCGCGGGTGGCGTCGGTCATGGGCGTGACGATCACGCCCGGCGCAATGGCGTTCACCCGCACCCCATCGGCGCCCAGGTCGGCGGCCATGGACTGGGTCAGCATCTTCACCGCCCCCTTGGAGGCCGAATAGCCCAGCGCGCGCGGCTGGCCCTGGAAGGCGGCCCCAGACGAGATGTTGATGATGGTGCCGCGGCGCTGGCGCAGCGCGGGCACAAAGGCATGGCTCAGGTTGAAGACGCCGTGCAGGTTCACGTCCATCACGCGGCGCACCACCTCGTGCGCACGCGGGCTGTCCATGCCCTCGCGGATGATGATGCCCGCGTTGTTGACCAGCACATCGATTGGGCCGTGCGCCGCTTGCACCTGCTCGGCCAGCGCCTGCACCGCCGCCACATCGGTCACATCCAGCGCCATGACCCAGCCCTGGCGGCCCTGGGCCTGGACCTGGGCCAGGGTCTGGGCGCAGCGTGCGGCGTCCAGGTCGGTGACGATCACATCGGCGCCCTGGGCGGCAAAGGCCACCGCGATGGCCTGACCGATGCCGCCAGCGGCACCGGTGACGAGGGCGAGTTTTCCTTGCAGCAATCCGTTCATGAGGCCTCCTGTGCCGACGGTTTGGACGGTTGACGGCGCTGGCGGCCCTGCCACCAGGCCAGCCACTGGCCGACGATGCCCTTGCGGAACAGCATCACGACCAGCACGAACACCAGGCCCTGCACGATCTGCACCAGCTCTGGGGTGGAGGCCAGGCTGTGCTCCAGCGCAATCACCACGATGGCGCCGATCACCGGCCCCCACAGCGTGGCCATGCCGCCCACGATGCAGATCAGCAGCGCGTCGCCCGAGGTGCCCCAGCCGACATCGGTCAGAGTGGCCAGCTCAAAGGACATGACCTTGAGGCTGCCCGCCAGCCCGCCCAGGGCGGCCGAGAGCACAAAGGCCAGCAGCTTGTACTGGTTGACGCGGTAGCCCAGCGACATGGCGCGCGGCTCGTTGTCGCGGATGGCCTTGAGCACCTGCCCGAAGGGCGAATGCACGATGCGCCAGATCAGCCAGAACGCGGCGGTGACGATGACCGCGCAGACGTAGTACATGGCCAGGTGGTTGTCGGTCGGGATCAGGCCCAGCACAGGCGCGCGCGGCACGTTCTGCAAGCCGTCTTCGCCGCCGGTAAAGGGCAAGCGCAGGGCCAGGAAATAGACCACCTGCGCAAAGGCCAGCGTGATCATCGAGAAGTACACGCCCTGGCGCCGGATGGCCAGCACGCCGGTGACCAGGCCCAGCAAGGCCGAGACCAGCACGCCCGCGGCAATGCCGACCAGCGCATCCACCCCCCAGGTTTTGAGCACATGCCCGCTCACATAGGCGGCGCTGCCGTAGAACATGGCGTGCCCAAACGAGAGCAGCCCCGCATAGCCCACCAGAAAGTTCACCGACGCGGCCAGCAGCGCCGCCGTCAGGATCTTGATCAGGAACAGCGGGTAGGCGGCCAGGGGGGCCAGCAGCAGAAGCAAGGCTGCGATCAGCCAGACCAGGTGTTTGCCTTGAAATGTCATGGTTGCCGACTCCTTACTGGCCACGGCCGAACAAACCGCTGGGGCGCACCGCCAGCATGAGGATCATGACCACGAAGATCACCACACTGGCGCCTTCGGGGTAGAACACCTTGGTCAGGCCTTCGATCACGCCCAGGCCAAAACCGGTGACGATCGAGCCCAGGATGGAGCCCATGCCGCCAATGACCACCACCGCGAACACCACGATGATGAGCGAGCCGCCCATGTGCGGGCTCACCTGGTAAATCGGCGCGGCCATCACCCCGCTAAAGCCGGCCAGGGCCACCGCAAACGCATAGGTGAGCATCAGCATGCGCGGCACGTTGATGCCAAAGGTGCGGACCAGGTTGGGGTTTTCATTGGCCGCGCGCAGGTAGGCGCCGATCTTGGTGCGCTCGATGAAGAGCCAGGTGCCAAGCGACACCACCAGCGCCACCGCAATCACCCACAGGCGGTACCAGGGGATGAAGGCCACCGACAGGTCGGCGCCACCGCTCATGGGGTTGGGATAGGGCTGACCGCCAATGCCAAACTTGAACTTGACCAGGCCCTCGATCAGGATGCCCATGCCCACCGTCAGCAGCAAGGCGTAGACATGGTCGAGGTGGTAGAGGTGGCGCAGGAAAAAGCGCTCCATCGCCAGCCCGATCAGGCCCACGATGAGTGGCGCCAGCAGCAGTGACCACCAGTAGCTGATGCCCCAGGTATCAAGCAGGTACCAGGCCACCAGCGCGCCCAGCATGTACTGCACGCCATGCGCAAAGTTGACCACATGCAGCAGGCCAAAAATAATGGCCAGGCCCAAACTCATGAGGGCGTAAAACGAGCCGTTGATCAGGCCGATCACGACCTGCCCGACCAGGGCCGCCAGCGGAATGCCAAACAAGGTGTCCATATCGTGCGTGTCCAGTGCGGTGTCAAAGGCCGAGCATGCGCTCGATGCGCGCCCGGTTGGGCGCAATGTCGTCCTGGTGGAAGCTGTCGATCACCGAGCCCTCCTCGATGACGTAGAAGCGGTCGGCCAGGCGCGAGGCAAAGCGGAAGTTCTGCTCCACCATCAGCACCGTGAAGCCGCGCTCGCGCAGGGTGCGGATCACCTGCCCGATGCGCTCCACAATCACCGGCGCCAGCCCTTCGGTGGGCTCGTCCAGCAGCAGCAGCTTGGCGCCGGTGCGCAGGATCCGCGCAATCGCCAGCATCTGCTGCTCACCGCCCGAGAGCTTGGTGCCCTGGCTGCGGCGGCGCTCGTACAGATTGGGAAACAGCGTGTAGATCTCTTGCACCGACAGGCCACCGGGCATGAGCACCGGCGGCAGCAGCAGGTTTTCTTCGGCGCTCAGGCTGGCAAAAATCCCACGCTCCTCGGGGCAGTAGGCCACGCCCAGGCGCGCAATCGCCTCGGGGGGCATGCCCTGGGTGGACTGACCCCGGACCTCGATCTGGCCCTCGCGCCGCGACAGCAGGCCCATGATGGCGCGCAAGGTGGTGGTTTTGCCAGCGCCGTTGCGCCCGAGCAGGCACACGATCTCGCCGGGCTGCACCACCAGGTCGATCTGGTGCAGGGCCTGCGTCTCGCCATAAAAACCACGCAGCTGCGACACGCGCAGCATCGGGGGGGTGTGCGACTCAGTCATGGGCACCTCCCACGTATGCGTCGATGACCTGCGGGTTGACCGACACCTCGGCGTACGGGCCCTCGGCCAGGATCTGGCCCGATTGCAGCACCGTCACCTGGTCGCACAGATCGGCAATCACCTTCATGTTGTGCTCCACCATCAGCACGGTGCGGCCCTTGGCCACCTCGCGGATCAGGGCCATCACCGGCCCGATGTCCTCGTGCCCCAAGCCCGCCATGGGCTCGTCGAGCAGGATCAGCTCGGGCTCCAGGGCAATCGTGGTCACCAGTTCCAGCACACGCTTGCGGCCATACGACAGATCGGCCGCCGGGCTGTCGGCAAAGCGCTCCAGGCCCACCGAGGCCAGCAGGTCCATGGCGCGCGCGTTCAGGTGATTGAGCAGGTTCTGGCTGCGCCAGAAGGTGTAGTGCCAGCCGCTTTTGCGCTGCAGCGCCACGCGCACGTTCTCGAGCACGGTCATCTGGCCAAACACCGCCGAGATCTGAAATGAGCGCACCAGGCCCATGCGCGCCACCGAGGCCGGGTCGCTGTGCTCGATCTGGCGCCCGTTGTAGCGGATGGTGCCGGTGGTGGGCTTGAGAAAGGTCGTGAGCAAGTTGAAGCAGGTGGTCTTGCCCGCGCCATTGGGCCCAATCAGGGCGTGGATGGTGTGGCGGCGCACGCTCAGGTCGACATCGCGCACCGCATAAAAGCCGCGAAACTGCTTGGACAGTCCGCGCGCCAGCAGGATGTGATCGTCTGTGGTCATGAAGGTCCCAGAAAAGGATCGATCGGTCAGAGGAAGGCGTGCGTGACGCCGCCGTCCACCTTGATGCATTCGCCGGTCACCCAGCTGCTGTCGTCGCTGGCCAGGTAGCAGACCGCGCCGGCAATGTCCTGCACGGTGCCCAGTCGGCGCATGGGCGTCTTGGCAATGCGCAGCTTGACCATCTCGGGGTCGACATTGATCGACACGCCCTCGGTGGGCACCGAGCCCGGGGCCACGGCGTTGACGCGGATGCCGCGCGGGCCCAGGTCGACCGCGGCCGAGCGCGTCAGGCCCAGCACGCCGGCCTTGACGCCGCAGTAGATCATGGCCTTGGGAATGCCCAGAAAGGCCGCGGCCGAGGCCACCGTCACGATGCTGCCACCCGATCCCATGTGCGCGGCGGCGGCCTGGATGCCCCAGACCACCGACAAAAAGCCGGTGCCCACCATGCGCTGCACGGTCTCGGGGCTCATCTGCTCGATCTCGCCGTAGCGCACCCACATGGCGTTGTTGACCAGCACGTCCAGCCGCCCGCATTCGGACTTGAGGGTGCTGGCGGCCTTGGCCAAGGTCTCGGGCTGGGCCACATCGCCGCCAAAGGCCAGCGCCTGGCCCCCTGCCGAGCGGATCTCCTGGGCCACCTGCTCGGCCAGTTCCAGCTTGAGGTCGAGCACCCCCACGGTGGCGCCCTCTTGCACCAGCTGGTTCACCACGCCCCGGCCAATGCCCCGGGCACCGCCGGTCACCAAGGCCACGCGGCCGTCAAATCTGCGAGTCATGCGAACACATCCTTCCAAACTTCAACAATCGGCAAAACGCCCTTCGGGCAGGCCCTGCGCGCCCAGCCCGTGCAGGGCCAGCAGCGCGCCGCTTTCTGGTCGCTCGCTGTGCAGCAGGTTGCCGCTGTGGCGGATGCTGCTCAGGTACAAGGTGCGCAGATCGGCACCGCCAAAACAGGGGCAGGTCGGGAACTCGACCGGCACATCGATGCGGCGCAGCAGCTGCCCCTCGGGGCTCACACAGGCCAGCTGCCCCTGCATCACCAGCGCCACCCAGATCTGGCCATCGGAATCGACGGTGGCGCCGTCGGGGCTCAGGCCCGCCTCGCGCCAGTCGACCCACACCTGGCGCGGGCCCACTTGACCGGCGGCGCTGTCGTAGGCATAACGCCAAATCTGGCGGGCCAGGCTGTCGGCAAAGTAGAGCCAGCGGCCGTCGGGGCTGAAGCAGGTGGTGTTGGCCACCCGCACGCCTTGATCGAGTTGCACCAGGCGGCCATTGGCCGAGACCTGGTAGAGCGCGCCCAGCGGCTCGGGTCGGCCGCGCACCAGGGAGCCCACGCAAAAGCGGCCCTCGCGATCGACGCGGCCATCGTTGAGGCGGATGCCCTCGGCGGCGTGCGGCACGCGCACCAGCGCCTCGGTCTGCCCGGTGGCCGGGTCCAGATAGACCAGCTCGTCGGCCAGGGCCACCAACAGGCGACCGCTCTGGCACAGGGCGATGGAGCCAATCGGCGTGGGCATGCCCCATTCGCGGCGCTCGCCGCTGCGTGTGTCCAGGCGGAAGATGGCGGGCTTGTGCGAATCGATCCAATACAGCTGGGCATGGCGCTCGTCCCACAGGGGGCACTCGCCCAGGTCATCGCGCTGCGGGCCCAGGATCTCGATGTGCAGGTCCATGGCGGCCATCTTCAGGCGGGGTCGGTGGGCAGGCGGTGGCCACGGAATTGCTCGCGCAAACGCGTTTTGAGCAGTTTGCCGGTGGCGGTGTGCGGCAGCTCGTCCACCAGCACCACATCGTCGGGCAGCCACCAGCGCGCCACGCGCTCGGCCATGAAGGCCAGCAAGGCCTGGGGATCGAGGGTCTCGCCGGGCTTGGGCACCACAATCAGGAGTGGTCGCTCCTGCCATTTGCTGTGCGCCACGCCGATCACCGCCGCCTCGCGCACCTGCGGGTGACCCATGGCCGCGTTCTCCAGGTCGATGCTCGAGATCCACTCGCCGCCCGACTTGATCACATCCTTGCTGCGGTCGGTGATCTGCACATAGCCGTCGGGGTCGATATAGGCCACGTCGCCGGTGCTGAACCAACCTTGCGCATCGAGTGCCGAGCCCGCCGTCTGGCCGTAATAGCCCGACAGCACCCAGGGGCCGCGCACGCGGATCTCGCCCACCGACTTGCCGTCGTGCGGCAGGCGCTGGTTCTCGCTGTCAAACACGGCCACCTCCACGCCAAAGATGGCGCGGCCCTGGCGTGCCTGCACCGCAAAGCGCGCGTCCAGGGGCTGGCCCTCGTGCTTGGGCAAGAGGCGCGCCACCGTGGCCACCGGGCTGGTCTCGGTCATGCCCCAGGCCTGGATCACATACACCCCCAGGTCGTGCTCAAAGCGCTCAATCAGCGCACGCGGCGCAGCCGAGCCCCCGATGACCACCCGGTTGAGGCGGATGCGGGCGCGATCGGCCGCTGCCCCCAGGCTGTCGAGGTGCTGGAACAGCCCCAGCCAGACCGTGGGCACGCCCAGCGACAAGGTGCAGCCCTCTTGCAGCAGGTGCGCATACAAGCGCTCGCCGCTCAGCTGCGAGCCCGGCAACACCAGCTTGGCGCCCACCATGGCGGCGGCATAGGGCACGCCCCAGGCGTTCACATGGAACATGGGCACGGACAGCAAGACCGAATCCATGGCCGAGAGACCCAACCCATCGGCCGCGCAGATCGCAAACGAGTGCAGCAAGGTCGAGCGGTGGCTGTACAGCACGCCCTTGGGGTTGCCGGTGGTGCCCGAGGTGTAGCACATCGACGAGGCGCTGCGCTCGTCGATCTGCGGCCAGTCGTGACTCGGCGCGCTGTCGGCCAGCAACTGCTCGTAGCAGCACAGGCCGGGCAAGGCCAGATCGGGCAGCTGCTCGGGCGCGCACATGGCCACATAGCGGCGGACCTTGGGCAGCTGCGGCGCCAGCTTGACCAGCAAATCGGCAAAGTCCAGATCAAAACAGACCACGCTGTCGGCCGCGTGGTCGATGATGTACGCGATCTGTTCGGGGAACAGGCGCGGGTTGACGGTGTGCATGACGGCGCCCGATCCGGCCACCGCGTAATACAGCTCCAGGTGCCGGTCGGTGTTCCAGGCCAGCGTGGCCACCCGATCGCCCACCTGCACGCCCAGCCCGCCCAGGGCCTGGGCGAAGCGCCGTGCGCGCTGCCCCACCTGGCGCCAGTTGCTGCGGCGCACCTGCCCGCCGTGCAGGTGCGAGACGATCTCCACATCGCCGTGGTAGCGCTCGGCATGGGTGATCAGCGACGAGATCAGCAGGGGCTGGTCCTGCATCAGGCCTTGCAGGTTCATGCCGCGTCTCCTGCCGGCGGGAGGCTGGCCAGCAAGGCGTACCAGGGGTCGTGCGGGGCGCGCGCGCCCGTGGGCTGGCGCGGCCCGAAATCTTCGGGGGTCAGCGCATTGGGCAAGGGGCTCACGTTCATCCAGTCGTAGACCACGGTGCGCGCGGCCACGCGCCACTGGCCCTCGCGTTGCTCGAACCGGTCCACATAGCGGCCCAGCAGCAAGGTCTGCACCGGCTGACCCTGCGCATCCAGGTCTTGCTGGAAGGCCAGAAAGCTGCTCTCGACCGCCGCCACCGATCCACGCAACTCGATCAGGATGTTGCTGATCTGGTGGATCATGCGGCCGGCGTTGCGCAGCTTCACCAGCGCCATCTCGATGAAGCCACTGGCGCTGCCCTGGTAAGCCCCATGGTGGTCGGTGCCATCGGGCCAATAGGCCGAGCGCAGCGCGGCCTCGTCGAGCCGGTCGATGCCCCGGCAATAGCGATACAGGCATTCACGGATGGCCTCGCGATCGAGCAGATCGCGCAAGGCTTGGGGGTCAACAGAACTCATGGCCTCTCCTCGCTCAGTGGGGTTGCAGGGTGATCACCGCGTCAAGACACACCGCGCCGTGCTCGCGCACCAGCAAGGGGTTGATGTCCACGCCTTGTAGCTCGTGCGCATGCGCCAACGCAAAATCGGACAGCCGGCACAGCGCCTGCACCAGCGCCGCCTCGTCGCAAGGCGGGCTGCCGCGCCAGCCGCGCAGCAATTGGCTGCCGCGCACCCGCCCGATCAGGCGCTGCGCGGCGGCCTCGTCCAATGGGGCCGAGGCAAAGGCCACATCGCGGTAGAGCTCGACCGCCGTGCCCCCCAGGCCGTACATGATCATGGGGCCAAAGGTCGGGTCGCGGTGCACGCCCAAAATCGTCTCCACACCGCCGCGCACCATGGGCGTGACCAGCACCCCGTCCAGGCGCGCCTGCGGGGCGTGCGCACGGGCACGCTGCATCAGCGTCTCGAAGGCCGCCCGTACGGCCTCTTCGTCGGCCAGGTGCAGCAGCACGCCGCCGATCTCGGTTTTGTGCAGGATGTCGGGCGAGACAATTTTGGCCACGACCGGAAAGCCCATCTGGCGCGCCGCGCGGGCCGCGCTGTCGGCGTCCTGGCAGAGCACCTCGGGCAAGACCGGCAGGCCGGCCTGGGCCAGCACCGCCTTGGCCTGCGCCTCGGTGGCCACCGGCGGCAGCGGGGCCGCGGGTTCACGCGCCTGCGGGGCGGCCGGCAAGCGCTGCCAGGCTCGCGCCATGCGGGCCGCGGCCCCCAGGGCCAGCATGGCCCGGCTGGGGTCGGCAAACACCGGAATGCCCAGGGCCTCCAGCGCGGTGTTGGACTCGGGCACCGACAGCATGACCAGCACCAGGTCGCGCCCGGGGTATTGCGCGCGCAACTGCGCCAGGTGGGTGATGGTGGCGGCAAAGCGCTGCGGGGCCAGGCCCGAATGCGCCAGATAGGCCAGCACGGTGCCGTAGCTGCCGTGTGCGAGCATGATCTCGATGGTGCGCGGCACACCGCCGGGCACCGAGGTCACCTGCGCCGTCATGTCCAGGGGATTGGCGGCCACCGCAAAAGGCAGCAGCGCCTGCGAGGCCTGCACGCCCGCTTCGGGCAGCGCCGGCATCGCAAGCCCCAGCTCGAACGCATGGTCGGCCATCAACACGCCAATGCCGCCCGAGCCGGTGATGATGCCGATGTCGTCATTGACCGGCAATCGCCCCGTCACCGTGAGGTAGTAGGCGATGTCGAGCATTTCCTCGATCGACTGCGGCCGGTAGGCGCCGCACTCGGCAAACACCGTGTCAAAGACCGCGTCGTTGCCCGCCAGCGAGCCGGTGTGGGTGCTGGCCGCGGCCGCGCCCAGCTCGGTGCGGCCGACTTTCATGATCAGCACCGGCTTGCCGGCGCGCGCGGCCTTGAGCAAGGCGGCTCGCAGTCGGTCGCCGTCGCGGCAGGACTCCAGGGCGGCGCAGATCACCCGCGTGTCGGGGTCTTCGGCCAGGTAGTCGATGCACTCGGCCACATCGATATCGGCCTCGTTGCCGGTGGCAATGATTTTCGACAGGCCCAGGCCACGCTGGGTGGCCATGCCGTAGGCGCAAGAGCCAAAGGCCCCGCTCTGGGTGGCCAGCGAGATCGAGCCGTGCATGGGCTGCAAGCCATACAGCACGGTCGAGAAGGTGGCGAAGTAACGGGTCTTGACGTTGAGCAGGCCCAGCGAATTGGGGCCCAGCATGCGCACGCCCGCGGCGCGGCACATGGCCACCAACTGCTCCTGCTGCGCGCGGCCCTCGGGCCCGAGCTCGGCAAAGCCCGAGGTGAGCACCACCACGCAGCGAACGCCCTTGTCGATGCTCTCCTGGAGCGCCGCTGCCACGCCCGGCGCGGGCACCACGATCACCGCCTGGTCGAGCTCGCCCGGCACATCGCGCACGCTGGCATAGGCCGGCAGGCCCTGGATCTCGGCCGCGCCGCTTTTGTTGATGGGGTAAATCTTGCCGGCGTAACCGGCCTCGAGCAAAAAGCGCAACAAGCGACCGCCGATGCGATCGGGGTCGGACGATGCGCCCACCACGGCCACCGAGCCGGGCACAAACACGGGATGCAGACTGTGCATGTGGGGACCCTGCCTTTACGCCACATCGGCCAGCGAGCGAGCGCTCAGCCAGTCCAGGGTTTGCGCCGGGTGGCCGTATTGCAAGCCCACCGCCATGGCGTGCATGGCCAGGCGTGCCACCGGCATTTCCCAGCTCATGCCCATGCCGCCGTGCAGCTGGATCGCGCTCTCGGCGACCTGGCGGCTGACCTGCGCGGCGTAGCGCCGGATGACCACCGTCTCGCGCTCGGCGCTGTGCAAGCCCTGGTCCTGCGCATGCAGCACCTGGCGGCGCACCAGGCCATGCAGGTTCTCATAGGCCACGTACATCTCGACCAGGCGATGGCGCAAGGCCTGAAAGGTCGACAGGGCCACGCCAAATTGCTGGCGCGTGTTCAGGTAATCGATGGTCTGCTCGATCATCGAGGCGGCGGCGCCCACGGCCACCACACTGGCCATCAGGCGACCGGCCTGCTCGCCCAGCAGCGCCGCCTTGGCGGCCGCCGGTCCGTGCAAGAGCCGTGCGCCGGCCGAGACCTGCACCCCATCAAGGCGCAGATCGCTGCACTGCGCCGCGTCCACGCCCACATGGTGCTGTGCCGACAGGGCCTCGGACCACGGCAAGAGGACCCAGCAGGGCTGATCGTCCTGCACCTGGCGCGCCAGGAACAAGAGGTGGGAGGCGGGCTCGGACAGGTCCACGCCCGAGAGCTGACCGTGCAAGATGCCATCGGCCCCAAGGGCCGGGCCGGGCTGACCCAACACCGGCGCCACCGAGGCCTCGCCCAGCGACAGGTCCGACAGCAGATCGGCCAAGGGCACGCCCAGGCGCGCGGCCTCGGTGAGCACCACCGGGGCCACCGCGCAGCGCTCGATCAGGGGCACGGCCAGGCCATGCCGGGCCACGCCATCGACGATGGCGGCCAGCTCGGCCAGCCCGGCGCCCACACCGCCCAGGTCCTCGGGCACCAGCACGCCTTGCCAGCCCAAGGCCAGCATCTGCTGCCAGCGCTCGCCCGCACGGGCATGGCCCAGACCGGGCTCGCGCCGGGCCTCGGCCGAGCCGGCCAGGCGGTGGGCGCTGTCGAACATATCGCCATCAAACAGGGGAATCGCGGCAAACGCCATGCTCAAGCTCCAAAAAGGTCACGCGCGATCACGTTCTTCTGCACCTCGCTGGTGCCACCAGCGATCGAGCGGGACCGGTAAAACAGATAGGTGTGCACCAGCTGACGCGCCGCATCCTCGGCCTGCGAAACCGGGGCCTGCTCGTCCATGGGCAAGAGGCGCGGGGCCATCTGCGGGGCCACCAGGTCACAGGCCAGGCTCGAGATCTGCTGCGCCAGCTCCGAGCTGTGCAGCTTGAGGGCCGAGGACTTGGACGAGCGCAAGGTGCCCGCCATCTCTTCCTGAATGGCCGACAGCAACATCTCGCGCGCGCCCATGGCCGAGGCCTGCGCGGTGTACAGCCGGTCCAGCGCCGACAGCAGGCTGGGGGTGCCGCCCTGGGCGCGCAGGCGCTCGCCAATCAGCACCTCCAGTTGTTGCAGCTGGCGCAGCAAACGGGGCACCGACGCCGGCGACAGGCGCTCGCGGTCGAGCAGAAACTTGGCGCACGACCAGCCACCGCCCTCCTCGCCCAGGCGGTAGAACACCGGCACGCGCACATCGCGCAAAAACACCTCGTTGACATGGTGCCACTGGTCGATGGTGCGAATGGGCCGCACCTCGATGCCCGGGGTGTTCATGGGCACCAGCAGCAGCGTGATGCCGGCCTGCTTGCGGCCCTCTTGCGAGGTGCGCACCAGGGTGTACATCATGTCGGCCTCGTGCGCATGCGAGGTCCAGATTTTCTGGCCGTTGATCACATAGTCGTCGCCGTCGCGCACCGCCTGCGTCTTGAGCGAGGCCAGGTCCGAACCGGCGCCCGGCTCTGAATACCCCTGGCACCACCACTCGGAGCCGTCGATGATGCGCGGCAGGAAGCGGTTTTTTTGCTCGGGCGTGCCAAAGTGCATGATCACCGGCCCGATATGGCCCAGGCCATGGTGGTAGAGCGGCGGGCAATCGAGTTCGGCGCTGACCTCCTCAAACAGATAGCGCTGGCGCAGGTCCCAGCCGGTGCCGCCCCACTCGGGCGACCAGCTGGGCGCCGACCAGCCCTGGCGATGCAGGATCTGCTGCCAGGCGGCATAGTCGCGCCGCACCATTTTGTGGTTGCGGCGCACCTTCTCGCGCAGCTCGCTGGGGCAATGGGTCTGCATGAAGTCCACCAGTTCGCGCCGAAAGGCCGCGTAGTCGATGGGGTCCGAGCGATGCTGGAATTCGTTGGGTGCGTTCATGGCAAGGGGGGCCTGCGCTCAGGCCAAAAAAATGGGGGGATTCAATCGGGGCGGATGTTGCGCGAGCGGATCAGCGGCCCCCAGCGCTCGAGTTCGGCCTGCAGGTAGGCGGCATACTCGGCGCGCGTCATGATGCGCGGGTCGACGCCCGTGCGGCCAATGGCCTCGGCGGCATCGCGCCCCTGCAGCACGGCGCGCACATCGTCGTGAATGCGCTGCTGCAGGGCATCGGGTGTGCTGGACGGGATGAACAAACCGAACCAGCCGCCCGCCTCAAAGCGCGCCAGCGCGGGCACACCCGCCGCGCGGATGGGCGGCACGCCCGGCAGGCGCGGATGCGGCTGGCCGTAGCCATGGCCCAGCACCTTGAGCTTGCCGGTGGCCACATGGCTCATGGTGGCCGGCGAGTCAAACAGTGCGTCCACCTGCCCACCCAGCAAATCATTGATGGCCGGACCGTTGCCCTTGTAGGGCACGTGCACGATCTGGATGCCAGCCATATCGGCAAACTGCTCGGCCGCAATGTGCGGGCTGGAGGCATTGCCCGAGGAGGCAAAGGTCAGCTTGCCCGGATTGGCCTTGCCATAGGCGATCAATTCGGCAAGCGATTTGACCGGCAGCTTGGCCGAGACATACAGCACGCTGGGGCTGTCGGCCACCATGGCCAGCGGCGCCAGCGCACGCGGATCGTAGGGCAGCTGCGGCATCATGATCTGGTTGCCGATGTAGCCAAAGGCGGTGAGCAGCAAAGTGTGACCGTCGCCCGCGGCGCGGGCCACATGCGCGGTGCCGATGGTGGTGCCGGCCCCAGCGCGGTTTTCCACCACGACGTTTTGCCCCCAACGCTCGGCCAGGCGCGGCGCCAGCACCCGCCCGATCACATCGGTCAGGCCACCGGCTGTGTACGGCACCACCATCGTCACGGGCCGGGTCGGAAACTGGGGGGCGGGCGACTGCGCCAGCACCGGCAAGGACAACAGGCTGGAGGCCAGCGAGGTGGCCAGAAATGAGCGACGTTTCATGGTGAATTCAAGCCTCAATCAGGTGCTGAAAATTTACTTAACGACCGGTAAGTTTTCTACCCCGTGTTTACCCTAGGTTTTCACCATGGCGACAGAGGCAAAACAGCGAGCGGGTCGTGGGCGCGATCAGGCGCGCAAACCACCCAAGGCCAGGTCGATGAATTGATCGACAACGGCCAGGGCGCTGAGCTTGCCGCGCGGGTTGTGCCAGCGGCTCATGCCGTTGACACTGGCGAGCAACATGCGACCGGCCATGGCGGGGTCGACATCACGGAACACCCCCGCCTCAATGCCCTGGCGGATGATGTTGCGCAGCAAGCGCTCGTACTCGTCACGCAGCGCCACCGCCTTGGCCTTGGAGGGCGAATCCTCGTGCGTGCGAAACGCGTTGGAGGAGGCTATCCAGGCATCGCGGTTGTGCTGGTAGTTGTCGGCCATGGTGCGCAAAAACGTGCGCAGCTTGGCCTCGGGCGTGGCCTCCTGCTCCACCGCATCGCGCACCATGTCGACCAGGGCCTGCAGCGACTCCAGCACGATCTTGGCAAACAGCGCTTCCTTGTTGGGGAAGTGGTAGTACAGCGCGGCCTTGGTGATCTGGGCCTCCTCGGCAATGTCGCGCAGGGATGTCCCGTTGAAACCCCGCTCCGAAAACAGCCGGCAGGCAATGTCCAGCAACTGGGTCTGCCGATCGTCCCCCCGCGGCGTCGCAGCCGTGGTCTGAAGGGACAGTTTGCGGGAAGTCGTCTTGCGCGGGGTCCGGGTCGCCATGGTCATCCTCGTTCTGTTCTTTTGCACATGGGGCCGTCAGGCGGCGGGCCTGGCCGGTGGGCGTAGATTAACCCATCCTGGCCAGTTGGCCCGGCTCAGCGACCGACAAAGACCGGGGCGCGCTTTTCCAAAAAGGCGCGCTGCGCCTCGCGCGTGTCCTCGGTTTTCGACAGGGCCACGGTGTTGCCCTGTTCGTAGCGATAGGCGTCACGCATCGGCATCAGCTCGGTCATGCGAGCGGCTTCTTTGGCCAGCTTCAAGGCGACCGGGCTCTTGCCCGCAATCTCGCGCGCCAGGTCCATGCAGAAGGGCATCAGCTCGGCCTGCGGCAGGCAGGCCTCGACCAGGCCCAGGCGATAGAGTTCCTGGCCCGAGACCTTCATGCCGGTGAAGAACATGCGGCGCGCCCGCGACTGCGAGAAGTATTTGCGCAGAAAGGTCATGCCACCGGCCAGGCCCACATTGATCTCGGGCATCGAGATGTAGGACTCTTCCGAGGCCACCCAGATGTCGCAGGCCAGCACCAGGCCAAAACCCGCCCCCATGGCCGGGCCGTTGATGGCGGCAATGGTGGGCTTGCTGCATTCGACCACCGAATAAAAGCTCTCACGCACCAGGCGGTTGTGGCGGCCGTAGGCGCCGGCGGTGGCGGCCAGATTGGGGCGCTCGCGGATGTCGGCACCGGCCGAGAAGACCTTGCCCTCGCCCGTCAGCACCACGCACACCACGTCATCGCGGTCAGACAGCACATCAAAGCACTCGGTGATTTCGGCGCGCAGTTCGGCGTTCTGGGCATTGACCGGCGGACGGGCCAGGGTCACGGTGGCGATGCGGTCGGCGATCTCGACCTTCAGGGTGTTGAATTGCATGGGGTCTCCTCGTGCGTCGGGGCAATGGCTGGGTTCGCGCGGGCCCTTGGCCATGCGCTTGAATTCAGATTACCGGCCGGCAGGTTTGCTGTCAATTGGCGCACCGACAGGGCTGTCTCCAAGGCATCAGGCGGGCGGGTCGTCGTGGGGCTGCAAGCTGTTCGCCAGCGACAGCATGCGCGCCAACAAGGCCTCGCGCTGCGGCCGGATGCGCTCGAGGGCGCCGCCCAGGCCCAGCACCACCGGTCTGCCCATGACGGTGATCGGCAGCGGCACACAAATGGTGGCCCCGCCCAGCAGCGGCAGGTTCTCGGCGTAAGCCCAACCCTGCGCACGCACCGCCTGCACCCGCTGCATCATCACCGGCAGCGGCTGGCGCGAGGCCACATCGCTGGTCGCGATGTTGGCGCGCCGCACCAGGCGCTCGACCTCGCGGTCGGGGTGCAGCGCCATCAACATCCAGCCGGTGGCCGACAAGGTCAGCGGCCGCATGCTGCCCTCCTCGGTCACAAAGCGCAGCGGATGCGTCGACTGGATGACGCGGATGTACTGCATGTAGACATCGTTTTGCAACAGCACCGAGACCGCCTCGCCGGTCTCGCTGTGCAGATCGCGCATGATCTCGAAGACCTGACCCTGGCCAAACAGCGCATGGCTGATCCAGTCCCCCAGCGCGGCCACGCGCAAGGTCGGGAAATACAGGCGTGTGGTGCGCTCGTAGCTCAGGTAGCCCAGCTGCGTCAGGTTCTTCATCAGCACCGTGGCGCTGGACTGCGGGTAGCCCAGCGCCTCGCAGATCTGCTTGAGCGAGCTCGGGCGGCGGTGCTGGCGGAAATAGTCCAGCACCTGCAACACCCGGTGGGCCGATTTGATGGGGGTCAGACTCACGGCGTCATGCGTCATTCATGGATGTGATGTTGATTATGGCGCAGCGTCCTGGTCTTGCTAACCTGCCGACCGGCAGGCATGATGGCAACAGGACCAAGGAGACCCCACTGATGCGAGCCCTCATCACCGGCGCGGCACGCGGCATCGGCCGCGCGATTGCCCTGCGCCTGGCGCAGGACGCCGGCCCCAAGGCCCGCTTGCTGTTGACCGATTTCCGTGCCGACGATCTGCAGGCGGTGGCCCAGGCGGCCCGCGCCCTCGGGGCGCAGGTCATCACCGAGGCGGCCGACCTGACCGACCCCAAGGCCCCGGCGGCACTGGCCGCGCACCTGCCCACACTCGGCGGTCTGGACGCGCTCATCAGCAATGCCGGTGTCGCCTTGCGCGGCCCGCTCCTGAGCCTCTCGGTGGCGGACTGGGACACCACCCACGCCCTGCATGTGCGCGCGCCGTGGTTGCTGGCGCGGGCCTGCCATGCGGCGCTCAAGGAATGCCGAGGCAGCATCGTCATCACCGCCTCGGTCTCGGCCCAGCACGCCACCACACCGGGCGGCGCCTACAGCACCAGCAAGGCCGCAGCACGCATGCTGGCGCAGCAACTGGCGGTTGAATGGGGCCCCGATGGCATTCGCGTCAACTCGGTCTCGCCCGGCATGATCGTCACCCCCATGACCCAGCAGGTCTACGACGACCCCGCATCGCGCGCACAGCGCGAAGCCCGTGTGCCCTTGCGGCGCATCGGCGAGCCCGAGGACATTGCCAATGTGGTGGCCTTTCTGGTCGGGCCCGATGCGGCCTATGTGCACGGCGCCGACCTGGTCGTCGACGGCGGCCTGGTGCAGACCTTGATGGCCGGCAACCCCGGCTGGAAAAGCGCGCACTGAGCCGGATGACAAGCGCCGACACAAGGCCCCGCACACCGCCGCCCTGGCGGGGCAATCTGGTGCGCAACAGCGTGGCGCAGAACGCCTGGTTGGCGCAGCAGCGGCCCGAGCCGCCGCTGCGTCCAGACTGGCCGCTGATCGACGCGCACCAGCACCTGATGCTCGCGCCTGCGCATGGGGTGGTCTATGGTTTGGACGAGGCCCTGGCCGACATGGCCGCCACCGGGCAAGGCTTTCTGGGCACGGTGCTGGTCGAAGCCGGCACGGCCTACGACCTGCAGGCGCCCCCGTCGCTGCAGCCCGTGGGCGAGGCGCACTTTGCGCGCGACATGCGCACGCAAAGCCTGGCGCGCGGCGGCCCCGAGCTGGGCATGGCCCTGGTGGCGCATGCCGACCTGGGCCTGGGCGACGACGTGGCGCCGGTGCTGCACGCCCTGCAGCAGGCCAGCGGGGGGCGCCTGCGCGGCATCCGCCATGTGACGGTGCACGACCACGGCGCGGTGGGGCGCACCCTGCTGCGCCCCTGTCCACCCGGTCGCCTGCTCGACCCCGACTACCAGGCCGGCGTGGCCCAGGTGCGCGCCATGGGCCTGGTGCTCGACGTGTGGGTCTTTCATCACCAATTGCACGAGGTGCTGGCGCTGGCACAACGCTTTGACGACCTGATCATCGTGCTCAACCACCTGGGCACCCCGCTGGGCGTGGCCGAGCATGCACAAGACCCCCAGGCCACCTGGGCGCAGTGGGCCCGCGGGCTGCAAGCGCTGGCGCGCTGCCCGAATGTGCGGCTCAAGATGGGCGGTCAGGGCATGCCGATGGCCGGACTGGGCCACGACCATGCGCCCTGCCCCCCCGACTCGATCGCCTTGGCCCAACAGCTGCAGCCGCGCTGGGATCTGGCACTCGAGGCCTTTGGCGCGGCCCGCTGCCTGTGCACGAGCAACTTCCCCATCGATCGCCAGTCCTGGCGGCTCGATGTGGTCTGGAACACCTGGCAACGCCTGTGCCTGCCCTTGTCCGACACCGAACGCCATGCCCTGCTGTGTGGCAGCGCGGCCCAGACCTATGGCCTTGACCTCTCCCCTCTGTCCCCCCAACCCACGACACCATGACCCACCCCACCCCGCCCTTCTCCTCTCTGGCCAGCTTGCAGGGCCGCCGTGTGCTCATCACTGGCGCGGCCTCGGGCATTGGCTGGGCCTGCGCCGAGGCGGCCCTTCAGGCCGGGGCACGCGTGGCCTTGCTCGATCGCCATCGGCCCGATCTGTCGCGCCTGCCTGCGCCATGGCAAGGCCAGGCGCTGGCGGTGCAGGCCGACATCACCGACCCCGCGCAAGTCGAGGCCGCGCTGCATCAGGCGCTGGGGCATTTGGGTGGATTGGACGGCCTGGTCAATGCCGCGGGCATCGCCAACACCGATCCGGCCAACCAGGTGAGCCTGGCCGACTGGCGCCGCGTGATCGAGGTCAACCTGACCGGCACCTTCATCGTCTGCCAGGCCTGCGAGCCTCATCTGCGCCAGCAGGCGGGGGCCAGCATCGTCAACCTCTCATCGGGCCAGGGCCTCTCGCCCAGCCCACGCCGCAGCGCCTATGCCGCGTCCAAGCACGGCGTGATCGGCTGGACGCGATCCATCGCGCAAGAGTGGGGGCCCCACATCCGTGCCAACGCCGTCTGCCCGGGCGCCACCGACACCCCCATGCTGCAAACCGGCTACAGCCCCGAGGCCTTGCAGGCCATCGGCCAGCGCTACAGCCTGGGCCGGATCGCCCAGGCCGAGGAAATCGCCGCGGCGGTGCTATTTCTGCTGAGCGACCAGGCCTCGTTCATCACCGGCGTCGCGCTGGCGGTGGATGGCGGGCGCACCTTTCACTGAGCGCGCCCGCGTCGCAAGCCTGTCTGAACGGCACCCCAAGGGCGTCCCCTGGGGTGGGGCTTGGGCGCGCTGTGACCCGGCATGTCCACCAGGCCACAGGGACGTCGAATCAGGGCCCCATGCGGGCCATGTCAGGCGACAGCCCTTTGGACGGCGCCCGAGCGGCCCCTGCCCTGGATCATGCCAGCAGATAAGGCTTGTAGCCGTCCTGCGCGGCCAGGGCGCAGTACTCGCGGTACTTCGGGAAGCCGCCAGTGAACAGGGTCAGGCCCAGCGGCTTGTCCTTGACGTTGGCGCCCACATACCAGGTCTTGGCCTGCGACACCAGGGTCCGCTTGGCCAGGTCCTGCACCAGTTGCATCCAGTCGTCCTCGGCCTTCTGGCTGGGCTCGACGGTGCGATGCCCATGTTCGGCCATGTGGGTGATGAGCTTGCCGATCCACTCCACATCGTGCTCGCTGATGCGGATGATGTTGGCCAGGGCCGCCGGACCGTTGGGGCCGGTGGTCATGAACAGGTTCGGGAAGCCGTGCATCATCAGGCCCAGGTGCGAGTAGGCCCCATGCTTCCACTTCTCGTTGACGGTGTGGCCGTCGCGGCCGCGCACCTCAAAGGCCAGCAAGGCCCCGGTCAGGCCGTCATAACCGGTGGCCAGGATCAGCATGTCCAGCTCGATGTGTCGCTGGCTGGTGCGCACCCCGGTCTCTGTGATTTCCAGGATTTTTTCCTCGTTGAGGCAATCCACCAGATGAACTGTGGGCAGGTTGTAGGTTTCGTAATAGCTGCTGTCCAGGCAGGGGCGGCGCGCAAAAATCGGGTAACCGCGCGGCTTGAGTTTCTCGGCCGTGGCCGGGTCTTTGACCACATCATCGATTTTGCTACGCACGAATTCGGCCACCTGCTCGTTGGCTTCGGCGTTGAAGAGCAGGTCCGAGAAGGTGCCCAGCATGGCCAGCCCGCCCTGCTTCCAGGCGTCTTCCAGCAACGACTCGCGCTGCGCTTTGGACACGCTGAAAAACGCGCGCGTGCTGGCCGGGCGCAGACCGCCGTTGGGGCTGTTGCGCGCCGCCTCGCGCAGGGCTGGGTAGTGGCGCTTGACTTCGTCGACAAAATCCGGCGTGAGCTGGCGGTTGCGCATGGGCATGCTGAAGCTGGGCGTGCGCTGGAACACAAACAGCTCGCCGCACTTGGGGCCAATGTCCTGCACGATCTGGATGCCGGTCGAGCCGGTGCCGATGATGCCCACGCGCTTGCCGGCAAACTGGACCGGATCGTGCGGCCAACGCGCCGCGCGCAGCAACTCGCCCTTGAAGGACTTGAGCCCCGGGATATCGGGGTCGGTGGGCACCGACAGCGGGCCCGTGGCCATCACGCAGTAAGTCGCCTCGAAGACCTGACCTTGGTTGGTGCGCACCACCCACAGCTTGCGCGCCTCGTCCCAGACGGCACTCTCGACACGGGTGTTGAACTGGATGTGCGGCCGCAGGCTCAGGCGATCGGCCACAAAATTGATGTAACGCAGCAACTCGGGCTGGGCGGCAAACTCTTCCGACCATGTCCACTCCTGCTCGACCTCGCGCGAAAAACCAAAGCTGTAGTCGATGCTGGGCAGGTCCACACGGGCGCCCGGGTAGCGGTTCCAGTACCAGACACCGCCCACATCGCTGCCGGCCTCAAAGCCCTGGATCTTGAGCCCCATCTCGCGGAACTTGTAGATCGCCACCATGCCGCCAAAACCGGCCCCCACCACCACCACATCCAGGCGCGTGACCGCGCCTTCTTGACCTGCATTGCCCATGCAACATCTCCTGGTTGAACTGGCGCAAATGATGCCTGACCGGACGGCAGGTCAGCAAGATCCAATCAGCATGTGTTGCTCAATATCATGCATGTGTTTTTCAGGATGCTGCGCTGCATGCCTTCGACCGCGCCAGTTTCATGGGTGGGCTGTCGCCCCGTCGGCTCGATCAGCGGGTCTGCGTCGCATCGCCCGCCAACCTTGCAGGGCGTCAGGGGCATGGGATCTCTGGGCATTCGCGTAGGGGCGCCCGGTTGTGCGGCCTGGGGCCCCAGCCCTTGCGCCATGGAGGGTCACACCAAAAGCGCGCAAACCAGGCCCATCCGCGATCCAAGAAAAAAGGCCGGAGAACCTCCGGCCTTTGGGCATGAATGCCTGCTGACGATTACTTCTTCTGCGTGCGGATGATCTCGGACAGAATGGATTTGAGCTCTTCCAGTTCGCGACGGATGGAGGCTTCGTTTTTCTGGATCTCGGCCCGAAGCTGGGTCTCGCGCTGCTCGCTCAGCTTGGTTTTGACATCGGCCGGGCTGACGCCGGAGAGCAACAAGTCCATCTGCAGCTTGAGCTCTTCGAGGTCCAGCTTGGTCATGGCCAGTTCCTTCTTGAGCACGGCCACCTCGCTCTGCGCGTCGGCGGCCTTGCCGGCCTGGGCCTTCATGGTGGCCACTTGCTTCCTCAGCTCGTCAATTTCAGCCTTGGTTTTGCCCGTGACGGCCTTGTAGGCGCCGACGATCCCAGTGACCACCAGGTTCGGCGCGGCCATGGGACCGGCCACCGGGATGGTCACCCCATTGATCAAGACGGATGGGCCAAAGGTGCTGGCACCAATCCCGTAGCCGTTCTTGTGGAACATGACCGAGGGCCCCACCTCCAGGCCATCGCCGGTGGCACTGGCACCGATCCCGACCCGAACGTTGTCGTTCAGGTCGATGTTCTTGCCAATGCTCAGGCCGATCTTGCCCGATTCAAGGCCCACCCCCAGGCCCACATTGACGCCCTCGCCCAAGTCCTTGTTCACGCCCAGCCGCACCTCGGACCCGCCGGTGGTGTCCGTGCCCACGGTGGCGTTGAGGCTGATGCCCTCTTTGGTCAGGCTGTCAGGGGTCAGTTCGTGCGCCACGATGTTCAGCAGGGCGGAGGTGCCCACATTGACCGAACGCTCGCTCTTGCGAATTTCCTTCTCGACATTGCGAACCTGACCGACCATCAGGTTGCCCTTGATTTGAACGTCGCGCTCAAAGCTCGCGTCCTTCATGACGGTCAAGGAGCCCCCCAAGCTGGTGTTGCCATTGACCGCCAGGTTGCCGCCCACCACCGCATCGTTGCGAACTTGCAAGGCGCCCGTCGTGGTCTTGCCGGTCACGTCCACATTGCTTTCGAACGTGGCATTGCCGCCGACCGCCAAGGTGCCACGCACATCGGCGTTCTTGGACACGTTGAGGGTGCCCACATTGGCCGTGGTGATGTTGCCGGTTGTGGCAACCAGGGTGCCCGTGGTCACGGTGTTGCTGCCGATCTCAACCCCCCCGATGTTGGCAGAGACCGCCGTGACCCGACCAAGGTCCGAGACCTGGAATTTGCCATCGGCCAGTTTGGCCGAGCCATCGCCGTTGATCACGGCCTTGCCGTTGGCCAGCTTGGCCGAGCCGTCGATATTGATTTTGGCGCCGCCGTCGGCAAAGGTGGCAGAACCGTCGTTGGCGATGATGGCCTTGTTGTTTTGCAGCGCAAAACTGGTCGAGGCCAGATTGCCGCTGCCATCGATGGTGGCCTTGGTGGATGCAAAACTGACCGAACCATCGTTGGCGATCACGGCCTTTCCGCTGGCCAAACTGGCCGAGCCATCCTGGCTGATCACGGCCTTGCCATCGGCCAATCTGGCCGAGCCATCGGCATTGATCAAGGCCTTGCCGCTGGCAAAACTGGCCGAGCCATTGTTGGCAATCACGGCCTTGCTGTCGGCAAAGGTGGCAGAACCGTCTTCGGCAATGCTGGCCTTGTTGCTCTTCAGTGCAAAACTGGTCGAGGCCAGATTGCCGTTGCGATCGATGGTGACATTGTTGTTGGCCAGTTTGGCCGAGCCGTCGGCATTGAATGCCGTGTAGCCACTGTTGAGGGCCAGGGTCTCGACGGTGGTGGCACCGCTGGCGCTGATTTTGGCGCCGCCGTTGGCAAAGGTGGCAGAACCGTCGTTGGCGATGCCGGCCTTGTTGTTTTGCAGCGCAAAACTGGTCGAGGCCACATTGCCGTTGGCATCGATGGTGGCCTTGGTGGACGCAAAACTGACCGAGCCGTCGGCATTGAGCAGGCTCTTGCCGCTGCCAAAGCTACCCGAACCGTCGGCATTGATGGACGCCTTGCCCGCCACCGTGAGTTTGCCGTCGGCCCCCACCACAAACTGGTTGTTGGCCGCCGAGAACGTTCCATTGGCCGCCACATTGCCGTTGGCAGCGACGGTGAAGCTGCCGTTGCCCACCCGCAGGGCCCCGTCGGCCGCCACGGTGAAGTTGTTGCCAGCCGCCGTGATTTCGCCTTTGGAGCCGACGTTGAAGTTGTTGCCGGCGACGCTCAGGGTGCCCGCCGCCGTGACCGCGCCAGCGCCATCGACCACAAAATTGCCACTGGCGGCGTTGACGGCACCGTTGGAGTCGACGTTGAACTTGTTGTTGGCCACGCTCAGGGTACCCGCAGAGGTGATATTGCCATCCGATGCGACCACAAACTTGCTGCCCGACAGGCTCAGCGAATTGCCGCTGATCGCGCCAGTCGAAGAGACCGCAAAAGCGCCATTGGACACGCTGATCGCGCCGCTGGCGCCGTCCACCGTGAATTTGCCCCCTGCGGCCGACAGCGCACCACCGGCGGTCAGGCTGCCCGCGGCGGTCACCGCACCGGCGGAGGTGACCACAAAGTTGCCATTGGACGCGCTGAGCGCCCCGTTGGCGCCGTCCACCGAGAATTTGCCCGCCGCGGCCGACAGGGCACCGCCAGCGGTCAGGCTGCCCGCAGCGGTCACCGCACCGGCGGAGGTGACCACAAAGTTGCCATTGGACGCGCTGAGCGCCCCGTTGGCGCCATCCACCGTGAATTTGCCACCGGCGGCCGAGAGCGCTCCGGCTGCGGTGATGCTGCCCGCCGCGGTGACCGCACCGCCCGAGGTGACGACAAAATTGCCATTGGACGCGCTGAGGGAGCCACTGGCACCGTCGACGGTGAACTTGCCACCGGCGGCAGAGACCCCGCCCGCAGCGGTGACCGCACCGGCCGCGGTGACCACAAAATTGCCATTGGACGCGCTGAGGGCACCAGTGACGCCATCGACCGTGAACTTGCCACCAGCGGCCGAGACCCCGCCCGCAGCGGTGACCGCACCGGCCGCGGTGACCACGAAGTTGCCGTTGGCGGCGCTGACCCCGCCATTGGCGTCCACCGTGAATTTGCCGCTGGCGGCGCTGAAGCTCCCGCTGGCCACCAAATTGCCGGAGGCTTCCAGCGAACTGGCCTTGATCGCCCCGGCCGAAATGGCCCCGGCGGTGACCGCGCCGCCGGCTGCCACTTGGAAGCTCCCCCCCGCCGCGCTGAGCGTGCCGGTGGAGGACACGCTGGCCGCCGACACCGCCCCACTCGAGTTGATGGCGCCCGACGAAATGGCGCCGTTGGCGTCCACTGCGAATTTGCTGTTGGCAGCGCTGAGCGTGCCGGTGGCCACCATATTGCCAGTGGCCGACACGTTGCCAGTGGCCGACACATTGCCGCCCGACGAGATGTTGCCGCTTGCCGACACAGCACCGTTGGAAACCAGGCTGGCGCCCGTGACGGCGCCGCTGGCGCTGATGGCCCCCGACGAGATGGCGCCGGCGCTGACCCCGCCATTGGCGTCCACCGCGAATTTGCCGCTGGCAGCGCTGAGCGTACCGGTGGCCGACACATTGCCACCCGACGAGATGTTGCCGCTTGCCGTCACAACGCCGTTGGAAACCAGGCTGGCGCCCGTGACGGCGCCGCTGGAGGTGATGGCGCCCGACGAGATGGCGCCGTTTTGCGCCACGGTAAATGCGCCGTTGGCCGCCGACACCGCTCCGGTGGCGCCGTTGAGCGAAATATTCGTCCCCACCGCGACCGTGCCGGTAAAGGTGGTGGTTCCTGCGACGGCGCTTTGGTTCTGGGCCTTGGTTTCCAGCGTCGCGGCCTTTGTTTCCAGTGCCGCGGCCTTGGTTTCCAGTGCCGCTGCCTTGGTTTCCAGTGCCGCCGCCTTGGTTTCCAGCGCCGTGGCCCGCGTTTGCAGGGCTGTCACATCGGTGGCGGTGGCGTCGGCCTTGCTGACCACTGCCGCCAAACGGGTTTCGTTGTCGGCCTTGAGGTTGGTGGCGGTGATCGAACCGTTGACCGTCACCACCGAGCCCGAAACGGTGATCTTGGATGTGAGGGCCGACACATCGGTCTGCAACTGGGCCACAGCGGCCGACTGATCGACAGGAATGACCACCTGGGTGGTGCCATCAATGGTCAGGGTCCGGGTGGCCGCGTTGTAAACAACCGAGCTGCCAGAACCCGCCAAGGCCTCAGACACCAGCAGATTCAGTTGCGCAAGGGTGGCCGTGCCGGTGGCGGCTGCGGTTTTGGCGTCTTGCACTGCATCCGCATAAGCCGCGCTGACCGATACGCGCAGTGCGCTATAGGTGGGGGAGTTGGGGATATGGTTCAGGCGCAAACCCACAGCCACCGCTTGGTCGGCATTCAGGATGTCCTTGGAGCCGTCGCCGTTGTAATCGTAATTGGCCATGGCCACCACGGTGGCAATTTGAACCGCATTGCCCGATGCGATCATGGCCGCGGCCATGTCCTGCACCGTCGCCTGGAAATCGACGTTGTTCAGTTTGGCATTGCTGACAAAACTATAACTTTTGGCACCATCGGAACTGGTGAAAAAGAAGGTGGATCCTTCGATACCCACGATGGAGCCTGGACCCAGCGTCTCCCCAACCGCTGGAAGCTGTGGGGTAATGCTGTTGGTTGCATCGTCATAGTTGAGGATGTTGCCATCTGAGTTTGTGAATGAGTATGTGGCCGCCCAGACCGAACCGCCCGATAAGGCGCAGGCCACGGCGACACCGGCCAGCTTGATGATCGAAAACCGCGATTTTTTTGCGAACATGTGATCCATCCCTTGGTTTGCTTGTACGGAAATCAGCAATTCAGACACGCATGGCGGATGCCAAGCCTGCCAATCACCTTTTGAGACCGCCTGACGACAGCCATCGCGATGCACCCAGTGAGACCACTGCTGGATTTGTGGGCCCGAACACAAGATGTCATCCTGCTCTGAATAGTAACACCCAATCACTCTTTTAACCTATCAATTACCGCCCATCAGTTCACATAAAAACAACGTATTTGCATACAAAAGTTGAATCGAGGGCGCACATCCCTGCGCCCGCTGTGGAAGAACACACCGGGCAGCGCGTTCGGCGCTGTTCCTGGCGCAGCGCGATCTCATGCCGGTCTTGGTCAGGGCCGGCGATGGGCGGTGCAAGGTCCAGGGCACGATGTCACAATGGAAGACACCGATGTTTTGGATCGACCTGTTGATGCGCCCCACCCTGCTCCGCCTTGCCTTTGCTTGGGTCTTGACCTGTTGGATGGCCCTTGCCCAGGCCCAGGACCCGGCCAAACAGGGTCTGACCCTGCACCTGGCTCACATCAACGATCACCACTCGATGCTCGACGAGCGTCCGCGCACCGAGATGCGCCTGCTGGGCGAACCGGCGCAGGTGAGTCTGGGCGGCTTTGCCCGCGTGGCGCAGGCCATGCGCGAGTTGTCGCAGCAGCACCGGCCCTTGCTCAAGCTGCATGCGGGCGACGCCATGACCGGCAGCCTGTACTACACCCTCTTCAAAGGCAGCTCGGATGCGCAGCTCATGAACACGGTGTGCTTTGACGCCTTTGTGCCGGGCAATCACGAGTTTGACGACGGCGACGCGAATCTGCGTGACTTCCTGGACGAACTGGCGCGCGGCCCCTGCCAGACCGCGGTCATCAGTGCCAATGTGCAGGCCGCCCCCAACACGCCCTTGGCAGGCCGCCTCCAGCCCTGGGTGATCCGCGAGATCGAGGGCGTGCGGGTGGGCCTGATTGGCATCACGGTGGCCGGCAAAACCCGGGAGTCGTCTCGCCCGCTGCCCAGCACCCGTTTTGACGATGAGCGCGCCAGCGCCCAGCGCAGCATCGATGCGCTCAAGGCCCAGGGGGTGCGGCACATCGTGCTGATCACCCACCACGGCCATGACCGGGACCTGGCCCTGGCCGCGCAGCTGAACGAGGTGGACGTCATCATTGGGGGCGACTCGCACACCTTGCTGGGCGACACCGCCCCACTTGGCCTGGCCAGCGCCGGCCCCTACCCCACCATCGTGCGCAACCGCGACGGCGACCCGGTCTGCATCGGTCAGGCCTGGGAGTACGCCAAGGCCATCGGCCACATGCAGGTGCGCTTTGACACCCAAGGGCGGGTTCGCGAATGTGGCGGGCAGGCCCAGTTGCTCATCGGGGCCGATGTGGCGCGGCGCCAGAGCGACGGGCGCTGGCAGGTGCTGGCGCCAGCCGCGCAGCTGGCGCTGGCGCAAGAACTGGCGCGCACGCAAGCACCGGTGCGGATCAGCGAGCCCAATGCCCAGGCGCAGGCCATGCTGGCTGGATTTACCGAACGGCTGGAGGCGATGAAACGCCAGCCGGTGGGGCGCCTGCGCGAGGCCTTGTGCCTGGTGCGCGTGCCAGGCGAACGCGTGCGCGGTGTGCCCATGAGCGGCTGCGAACAAGCCCACCAACTGGCACGGGGCAGCGATGCCGCCCAGTTGGTGGCGCAAGCGTTTTTGGAGGCGGCGCCGCGCGCCGACATCGCCCTTCAGAACGCTGGCGGGGTCCGCACCGCTGTCCCAGCCGGAGAGCTGAGCATGCACGCCGCCATCGCGATGCTGCCCTTTGCCAATGTGCTGGTCGAAATGGAGCTGACGGGCGCCGAGGTCAAGGCCGCCCTTGAAGATGCGGTGCTTCACCACCTGGACCGCAAGGGTTCGGACGGCGCCCACCCCTATGCCGCGGGCTTGCGCTGGGACCTGGACCTTCGCCAGAGCGCCGGACAGCGCTTTTACAATCTGCAGGTGCGCGATCGACAAAGCGGGCAGTGGCAAGCCCTGCGGCCCGAGCAGCGCTATGTGCTGGTCACCATCGATTTCCTGGCCAGCGGCCGCGACGGCTACGCCACCCTGGGCCGACTGTCCGAGGCCGGCCGCGCCAACAACACCTACCTGCTCTACACCCAGGCCCTGATCGACCACCTCAAGCGCCACCCCGAGCTGGGCCGCCCCGCCCGCGCCGACTATGCGCACCAGCGGGTGATCGATGCGCAAGGGCAGGTGCTGGGGGAGTAAGGCGCGCTCTACGCGCTAACCCCAGTTGCCGCCGCGGCTGGCCTCGGGTCGAATCCCGGCATTGCCATCTTGCATGCCCACAGGAGACCCCCATGTCCCGCTTCTCGCTTGATCGCCGCCAGATGCTGCACGCCGGCGCAGCCACCACCCTGGGCCTGGCCTTGCCGCAGGCCCAGGCACAAGCCTTTCCCAGCCGGCCCATCAAGCTGATCTGCCCCTGGCCGGTGGCCGGCTCCACCGACATTGTCATGCGCGCCCTGGCCGACAGCGCCAGCCGCGTCCTGGGCCAGACCGTGCTCATCGAGAACCGGCCTGGCGCCAGCGGCATGCTCGGCCCCAACGAGCTGGTCAAGGCCGCGCCCGACGGGTACACGCTCTCGCAGCTGACGATTGGCGTGGCGCGACTGCCGCACATGCAGAAGATGAACTTTGATCCGCTCAAGGACTTCACCTACATCGCCTGCCTGACCGGTTACACCTTTGGCATCGTGGTGCGCGCCGACTCGCCTTTCAAAACCGTCAAGGACCTGGTCGACTATGCCCGGGCCAACCCAGGCAAGTTCAGCTACGGATCCACCGGCAATGGCACCACGCCGCACCTGGCCGTGGAAGAATTTGCCAGCAAGGCCGGCATCTCGCTCAACCACGTCCCGTTCAAAGGCAGCTCCGACGGCCTGCAGGCCTTGCTGGGCGGCCACATCAATGCGCACAGCGACGCCACCGGCTGGGCCCCGCAGGTCGACGCGGGCACGCTTCGCCTGCTGGCCACCTACGGCAGCAAACGCACCAAGCGCTGGCCGCAAGTGCCCACCCTCAATGAACTGGGCTACGACACGGTGTCGGATTCGCCGTTTGGCATTGGCGGCCCCAGGGGCATGGACCCGGCGGTGGTCAAGCGCCTGCAGGACGCTTTTGCCAAGACCCTCGAGGACCCGGCCGTCCTCTCGGTGCTCGACAAATACGACCAGGCCGTGATCTACATGGATTCGGCGCAGTACACGCGCTTTATCCGCGAGACCTTCGCCAAGGAAAAGGTCACCATCGAGCGCCTGGGCCTGGCCATGAAGGGCTGAGCGCCAAGCGCGGCTAGGCAGGCCCGCACAAGGGCCTGTCAGCGACCCCTGTCAAGGCATGGGCGCCCTGCCACAGCACGCCCGTCATTCGCCGTGGCCGACGGCGAATGCACCGGATCAAACGCTCAGGAAGCGCTGCACCAGCAGCGACCAGTAGGCCGAGCCGATCGCCACATTGCGGTCGTTGAAGTCGTAACCGGGGTTGTGCACCATGCAGGCCCCGTGGCCGTCACTCTGGCCATCGCCGTTGCCAATCAGGAGGTAGCAGCCCGGCACCTCCTGCAGGAAAAAGGCAAAGTCCTCGCTACCGGTCAGCGCGGGGCCCTGGCGGTTGACACGCCCTGCGCCCACCAGTTCTTCGGCCACGGCCGCGGCCAACTCGGTCGGGCCCGCATGGTTCACCAGCACCGGGTAACCCCGCTGGTAGTTCACCTGCGCCTTGACGCCATAGCTTTGTGCCTGCCCGTGCACCAGGTCCTGGATGCGCTGGGCCAGCAGCTCGCGCACCTGCGGATCAAGCGAGCGCACGCTCAGCTCCAGGCGCGCGGTGTGCGGGATGACGTTGTTGGCCACCCCGGCGTTGAAGGCGCCCACGGTGATCACCGCGGTTTGCTGCGGATCCACATTGCGCGCGACGATGCTCTGCAGGCCCAGCACAATGGCCGCGCCCGCCACCACCGGATCGGCGGCGCGGTGCGGCATGGCGCCGTGGCCGCCCACCCCTTCCAGCACGATCGACACATAGTCGGACGAGGCCATCATCGGGCCTTGACGCAGCACCAGATGCCCTTGCGGATGGCCCGGCATGTTGTGCATGGCGAACACCGCATCGCAGGGGAAGAGGCGGAAGAGCCCGTCGTCCATCATCTTGCGCGCACCGCCCAGGCCTTCCTCGGCGGGCTGGAAGATCAGGTGCAGCGTGCCCGAGAACTCGACCTGCTGCGCGATGTGACGCGCCGCAGCCAGCAGCATGGCGGTGTGACCGTCGTGGCCGCAGGCGTGCATGATGCCCGGCTGGCAGCTGCTGTAGGGCAGGCCCGTGGCCTCCTCGATGGGCAGCGCGTCCATGTCGGCGCGCAAGCCCAGCGATTTGCCACCGGTGCCCCGGCGCAGCGTTCCCACCACCCCGGTGCCGCCCAGGCCGCGATGGACCTCGTAGCCCCAGGACTGCAGTTGCTCGGCCACCAGGTCGCTGGTGCGGTATTCCTTGTAGCCCATCTCCGGATGACGATGGATGTCGCGGCGCACGGCAATGAACTCGTCGGCTTGCGCCGTCAGCGCTGCCAACAAATCGTGCGCGATGGGTTCGCGGGGTGCGTTCATCGGCCGGCCCTGATCACTGGGGTTGCAGATTGATGCTGCGCGCGATCTGGCGATAGCGCTCGATCTCGGCGTTGTAAATGCGGGTCAGCTCGGCCGGGGTGCGCGGCTTGAGCACCACGTTGCCGGTGGCCTCCAGCGCCTTGCGGTTCTCGGGGTTTTCGGCGGCGGCGTAGAAGGCCTTGTTCAGCGCGGTGATGACCGGCTCCGGCGTGTTCTTGTGCACCTGGACACCGGCCCAGATGTCAAAGTCCATCGCCTCCAGGCCCGACATCGTGGCCATGGCCGGGAACTGCTTGAACAAAGGGTGCGGGGTCTTGGAGGTCACCGCCAGGCCACGGATCTTGCCGTCCTGCAGGGTCTGCGGGATCGAACCCGCCATGGGCAGGAAGGCCATGTCGATCTGGCCGCCCATCAGGTCGGTCAGCAGGGGCGCGATGCCTTTGTAGGGCACATGGATGGCGCTGACATTGGTGGACTGGGTAAAGCGCTCACCGATCAGGTGGTACAGCGAACCGGGGCCAACGCTGCCGTAGGTGAGGGGCTGGCTGGGGTTCTTGCGTGCATGGTTGATCAGATCGCCCACGGTCTTGACGTTCAGACCCGGGCGCACGGCCAGCACGGTGGTCGTGGTGGCAAACTGGGCCACCAGACGGAAGTCCTCGGGCTTGTAGCGCACGCCGGCGATCGCCAAGGGGGCCAACACCAGTTCCATGGGGCTGCCCAGCGCCAGGGTGTGGCCGTCGGCCGGTGCATTGATGACCTTGCTCAGGCCGATCGAGCCGCCAGCGCCGCCCAGGTTCTCGATGATCATGGTCTGCCCCAGGCGCGCGGCGGCATCGGGCTGGACTCGGCGGGCAAAGAAGTCCGACGGGCCACCGGGCGGGTAAGGCACCACCAGGCTGATGGTCTTGTTGGGGTATGCGGTGTTGGCCTGAGCGCTCAGGGCCATGCCGCCCAGGGCGGCCAGCAGCACGCGGCGCGAGATGAAAGGGGTTTGCATGGGATGTCTCCGTGAAGGAATGGGGTGAATGGCAGAACAACACCCTCATGCTAAAAACCCAGATTCAATGTGTCCAATGCATTGTTCAGCAAGATTCAATACATTGAGCGCATTGAATCAACAACCTGTAAGCGTCCCTTCCTTGAGACGAGCGATCGCAGGGGCCCAGGCGGTCGTTGTCCACTCTCGATCTGGGCCTGCAAGGTGGCCCGGATTTCGGCGGCCCGCCGGGTGGGCACCAGGGCCTCCAGCACGGGTTCGTCGTGGCGGCTTGGGTCGCGGGTTTGGGTCAGCAGGGCGGTCTCCCTGGGTTCTGCGAGGTGTCAACGTGCGGTGTCCGGCCCCGAACCGGCGGCACCGGTCGGCGCCTGGCCAGCGGCCACGCCCAGCGGCTCGGCGCGTTTTTCCACAAAGGCCTTGAGCCGCTCGGCGGCTTCCGGCCCCCGCGCCATGGCCGAGTTCATCTGTTCGACAAACAAGCCGTCGTCGTGGGACATGTCCTGGATACGGGGCAGCACGTTGATGATTTTCCAATTCGTGTCCAGCGTATTTTGCGCGATCCGCGCGGCCAGGCTGCGCGCCTTGGCCAGGGCCTGGCCCGGCGGGGTGACGTAGCGCACGATGTGTGTGGCCAGCCCCTCGTGCACATCGAGCAGTCGGCCCGTGAGCATCATGTCCATCATGACGCTGGTGCCCACCACACGCTGGATGCGCACCGTGCCACCGCCGCCCACAAAAATGCCGCGTTGCCCCTCGGGCAGGCCAAAGACCGCCGTCTCGTCGCCCACGCGCAGGTGCGCAGCCGTGGCCAGCTCCAGCCCCCCACCCACCACGGGCCCATGCAGGGCCGCCACAAAGGGAATCGGTCCGCGCGCGATCTGGTCGAACACGGTGTGCCAGTTGTGCCGATGGCGCTTGGGCGAGCGGGTGATCTGCCCGTTGGCCCGTGCCAGCAATTCGGCCAGGTCCAGGCCCGAGCTGAAATTGCTGCCGTGGCCAAACAGCACGCCCACCTTGGCCTCGTCGTGCGCCCGCTGCACCGCTTGCGACAAGGCGCTCACCAGCGCGTCGTTGATGGCGTTGCGCTTGTCGGGTCGGTTCAGGCCCAGCAGGGCCACGTCGCCGTCGAGTTCATAGGTCACGAGTTCAGAAGTCATGCAAATCTTTCTTGCGCAGGTTTCAACGCGATGGGCTCGCCATCATTCGGCGGGCAACAGATCGCGCCACTGCTCGGCTTGATCGATCAATCCGCCCACCGACAGCGCCCTGGGGTAGTCGGGGTTGCGGGCCAGATGGGGGATTTTGCCTTCTTGGAACTCGGCCACCGACTTGAGCAGGCATTGGCGCATGCGCACCACCGCGCCATCGGCCGAGCACAGCTGCTCGTCGGTCCGGTCCAGGATGGGGCCCTGTCCCATGAACATCGAAAAATCCTCGGTGGCCAGGTGCTGCGGAAAACCGCTGAAGTGGCCACGCTTCATCAACTCGCGGTCCTGGCCCCAGTGGTTGTCGGGCGTGCCCGGTGGCAGGGGTGGGAAACGCCAGGGGTCCGAGATCAGCGTGAACGAGTTCATGCCCAGCGGCCGCTCGGTGTTGAAGGGCACGAACCAGGCGCGGTGGTGCGTGTCGTCCACCGGCACCGAGAAGAACACCATGGCATTGGCCCCCTTGTCGGGCGCGCAGATGATGCCTTACCAGGGCATGACGAAGTTGTTGACCCGGGCGTACACATTGCCCTCGGGTATCGGTCGCAACGCCACATAGCGAAAGCCATAGGAGCGGTCCTCGTACGCCAGTCAGGCCCAGAGAATCCCGGCCCGCTCCTGCACCGGGTAGCGGTTGAGCCGCACGGCCTTGCAAAACTGCGCCTGGTCGCCGGCATGGTTGGGCGCTTCCGGCAGATCGCCACTGGCATTGATGGCCGCCGGCACGGGCATCGACAGGGCCCGAAAGCCGTCCAGGTGCGGACGCCCCTTGACGAAATAACCGTCAAAGCGCTCGCCCACCCACTCGTGGCCCGGCGAGTAGCGAACAAACTTGAAGAGGCCCGAGCCCATCACCTTTTTGCCAGGGTAGTCGGGGTCGGCCTTGCCGTCGCGCGAGACGGTCCAGCTGCGCGCCAGATCCCCCACGATCTGCGATGGATCGGCCGGGTTTTGCCGCAACAGGCTGGCGTAATGCGGCGCGATGCGCAGCTCCACATGGATCGAGATGGCGGCGTGGCCATCGAGCGTGGCCGGATCGCCCTGGGTGATGGCGTACACAAATGTGCCGCCACGCGTGGGCGTGTTTTGCGCTTTGGCATCGCGCTTGCGCACCCGGTTGACGACATCCTTGAAGCGCGGATCCCGCCAAACAAAACGCCCCAAACGGGGCGTTGTTGGGGCGGTCAGCAGGAGGGATCAGCCGGAGGCCTGCGCCATCAGCAACTCGATCAGGCGGGCGGTCAGGGGTTGCACCGGCGCATCTTTGAGCATGGCAATGCCCACCGAGCGCTTGATGCGGGCCTGGGCAAAGGGCAACACACTCAGGCCCTCTCCCGCCTGGCCATGCAGCATGGAGGCGCTGAGCAAACTCACCAGGTCGGTCTCGTGCAGGATCTGGCGCATCTGACCAGCTGAGTTGCTCAGTTCCAGCACAATGCGCGGCGGCGGCAGACCCGCCTGCGCCAGGCGCGCCTCCACCTGGCGACGCGCCGCCACATTGGGGCCGGGCAGCATCCATTCGGCATGGGTCAGATCGGCCAGCTTCAGGCGGCGCCGCTGCAGCAAGGGGTGGCCGCTGCGCACCACCATGCACAGATCATCCTGCAGCAATTCGATGGTGTGCACATCCTCGGGCACGCGCGCGGGCAAGGAGCTGATGCACAGGTCCAGCTCGCCCTGGCGCAGCAGGCGCCAGAGCTCGTCGTTCAGGTGCAGGGAGGCGCGCACCACCGCCGCTGGCCGCTGCCGGTGCAGCTGCACAAAGGCCGGCACAAACAGCATTTGCGCATACAAGGGCGACACCCCCACGCGCAGCAGGCCCAGGGCGCCCAGGTGCAAATCGGTGGCCTCCTTGATGGCATCGCGCAGCGCCCCACGCAAGGCGCTCGTGCGTTGGCGAAAGGGCTCGGCCACCCGGGTCAGGGTCATGCCCTTGGTGCTGCGCTCGAACAGCTCAAAGCCCAGCGCCCGCTCCAGGCGCTGCAAAGCCTTGGTGACCGCTGGCTGCGAGACCCCCAGGCGCTGCGCGGCCCGCCGCACCTGGCCCTCTTCGGCCACCGCCAGAAAGTAATCGATGTCGTCCAGCGCGATGCCCATGTGCGTGCCTTTCAAAAATAACCAACAGTTATCGCCAAGTGCCTGGTGATTATCCACAAGCCGATTCGGCCCGCCTAGACTGCGCCACAAGCACGAGGAGTCCTGATGAACTTTGGCATTTTTGTGGCGCGCAGCGCCCTGCACTGGCCCGACCGGGTGGCGGTGCGCCTGCGCGAGCAGACCCTGACCTACCGCGAGCTCGAGCGCGCCTCCAACCAGCTCGCGCATGCCCTGCTGGCCCTGGGCTTGCAGCGCGGCGACCGGGTGGCCATCGTGTCGGCCAACCGGCCCGAGATCGTGGTGGCCGAATGCGCTTTCTACAAAATCGGCCTGGTCAAGGTCGCGCTCAACTCGCGCCTCTCGGCGCAGGAGCTGGAGGACGCGCTGGACAACGCCGAGCCCGCCGCCTGCCTGGTCGCGCCCTCGCACCGCCCCATGATCGAGGCCATGCGCGAACGCCTGCCCAGCCTGCGCCACCTCCTGGCCTGGGATTGCACCGAGGCAGACGCCGCACGGGGCTGGCTCGATGTGACCGCGCGCATGGCCGCGGCGTCCGATGTGCATGTGCACATCGACCTGGCCCCCGAGGACCTGGCGGTCTTGCACTACACCTCGGGGTCCACGGGCAAGCTCAAGGCCGCCATGCAGACCATGGGCAACCGCATGACCTCGCTGCGCAAGGTCATCATGGGCCGCATGCAGGGCGGCACCGACGATGTGATGCTGCTGGTCGGGCCCATCACCCATGCCAGCGGGATGTTCATCCAGGCCCTGCTCTACCAGGGCGTGGGCATTGTCTTGCTCGATCGCTTTGTGCCGGCCGAGGTCTTGGCCACCATCGAGCGTTACCGCGTCACGATGTGCTTCATGGTGCCCGCCATGATCCATGCGCTGCTGGCCGAGCCCAGCCGCAAGGAGCGGGACCTGTCGAGCCTGCGCCTGCTGAGCTATGGCGCGGCCCCCATGTCGGCCGCGCGCATCCGCGAGGCCTGGGCGGCCTTTGGACCGGTGCTGGCCCAGGGCTACGGCGCGGGCGAGACCACCGGCGGCGTGATCAGCCTGACCATTGCCGACCATGCGCGCGCCATCGACGGGGATCGGCCCGAGCTGCTGGCGGCCTGTGGCCGCGCCACCTGCGAGTCCGAGATCCAGGTGCTGGACGACAACGGTCAACCGGTGCAGGGCGACGCGATTGGCGAGATCTGCGTGCGTGGGCCCGATGTGTTTGCAGGCTACTGGCGCGCCCCGGAACTGAGCGCGGCGGCCATCGACGCCCAGGGCTGGCTGCACACCGGCGACCTGGCGCGCATCGACCACGAGGGCTACATCTACATTGTCGACCGGCGCAAGGACATGCTGGTGTCGGGCGGCTTCAATGTCTACCCCAGCGAGATCGAGTCGGTGCTGGCCCAGCACCCGGCGGTCTACGAGGTCTGCGTGGTGGGCGTGCCCGACGATCATTGGGGCGAGGCGGTCAAGGCGGTGGTGGTGCTGCGCCAGGGACAGGCGGCCAGCGCGCAAGACCTGATCGACTTTTGCAAGGATCGCCTGGCCGATTTCAAAAAACCCCGCTCGGTGGACCTGGTGGCCGAGCTGCCCAAAAACAGCAACGGCAAACTCTCGCGCAAGGACGTGCGCGAGCGCTACTGGCAAGGCCGCGACAGAAAGGTCAACTGAATGACAACCTCCACCCCCTCCCCTGCGTTTGCCGGCAGCGCCAAGGCCCAGGACTTTGTCGCGCGGCTCGATGCCTTCATCGAGGATGAGTTGCGGCCGCTGGCGCAGGCCCACGGCATCGACCACATGAGCCCGGCGCCGCGCGCCTTGTTGCAACAGGTCTGGCAGCGCTCGCACGCGCTGGGCTTTTACGGCATGACCCTGCCCGAAGCCATGGGCGGCGCCGGCTTCTCGGTGCACGACCATGCGCTGATCAAGATGCACATCTACGCCAGCGGCACGCCGTTTGCGCCGCATGTGCTGGGCGAGCTCAGCGGCCCGCCGCGCCTGGGCGCGCTGGTGCGCCAGGCCAGCCCCGAGCAGATGCAGCGCCTGATCCTGCCGGTGGCGCGCGCCGAGAAGGCGATCTGCTTTGCCATCACCGAACCCGACGCGGGCTCGGACGCGGGTGCGCTGCAAACGCGCGCTGTGCGCGATGGCGATCACTATGTGCTCAATGGCAGCAAGCGCTTCATCTCGGGGGCCCCGTTCTGCGATGTGGCCATCATCATTGCCGCCACCGGCGATGACCCGGCCTCGCGCGAGACCACCGCCTTTTTTGTCGAGCGCGACCGCCCGGGCATGTCGATCGAGGGCGAGTACAAGACCATGGCCGGTCAGTCGCACACCGCCAACATCGTCCTGCGCGACTGCCGCATTCCGCTGGGCAACCAGATTGGCGAACGCGGCCGTGGCCTGGCGCTGGCGCTGGGGCGCATCACCGTCAACCGCTTGCTGCACTGCCCGGCCATGCTGGGCCTGGCGCAGCTGGCGCTGCAAGACAGCCTGGTCCACGCCAGCCGGCGCCGTCAGTTTGGCCAGCCGATTGGCGCCTTCCAGGCGGTGCAGCACCAGCTGGCCGACATGGCCACCGAGCTGGAGGCCGCACGCGCGCTGATGCTCTCGGTCGCGCAGCGCCTGGACCAGGGCGAGGATGCGCGCGCGCAGGCGTCCATGGCCAAGCTGTTTTGCTCGGAGACCGCCTTCCGGATCGCCGACCGCGCGGTGCAGATCCACGGTGGCGAAGGGATTGTGCAAGGCCACCGCGTCGAGTTCCTGTTCCGCATGTTGCGCATGTACCGGATCCTGACCGGCACCAGCGAGATCCAGCGCAACACGATTGCCAAAGAGCTGCTGCAAGGCAGCGCCCCCACCCCCAGCCCAAGGAGACCCCAATGAAGCGCCGCCCCTTTCTGATCCGGGCCGTTCTGGCCGCCACGGCAGGTCTGGTCATGGATGCCCAGGCCCAGGACTTTCCGAACCGGCCCATCCGCTGGATCGTGCCCTATCTGGCGGGCACCGCGCCCGACAACACGGTGCGCATCGTGGCCGAGGCCATGGCCCCCATCCTGAAGCAGCCGGTGGTGGTGGACAACAAGCCCGGCGCCGCCGGCAATGTGGGCGCCCAGCTGGCCGCCCGCGCCGCGGCCGATGGCCACACCTGGGTCTATGCCGCGTCGCCCATGGCGGGCAATATGCGCATGTACAAAAAGCCGGGCTTTGATGCGATGAAGGACTTCACCCACGTGGGGCGCATCGCCGTCTCGGACCTGTCGCTCATCGTGCATCCCGAGTCGGGCATCCGCACGGTCAAGGACCTGATCGAGCGCGCCCGCAAAGAGCCGGGCAAGCTGAGTTTTGCCTCGGGTGGCGTGGGCTCGCCCGCGCACATGGGGGCCGAGCTGGTGCTGAACACGGCAGGCGTGACGGCCCTGCACGTGCCCTACAAGGGCGCGTCCGAGTCGGTCACCGCGGTGATGGGCAAGCAGGTGGACTTTGCCCTGGCCGTCAGCTCGGTGGCGCTCTCGCACATCAGCGCCGGGCGACTGCACGCCTTGGCCGTGACCGGGGCGCAGCGCAACCGCAGCCAGCCCAACACCCCGACGCTGTCGGAGTCGGGCCTGAGCGGTTTGCAGCTGAGCTCGTTTGGCGGCCTGTCGGTGCCAGCGGGCACGCCCGCCCCCATTGTGCGGCGCCTGTCCGAAGCGCTGACCCAGGCCCTGGCCATGCCCGAGGTGCGCGCCAAGCTCGAGGCCCAGGGCGGCACCGTCGCCCCCTCCACCCCCGAGGAATTTCGCGATGCGCTGCAGGCCGAGATTGGCCTGACCGAGCGCATGATGAAATCGGCCCGGATCGAGGCGCAATAAGCCCTGCGCGTCAGCGGCCCAGCTGCGCCCACACCGCCTCGGGGCGGGGCAGCGGGGCCACCGCGCCGTGGCCCTGCACCGACAGGCCAGCCGCCGCATTGGCGTAGCGCGCGGCCTCCAACAGCGCATCGCCCTGGCACAGGCGCGCCAGCAAATTGCCCGCAAAGCAGTCGCCCGCGCCGGTGGCGTCCACCGCCTGAACGGGCATGGCGGCCAGGGGGGTGCGCACGCCATCGGCGCTCACGATGGCGCCCTGCGCGCCCAGCTTGAGCACCACCTGTGCCACGCCCTGCGCGTGACACCAGTCGAGCAAGGCATGCGGCTCGGAGGTGCCCAGCAGCTGCGCCAGATCGTCCTGGCTGGGCAGAAACAGGTCGCACAGGGCGGCGGCTTCGCGCAGGCAGGCGCGGGCGCGCGCCACCGGCCACAGCGACAGGCGCAAATTCGAGTCGAGCGAGACCTGGGTGCCGGCCTGGCGCGCAGCGGCCATGGCGGCCAACACCGCGTCGCAGGCGCTGGCCGATATCGCCATGGAAATGCCCGACACATGCAGCCAGCGGCTTTGCGCGATGCGCTCGGCCCAGTGGGTCTGCACGTCGGCCACCTGCATCCGGCTGGCGGCCGACCCCGCGCGGGCATAGCTGAAGTGATGCCCCTGGGCGTCGTGGCTGACAAAGTAAACGCCGGTGGGGGCCTGGGCGTCGCGCAGCACGCCCTGCGTGTCCACGCCCTCCTGCGCCCACAGCTGCAGCAGCAACTGGCCCCAGTGGTCCTGGCCCACCCGGCTCAGGTAGGCGACGCGGGCCCCGGCCCGGGCCGCGGCAATGGCCGCGTTGCTGGTGTCACCCCCAAAGCCCTGCAGGTACATCGGCGGCGAGCGCTGCGTCTGGTTGAATTCCAGCAAGGCCTCGCCCAGGGCAAGCACATCCAGCACGCGTGGGTCCATGGTTGACGGTCTCCTGCAACAGTGGCCACAAGCGTAGCATGGCCAGCGCGCGGCCAGGCCCCTGGCATGCGGCGTGGCCACTCAGCCGTCGCAGGCCCTGTCGCAGGTCGCACGCCAGGACGGCGTGCCCGATCGTCAGCGTGCGGGCTTGAGAATGCCGGCAAAGAAGGCCGACAGCTCGGCCACACCGTCCAGCGGCAACACATGGGCCACGTACTGGTCGGGACGCACCACCACCATGCAGCCCTGCTGGCGGTCGATGCCCCGCATGTCATAGATATTGCCCAGGCCCTTGTGGTCCACGCAGAACACCTTCTCGTGGTCTTGCAGACCCAGCTTGCCAGTGCAGGGTTTGAAGAAGGGCGGCATGTGCTCGTAGGCCAGCTGATCAAAGGTTTGCTGGAACACCGCGCGCACATCGATCACCGCGTCAATGTCCTCACCCACTCGGGTGTGGCGCAGCACCGGCGAGTCCGGATGCGTTTGCAGCCAATCGGCCAGGCGGTGCAGGGCCGAGCCCGGCGCCGAACTGTCGGCCGCGCCACCAAAGGCATAGATGCGCCAGCGGGCGTCGGCCTCGGCGACATGGCCCAGCTGCATTTGCATGGCATCGGCCAGGCGCACCACCGGGGCCGAATGAAAGCGACGCCCCACCTCCAGGCCGCGCGCCAGGGCCTGGTGCGCGCTGGCGGCAAACAAGTTGGAGTGGTCGTACTTGACCGCCGTGCCGCCGGTGAACTCCAGATTGGCCTTGAACTGGCGGATGATGCGCGGCTCCTCGGTGCCATCGCGCTCGGCCTGCGTGGTGGGCGCCGACATGATGCGGGCCCAGGCGTGGTCGGTCTCGACCAGGCGCTTGGCCTCGGTCAGGCGCTCCTTGGAATAGCTGCGCAGCAGGCGCGGATCGGCGCGCCCCTGCAGCACATGCACCAGCTTCCAGCCCAGGTTGAAGGTGTCCTGCATCGACACGTTCATGCCCTGCCCCGCCTTGGGCGAATGGGTGTGGCAAGCGTCGCCGGCGGTGAAGACCCGCGGGTTGCGGTCTTCCCCGGCGGGCACATCGTCAAAGCGGTCGGTGATGCTGTGGCCGATGTCGTAAATCGACCACCACACCACCTCTTTCACATCGATGTGGTAGGGGCGGATGATGCGGTTGGCTGCGGCGATCATGTCGTCCTGCGTGAACTTGCGATGCGCGGCCTTCTCGTCGGGGCGCAGCTTGTCGAGCTCGACGTACATGCGGAACACATAGCCGCCCTCACGCGGCAGGATCAGCACATTGCCCTCGCTGGCCGACGAGATCAGGCACTTTTGCCGCACGTCCGGGAAGTCGGTGTTGGCCAGGATGTCCATCACGCCCCAGGCCTGGTGCGCGGCATCGCCGTGCAGCTGGCCGCCAATGGCCTTGCGCACGGCCGAGTGGGCGCCGTCGCAGCCCACCACATAGTTGGCCCGCACCACGCGGGTCGCGCCCCAGTTGGTGCCAATCGAGTCCTTGAGGGTGACGGTCACGGGGTGGTCGTCGGTGCTGGGGTCGATGGTCAGGCCCACCACCTCCCAGCCGTAATCGGGCTCCAGGCGCGAGGGCGAGTTCTTCATCACCTCCAGGAACAGCTCGTGCAGGCGCGCCTGGTTGATCAGGATGTGCGGCATCTCCGAGCTGTCGTCGGCCACGTCCTGCACGCGCCCCACCCGCTTGATGTGCTGCGGGTTTTGCGGGTCGGGCATCCAGAAGGCGGTCTGGTTGACCCAGTAGGTCTCGCGCTTGACCTTGTCGGCAAAGCCAAAGGCCTGGAACATCTCCATCGAGCGGGTGTTGATGCCATCGGCCTTGCCCTTGATGATGTTGGCGGACATGCGCTCGATGATCATGGTCTCGATCTCGGGGAACTGCGCCAGCTGCGCCGCCAGGCACAAGCCCGCAGGGCCGGTGCCCACGATCAGCACATCCACCTGGCTGGGCAGCGGCTCGTTGATGCCCCGGTTGCGGCGATTGGGCGCGGCCTCCTTGATGTCCGGGCTGCCCCCACGGAATCCGTTTTTGTAGAACTGCATCGTGTCTCTCCAATCTTGGGTGAAGCCGTACACCGGCCGATGCGAAATGATAACTACACATACCAATTCACGCAAGATGGTATGTATGATTACCTTTTGCGCGATGGACAAGCCGCCAACGCGATTCATTTCGTATTCAAACTGCAGGACACGATGGCCGTACTTGACATGGCGGGGCACCTCATCCGCCGGATTCACCAGCAATCGACCCACTGGTTTGCCCAGCGCACCCAAGAGGCGGGCTACGACCTGACCCCGGTGCAGTTTGCCGCGCTGGACGCCATTGGCACCCACCCGGGCAGCGACCAGGCCTTTGTGGCGCAGCACATTGCCTACGACCGGGCCACGATCGGCGGGGTCATCGAACGCCTGGAGAACAAGGGCTGGGTGGCGCGTGTGGTCAGCGCGCGCGACCGCCGCTCGCGCGAGCTGACCCTCACGAGCGCGGGTCAGCGCGTGCTGAGCGATCTGCAACCCATCGTGCAGGCCCTGCAAGACGACATCCTGCAGCCCCTGTCGGACCAGGACCGCGAGACCTTTTTGCGCCTGGCACGACAACTGGTCTGGCCATAAGCCGGCAAAGACCGGCGCCTCACCCCGGCATCGGGTCAATGCTAGGCTTGCGCCTGATCACGGGTGGCATCCGCACCCGAGCCCTAGGAGCCCCGACATGAACGACGATCCCCGCTGCTGTGGCACCGGCACCTGCATCATCAACGCCGACGGGCGCTGCTGGTGCGGTCAGCAATGGGATGGCGAGAAGATGTGCTTCCCGCCGCAAGATGCGCCCACCCAGGCCAGCCCAGACGCACACGACGCGGCCACCGACGCCGACTGAGCGCCGGCCATGCCCCTGTTGCGCGCCCTGCAGGGCCTGGCTTTTGAGGCGATGGGGCACCGGATCAGGACCCTGACCGGCTCGCGCGGATCGCTGGAGGACTTTGCCCTGCCGGCAGGCGACCCCGGCTGGTTTGGCCCGCAGGCCATCAACTGGCGGGTGCATGCCCACTTCACCGGCATGCTGGTGGGCGGGCTGTCCTCGCTGATGGTGCAAGCCCTTCACCCGCGCGCCTTGGCGGCGGTCTGGGACCACTCGGATTTCCGCCACGATTTGCGGGGCCGCCTGGGGCGCACCGCCTACTTTGTCGCCGCCACCACCTATGGCGCTCAGGCCATGGCCGAGCGCACCATCGATCGCGTCAACCAGATCCACGCCCATGTGCAGGGCACCGATTTGCAAGGTCGCCCCTACCGCGCCAACGAGCCCGAGCTGATCCGCTGGGTGCACCTGACCGAGGTGTCGGCCTTTGCCCGCGCCTACCAGCACCTGGCGCGCCCGGCCTTGCGGGCCGACGAGCTGGACCGCTATGTGGCCGAGATGGCCCAGATCGGCCATCGCCTGGGCGCGCACGACCTGCCGCAGACCTGGGACGCGCACGAGCGTGCGCTGGCGCCCTATGTGCCCGAGCTGGTGCACGATGCGCGATCGCGCGAGATCGTGCAGCTGATCATGCACTACCCCACCGAGCCCCTGGACCAGCCCTTCATGGCCCTGGTGCTGGCGGCGGCCTTTGACATCATGCCGCCCTGGGCCTTGCAGCGCCTCGAACGCCGCCCAGCGTGCGCGGCGCGCCAGCAGGCCACACGACTGGCCCTGCAGCTGGCCTCGGCCCCGGTGCAAGCCATGCTCGATCAGCAAGGCGTGGCGGCCACGGCCCGGCGCCGGGCCCAGGCGCTCGCCACCCCGGCCTGAGCGGCGCTGTCGCCGATTCGGCAGACCGCACGGGCCCTGCCGTGCGAAGATGGGGCCACATGTCCCCCGCTCATCCCGACACCCACCAAGGCCTGCGCGGCCGCCAGTTGGTGCTGGCCGTGTTCACCCTGCAGCTGGGCATTGCCACCTCGGTGCTCGACAACACCGCCGTTGCCCTGGGCCTGCCCACCATGGCGCGCGACCTGGGGGTCAGCGCCGACGAGGTGATCTGGATCATCAACAGCTTTCAGATGACCGCCCTGGTGGCCCTCTTGCCGCTGGCGCACCTGGGCGACCGCGTGGGCTACAAACGTGTCTACCTGATGGGCGTGGCCGTCTGGGGCCTGGCCTCGGCCCTGGCTTTCGTGGCCCCATCGCTGGCCTGGCTCATTGGCGCGCGCGCCCTGCAAGGCTTTGGCGTGGCGGGCATTCTGTCGATCAACATGGCGCTGGTGCGTCAGACCTGGCCGCCCCACCGGCTCGGGCGTGGCATTGCGCTCAACGCCATGGTGGTCAGCGGCGCCACGGTGATCGGCCCCATCCTGGCCGCGGCCATTTTGTCGGTGGCCAACTGGCGCTGGCTGTTTGCCTTCAGCACACCCGCCTGTGCGCTGCTGCTGCTCATTGGGCGCAGCACCCTGCCCCCCAATCGACCCAAGCTCGGGGCGGCGCCGCCCTCGGTGCTGGACATCCTGCTCAACGCCGGCATGTTCATCAGCCTCTTTCTGTTTGCCGATCAGCTGGGGCGCCAGATCAAGGCGGGCGGCCTGGGCCATGACGGCCTCTGGCATGTGGGGGCGCTCTTGCTGGCGGCGCTGCTGCTGGGCGCCTGGCATGTGCGGCGCCAACTGCGCCAGACCCATGCCTTGTTCCCGGTGGATCTGTTGCTCATTCCCATGTTCCGGCTGTCCATGCTGACCTCAGTGACCAGCTTTGCCGCGCAGACGGTGGCCTTCATCACCCTGCCCTTTTTGCTGTTGACGGTCTGGCACAGCCCGCCCTCCGAAGCCGGTTGGCTGCTGGCGTGCTGGCCGGTGGGCACCATCGCCTCGGCGGCCCTGGCGGTGCGCTGGATTGGGCGTTTTCATGGCGGCACCTTGGGCGCCGCCGGTCTGGTCGGCCTGGCGCTGGGCCTGGCCTTGCTGGCGCATGCGGCGCTGGGCGAAAGCGCGCCGGTGCGCGCGGGCCTGAGCCTGCTCTTGTGCGGCGTGGGCTTTGCCCTCTTTCAGTCGCCCAACAACCACACCATCATCACCCACACCCCCAGCCACCGCTATGGCGCAGCCAGCGGCATGATCGGCACGGCGCGCCTGACCGGGCAGACCCTGGGGGCCACACTGGTGGCCATGGTGCTGCTCTGGCACGGCCACACCAACGGGCCGGCCCTGGCCACCGCGATCGGCCTGGCCAGTGTCCTGGCCCTGCTGGCCGCGCTCATCAGCGCGCAGCGGGTGCGACACGGCACGCCGCCGGCGCGCCCCAGTGCCTGAGGGCCTCGGCCCGAGGGACTAACCCACCAAACCGCGGCGGCTCAGCTCTTGAGTGCGACCAGCACCTCGTCGAGCATTTTCTTGGCGTCGCCAAAGAGCATGCGGTTGTTCTCTTTGTAGAACAGCGGGTTGTCCACGCCCGCGTAGCCGCTGGCCATGGAGCGTTTCATGACGATGCTGGTGCGGGCCTTCCAGACCTCCAGCACCGGCATGCCGGCGATCGGGCTGGTCGGGTCGTCCTGCGCGGCCGGGTTCACGATGTCGTTGGCGCCAATGACCATGGCCACATCGGTGTCGCCAAAGTCGTCGTTGATCTCGTCCATTTCCAGAACGATGTCGTACGGCACCTTGGCCTCGGCCAGCAGCACGTTCATGTGGCCCGGCATGCGGCCGGCCACCGGGTGGATGCCAAAGCGCACCGTCACGCCCTTGGCGCGCAGGGTTTTGACGATCTCGTTGACCGTGTGCTGTGCCTGCGCCACCGCCATGCCATAGCCGGGCACGATGATCACGCTCTTGGCCTCGCGCAGCAGCTCGGCGGTGTCGCCGGCGCTCACCGGCACCACCTCGCCCTGCGGCTCGGCCGCCGCATCCGCGGCCTTGGCCGTGGGGGCACCGCTGCCAAAACCGCCGGCGATCACGCTGATGAAGTTGCGGTTCATCGCCGTGCACAGGAGCTACGAGAGGATGGCGCCCGACGAGCCCACCAGCGCACCGGTCACGATCAGCAGGGCGTTGCTCAGCATGAAGCCGGTGGCCGCAGCGGCCCAGCCCGAGTAGCTGTTGAGCATGGACACCACGACGGGCATGTCGGCGCCGCCAATGGCCATCACCATGTGCACGCCAAAGAGCAAGGCGATGACCGTCATCACGATCAGGGGCGTCATGCCGCTTTGCACATCCGGCGACAGCACAAATTCGCGGCCAAACCAGATCACCACCAGCAAGGCTAGCAGGTTGAGCCAGTGGCGTGCCGGCAGCAGCAGGGGCTTGCCACCGATCTTGCCATTGAGCTTGCCAAAGGCGATCAGCGAGCCCGAGAAGGTGACCGCGCCGATCAGGATGCCGATATAGATCTCGACCTCGTGGATCGCTTTTTCGGCACCGGTGTACTGGATGGAGGTGTCGACATAGCTGGCAAAACCGACCAGGCAGGCGGCCAGGCCCACCAGGCTGTGCATGAGCGCGACCAGCTCGGGCATCTGGGTCATCTTGACCGTCTTGGCGGCATAGACGCCAATGCTGCCGCCGATCAGCAGCGCGCCGATGATCCAGGGCACACCGGCCGCGGCCACACGCGGGCCCACGATGGTGGCCAGCACCGCCAGCGCCATGCCGACGATGCCGTACAGATTGCCGCGACGCGAGGTCTCGGGGTTGGACAGGCCGCCCAGGCTGAGGATGAACAGAATGGCCGCGCCCAGATAGGCCACCGTGGCCACGCTGGAGGAGATGAGGCTTTGAGACATGATGTGTTTTCCTTGTTCTGTGGGGTCTCAGCTCACTTGCGGAACATGTCGAGCATGCGCCGGGTCACCGCAAAGCCGCCAAACATGTTGATGGCGGTCAGCACAATGGCCGCAAAAGCCAGCCACTGGATCAGCACGTCGGGACGCCCCCCACTGCCCGCTTCGGGCGGCAGGATCTGCACCAGGGCCCCGATGACGATGATGCTGGAGATGGCGTTGGTCACGCTCATGAGCGGTGTGTGCAAGGCCGGGGTGACGTTCCACACCACCATGTAACCGATGAAGCAGGCCAGCACAAACACCGTGAAGTGGCCCAGGAAGGCGGCCGGTGCATAGGCACCCATCGCCCAGAAGACCAGCGCCCCCAGGCCAAAGACCACGGCCAGGGTTTTGGGCGGCATCGGGCCGCTGCTGCCATGGCCGTGCGCGCTCTTTTTCTCGGCCACCGCGGCGGCCGGCTTGGCCGCCGGCTTGGGGGCGGCCGGAGCCAGTGGCGGGGCCGGCCAGGTGATCTCGCCATCCTTGATGACCGTCAGGCCCCGGATGGCGTCGTCCTGCATGTTGACGTTGATCACGCCATCCTTGGTCTTGCACAGCTCTTCGGTCAGGCGCAGCAGGTTGGTGCCATACAGGGTGGACGACTGGCGCGCCATGCGCGAGGCCAGGTCGGTGTAGCCGATGATGGTCACGCCGTGGCGCACCACCGCCTGACCGGGCTCGGTCAGTTCGCAATTGCCGCCTTGCTCAGCGGCCATGTCGACGATCACGCTGCCGGGCTTCATGGATCGGACCATCTCGGCGGTGATCAGCTTGGGCGCCGGTTTGCCGGGGATGAGCGCGGTGGTGATGATGATGTCCACCTCGCGCGCCTGCTGCGCGTACATCTCGCGCTGCGCGGCCTGGAAGCCCTCGCTCATGACCTTGGCGTAACCGCCGCCACCCGAGCCCTCTTCCTCGTAATCCACTTTGACAAACTCGCCGCCCAGCGAGACGACCTGGTCGGCCACCTCGGCCCGGGTGTCGTTGGCGCGCACGATGGCGCCCAGGCTGGCGGCCGCCCCAATGGCCGCCAGGCCGGCCACGCCCGCCCCGGCGATGAAGACCTTGGCCGGGGGCACCTTGCCCGCGGCCGTGATCTGGCCGTTGAAAAAGCGCCCAAAGGCATTGGCCGCCTCGACCACCGCGCGGTAGCCGCTGACGCCCGCCATGGAGGTCAGCGCGTCCATTTTCTGTGCGCGGCTGAGCGTGCGCGGCAGCGCATCAATCGACAGCACGGTGACCTTTTGCGCCGCCAGTTGCTGCATCAGCTCGGGGTTTTGCGCCGGCCAGACGAAACCGATCAGGGTTTGGCCCGCGTGCATCAGGGCCACCTCGTCGGCCGTGGGCGGACGCACCTTGAAGACGATGTCCGCAGCGGCCCAAAGCTCGGCGGCCGAGGGCACCACCCCCGCCCCGGCCTCGACATAGGCCGCATCCGACAGATCGGCCAGCTCACCCGCCCCCTGCTGCACCACCACCTCAAAGCCCAGCTTGACCAGCTTGGTCACCACATCGGGCACGGTGGCCACCCGCTTTTCGCCGGGAAAAATCTCTTTTGGCACGCCAATGCGCATGGTCTGGTCTCCTGTGAAATGTGTTCGGGTGGCCCAATGCCCGGGGCGCAGGGCAGCGCCCATACAGGGGGGACATTTGAGCATGGCAATAGGACATTATGGTGCATGCAGGTGACACATCAGTGCTCACCCAATGAAAGGGCCTGATCCCAAACGCCCTCATGGGCGCGGCCATGAGCCCCGCTGCTCGGCACCCCGCACAACCCACCGCGCCCCGAGGAATTGGCGCGCGCATTCAATACCCTTTGGCGGTGGGCCCCTACAGTCATGGCTGGTTTTTGCAACGCCAAATCGCCATGCAACTGAACGTCAACCAACAATCCCTGAACGTTCCTCCAGACTGGGAGGACGATTGCTTGCTCCAGGTCCTGCGCGAGGCCCTGGGTTTGACGGGCGCCAAACTCGGCTGCGGCGCCGGTCTGTGCGGGGCCTGCACCGTGCTGGTCAATGGCCAGCCCACGCGCAGCTGCCTCATGCCGGTGCGTGCGGCCGTGGGCCAGTCGATCCAAACCCTCGAGGGCTTGTCCGGGTCGTCAGCGCTGGCGCCGGTGCAGGCCACCTGGCTGGCCGCCGCCGTGCCGCAGTGCGGGTATTGCCAGTCGGGCCAGATCATGGCCACCGTGGCCTTGCTGCGCCAGCACCCGAGCCCCAGCGCCGAGCAAATCGATGAGGCGCTGGCCGGCCATCTGTGCCGCTGCGGCACCCAGCCCAGGATCCGGGCGGCCATTCTGAACATGACGAAAGGCAGCGCATGAGCCAGCCCATTCGTCGTCGACACCTGCTGGGGGCCAGCGCGGCCGTGCTGAGCGTGGCCTTTTTGCCCGGCTGCAGCAGCCTGCCCGTGATTCCCAAACGACCGGCCCCCGACACCCGCGCGGGCCTGGGCTGGATCGCCCACCAAAACGGCCGCTACCGCCTGACCTTGCCGCGCGTCGAGATGGGGCAGAACATTGCCACCGCGCTGCAGCAGATCGCCTGCGAGGAACTGGGCATTGCCCCGCAGGACCTGGCGCTGCGCCTGCACGACACCGGCGCGATCGAGCGGGTGCGGGCCACCGTGGGCAGCGAGTCTGTGGCGGACTTTGCCCTGCCCCTGGCCCGGGCCTGCGCCACCCTGCGCGAAGCGCTGGCAGCAGGACAGCGCCAGGGCGAGCTGAGCCCGGTCGAGCACCCGCCGCAGTCGCTGCGCACCTTTGCGCAGCAAGCGCGCTGGATCGGCCAATCGCCCACCCTGGCGCAAGGCCTGGAGCTGGTCACCGGACGCCCGCTGTTTGCCAGCGATGTGCGCCTGCCCGGCATGCGCTACGGGCGCGTGCTGCGCGCGCCCGTCCCGCCCGAAATCCCGTCCGCCCCCCTGGCCATGGACGAGACCGCCGCACGCCAGGTGTCCGGCTTTGTGGCCGTGGTGCGGCACCCGCTGCTGCGCATGGCGGGCAGCGAAGGCGTGGGCATTGTGGCGAAAACCCCGGCGGGCCTGGACCGCATCGAGCAGGCCCTGAACATACAGTGGCGCATCGATGGCGCCGCCGACGATCAGGCCATCGCGCAAGCGGTGGACATCGACCTGCGCCTGGCGCGCCAGAAGCGTCGCCACAAGACCCTGCGCGACGACCCCATCCCCGATGGACCCTGGGACCTCGACCTGCGCCTGGATGTGCCGGTGGCCGCGCACTCGGCCATGGAGCCGCGCGTGGCCGTGGCCCAGCCCAATGGCCAGGGGGGCCTGAACCTGTGGGTGGGCTCGCAAGATGTGTTTTACCAGCGCGATGTGATCTGCCGCCGCCTGGGCCTGGACCCGGCGCAGGTCCATGTGCAAGGCTGCCGCGTGGGCGGTGCCTTTGGCGGCAAAACCATCTGCACCGTCGAGCTCGAGGCCGCGGTGCTGGCGCATGGACTGGGGCAGCCGGTCAAGGTGCAGTGGACGCGGACGCAGGAGCTGGTGCAGGCCTTTCACCGGCCGCCATCGAGCCACCGCATCCGGGCACGCCTGCAAGGCGGGCGCTTGCGGCATTGGCGGCATGACTTTGCCAGCAGCCATGTGCTGTTCACCGGCGCGGTGGTGCCGGCCTGGATGCAGGCCATCACCGATGTGATCGGGGACGATGGCGTGGCACGTGGTGCGGCCCTGCCCTACCGGGCGGACGCGGTTCAGACCGGCTTTGACCTGGTGCGGCTGCCGGTGCACACCGGCCCCTGGCGAGGGCTGGGGGCCGGCCCCAACGGCTTGGCGATCGAGTCTGCCATGGACGAATGCGCCCGGATCGCGGGCGTGGATCCGGTGCAGTTTCGCCTGCAGCACATCGAGGATCCGCGCCTGCGCCGCGTGCTCGAGGCCGCGGTGGCGAGCGCGCCCAGCGCCCCCAGCGCCGGTTCAAAAGAGCGTGTGGGACGGGGCGTGGCCTGCGGCATTTACAAAAAGAACAGCTACGTCGCCGTGGTGGCGGATGTGTCGGTCGATCCGGTCAGCGGATCGGTGCGGGTGCGGCATCTGCACGCCGCGCACGACTGCGGCAAGGTGATCAACCCCGACCAGGTGCGGGCGCAGTGCGAGGGCAATCTGGTCTGGGGCTTGGGCATGGTGCTCGTCGAGTCCTGGTCGGCCAGCGCGCAGAACTTTGGCGATGCGCCCATCCCGCGCATCGGCCAGCTCCCGACCCTCTCGGTCGAGGTGGTGGACCATGGCGAGCCGCCCTCGGGCGCCGGCGAAACCGCCATCGTGGCCGCAGGGGCGGCCATCGCCAATGCCATCCGCGCGGCCATGGGCTGGCGCCCGACCCGATTCCCCATTCGGGCAGAGGATGTGCTGGCGCAGCTGGGAGCGCGGACTTGAGGGCCCGAGCCCAAGAGGATTTCGCCAGCTCGGCCATGGTGCGGGTGCTCTTGCGCGGCATGGTGCAGCAAGGCCTGACGCCCCCGCCGGTGCAGGAGCCGCTGACGCAGGCCACGATTGGCCTGGACCTCAAGCGCGCGGTGATCGCATCGGCCATCGCGCAAGGGGGCCTGGCCTGTCTGCCGCGCCTGGGTCGCGGCCTGCATGACCTGGCACAGGAACCCACGCACCTGGCGCTGACGGCGGGCCAGGGCGCGGCGGCCATGCTGGTGCGCTGGCAACGCCTGGAGCGCTACATCCACTCGCGCCACCGCATCCGCATCGTGTCGCTGGACGCGCAGCAGGCCGAGCTGACGCACCTGAACCCACGGTCGGGCCCGCCGCCCATGGCGGTCGAGGACCTGGTGGTGTGTGGGGTGCTGTGCGCGCTCCTTGAGGCCAAGGGGCTGACGCAGGTGCGGGCGGAGTCGGCCGGGGTCGAGCTGTTCCCCCATCCCGACCCCGCCCAGTTGGCAGCCTGGGTCCAGCGCGGTCAGACCCACCAATGGACGCTGCACTGGCATTGGCTGGCAACCGGACCGGTCCCTCACGACCATGCCGCTTCCTGGGCGCAGCTGACGCCCAAGGACTGGTCGCCCCTGGCCGCATCACTGGGGGACCTGGTGGCGCATCGGCTGCCCGATCTCTTGCCAATGGACGAAGCGGCCGAGGCCCTGGGCCTGTCGCGCCGCAGCCTGCAACGCGCCCTGGCCCGCGAGGGCCTGGGCTTTGTGGGGGTGCAGGGCGAGGTGCGCTTTCGCCTGGCCGGCTCGCTGCTGCTGCAGCAAGCCATGCCCGTCTCTGAAGTGGGCTTTGTGTGTGGGTATGCCGACCAGGCCCACCTGACGCGCGAGTTCAAGAAACGCCTGGGGGTCACCCCCGCCAAGTACCGAGAGCTGTTTGCTCCGGCCTGAGGCATGGCCAGGGGGCCATGGCACAGGCCAAGACCCCAGGGCGATTGCCGATCAGGTTCGACGCTTTCGCCAAAGCCGCAACAGCAAAAGCGTGGCGGGCAACAAATGCCAGATCACATCAAACCAATCGATCGGCCGAGTCAGGGTGCCGGCCAGAAACATCTGCCATTTTTCAAGCAAATGCGGCTCGGGGACAAACGGGGCACCCAACATCCAAATCGTCAGAAGCCACAGCAGTGGCATGGGAATTTGATCAAGCCAGCGCATCAACATGGCACGTCAATCCACGGTGATCTTCTCGTCGCGCACCACCTTGGCCGAGGCGGTGATCTCGCTCTTGAGCCAGTTCGAGAAATCCAGCGGCGTCATGGCCGAGGGCTCGGCGCCCAGGGTGGCCAGGCGCTCCTTCACATCGGGCAGCGCGGTGATGCGCTGAACCTCGGCATGGAGCTTCTCGACCACCGCCTTGGGCGTGCCGGCCGGCGCCAGCAGGCCTTGCCAGCTGCCGGTCAGAAAGCCTGGCAGCGACTCGTTCACCGTGGGCACCTGCGGCATGTCGGGATGGCGCTTGGCGCTGGAGAGTGCAATCAGCTTGATCTTGCCGGACTTGACGTGCGGATAGGTGGCCACCATGCCGTTGAAGGTCACGTCCACCTGGCCGCCAATCAGATCGGTCATGGCCTGGGCGCCGCCTTTGTAGGGCACATAGCCCCACTCGAACCCGCTGCGCTGGGCAAAGACCACGCCGGCCAGGTGGGGCGCACTGCCAATGCCGGCAGCGGCCGCAAAATTGAGCTTGCCTTTTTGCGCCTTGGCGTAGCTGACCAGTTCGGCCGGGGTGTTGGCCGGGATCTTGGTGCTCACCACCAGCAGATGCGGTGAATAGCCCACCATGGCCACCGGTGCAAAGTCTTTTTCCACGTTGAAGGGCAGCTTGTACAAAGACGGGCTGATGGCCAGATTGCCCACGTCCATCAGGACCAGGGTGTAACCGTCGGGCGCCGACTTGGCCACCGCGTCGGCGCCCAGGTTGCCGTTGGAGCCCGGGCGGTTTTCCACCACCACCGGCTGGCCCCAGTTTTCGGACATTTTTTGTCCCACCAGTCGGGCCAGGACGTCCGAGGTGCCCCCGGCCGGGAAAGGCACCACGATCTTGATGGGCTTGGCCGGCCAGGCCTGGGCCATGGCGGGCCCGGCCAAGGCGCCCAGGGCCAGGAGCAGCGAGAGGTTGAAGAGGCGTTTGTTCATGGCGGTCCCCAAAGTGGTTGAGCATGTCCCACCCGACGCATCAGGTGGTGACGTTTGTCGTTTCCAAGCATGCAGGTTCACTCTAAACACAAGCCGCTGTGCGAGGTATCACCCACGCGACCAGACCCTGCCTGGCGCACCGATCATGCGGCCGGCGGCCAGCGCGCTTGCACATCGCGCGCCAAGCTCTTGAGCAGCCGGGGCCAGCGCGTCGCGGGGGCTCCTGCCCCGTCGGCGGGCACGGTCAACACCAGGGCACAGGGCGTGCCATCGGGCGCACGCAGCGCCGTGGCCATGGCCCACAGGCCGGGCACGCTCTGGAAGGTGCAGTGGCCCTGGCGCTGGCATTGAGCGATCGAGCGCTGGATCTGACGTGCCAGCCGGGGCCAGGCCTGGCCATGGACCTCGGCCAGTTGGGCCAGCAGCGCCTCGCGCGCGGCGGGTGGCAAATCGGCGATCAGCGCGTGGCCGCTGGCATAGCGCTCGATCGGGATGCGCGAGCCCGTGCCCACCAGGCGGCGCACCGGCCCACCCGCCTCGCGGTAGCTGGCCAGGTACACCATTTGCAAACCATCGCGCACCAACAGCCCCAGGTTGACGGACGCCTTGCGCGCGCTCTCGCGCAGCAGCGGCAGCGCTTGGGCAAAGGCCGGATGGTCTTGCTGGTAGATGGCCGCCAGGCTCAGGTGCACGGGCGAGAGCCGGTACACCGACTGCGCCACATCAAATTCCAGAAAACCGCCCTCCACCAAGGCGCGGGTCAGGCGGCTGACTGTGGGCCGGGGCAGCGCGCAGCGCTCGGCCAGCTCGGCATTGGTCAGCTGGGTCGCCCCGCCCAGAAAGGCCCGCAGCAGGCGCATGCCCCGCGCCAGCGACTGGCTGCCAGGTGTGCTGCGAACAAACTGGCCGCTCTGCCGGGTTTGGGCACGGGTGGAGGGAATGTCATGATTTCGCATATCGAAATTATGGCCTTGTTCTGCCGATCCGGTCTTCCGATACTGAAGCCATTGCAACGACGCCCCTGACCCAAGGACCAGCCCCATGAACGACCCCGCCGACCTGGCCCTCACGCACAGCGGACATGTGGCGCACCTGCGCTGGTCGCGCCCGCCGCACAACCATGTGGACCCCGACTTCATCGGCCGACTGGCCGACCAGCTGGACGCGCTTGACGCCGACCCACAGTGCCGGGTCGTGCTGCTGTCGGCGCAGGGCAAGGCCTTTTGCGCCGGCGCCGACTTTTGGTCGGTGGGCGACGCCCGCGAGATCGACCCTGGACCGTTTTATGCGCACGCCATGCGGCTTTTTCGCACCCGCAAACCCCTGGTGGCCGCGGTGCACGGGGCCGCGATCGGCGCGGGCCTGGGCCTGGCGCTGGTGGCCGACTACCGCGTGGCCGGCCCCGCCACCCGCCTGTCGGCCAATTTTGTTCGCCTGGGCTTTCACCCCGGCTTTGGCCTGACCGAAACCCTGCCGCGCCTGATCGGCATGCAGCGCGCTTCGGTGCTGCTGTGCACCGGGCAGCGCATCGATGGCGCGCAAGCCCTGGCCATGGGCCTGGTCGATGCGTGCGTTGCGCACGACGAGGAGGTGCTACCGCACGCCATGGCCTGGGCCCAGACGCTGGCCGAGGCCGCGCCCGTGGCCCTGCAAAGCACCCGCGCCAGCCTGCGCCAGGGCCTGGCCGATGCGGTGCTGGCGGCCAATCAGCACGAGCTGCAGCTGCAGCGCCAGCAGTTTGCGATGGCCGATTTCCGCGAGGGCATTGCCGCCATGGCGCAACGCCGCACACCGCTCTTCACCGGCACCTGACCATGCGCCAATCCCCTGCCCCCACCGCGCTGCTCGACGGCATCCGCATCATCGACCTGACGGCGGTGGTGCTGGGGCCGCTGGCGACCCTGCAGCTGGCCGACTTTGGCGCCGACGTGATCAAGATCGAACCGCCGGAGGGCGACATGATGCGCGCCAACGGGGTCTCGCGCCACCCGGGTATGAGCTCGATCTACCTGGGGCTCAACCGCAACAAGCGCTCGGTCGTGCTCGACCTCAAGACCGACGCTGGCCGCGCTGCGCTCTGGCGCCTGATTGCCCACGCCGATGTGCTGGTGCACAACATGCGCGTGCCCGCCATCGAGCGCCTGGGCTTTGGCCACGCGGCGGTGCTGGCCGCGCACCCCGGCCTGGTCTATTGCGCCGCCACCGGCTTTGCGCAGGACGGGCCGCACGCACACAAACCGGCTTTTGACGATATCATCCAGGCCGCCAGCGGCCTGTGCAGCCTCTCGGCCGGCCACGCCGAGGGCCCCAGCTACCTGCCCAGCCTGGTGGCCGACAAGGTCTCGGGCATGGCCACCGCGCAGGCCATTCTGGCCGCGCTGGTGCGGCGTCTGCGCACCGGCCAAGGGGCCTATCTCGAGGTCCCCATGCACGAGACCATGACCGCCTTCACCTTGGCCGAGCACATGGGCCACATGGCGTTTGTGGGCGACGAGGGCCCGGCCGGCTACCTGCGCTTGCTCAGCGGCGGCCGACAGGTCATGCCAACGGCCGACGGCCATGTCAGCCTCTTGCCCTACACCCCGCGTCACTGGGCGGCGTTTTTTGAGGCCCTGGGGCGCACCGACCTCACGCAGCGCTACCGCGTGAGCGACCGCCAGTCGCTCAACGCCAACATCTGCGCCCTGTATGGCGAGATCCTGCAACTTGGGCCCAGCCGCAGCACCGCCCAATGGCTGGCCTTGTGCGAGCGCCTGGACATTCCGGCCACAGCGGTCCATGGCCTGGCGGACCTGCCCGCGCACCCGCACCTGCAGGCCGTCGGCCTGTTCCAGCAAACCGAGCACCCCAGCGAAGGCGCGCTGCGACAGGTGCGCCCCACCACCCTGGTCGACGGCCAGGCCCCCCCCATCACACGGCACGCGCCCCGCCTGGGCGAGCACACGTCGGAGGTGCTGCGCGCCGCCGGCCTGAGCGAGGCCGACATCGCAGCCCTGTGGCCGGAGAACCCTGCATGAATTTCGAACGCGACGAGACCCACCGCGCCATCCAGGCACTGATCCACCAGTTTGTGCGCGACGAGATGCTGCCGCTGGAGGCCAAGGCCCTGGCGCGTGAAGCGGCCGGTCAGGGCTTTGTGCTCAGCCCCGAGGAGCATGCCCACCTGAATGCGCGCGCCCAGGCGCTGGGCCTGTGGGGCCTGGACGCCCCGGCGGAGATGGGCGGGGCCGACCTCCCGCAAGAGGCCATGGTGGGGGTGTGGGAAGAGATGGGCTACTCGGTGCTGCCCTACGAGTTGCCGCCGGACTCGCCCAATCTGCGCATCCTGCGCGACCACGCCACGCCGGCACAGCGCGAGCGCTACCTGGGCCCGTATGTGCGCGGTGAGACCGGCACGGCCATGGCCATCTCGGAGCCAGGCGCCGGGGCCGATCCGGCCAGCATGCGCACCCACGCCGTGCGCGACGGCGAGGTCTGGGTGATCACGGGCCGCAAGATCTGGGTCAGCCGCATGGACAAGGCCGACTGGACGGTGGTCATGGCGGTGACCGACAAGGCCAAGGGCAGCCGGGGCGGCATCAGCGCCTTCATCGTCGACCGGGACACCCCTGGCTTTGTGATCGAGCGGCGCATTCCCATGCTTGGCGGTCACGTGACCCACGAGCTGGTGCTCGATCAGTGCCGGGTGCCGCACACGCAGATGCTGGGCGCCGAGGGCCAGGGCTTTGGCATCATGCAGTCGCGCCTGTCGACCCGGCGCCTGCAGATGGGTGCCTGGTGCGTGGGCCGGGCGCAGCGGGCCCTGGACATGTTGTGCGCCTGGGCGCCACAGCGGCACACCTTTGGCGCAGCCCTGTCGGAGCGGCAAGCCATTCAGTGGTGGGTGGCCGACGCCGCCACCCGAATCCATGCCTGCCGGCTCATGACCTACGAGGCCGCCTGCCGCATCGACCGCGGCGACCAGGCGCGCACCCAGCTGTCGATGGTCAAGGTGATGGCCACCGAGATGGCCAGCGAGGTCATCGACCACGCCATGCAGGCGCACGGCGCCATGGGCATGACCAAGGAGTTGCCGCTGCAACAAATGGCCGCCGAGGCGCGGCTGATGCGCATCTATGAAGGCCCCACCGAGGTGCACCGCTGGGTGATCGCCCGCGAGCTCCTGGGCGCAAGCCGCTGACCCCATCATTTCAACAGGAGACCCCCCATGACCCCATCCGATCAGACCCACCGCTTGAGCCGCCGGGCGGCCCTGCAAATGACCGCCCTGGCGGGCCTGGCCAGCTTGGCCGGCACCCCTGCCTGGTCCCAAGCCAACCCCAACAGCATCGGCAGCGGCACCATCCGCCTGGTCGTGCCTTTCCCGGCCGGTTCGGGCACCGATTCGGCGGCCCGCGCCTACGCCAAGGCCATGGCCGAGTTGACCGGCCAGCCCGTGGTGGTCGAGAACAAGGCCGGGGCCAACGGCGTGATCGCGGTGCAAGCGGTGCTGCAGGCGCCCGCCGACGGCACCACCATCTTGCTGGGCAGCAACTCCACCTTGTCGACCAATGCGGCGCTGATCCGCAACCTGCCCTACGACCCGCTGCGCGATCTGGCCCCGCTGGGCGTGATTGCGCGCGCGCCCTGTGTGGTGATCGTGCCGGCCAACTCGCCGCACAAACAGCTGAGCGATCTGATCGCCGCCGGCCGCAAGCAGCCGGGCAAGCTGACCTTCGGTTCGGGCTCGCCGTCGTACCAGCTCTACACCCACTGGCTCGACGAGCTGGCGGGCATGCAGGGCTACAACGTGCCCTACAAAGGCGCGCCCGATGTGCTGACCGCGATCGTGGCCGGGCAGCTGGACTATGCGGTGGTGGATTTCACCGCCGCCACGCCGCTCATCCAGGCGGGCCGCGTGCGCGCCCTGGCCTTGACCGACGAGCAGCGCTCGCACCTGCTGCCCGACCTGCCCACCTCCAAAGAGGCAGGATTGCCCGAGTTCCTGGCCTTCAACTGGAGCGCGGCAGCGGTATCCGCCAAAACCCCGGCCCCCTTGCTGCGCCAGATCGAGACCGTGTTCACGCAGGCGGGCAAGTCCAAGGACGTCACCGATCTCTTGGTGCGCCTGGGCCTCAAGCCCACCCTGTCGAGCGCGGCCGAGATGCGCAAGTTCCAGTCCGACGAGATCGCCCGCTGGAAGCGCCTGGCCATTGCGGCCAAGATGCAGGTCGAATAAGCGGGCCAGCAGGGTCCGTCGGCGCATGGCGTGCCCTGCGCTAGCGCAAGGGACAGGGGTTGGCGCGCAGTGCGCCAACCCATTCAAGGATGAAGTAAATCTATGGATACTTATTTTGTTTTTTTCTAATCCGAAATATCATGAAGGGCATCCCATCAGACGCCGATGTCCATCATGATCCAAGCCTTCACGACGCTGCCGCCATGGATTCAGATCCTGTTGATATGTGTGCATGGGGGACTGGTCTTGGGCTTGGCCTGGTGGGGCATGCAATGGCTGGCCGCGCGTGCGAAGGGGCGCCCTGATCGAATCCCGGTGGGGCCCTACTTTGTGTCGGTCACCACCCTCTACGCCCTGTTTCTGGCCTTTCATGCCTCCACCATCTGGACGCGACAGCATGCGGCTGAGCAAGCTTTTGAAGAGGCGGTGACCGCCATCGCCCGCCTGGAATCGCTGTTTGGCCATGAGGGGCTTGGGCTCGAGCAGGCCCGCTTGCACCTGGCCGACTATGTCGATGCGGTGGTGAACGAGGAATGGGCCAGCGGCAACACCCGGGCCAGCGCGCGAGCCAGTCAGGCGCTGGCCAATTTGCGCCAGGACCTGATCCAAACCTCCCCCCTGGTTCCCACCGCCCTGGGCAACCATTTGTGGCGCGTCTTTGACGATGTGGTCGACGCGCGCAACGGCCGCCTATGGATCGGCAGCCATGGACGCAGCGAAAATTCCTGGGGTTTGGTGCTGGTCTTGGGCCTGTTGGCGCACATCGCCATCGGCTGGGTGCATGCCGACCGAACCGCAGCGGGCACCGTGGCCTTGGCGCTGTTTGCCGTCACCACCTCTGCGGCCTATTGGCACCTCTTGCAGGCGTCCGATCCGTTCGCCCATCTCGAGACAAGCACCTATTTCAAGGCGCTCGCAGGCCATGCAAGCTGAAGGCCATGTCGGGCCCGCACAGCGCCGCCAGAACCGATCACCCTTGGCCGGGCACTAAGCGCGGCTCACCCGCTGCAGGAACGACAGGATCTGCGCGTTGAAAAACGCCTCTTGCTCGATGTTGGCAATGTGGCCTGCGTTGGGAACCACCACCAGTTCAGACCCCGCCAGTTGGGCGTGCATCTGCCGCGACATCTCGGGCGGCGTGCCATGGTCGTGCTCGCCCACCATGATCAAGGCGGGGCAGCGGATCTCGGGCAGGCGATCGAGCAAGTCCACCTTCGAGATGGCGTGGCAGCAGCCACAAAAGCCCGCCACCGGCGTGTCCAGAATGCCCTGGCCAATGCGGGCCATCACCTCGGGGTGCGCGGCCTTGTAGGCCGGCGTGAACCAGCGTGTGAGGGTGCTCTCGACCAGTGCCTGCATGCCCTGCGTCTGGGCCGTGTGGATGCGCTCGCCCCACATGGTGGCCGCCTGCGGCGGACGTCGGCTCGTGGTGTCAGACAGGATCAGCGATTGGCACACCGAGGGCGCGGCCAGCGCCAGGGTCTGGCCGATCATCCCGCCCATCGACAAGCCCAGCCAGTGGGTCTGCGCAATGCCCAGATGCTGCAGCAAGGCCAGCGCATCGTCGGCCAGGGTCTCCAGGGTGTAGGGGCCCGTTGTCGCCTGCGAGCGACCGTGGCCGCGCGTGTCAAAGCGCAGCACCCGAAAGTGCGGTTTGAGCAACGCCACCTGCGCATCCCAGGCCCACAAATTGCTGGCCAGCGAATGGCTCATGGTCACCCATGGCCCATCGCTGCCATCGATCACATGGTGCAGGTCGATCCCGTTGACATGAGCCACCGGCATGTCAGTCCGCCTTGATGCCCGCGGCGGTGGCAAGGCGTCGGAACAGCACGATCTCGTCCTTGATCAGCTGGTCCATGGCCTCGGGGGTGCTGGTGACCGCGTCAATGCCCAGGCTGGTGAAGCGCTGCGTGACCTGGGGCTGCTTGAGGGCGGCGACCACCTCGGTCTGGAGCTTTTGCACAATGTCCTTGGGTGTGTTGGCCGGGGCCAGCAGGCCGTACCAGAAAATCCATTTGTAGCCCGGCACGCCCGACTCGGCCACGGTGGGCAGGTTGGGCATGTCGGCAAAGCGCGTGGTGCTGGTCACCGCAATCGCCTTGGCCTTGCCCTCGCGGACCAGGTTGATGGCGCTGGCATAGGGCGAGATGAACAGGTGGGTGCGACCGGCCATGGTGTCGGCCAGGGCCTCGGGGATGCCTTTGAAGGGGATGTGCACCAGGTCGATGCCGGCCTGCGACTTGAGCAGCTCGGCGGCAAACTGCGAGCCACTGCCCACGCCGGCCGACGAGTAATTGAGCTGTCCGGGCTTGCTCTTGGCCAGGGCGATGAACTCGCGCATATTGCTCACGTTCAGCTCGGGCGAGACGATCACCAGCGCCGGGCCGGTGGCCGTGAGCGTGATGCCCGAAAAGTCCTTGGAGGCATCGTAGGGCAGCTTGGCATAGATGGCCGGCGAGATGGCATGCGCCGACGAGACCGACAGCAAGGTGTAGCCGTCGGGCGCGGCATTGGCGGCCGCCTGTGCGGCCACATTGCTGCCCGCGCCCAGGCGGTTTTCCACCACCACCGGCTGCTTCCAGGTCTCGGTAAAGCGCGGGCCCAGCACCCGGGCCACGATGTCGGGCACGCCCCCCGGCGAAAAGCCCACCAGGATCTTGATGGGCTTTTGCGGATAGCTGGCCGCAGCGCCTTGCGCCATGGCCACAGGGCCATGCACCAGGGCGGTGGCCAGCAAGGCCTTGGCCAGCCACTGCCACGGCGTTGACATCGATCGGATCAAGGGGGTCATGCGCTGCTCCTCGTTGGGGGGTCAAGCATCCCGGTGCCCGATGGGGCGCCATGGCCTGACCTGTTGCGAAATGAAGAAATCGAGCAGCAGTCTAATGAAGAAAGCGCCCACGCACGGCGGCGCAGGCGCAAAACCCTGTTTCAGCAGGATGGTCTTGTCGGATGGGCGCCAGACCTTTGGCCCTTGTCGACGCCAGCGCCATGCCCACGGCCCCACCGGTCGGCCTCAGCCCAGGACCCGCTCCCCGTGCGGGGTCATGATGCGCGCCCGCAGCTGCGCCGCGGCCCCAGCAAGACTGGCGTGCACCTCGACCGGTGTTTGCAGCTTCAGCGAGGCAAGCAGCTGCCGGACCCGGGCCGGGTCGGGGTGATGGATCTCAAACCCGAGCAGGCCCAGGCCCAACTCGGGCATGTGCTGCGCGGGATGCACCGCGGTTTGCCAGGCAATCAAGGCCGGCGCGATGCTGTCCAGCGGCACCTGGCCATCGGTGGGGATGGTGATGAACCAGTTCAGATGCCCACGGCTCATGGGCTGAACAGGCCCCAGCGGCTCGGTGCTGGCCGCCGCACTGGCGTGGATGTCCTCGCACCGAAGCACCCAGGTAGAGAGCGAGGGCGGCGCGTTGGGCGGGCGCCGGTCCAGGTCGAACCAACGGGGGCGATCGGGCGCCGCTGCCGCTGGGTTGATGGCGATGATTTCCAAAAAGCTGCGCTCGCTCAGGCGCATGAGCAGGTTGTGCGTGCCCATGCGCGGATGCTCGCCCCCGGCTTGCGGGCGCACGCCCAGCACCTGCGTGACCCAGGCAGCGCCTTCTTGCAAGTTGGCGGCGGTGACGGTGATGTGATCGAGGTGGCTGGCAGCGGTCATGGGATGGGTTTGGCCCTTCAAACAGCGCAAAGATGGCCCGAGGATAACCGTCACGCGCCCAAAGCGCCCCGTGCAGACCGACCCACCCCCTGCGGTGCCAGCCCTCCCCTGCCCACGCCGCATCGGCCCCAGCCGGTCAGCGACCTGGCGGCAAGGGATCCTTCGCAATGCGCTCGCCATTGGCATAGTGGCCATGAAAGCGGAACCAGTCCTCGGCCGAGAGGGCATCGGGCAAGACGGTGCGAAAGGCCGCTGGCGTGCCGCGCGGCCCCTTCTGCACCTCGTAGTACAGAAACATGTGGTGCAAATCCTTGAGCAGCCACCGCCGCAACCAGATGGGCATGGCCAGCTGGGCCTTGACTGGCACGCCACTGACCTTGGACAGGGCAGCGGCCACTTGCGACAGGTCGCCCTGCCAGCCAATCACGTCAAGCGTCTTGCCGAGCCAGGTGGCGGGGTCCTGGAACTGGATCGCCGCAGCCCGGCCAATGTCGTAGGTCGCGCAGTACTTGCAGTCTGCAAGCGTCAGGAACTTGACCACGCCTTTTTTCAGCGGGTTCCAGTTGGCGGCGTCATCCAGGTTTTCAAAAAAGGCACATGGCCGGAGGATGGAGAACGGAACCCCGGCCTTGCGCAGGTATTGCTCCAGGGCCAGTTTGGCATGCAGATGTTTGACGTGATGATCAAAGCACTCCGCATCCGCCACACTCATGAACACCAGGTGATCCACCCCGGCGGCCTTGGCCGCATCGATGGCGGCGCGTCCTTGCTCGAATTCCAATTCGGCGCTTTTGTGGGCGGCACCAAAGTAGTCCGTGATCACAAACACTTTCTTGGCACCGGTCTCGGCAAAGGCCCGGTCCAGATCCGCGCGCAAGGTGTAGTTGCAGACCACGGGCTTGACCCCCCACTCGGCCAAGGGATGCTGGGCACGTCGCGTCGTTCCATGCACCTCATAACCGGCCTCCAACAGGGCGCGGCAAACATGTCGCCCCACCTTGCCGGTGGCGTTGAGCACGAGGATCTTGTCTTTGGGCATGGGGCTTCTTTCGGGTCGTCGATTGGGCAAGGCCAGGGGCCTGATCGGGCCATCTGGCCCCTTGCAGAATGATAGGATTTGAAAATCAAAACGACGCCGACAAGAATAGAACGTGGCGTCCTAAAAATGAAACGATGATGAACCTCGATGACCTGTCGGATTTTCTGTTGGTGGCCCAACATGAGGGGTTCGCCCAGGCCAGCCGCGCCAGTGGTCGGCCCAAGGCCAGCTTGTCGCGCAAGGTGATGGCCCTGGAAGCCGCCTTGGGGGTTCGGCTGTTCGAGCGCGGGGCCAGGGCCGTGCGACTCACCGAAGAGGGCGCGCTGCTGCTCGAGCGCACCAACGGGCCCATGCGCGAGATCGCCGAGACGGCGGATGTGCTGCGCGATGGCCGAACGCAAGCGCATGGGCTGTTGCGGGTGAGCGCGCCGATGCTGTTTGGCCAGTTGGTCTTGGGACGCCTGGCCGCGCAGTTCACGATGGCGTATCCCGACGTCCGACTGGCCATCACGCTCGAAGATCGAGAAGTGAACCTGGTCCATGAGGGCTACGACCTGGTCATCCGGGTCAACCCAGCGCCCCAATCCGAGCTGGTCGGTCGGTGCTTTGCGCGCGACCGGGTGCTCGTGGTGTCCACGCCGGCCCTGAAAAAGCGTTTCGCGCGGACGGGTGCCGCATCGGCACGGCCGGTGCCCGTCATCGTGCGCGGACCCAACAACCGCAAGAGCTGGGCCTTGGCAGGGCCGGCCCCAAGAGACATCCCGGTGCAGCCTGTGCTGGAACTGCCCCTGCTCACCATGATCCGCGACGCCGCCCTCACCGGCCTGGGCGCCGCCAGGCTGCCGCAACTGGTCGTGGCCGATGACCTGGCCGCCGGTCGCCTGGTGTCCTGGGGTCCCGCCGGTGATCAAGCGGCCGAGTTGTGGGCCTTGCACACCACCAGGCGCTTGCCGAGCGCCAAGATCAAGGCCTTCATGGATTGCCTGGAAACGGCCTTGGGACGCCCTTGAGGCCCACCGCGCCAAGGGCGCTGCTGGACGCCGTGCCGAGCCAATCCCACTCAGGGTGGGTGATTGCGGATCTGGAACCGCATCTTGACGGGGGCTTCGCCCTCGGTGCTGGCGCTTGGCTTGGTCGATCTCGTTGCGAATTCCTTTGGCACTTCAAGACCAAAGGAGGCGTGAAGCGCCCTCTCGCCTCAAGCCTGGGATCGACGCACCCCGTTGTCCACAATGGGCTCGCCGTCTTCTTTCGTGAACGGCGGCAGTGGGCCTACCGGCAGGATTTCCAGCACCGCCTCCGAGGGGCGGCATAGCTTGGTGCCCAAGGGGGTCACCACAACGGGACGGTTCATCAAGATGGGGTGCTGTCCTATGAAGTCCAACAACTGCTCATCGGACCATTTGGGATCGGACAGGCCCAGCTCTGCGTAGGGCGTGCCCTTTTCTCTGAGCAGGGCGCGCAGCGGCTGCCCGGTGGCGGCGACCAGTTCGCGCAACTGCGCTTTGGACGGCGGGGTCTTGAGGTACTCCACGACGGTCGGCTCAAGCCCAGCATGGCGAATGAGCGCCAGCACATTGCGCGATGTGCCGCAGGCGGGGTTGTGATAGATGGTGATGCTCATGCGCCGACTCCCCGCGTGGGCCCCTCGTACCAGTCCTGGCTCCGGTTGACCACGGCCACCACCGCCAGCATCACGGGCACTTCGATCAAGACCCCCACCACCGTGGCCAGCGCCGCTCCCGATTGGAAGCCGAACAGGCTGATGGCCGTGGCCACGGCAAGTTCGAAGAAGTTGCTGGCGCCAATCAGCGCCGATGGGCCAGCCACACAGTGCTGCACACCCAGCCGACGGTTGAGCCAGTAAGCCAGGCCAGCGTTCAAGATCACCTGGATCAAGATCGGCACCGCCAGCAGAGCAATCACCACCGGCTGCGCCAGAATCGACTCGCCCTGGAACGCAAACAGCAGCACCAGGGTCGCCAGCAGGGCCGATATCGAGAAGGGTCCCAGACGGGACGCGACGGCCTCGAAATGCCCCGTTCCGCGCGCAAGCAAGGCCTTGCGCCAGCCTTGGGCCAAGATGACCGGCACGACGATGTACAGGCCCACCGAGGTGAGCAGCGTCTCCCAGGGCACGGAGATGGACGAAAGCCCCAGCAGCAGGGCCACGATGGGCGCGAAGGCCACGACCATGATGCTGTCGTTGAGCGCCACTTGCGACAGGGTGAAGTACGGGTCTCCCTTGCAGAGTTGGCTCCACACAAACACCATCGCCGTGCAGGGTGCCGCGGCCAGCAGGATCAGGCCGGCGATGTAGCTGTCGATCTGCTCCGCGGGCAACCAAGGGGCAAACACCTGCCGGATGAAGAGCCAGCCCAGCACGGCCATTGAAAAGGGCTTGACCGCCCAGTTCACGAACAAGGTCACGCCGATGCCACGGGCATGCGCCCTGACCTGCCCCAGCGCCGCGAAGTCGATCTTCAGCAGCATGGGGATGATCATCACCCAGATCAAGATGCCGACCGGCAAATTGACCTGGGCCACTTCCAAGGCAGCAATGGCCTTGAACACCCCCGGCAGCCATTGACCCAGCGCGACACCGGCGACGATGCACAAGGCCACCCACCAGGTCAGGTAGCGCTCAAAAAAACGGATGGCAGGCGGTGCGGCGACCGGCGATGGGGAGGCAAGGTCAGTCATTGAAGGTCTGGAAAAAATCAACAATTCAAGTATCATTGAATTATGAACGAAAAAACTGCTGTTGCTGCACTCGCTGCGCTGGCCCAGGAAGCACGGCTGCGGATCTTCCGCGCCCTCATCGGCGCAGGCCCGGAGGGGCTGACGCCATCGGCGCTCGCGGCCATGCTCGGGCTGACCGGGTCCAACCTGTCCTTCCACCTGAAGGAGTTGGCCCGCGCGGATTTGGTCACCGTTGAGCGCGACGGGCGCCAACTGTTCTACAGACCCAACCTGGCGCACATGAACGGCCTGGTGGGCTACCTGGTCGACCACTGCTGCCAGGGCCAAGACTGCTCACCTTCGCCCAAGCGAGCCAAACGGTGCGGCACCCCCACCTGCTGACCAGGCCCCCACCCTGCAGCGCTTTCTCACACCTGCACTGGCGCAACATCCGCAGGGCCGCATCGCCTTCTGCAACCGGTTGATCGTTCAGCGCCGTGGGAAGACCGCACCCTGCCTTGCACAGCGCGCTTGTGTCGCAGAACTGTCATATTTTGCAGCAATAATTCAATAACCATTGAAATAAAACCTGGAGAGTTGAGATGAACGTTGGGATCAACGGCATGGGACGAATGGGGCGCCTGGCACTGCGCGCCGCCTTTGGGGCCATCGATCGACCGGACCATGACCCGCGCGCGGGCAACCGACTGGAGGTGGTGCACCTCAATGAAATCAAAGGCGGTGCGGCCGCAACGGCCCATCTGATCACCTTCGACTCGGTGCAAGGGCGATGGAAGGCCGACATCGCCGCAGAGGGTGAGAACGACATCCGCATCGGGGAACGTCGGCTGTCGTTCAGCGCGCACGGCACGCCTGCAGAGATTCCCTGGGGGGACCTGGGCGTGGATGTCGTGCTCGAATGTACCGGCAAGTTTCTCACCCCCGAGACGCTGCAAGGCCACCTGGACCGTGGCGCCAAGCGCGTCATCGTCGCCGCCCCCGTGAAGGTGGGCAACGTCCTCAATATCGTGGTCGGCGTCAACGATCATTTGTATGACCCGGCCCGTGACCGCATCGTGACCGCGGCCTCCTGCACCACCAATTGCCTGGCCCCCGTCGTGAAGGTGGTGCATGAAGCCATCGGCATCCGACACGGCCAGATCACCACCCTGCACGACCCGACGAACACCAATCTGGTGGTCGATGCGCCCCACAAGGACCTGCGACGCGCCCGCAGCGCCATGGTCAATCTGGCGCCCACCACCACCGGCAGCGCCACCGCCATCGCGCTCATTTACCCCGAACTGAAAGGCAAACTCAATGGGCATGCCGTTCGGGTGCCGGCGCTCAACGCCTCTCTGACGGACTGCGTGTTCGAGTTGCAGCGCGCCACCACGGCCGAAGAGGTCAATGCCCTGTTCAAGGCAGCCGCCCAAGCCGGCTCGCCGCTGGCGGGCATCCTGGGCTACGAGGAGCGCCCTCTGGTCAGCTCGGACTACGCACGCGATACGCGCAGTGCCATCGTTGACGCCTTGTCGACCATGGTGACCGACGGCACCCTGCTCAAGGTCTATGCCTGGTACGACAACGAGATGGGCTATGCCACCCGCATGGTCGATCTGGCCTGCCACATCGAGCGCCTGGGCATCTGATGAATCCGGCCGAACGCCACTACGCCATCGTCACGGCCTCCTACTGGGGGTTCACGCTCACCGATGGCGCGCTACGGATGCTGGTGCTGCTGCACTTCTACCGCCTGGGCTACTCGCCCTTCACGCTGGCCTTCCTGTTCCTGCTGTACGAAGCGGCGGGTGTGCTTGCCAACCTGATCGGTGGGTGGCTGGCCACGCGTTATGGCATTGCCCGCATGCTCACCGTGGGTCTGGTGACGCAAATCTGCGGCTTCACGCTGCTGTCCCTGCTTGATCCGGCGTGGACGGTCACCATGTCGGTGGCGTGGGTGGTGCTGTCGCAAGGCGTGTGCGGCGTGGCGAAGGATTTGACCAAAACAGCCAGCAAGTCCGCCATCAAGGTCACCCAAGCGCAGGCCAAGGAACAAGGTGCGGGCCAGCTGTTCAAGTGGGTGGCATGGTTCACCGGCAGCAAGAACGCCATGAAGGGCATTGGCTTCTTCTTGGGCGGCCTGATGCTTCAAACCCTGGGCTTTCAGGGGTCACTGTGGGCGATGGCCGGCTTGTTGGCACTGGTGCTCGTTGGCGTGGTCACATCCTTGCCACCGATGATGGGCAAGAGCAAGGCCTCGACATCGGCCAAGGAATTGTTTGCCAAGAATGCGGGGATCAACGGTTTGGCGGCTGCGCGGGTGGCGCTGTTTGGCGCGCGCGATGTCTGGTTTGTGGTGGGCGTGCCGGTCTTTCTGTATTCGGTGGGCTGGACGTTCCCGATGGTGGGCGGCTTCGTGGCCGCCTGGACCATCGGCTACGGCCTGGTGCAGGCGCTTGCCCCCCAGATCGTGCAACGGAGTTTGGATGGGCTGACCCGCGAGGTACCGGCCGCACGCTGGTGGTCTGCGGTCCTGGCTGTCGTGCCGATGGCACTGGCTGGCGCCGTGGTGGCGCAAGTGCCGCACCTGGAATGGGTGGTGGTGGGTGGACTGGGGTTGTTCGGCTTCGCATTCGCCGTCAACTCGTCGGTTCACTCCTACCTGGTGCTGGCCTACGCCGGCTCCGAAAAGGCCGCTGAGGACGTCGGTTTCTATTACGCCGCAAACGCGCTCGGTCGGTTTTTCGGCACCTTGATGTCGGGCTTGCTCTATCAATGGGGCGGCCTGCTCTACGCCCTGTTGGGCTCTGCCGCCATGCTGGTGGTGTGCTGGCTTGTCACGCTCAACTTGCCCACTCAAAAGCCCCCATCGATGGCCTAAACGGTATCCATCAGCCGCAAAGCCATCAAGAAAGAACCCCCATGACGCGTCCTTTCAACGTGCTCTTCATTTGTACCCACAATTCGGCTCGCAGCATCATGGCCGAAGCCATCCTCCATCAAATGGGACGAGATCGGTTCCAAGCATTCAGTGCGGGAAGCCAGCCAACGGGTCAGGTTCATCCGCTGGCCATGGAGTTACTCGAACGCCACAAGATGGACACGAGTGGCCTACGAAGCAAGAACTGGGATGAGTTTGCTCAGCCAGGTGCGCCGGCCATGGATTTTGTGTTCACGGTCTGCGACAAGGCCGCGGGTGAAGCATGCCCCGTCTGGCCGGGGCAACCCATGACCGCTCACTGGGGGGTCGAGGATCCTTCCTCAGTAGCCGGCACGATGGAAGCGCGAAAAAGGGCGTTCACCAATGCCTTCATGATGCTCAACCGTCGCATAGCGATTTTCCATAACCTGCCATTCGACAAACTGGACAGGCTCTCCCTTCAACGCGAACTGCGACACATCGGATTGGTTGGCAAGCAAGGCCACACATCCGCCGGTGTTTGATCTCATCGGCACAGTCGTCACCGCTGTCCAATTGACAGACCACCTTCCAAGTGGCCATGGCTTTGTCGACCCAATGTCTGCGTGTATTGACCCATCGCTCCGATCCCGCATGGATCATCGCGCTCAAGCCCTGTATGAAGGGGCTTTCTTCAAACTCCGGTCAGGAGGTGACCGAGAAAAAGTCAATCAGATCAACAGCTTGTCGGATGCGCTTGAAAGTTTGAAGATTTGAAGGAAATTTTCATGGCGGGCAGAAGCGATTATTCAACTGACTCGCTCTGTTTTCTGCCCCCTTTTTCTGGTGGGGTTAGGGATCGAACTCCCAACAGCTGTCAACAATCAAGCGAGTGTGTGTTGGCATCACATTTTCGGTTTTGGCAGATCCTCTACTCGGCGCTTTCGATCAATCCCCGCAAATTCAACACCTCGATCCAGCCTCGACCGAGTTTTAAAACGCCATCGTCTTCCAGAGCTTTAAGCGCAATGGATGCCTTCGGACGGCTGATGCCGCAGCTGGCCGCGATATGTTCATGCGTCGCAACGACGACGGTACGCCCGTCGGATCGGCTGGGCAAGTCAGCCGCCATGCGTGCCAACCCAGCACAAAGCCGGGTTTGTACGCCTCTTGCGGCCCAACTGCGCTCACGTGCCTGAACTTCCCGCAGTCGCTGACCGAGAAAACGCACCAGCATCAGCAGCAAACCCTGATCGTTCAGCAGACAAGCCTCAATGTCTTTCTGTGGCAGCCATTGAATGGTGCTGGGCTCTGCAACCAACAAATCGCTGCCGCTGGGCAGCTGGTTGAACAAATAAGACAGAAAAGCCATTTCACCCGCGCGAAACGTGATCGGAACAATTTGCCCACCTTGAACGCCAGGGACATGCACCACGGCATCGAGCCGCCCGCTCATGACATATGGCAATTTCGTCACGCGATCTCCCGCTTTGAACAAGCTCACGCCAGCTTCAAAGCGGTTCAAGGGCCTACTCTTGAGGGCCATGGGTTGCGCAAGGGCGTTCACGAACTGCCGCCCTAATTGGCGGCTATGTGAAAGCTCTGCAGCGAAGCGATCGCTGAGATTTGGATTACTAGGGGTCATCCCTGTATTGTTCCCGAAGATACTGAAGCAAGCACAGGCCCTGCACATGATGGACTGGATGGCAACTGGTCTGCACAGCCAATTTGCCCACTTCCAATGCTGATTGCAGCATCCATGAAAGGATCATCATGTTTTCTCGCCGCCAATGCTTGACTTACATCGGAACCAGCGCTCTTGCTGGTGTTGCCCCCAGCCTGGCTTTCGCACAAGGGAAACCCTTGAAAATCCTCGTGGGTTACCCCGCCGGGGGGGCTGTGGATGTGGTGGCTCGCCAAGTCGGTGAGGAGCTTCGCGCCGCAGGCTACAACATCATCGTAGAAAACCGTACCGGAGCCGCAGGCCAACTGGCCACCGAGGCCATGCTGGCCGCACCTGCAGACGGCAGCACGATTGTGATGATGCCAGGGGGGAATGCAACGATTTTTCCGCACGTCTATCCCAAGCTGCGTTATGTGATGAGCGATCTCGCACCGCTGGCAGGTGTTTGCTCTTTTCAGTTTGGTTTGGGGGTCGGACCCGGCACGCCGGCCAAGACACTCAAGGAATTTGTCGATTGGGCCAAAGCCAACCCTGGAAAAGCGAGCTACGGCACGCCGGGCGCTGGCACGGCCATGCACTTCATGGGCGTGATGTTTGGGCGCAAGGCAGGCATCGATTTTCAGCATGTGCCCTATCGCGGCGGTGCAGCCGCGATGACGGATGTATTGGGCGGGACGATTCCCGCCCTCTCCACGACCCTGCCAAATCTGGTGACGCATCACAAGTCCGGCAAACTTCGCATTCTTGCCTTCAGCGGCGACAAGGCCTTACCGGGCCTGCCAGGCGTGCTCACTTTCAAAGAGCAGGGCTACCCCGAATTACAGCTGAACGAAGTGTTTGCGTTTTTTGCATCGAGCAAAACGCCGAAAGCGATCCAACTCGAACTGGAAGCCGCGATTATTGCTGCGGCGCGCAGCCCACGCTTGGTTGCTGCCATTGAAAAGCTGGAGTTTGATTCTGACCTCAGGTCTTCTGCTGATTTGGCGCGCCATCTCAAAGAAGATTTTGAACGCTGGGGCCCTGTCATTAAAGCCACGGGATACACCGCTGACAACTGATGCAGTTCCATACGCGAACCTGGGTGACACGATTTGAAAAGACCTAACATTTTGCTGATCATGAGCGATCAGCACCGCGCTGATTGCTTTGGATTCGAAGGGCGCCGGGTGCAAACGCCGCACCTTGATTTGCTGGCCCGGCAAGGTACGCGATTCACCCAATGCATCACGCCCAATGTGGTGTGCATGCCCTCAAGAAGCGCCATCTTGACCGGTATGCTGCCGCTCACCAGTGGGGTGCACGACAACGGCATTGATCTGGACGAGTCCATCGCAGCGAGAGGCTTTGCAGGATCCCTGAGCCAAGCGGGCTACGACACCCGATTCATTGGCAAGGCGCATTTCTCCAGCAACCATTCTTACGCCAACCGACCCACCGGACGATGCGAGAACATTCCCAGTTCACATCTGTTTGCTGACGATTGGCAGGGTCCTTACATGGGCTTTGAACAAGTCGAATTGATGCAGTTGGGGCACAACTACTGGCTGCCCGAGGCCAGCCCCGGCGGCTTGCATTACGAGCGCTGGTATCACCGCGATGGTTTGGGTGCCATGAAAAACGCCCTGTACAGCCAGCGCCTTGACCCGCAAACGCAGGCTGCGCAAACGCACAACAGCGCCTTGCCCACGGCTTGGCACAACAGCACTTGGGTGGGGGATCGCACAGTCGAGTACATCGCTGAGCAAGGGCGGCGTCAGCGACAAGCCACGGATGCCCAAACGACATCTCAGCCGTTTTGCGCGTGGGTGTCGATGGCAGACCCGCATCACCCTTTTGATGCACCTGCGCCCTGGTGTTGGATGCATCGCCCCGATGAGGTGGACTTACCACCGCATCGAAGTCGGGATTTGGAAAAACGTCCCTGGTGGCACAGAGCCGCATTGGAAAACACACCCGGCGGGACACCAGAAAGCCGCAAAGTGCGTGAGGAATACTCGCGCATGCCACCGCAAACCGATGCACAGTTGCGAGAAATCATTGCCAATTACTACGGCATGATTTCTTTGGTGGACCACCAAGTGGGCCGGATTTTGTCTGCGTTGGACGATGCTGGCTTGTCTGACAACACCATCGTCGTGTTCACTTCTGACCACGGCGAGTTGCTAGGTGACCATGGTCTCATGCTCAAAGGCCCGATGCATTACGATGGTCTGCTACGCGTCGGTTTGATCATGCGCGGCCCTGGCATCGCCGCCGGTCAAGAGAACCATCAGCCCGTATCCACACTGGATCTGGCAGCGACCTTTGGTGACTACGCAGCCACACCTGTGCCTTCTGCCGTTCACAGCCAGAGCCTGCGTCCGCTGCTCACCGGACTTGAGCCTGCTGAACGCGATCACGCCTACAACGAGTGGCGTTTGGGTTCGTCGCGTTGTGGTGTCGCCTTGGACTTGCGCACTGTGCGCACCCGTAGCGCCAAGCTGACACTTGAATTGACCAGTGGGGTCGGTGAAATGTATGACCTGAGCAACGACCCCCATGAGTGCGCCAACCTGTTTGACGATCCCAAGCATCGCGGCTTGCGTGAGGAGTTGATGCAGCGGCTCATGAGTCGTCCGGACGATATACGCAACCCACTGCCTGAACCCGTTGGCCCTGCCTAAATTTGCATAAGGAGACTCAGCATGAAATTAAAACGTCGAACGGCGATCATCGGTGCCGCAACCACTGCATTGGCGCTGCACGGCTGTAGCACGACTCCAAATGCGAGCACTGGTGGCAAACCCAGACACTATGTTCTCTTGCACGGCGCATGGCACGGTGCGTGGGCATGGTCCAAGGCTGCACCATTGATCCGCCGCGCTGGCCATGAAGTTTCAGCGCCGACGCTGTCCGGCCTGAGTGAGCGAAGCCATGTCGCTGCAGGTACCAGCGGGCTAGCAGTGCATGTGCAAGATGTTGTGTCACATCTCATGATGGAGGATTTAAGAGACGTGGTTTTGGTAGGCCACTCCTATGCCGGCTGCGTTCTTTCAGGCGTTCTTGCCGCACGCACGGGCCGCGTGGCCCATGCGATTTATCTGGATGCATTTGTCCCAATGCAAGGGCAAGCGATGTCAAACTTTTTGCCACCACCCGTGAAGGCGGACTTTGACCGGCTTGCAGCTCAAAACGCGACAGTTCCCGTGCCCCCGGTCGCAACTTGGGGCGAACGATGGGGCTTATCGGATAGCGCATTGATCGCTTGGTCTCAGCCCCGTATGACGGCGCAAGCAGCAAGAAGTTTTACCGAGCAAGTTGCAGGCGATCCAATGGCTGAACCCATTCGACGTACCTATTTGAAATGCAGCACCAATCCCAATCCGCAATTCAAAGCCATCGCAGCGGGCATCCAAAAAGACAATCGATTCAAGTACGCCGAGGTCGAAGGCCATCATGACGTCATGCTGATTGACCCACCACGTTTTGTTTCATCGTTGTTGTCACTGGCTTAATTCAAAGGAGATTGATATGTTGAATCGCCGCAAATTTACTGTTTACAGCGCTACCGCCGCTGTAGGCGCTCCGGCCCTTGCGCAATCTGATGCGCTTCGCATCGTTGTTGGATTTCCGGCGGGTGGTATTGTCGACATCATTGCGCGTGAATTGGGGGAGGCCATGAAGCCGCACCTGGGTGGGCGCGCAGTGGTGGTGGAAGCAAAGCCAGGTGCGGGGGGGCGAATTGGTGTTGCAACTGTCAAAACGGCTGCTTCGGATGGCAATACTGTGCTGCTGACACCCTCGTCGATCATGACGCTTTACCCACATGTCTTCAATAAACTTGGCTACGACACCTTAAAGGACTTTACACCTGTCAGCACAGTTTGCATGTCTGCAAACGCGCTTGCGGTAGGCATGCACGTTCCGGTGAAGACACTGGGTGAATACATTGCTTGGTGCAAAGCCAACCCCAAGGATGCGACTTATGCATCACCTGGCGCTGGTTCTGCCCCACATTTCCTCGGTGCTCAAATTGCAAGTGCCGCCGGTATCGAGATGTTGCATGTGCCCTACAAAGGCGCCCCCGATATCCTCAATGACTTGTACGGTGGGCGAATTTCCTCCTTCGTAACTGCGCTTTCTAATGCAGTTCAGCCCCACATGGGCGCAAAGATGCGTGTTCTGGTGACGACATCGCCCAAACGCAGCGCGGTTTTGCCCGATGTGCAGACCGCAGCAGAGGCTGGATACCCACAGCTCTCGGGCATGGAGTGGTTTGGTTTGTTGGCACCTGCAGGGACCAGCACAGAGCGCGTCGCGGTACTTAATTCTGCGGTCAGCAAAGCCGTTGCGAGTGATCGCATCAAGGAAGCCTTTGGCAAATTGATCATGGAGCCCTCATCGAGCAGTCCGTCTGAATTTGCTCGCATGATCAAGGCCGACATAGATCGCTGGGGTGCCACCGCAAAACGCTTGAACTATCAGCCTGTTGATGCGTAAAGCCTGACTTGAATGAGTACATTTATCTTGATACATGGCGGTTGGCATGGGGGGTGGTGCTGGCGCAAGGTCGCTAAAAATCTGCGAAACGCAGGGCACGAGGTGTTCGCACCTAGCCTGACTGGCATGGGTGAGCGCGAACACTTGTGGACGCCAGATGTGGGATTGTCCACACACACCCAGGATGTTTTGAATTTGATTCGTTTTGAACAGTTAAACCACATCATCTTGGTAGGTCACAGCTATGGGGGCACGATCATGACGCTTGTGGCGGATCAAATTGCGGTCCAAATAGATGCGCTTGTTTATGTTGATGGCGTCATTCCCGAAGATGGCGTATCGGGATGGATGGCATTTCCCGAGCAACGCAGGTCAGACATGCTCGCTGGCGCAAAAAAGCTAGGCGGTCAGCGCATACCTTCACCTGACCCATCGATTTGGGGTGTGACTGAAGCCCAAGATGTAGCTTGGCTGCGCGCGCTTTGCTCGCCGCATCCCCTCAAGACCATGCTGGATGTGCCTCAACTGGGCCAGGCTTGGACCCGTGTTCGTATCAAGCACTACATTTTGGCGGGCATGAACAACAACCCACGCTTTCGATCACACTTCAACTCGGCGCAAAGCCAAGTCGACTGGACCACCGAGGTCATTGATGGGGGCCATGATTTGATGGTCACTCACTCGAATGAACTCAGCAACGCGCTGGATCGGGTCGCCCGAAGCACCCGAGGGCATTGATCAATGACACCTGATCGCCACAACACATTGATTTTGCTCACCGACGAACAAGATGCGCTGGTGATGGGGTGCGCTGGACACCCATTTGTCAAGACACCCCATCTTGATGCCCTTGCAGCACGAGGCACGCGATTCACCCAAGCCCTCACACCTTCGCCCATCTGCGTCCCTGCTCGAGCCGCGCTGGCCACGGGGCGCTGGGTGCATGACATCGCCTATTGGGATAACGCCATGGGCTACGACGGGCGTGTGGTCGGTTGGGGGCATGCACTGCAAGCTGCTGGCCACTGCGTCGAGTCGATTGGCAAGTTGCACTACGTCAATGCCGTTGCACCCACTGGTATTTCCAAGCAGCACGATCCCTTGCATCTGGCCGATGGCATTGGTCAAGTTTGGGGCTCGGTACGCAACCCGTTGCCCAGCAAGCCTCGCCCTTCACGACTGTTTGTCGAACTCGGTGCTGGGGAGTCCAGCTACAACCGGTACGACATTGCCTCTGCAGATCACGCAGTTCAGTGGCTGCAAGACAAGGCTGCCGAAAAAGATGTGGCCCCGTGGACCTTGTTCGTCGGTTTCGTCGCGCCGCATTTTCCTTTGGTGGTGCCTCAGCGCTACCTTGATGACATCGATATCGACGCCATTGCCGAACCTCGGCTCCATCCGCTGAGCGGCTACCAGCGTCACCCTTGGGTGCAGCGGCATGCAGATTTATCAAATGCAGACGATGAGTTGGGCACACCTGAGCGCCGCCGTTTAGCTTTGGCTTGCTATTACGCTTTGACATGCTTTATTGACGAGCAAATTGGCAAAGTGCTTCAAGCGCTTGGACAAAGCGGTTTGCAAGCATCCACCCGAGTGATCATGAGCAGTGATCATGGCGACAACCAAGGTGTGCGGGGGATGTGGAACAAATCAACGCTCTACCGCGAAGCCACCCATATCCCTTTGATCTTGGCTGGGCCTGGAATCCCTGAGGGCAAGGTCTGCGGGACCCAAGTCAACCTGGTTGATATCGCTCCGACCATACTCGACAACGCGAACCTGCCGGCCGACCCCACGCTGCCGGGCCGATCTCTTGTGGCGATCGCCAACGAGAAAGATGATCCGGAGCGCATCGGCTTCAGCGAATATCACGCCGTGGGCTCGCCCAGCGCAGCCTATCTGGTGCAACAAGGCCCATGGGCGTACCACCACTATGTGGGGTACGAACCAGAATTGTTTGACATGGTCTCAGATCCTGGCCAAACCATGAACCTCGCGGCGCACGATGGCTATCGGTCGATTCGTGAGCACATGGCAACGCTCTTGAATCAAATGCTTGACCCAGAGGGCACAGACCAGCGAGCCAAAGCCGATCAAGACGCATTGGTCGCCCGATTCGGCGGCAGGGAAGCGGCTTTGGGCAAAGGCCCCGCCGGCGCAAGTCCCGTTCCGATGCGATGAGACCAACATTTGCCTGCGTGTTGAAGGCTGATTTGATGGATGACTGGCGACTTGATTGCCTTGGTGTTGTTGCCACCAAGAGGCGGATGAAACGCAGTCAAACCCCTGTTTGCGGACAGTTCGAATCCCGACCACCCGAAATCCGCATGCAGCCTTGCTTTTCGCAAAAGCTCCTGACTTTTTTCGGCAGTACGGCAATGGGGGGTTAAGGCAAAATCGCGTTACGCATCATGACCATCTGGTACCACTTGCTAAAGAGGTTCTCGGAGCAGATCTGAACATAGTTCGGCTTTAGACTGAATGAGGCTGACGCCCTTCATCGAGTGATGCTGACAAGCCATTCCACACACTGGCTTGGTCAAAACTGCGCTGGGTGAAAGGCTCGCTTGCACTCACAGCACCACCAGCTAGCTCAGTGAGTCGCTGCTGGCCACAAGACTACGAAAGCTACAGTTGCTTGTGTGGCAACCAAACCCTACGAGCCAGGGGCTTTGGGTATCAACTAATAGGCAATCAATACGGCGCTGAAACCCCGATTTTTCGCTCACCCCCTCCTGCCCTACCGCGCTCAAAAAGTCAGGAGGTTCTGAGACAAACCGAGGTTTGAGACGGATTTCGGGGGTGGGTGGCCATGCGTTCAGTCAGGAGCCCATAGCAAAAAGCCCCGCGTGGTGCGGGGCTCTGAGCGCCTGACAACTCGACTGAGCGGGTTAGCAGGACTTGTTATGGCGGAGCAGTAAGGATAGCCCCACCAACCTGCTCAGATCAAGAAGCATCGTTTTTTGATGGGGCCGGGGATTCGAACTGCCTTCCCCTCTATGGGTCGGCTTTCGACCCGTTGCTGACGCTCGCTTGGACGCCACGAGCAGTCGGGTTGCAGCGGGTGCAGTCATTGGCGATTGGGGACTAAGTGACCCTGATGGGCGGGAACCGGTATTTGGGCACTAAATGTGGCGGCACATCTCAATTAGTACAGGGCAATCCGCCGCAGTCCGTAAAGGCAGTAAGCGCAAAAGCAAACACTATAAAATTTCGACACATTTCAGAACCATGAGCGTGTTATGAGCAATGCCAAATACCCTGTAAAAATTCTAGATGCCTCCGGCGATTTAGCTGATATGGTCGAAGCACAACTGTTGCACTCGCTTCGTAACGACTTACCACAGGGGCATAACGCGAGCTTCGTTTTGTCGGCAGAAGACCCGCAAGGTGTCGTTATTGGTGGCTTGGTTGCAAGTACGAGCTACGGCTGGCTGCTCACAAAATGCCTGTGGGTAGCGGAGGATCGGCGCGGTGAAGGTATCGGACTTTCGCTAATGGAGCGCGCCGAGGAGAAAGCGCGGGAGATCGGTTGTCATGGTGCCTGGCTAGACACCTCCAGTCCCAAAGCCATGAATTTCTATTCAAAACTGGGTTACACGCCATTCGGGAAACTCGCAAACTCCGATGCTCAGCAACCTCCCTTTCATCAGCGTTGGTTCATGAGCAAATCACTTTGAAGAATTTAGCGGCCGCTATTGCGGGATTGCACGCCCTACACGGCTCGGGGTTGATGCCCGCTTTGTGCCAAAGTGAATCGCCCCGGGTTTCAAGGAGGCTCCACACTTTGAGAAGATGGAGCCATAAGCAAGAAATCAAACCGTTTTTCCCCTGAGGTGCGTGAACGCGCTGTCCGCATGGTGCTCGAACACCGTAGCGAGTACCCCTCCCTGTGGGCCACCATTGAGTCCATTGCCCCCAAGATCGGGTGTGTGCCGCAAACCCTCAACGACTGGGTGCGTCAGCACGAGGTTGACGAAGGCACACGTGATGGCATCAGTTCTGACGAGCGTGCCCGCATCAAAGAACTGGAGCGGGAGAACAAAGAACTGCGCAAAGCCAACGAAATCCTTAAGCTGGCGAGCGCTTTTTTTGCCCAGGCGGAGCTCGACCGCCGACTCAAGTCCTGAGGGACTTTGTTGATCAAAACCGCCAGGCCTATGGGGTCGAGCCGATTTGCAAAGTGCTGCAAATTGCCCCATCGGGTTACAGGTGCCACGCGGCCCGCAACCGCAAGCCTGAACTGCGTTGCGCCCGTGCCAAACGCGACGATGAACTGGCCATTGAGATCCAAGCTGTCTGGCAGGCCAACATGCAGGTCTACGGTGCAGACAAAGTCTGGCACCAGATGAATCGAGAGGGCACCAAGGTGGCCCGCTGCACGGTCGAGCGGTTGATGAAGCGTCTGGGCTTGCAAGGCGTGCGTCGGGGTAAGGTCATCCGCACCACGGTCCCGGACAAAGCAGCACCTTGCCCACTCGACAGGGTCAACCGCCAGTTCAAGGCAGATCGGCCCAACCAGCTGTGGGTGTCAGACTTCACTTACGTCAGCACCTGGCAGGGTTGGCAATACGTGGCCTTCGTGATCGATGTGTTTGCCCGGCGCATCGTGGGCTGGCGCGTCAGCAGCTCAATGCGCACAGACTTTGTTCTGGATGCATTGGAGCAAGCCTTGTTTGACCGGAGGCCTGAACGCGCAGACGCCTTGATTCACCACAGCGACAGGGGCTCTCAATATGTGTCCATTCTCTATACCGAACGCCTTGCACAGGCGGGCATAGAACCCTCGGTGGGCAGCCGTGGCGACAGCTACGACAACGCCCTGGCCGAGACGATCAATGGGCTGTACAAGGCCGAATTGATCCACCGCCGTGCGCCTTGGAAAACCAAGGAGGCACTGGAACTGGCGACCCTGGAGTGGGTGGCCTGGTTCAACAACCACCGACTGCTGAGCTCGATTGGGTATATTCCACCGGCTGAAGCTGAGGCAAACTACTACCAGCAACTTGCCGGGAAGAACGAGACCGAGGTCTCAACTTAAACCAACTGGCCTCCACGAAACCCGGGGCGATTCAACTATCAGACTTGAAATGGAATACGACTGCACAGAGCATGATGGTCGCCTTGAGTACACACTAAAGCACGCAGGCTTCGACTACAACCTGGATGAAGTCGCATAGCCCCTAACCGCCCTGATTCTTGGCAATGTACGACAGTTGGTTTCGTGAAGCATCCGCCAGAGGCCGCTTAGCGGCGGCAATCTGGTCGGCAACTGCCCCTGCGTGCAATTGGTACGGCGGCAAAATCCCGATTTTTCGCCAACCCCCTCCTGCCGTACTGCGGCCAAAAAGTCAGGAGGTTCTGAGACAAACCGAGGTTTGAGACGGATTTCGGGGGTGGGTGGCCATGCGTTCAGTCAGGAGCCCATAGCAAAAAGCCCCGCGTGGTGCGGGGCTCTTAGCGCCTAACAACTCGACTGAGCGAGTTAGCAGGACTTGTTCTGGCGGAAACGGAGGTATTGTAACTATTAGTCCATTACAAATCAACTTGAGCCAAAAAGAGAAAAATACTCCATACAAATCAATGACTTATGAAATTTATTGATCTTTGTTTGTCCAGCCAGATCTACTACCATCAAGCTCAATAGTGTGTCTTAGAATGTATCTTCAAACACAAGATACACGAGCATCATGGGCAAGCTGACAACCCTCTCCGTCAAGTCAATCAAGAAGGTCGGGCTTCACGCTGATGGTGATGGCCTCTATCTGAAAGTCCAGGCGTCACCAGACCCGAACCAGCCGAACAAAAGCTGGATTTATCGCTGGGGTGCTGGTGGCAAGAACACGATTGGTCTGGGGCCTGTCCGTGATGTGCCATTGGCTGAAGCACGAGAACTGGCCGCCAAGCAGCGCCAGCTTGTTCGTCAGGGCGTTGACCCCAGAGCAGAGCGAAATCGGACACAGGCCGCCGCCATCGCTGCCGCCAATGTGATGACTTTTGAGCTGGCAGCACAGCAATACATCGAGACCCAGAAGCACGGCTGGAAGAATGTCAAACATGCTCAGCAGTGGACCAATACACTCACAACCTACGCCCATCCGGTGATCGGAAAAGTCCCCTGCTCTGACATTACTACCGAGCAAGTGCTGGACATTCTCAAACCAATCTGGACAACCAAGAACGAGACGGCCACTCGGATCAGAGGACGGATAGAAAGCATCATGGATTGGGCGTCCGTGTCTGGTCACAGGACGGGTGACAACCCTGCTCGGTGGAAAGGGAAACTGGAACACTTGTTACCAAATATCAGCAAGCGAACCCGTGTGAAGCATCACAAGTCACTGCCCTACGCTCAAGTGCCAGCACTGATACAACAGATCGGATCGAACCCGAATGTATCGGCCAAGGCCTTGCTGATTTGTATTCTGACGGCGACCAGAACCTCAGAAACGATACAAGCCCCCTGGGATGAATTTGATTTGAAGAAAAAGCTTTGGATCATCCCGAAAGCGAGGATGAAACGAACCATCGAGCATCGGATTCCCCTGCCAGATCAAGCAATTGAGGTGCTCAAGTCAATACCGAGAGTTGAAGGGTCGCCATGGGTTTTCAACGGTCACAGCAGAAAGAAATCCGAACAGCTAAAGCCACTGTCAAACGCTGCGATGAGCAGTTATCTGAAGAACACGCTAGGCCACAAAGAATTCACAGTTCACGGCTTCCGCTCATCGTTCAGGGACTGGGCAGCCGAAACGACTGACCACCAGCGTGAAGTCATCGAGCATGCTTTGTCACACATGCTGGCTGATCAGACGGAAGCGGCATACCAGCGCGGCGACTATCTGGACAAGCGTCGAGCACTGATGGCTGATTGGGCAGCATACTGTTTCAGCCCTCCCTCCGTAGCCACGGCGAATTAGTCCTCAACTTGGACGCCCAAACAGAAAAAGCCCCTCAGGGGCTTTTACTTTGGTGATTTCACGATGGTGTCCTAATGGTCAGGCATTCCCCGTGACAAGCGACAGGATTTCGCTTTCACGCCAGCAGGTGGTACGGCTGCCCAGCTTGATCGGTGCTGGGTACTTGCCCTCAGCAACACCGGCCCACCACGAACTTTTTGAGATGGGCAAGTAGCCACGAATTCCAGACTTCTTACAGCCAACGATGTCTTTCACACGAATGAGACGTTCCATGTTCTTCTCCTTTTGAAATTGTGTTTTGGGTTAGGGGGTCACGACCGTGAGCAAAGGTTTTTGACCGCCCCACTGAGGGAAAGCCATCCCCGACTTCTGAATGAGCAGCAGTTCATCAATGAGGTCCAGGTACTTCCGGATATCGCCAAAGCGTTCTTCACCCTTCAGGTAACTCAGAACCTGAGCGTCGGGCAAAGCCAAGCCGTTAGAGGCCAGAATCGTCTGAGCACGGGGCAACATCGCCGATGCCGAGACAGCCGGAAATTCAATGAGGCGGCAGCGGGAACGGATGCTCTCGTCGATTGCCATCAGATTATTGGTCGTGATGATGAGCATCAAGTCGGCGCGATCAATTTGGTCCATGGCGTCCCACAGCTGGTACGGAGTGCCCTTGAATTTATCGAACTCGTTGAACAGCAAAAAGCACTTGGAACCCGTGGTCAGTTTGGCGAAATGGCATGCTTGCTTGAGATAGAACAGCAGATTGGGCATGGCCATCAAGGTGGAAAAGTTGGTCTCGATGTGAGCGTTAGGTCCACCGATGGCAGTTGCCAGCAAATTTGCTGTCGTGGTCTTTGCTGTGCCACGAGGGCCGTGAAGGATCACATGTGAATTCATGCTGCCAGCGCCAATGGCTTTGAGGCGAAGCTCAGTGGAAGCGTTCGGATAGATGACTTCGTCGAGGTTGGTCGGGATGTAGTTGTTCATGGTCATGTCTTTATTACTTGTTGTGAAGCCAAGGGCAGCGCCCCCAGCATGTTGATTTAGGCGGCGTCCAGCATCTGGTCATCGTTGCTGGCTTTGAGGGCAGCGGCCAAGATGTCTTTGTCCGCCTTGTTTGTCAGTTCGGCTTGTTGCTGCTCATTGACACGAACTTTGGCCATACGAGCGATCAACGCTTTGACCATGGATTCAGGCAGTTCAGACAGAGCACCAACCACAGCAGCAGTGCCATACAGCGTGGGCTTGACCAGCAGCAAGGCGTAAGTACCTGTGACGCCTTCAATATGAACCGTTGCCAGAGGCATGGACGCCGCTGCCAGTTCCATTTCAAGCGTCAGATCAGCCTTGGCAATTTCAAGCTTTTGCTGCTTGGCGATAGCCTCTGCCGACTTCACTTGGCGGCGCTTGATTTCCTCGACACCGCCAGCGGCAACGATGTAGGCAGGCAGATTGGCAGGACTGACCCCATCAGTAATCGCCGCCATCAGAACGGTGGCATAGCCATGGGCACGCTTACGGTCGGAATTGAAGACATAGCGGACGAGCAACGTCAGGCTGGAAGAGTTATTCTGAACCTTCACGCCAGCAGCGCTGAGCTTGGCCGTCAGTTCAGAACGAAGGGCGCGGCGCTCATCGTCAGAGGCCTTGGTGAAGGTGGCATCGAAAACGCCGAGACATTCAGCCAGCAGGCTGTACAGCCCTTCATTAGATTTTTTGAAGTCAGTGGTCTCCCAGTTTTCACGGGTTTTGAACAGAGCGTCCAGTTGCTGGACGGTGTCATTGGCGAATTGTTGGGCGGCGATATTGGTGGTCGTGGCTTTCTTGCTCATGGGGTTCTCCTTGGTTGAGCTACCGGGCTGGCCGTCAAGCAACTGCTGCTTGTGTCTTGCTGTCCGGTATTGATAGTGTTTTCTCTGGGGTGCTGACGAACTCATCTGGAATGAGTTCTGCCAATCGCTTCTTCACTGGGTTTTTTTCATCGACGTACTCCTTAGAATCTGAGTCACCGGGGTCGTCTTCAGCACCTGTTGCTGTAGTTCGCTGTCCGGTGTTGATACTGTCGATGCCGGGGTGCTGACGAACTGATCCCGTAGCAGAATTGCCAATCAAGCCATCACGTTGGAACCTCAATGGACGAATACGAACTGCCGCCACAAAAGGGTATGGACAACTTCCGTCACCGTACGATGGAAGATCAGGTCAAAGATGCCAGCGAGAGCATTCGGCGCTGGTGGTGGGAGTATTTGAGACTTAGCAAGGACTACTGGCTGCTCTGTATGACGTGCCCAGAGGGGAAACCAGAGACTTACGATGAAACGTTGGCCCAAATCTTCAGAGACTTCGGCAACGTTCATGAAGGTACGTTTGAAGACTGGTGGCGTCGAACCGGTTCAGCCTTGTTTGCTGAGCAGCAGTTGCCACCGAAGGTTCAGCAAATTACTTCCGTCGAAAGCGCGATAGCGGGTGATCGTGCTGGGAAAATTCTTGTTGAGATCCCGCTTCAATTGACCCGTGAAACGGTTCAAAAGCAGCTCACTGAGATCCTTGACTTGAACGCTGAAGAGCGAAATCGGTTGATCGAACATTTCTGGTCCGACCGTCGCGAGTCTCAAGATCAAGCAAGCTCGAATCAGCGCCAGCGAGCGTTGAGTCGTCTGGATACGAGCACATCACGGTACAGAATCGAACCCGTCCTGACTCGATTGACCGTTGTTGGACAGGCCCATGAGGTGTATTGCCTTCATCGTGAACTCATCGAAAAGCCGAAAGCACTGGCACGCTTAGGCAAGGGTAAGGCCCTAAGTGAGCACAACGAGGACGGCAATCTCTTCAGGATCGGCAAGCTCTATGGTTTGAGCCCTCAGAACTCTGAATTGGTCGGCACTCCTGAAGTGGTTGCCCGGAAATCCAGGAATATGAGATCAGAGGTCAGCCGTGTTCTTGCCAGAGCGAAATCGCTGCTGAGCTACGTTGAAGTTGGACGCTTTGCTGTCATCAAGGAAGATCCACTGGCCGTACCCCCCCGGTTCTCGAGCAAACAGGAGGCACATCACGCCAAGCTAGAAGAGCAGTGGTGGGAGCTTGATCTGACCTCTTCCCTTAGCAAAAAGAAAACCGTTGAGGATGCTCGAAGAATTCACTACGCTGGCGATTGATAGGATGTTGGGTGTGAGTGAGCGTCCAGTTACGGGACGGTCGAGTCGCTCACTGAATGTGAGTCGACAACTTATCAGGCTGAAGCAGCCTATGATTTGTAAAAACGGGAATGCGATGAAATATCTAAAGATTGTTCTTGCTGCATTGATAGTGGAGTTCGTACAGCACTTTGTGGTTGATGGACATATGTTGAATACGTATCAGGTAGCAGCATACTTGGGTCGAACAACAAGTGTACTGATGGTCGCTCTGTTTATTGCAAAATACTATAAAGAATCAACTGCCTATTTATCTATTCTGGTGTTGGCAGTGTTGATGTATCTGGGGAGAGGTTGATTTTTTCGAGAGGTTACAGTTCAGCAAAGTGACCTGACAAACCGATGCTTTAGAACAGACCATGGGCAAACTTCGGCCAAGAGCGGTCTTCGGTAAAACGGAAATGCAGTCGCCCAACGTTCAAGGTGAGGGACGCTGCACCGCAGGGTTAGGCGTCAGCGCCACGTAGGAATGCGTGCATGAACGAGGAAACATCGTTCTCGACAAGATCGTCATAGACGAACGGCTCCCCCAGTACGGATTCAGTTACCAAGGAAGCGAACTCACGCAGTCTAATGAAATACTGTTCATCTTCACCCGGATCAAAGGCACCGAGTTCTTTGGATGTCAGAAGAACCACCAAGTCATTATGGGAGAGAACCTTGTTCCGAGCATCGCGGACTCGCTTTGCCAAGCAGGACATTTTTGATTTTAGGTCTTTGAGTTTCGTCTCGGTTTGCGTATCCCATTGACCGTACTCAATGATGTAGTCGAGAGAGAGATTGGTATGTCCGGTTGCGCCACCTTGTACCGCCGGATCGTGAAGTTTCGCCAACTGGTGCAACCAGTGCTCTTGCAACACGACTTGGATCCGGTAAAAAAAATGGGCATAGCGCGGTTCGCGGAGGACAGATTCAAACGGGTTCTCATCGAAAAGGAACTTCCGCATTTGCCATATCTGCAACAGCCAATCGCAGAGTCCACAAAACTTTTCAATCACTTCCCTGCTATTAGCTGACATGTAAATTGCAAAACTTGTGTTGGAGAACTCTTAGGAAGATCGCAACCATCATCGGCCAACAGGCCGAAAAGACGAGAGGAATAGCCCAAATTCCGGCAGTGAACCCTCATATCTTTCGGGAACGTCTGTGCATCCGATTGTGTAAAGAAAACCCTTTCCCAAGAATTGCACATTGAATGTTCGCAACTTGGTCGAACCTTTGGAAAAGTCGAACTCTACGAACATCGCCTGTGTCCCAGATATTGCGACGCGCCCTGATCGTAATATCTGCGGATTCAGCCCAGAGGCCTTGTATGAGGCCAAGAGTTCCGAAGGGTCATCTGCAGGAAATGCTTTCTGAAGATATTCAGCGTTGGAGAACTCAAGGAGACGGTCGTTGTAAGCGGATCGGACGTTGCAGTTTGCGGCCCGCTCTTTCGCTGTTGCCTGAACGATCAAAACTACTCCAGGCATTTTCAGATCTGTTCGACGCGCCCAGCCCTCTGGGATAACAACAGTAAAACCATTAGTCTTCTCATTCACTTGGCGAGTGGTGCGAGACTGCGGCGAATCTGATGCGGACGGTAGTTGGATTGTTCCGGCACAGACCGATGAGGCGAAAGAAACGAGGAGTAGTGAAAGTAAACGCATATAGAGTTCCCTTTGATTCTTTGGAAAATAATTCATCTATGCCCGTGGGTTTCATCCTATCTCTAAAAATTAGATTTTTACTATCGCCATCACACCACCGACTAAAAACAGAGCGAATATCCACCATCAAGGCGCTGCTCAGGCAGGGCATTGGTCAATTCAGCGAGCACCAGCGCCAGCAAATGACGACATCAGACGGGATAGGGGTGATTTTTTGGCTGGCGCTGGCTCAGCACTGATGGGATGGGATCGGGTGCTCCTGCCGCTGCCTGTCGCTTGGAACTGCTCATGGATGGCACGGTCAAGACCTGAAAAGTGCTGTGCCAATGTATTCGGTGAGAAATGGGGCTTTTTCTGGGTGATGAACAGCGGGGCGCTGACTTGCTCAGGTGTCAGGTCTTCGAGTGACTTGATGCCGAATCGGCTCTGAATGTATCGCTTCAATTCGGCTTGAGTGACAGCAGATAGGTCGAACCGGGTGCCGTCAGGTGCCATGACAAATCGACGGATAGAAGCGTCCAGATTCACGACGCTGGATACCGATAGGTGAGCGATGTCCTTGATCCTCAGCTGCTGACGAACGGCGAATAACGCCCGATTTCTGGCGCCCCACTTGGTGGATGTGTCGAGGTAGGTCAGGATCGACTGAAGGGATGTGTTGGCTGGAATTTTGTTCAGCATCATGGTGGTTTGTGCTCCTTGTTTGATTGATGTATTTATTCATCACAAGAGCGTTTTGCTGTTTTTCATCGATGTGCCGTGACAAGGCAATCAAATACAGGTCGAGTCGTGTTCTGTCGAAATCAAATAAATAGATGATGAACACCCAAGCCACTCAACACCCTCCCAGTGCCATCGAAGTGCTCGCCGAAGCGATGAACTATGCCCATGGCGACAGCGATCAGGAAATCGCCGAGGTCATTGCCAATATTTGGTTGCCCGTCTTCAGGTCAAAACAGAACCTCGACATGTCACTGGATGTCCTGAGGCTCAGCCATGAAAGCGGCAATGCCCGTGACATGTGTGGACGCTATCTCGAAGTCATGAGGGGGATGAAATGAAGATCAGCGAAGTCGTGGGCGATGGCCTGATGTCATTTGAGGCCGTGGTCCGCTGTGCTGTCGATGGCATGGGATCGGTGACCACACGGGTTCAGATCCGCTGTGATGGTCTCAATCAGGCTCGGTATCTGCTGGCTAGGGTCTACGGTCGTGCCAATGTTCTGAGCATTCGACAGGCCGTGCTGGAACAGTCAAGCAAGCCTGTCGGACCTTCGCCCAGCGTCATTCGACCGATCAAACCCATGACCCCATCACAGGGCATGAAGAAGGCAATGGCAGACAGCAAACGAGCTATCAGCAAGAAGAATCGAAAGACCAAAGCCATCAATCGGGTTCGTGCTGCTCAGAATCAATTGGCGGACATCAATCGGGAGCCATGACAGGTCCAAGATAGATCCAATCAGCCCCGTAGACTTGTGGGTATCCGCCTTGTTCCCTCATTTCCGACTGGAATATAAAATCCAAAGAGAACAGCCTAATGTCACCACACCCGCGATGGCTCCGCCAGTGTGCTGAGCATCTAGGGACGCGAAGAGAATAAACAAGGCAACTACTAACCCAATCCACCCCATGGACTGATCCTGGTCCCTCATGTGACGATTTTTCTTTTGCTCTCTGTCATCGGCGAATGCCTTAGATAGCCGCTTATCAGCCTCCCGATCAACCAGAGCATTTGCTACAGACTCAGCAAAAGTAATACCACGCCTTTCAGCCGCTTCCAATAGCGCCAATGAAGCGCTGGGGCGTATTGAATGAGGATTTTCAGCAGCGCGAAGGCAGACTCGGCTGAACTCGTCATTGTCCATTGACAAGTAATGTTTCAGAAAAAATTCTTTTTCGGATCCAGTCATGTCAGTCCTTTATTTTGTGTGAGTGGTTCATTTTGACTGCCACAAGGGCCATGATCGTTTCTGTGACATTGAATCACGAAACAGCAAGGCGAGGCCATTACCGATCTAGTGAGAGCGGTTGACCTACACCTTGACGAGCGTGGCTCAGGACTTGGTGGTGATGAGGTCAGGACTTCTGGGAATACGGACATTCAGCCAATCGATGGACTCTCGATTGGGGTACTTGCTTCCCTTGGTTGAATAGGCGAGCCATCCCTCATCACGATATGGCACCACCTTGATGGCATGGCCTGAGAACGGCACACGCTGCCAAGCGTCCAGCACCTTTTGCTCGAAGACATCGAATCGGGTTTCCGGGATGCCGACTGAGCAATGAAAGTGTGGGACTTGTCCGTTGTTCAAACCCTCAATCACCGGCACAAACAGCAGCGGACTGCCTTTTCGTTGACTCATATTTCCGAACAGGGAGCGGTCAAGAAAGTGGGCAAACTGTCCGACGCTGGCTTGATAGCGCTCGATCATTTCCGGGTGATTCCGGGTTAGTGAGCGGCTGAAGGCAGCGGTATAGGCATCGATCTTCTTGGGATCGAATGTCAGTGTGACGGCATGGGTGATCAGGTGCTCATGGGCAAGCATCCACTCGAAGTGGTCTTGCCTGTGGGCGTGCTGGCGCTGCTCGGCGGCGGCTGTGATCTGATCTTGAAGGGTTGTTTTCATGCCAGGTATTTATCCCGGCAATCAAATATCTGTTTTTTTATTTCAGGTAGGCATAGACCGTCTGGCGGGACACGGCGTACTGTTGGGCCAGAACTGATTTGCTGACGCCGGATTCGGCAAGCGCTCGGAGCTGGGTTTGCTCTTCACTGCTCAGGGCTTGCTTTCGGCCCTTGTAGGCGCCCTTGGCTTTGGCGATGGCAATCCCAGCCAATTGACGCTCACGGATCACGGCCCGTTCCCACTCGGCCAGAGAACCCATGACACCCAGCAGCAGGTTGGCCATAGGGTTGTTGTCGCCTGTGAAGGTCAGCGCCTCCTTGATGAACTGAACTTTCACGCCTTTGGCCGTCAGACCCTTGACCGTGTTGATCAGGTCAGTCAGTGAGCGGGACAGGCGATCCATGGAATAGATGATGAAGGTATCGCCTTCACGGAGGTGGGCAAGTGCTGCCTGAAGTTGGGGACGCTCGGTGTCTTTGCCCGATGCTTTGTCGGTAAAGGTCTTGTCGAGGTTGAAGTCGGCCAGCGCCTCTTGCTGACGGGCAGTGTTCTGCTCTTCGGTGCTCACTCGGATGTAGCCGACCAGTTGTCCTTTTGCCATCGCTTGATCCTTCAATTTGTCTGAATAGGATCTTAGATGGAGATTTACAAGGTGTCAAACAAATAAATATGGACTCTATCCTGACATATTTGGGCAAGATCGATGCCGTGAAGATAGGCTGTACTTCAATCTGACGGAGTGACAGACCTGATGGTGATAAATTGATCGCTGTTGTCCCCACGGATGGAGCCCCCTATATGAGCACTTTGAAGACATGCCTGAAGACTGGACTATTGGGCAGCCTGATGTTGACTTTTTCGCTGAACTCATTCGCTGGCGACAGTGAACGGATCACACAGTTGGAAAAAGAGGTTCAGGAACTCAAACTTCGATTGTCAAAATTAGAAGGTCCTCAGGCCATCACAAACCAACAGCAGAAGTCCGTCATCTCTGGCGAGGGGTGGAAATCATTGGCAAACTGGCGTTCGTTGAAAAATGGCATGAGCTATGAGGAAGTTCGATCAATCCTTGGCGAGCCGTCAAGAGTTGATGGCGGCTCTCTAGCCAATTGGCATTACCCAAATCAAGGTCGAGTAATGTTCTTCTTGGACAAGCTTGAACGCTGGCAAGAGCCTAGGTAAATCAAGAGCAAGAGTGAACTTTGTGGCGTTGTAGTCACATCCAGCGCCAGCACGACAGATGAACCTCAGCCTCATGAAATGGATATCTGTAGCTGAAGAACGGTTGTGCTCCAGCGACATTGTCCAGAAATGTCGTGGTTAGAGGGGTGAAGTCCAGCTCTTTAGTGTGACTTCAAGTGTGACTCAGATACAGCACAAAAGAAAAAACCCTAAGTGAATCAATCACTTAGGGTTCAGTCTTGGCGGAAACGGAGGGATTCGAACCCTCGATGAGGCTCTACACCCCATACTCCCTTAGCAGGGGAGCACCTTCGGCCACTCGGTCACGTTTCCAAGGTGAACGCATTATACCTCAAGCCTGGTCCAGATCGAAGGCTTTGTGCAGTGCCCGCACCGCCAGTTCCATGTATTTTTCGTCGATCACGACCGAGGTCTTGATTTCGGAGGTGCTGATCATCTGGATGTTGATGCCCTCTTCGCTCAGGCTGCGGAACATCTTGCTGGCCACGCCCACATGGCTGCGCATGCCGATGCCCACGATCGACACCTTGCAGATCTTGGTGTCGCCCACCACCTCGCTGGCGCCCAGCGACGGCAGCACCTTTTCCTTGAGCAGGTCGGTGGCACGGGCGTAGTCGTTGCGGTGCACGGTGAAGCTGAAATCGGTGCGGCCATCTTTCGACAGGTTCTGGATGATCATGTCGACTTCGATGTTGGCATCGGCCACCGCGCCCAGGATCTGGTACGCAATGCCGGGCTTGTCGGGCACGCCCAGGATGGAGATCTTGGCTTCGTCACGGTTGAACGCGATGCCGGAGACAACGGCTTGTT